>WNGJ01014980.1_pt1 | contig 13561 bp, 11 predicted proteins | sample 5400611 | NCBI WGS metagenome assembly WNGJ01 (sample SAMN13153375, study PRJNA577476) | soil metagenome | isolation source: 40 cm soil or saprolite under Garry oak tree replicate 1 | place: USA:California | collected 2016-06-15 | reverse complement strand
CGAATCACTCAAGAATCTGGCTTTTGTGATTTACCACCGCTTGGGAAAGGTACCAGCCGCCAATAGACTTCTTCCGCGGCTTCCGCTTTTGCGGCGTATCGGCCAATGGCAGAGTTGCTGGTGGACTTCCGCGCGGGACCATATCCTGGTTACGCTGACGAAGGACGATCTCCAGAATTGACGGCGCGACGACCGGGTTCAGCTTTCTTCTCATGATGCGATAGACTCCCCCAGGAGTTTTTGGATGTAGGTCCCAATAAGTACTCCTTCGACGAGCTGGTGAAAGAGATGGTTCAATCGGACCTGGAGGCCAATGCTCGGATAGAAGGCAAAAGCATCGTCCCAATGCCGGTCGGCTAAGCCGACTCAAGACAAAGCCGATGGGTGCTTTGCTCTCTCCTTCGTGGCTTCCACGATCTCGGCAATTATCAGCTTAAGGTCGTATTTGTAACTCCATTCAGGATAGTCCCGCTGAAATTTGCGCACGTCGCTAATCCACCAAATGTGATCCCCAAGTCGCGCCTCATCTGAAAGCTCATAGTGCAGCTTCCTTCCCGTCAACTCCTCTGTGTAATCAATCGCTTCAAGCATTGAGCAGTTGCTATGGCGTGACCCCCCCATGTTATATACGGCCGCGGGAATTGGCTTTTGAAAGTAATTCCAAAAACAATTTACCAGATCGTAGGAATGAATATTGTCACGCACTTGTTTTCCTTTGTAACCATAAATCGTGTAGGGCTTTTCAGTGAGCGCGCACTTCACAAGGTAGGCGAGAAAACCATGAAGTTCGGCTCCGGAATGAGCGGGTCCCGTCAAACAGCCGCCTCTGAACGAAACGGTCTTGAGACCAAAATAGCGACCATACTCCTGAGTCAGTACGTCAGCTGCAACTTTGCTTGCGCCAAAGAGACTATGCTTCGACTGATCAAGAGTCATTGTCTCGTCAATGCCAAACTCGTGATAGGGATGAGCTTCGTCCAATTCCCAGCGCATCTCCTTCTCCACCAGAGGCAAATCGTTTGGCGTGTCACCGTAGACTTTGTTTGTTGACGTGAAAATGAAAGATGCATCTGGCGCGTAACGGCGCGTGGCTTCGAGCATGGTCAAAGTTCCATTAGCGTTAACAGTGAAATCCGTGAAAGGCTCCCGTGCTGCCCAGTCGTGACTCGGTTGGGCCGCCGTGTGGACCACAAGACTGATTGCGCTTCCGAGATCGGCGAATAATTTATTAATAGCCTGCTCGTCTCGAACATCAATCGGGCGATGTCTGAAGTTCCTGAGGTCCTCTTGAAGCTGCGCGGTATTCCATCTCGTTGAGGCGTCCTCACCGAAAAAATATTCCCGCATATTATTATCAATGCCGACGATCTCCATTCCTTTGGCGTGAAAGAAACGGGCGGTTTCACTGCCTATTAGACCCGCCGAACCGGTTATTACGGCAACAGACATTTGGAAGAACCTTTCATTTCAGCGCCTTAAACTTAGAACATCACTTCGCATCGGCCAGGATAATTCCGAGAGCGGGGCCGAAGGCTCACAATCTAGACTATCACGTCCAAAGTCCGCAAGGAGGGCTTTGTCTTACCTCGGAAAGGTTCTTAACCTGGGAAATGCCCACGCTTTGTCGGTGCTATGTTCTGTAGTAACATCACTCCGCGAAAATCAACATGAGCAGCGTCGAAAATATCCTGCCCCTGGTTTCCATAGTAACTCCTACCTTCAACCAGTCGGCGTTTTTGCGAGATACCATTGATAGCGTGCTCTCGCAGGACTATCCAACACTCGAGTACCAAATCATTGATGATGGATCCACGGACGCAACCTCGGCAGTCCTGGAAGAATACGCCGGCCGTGTGTGGATTGAGCGGCAGGAGAATCGTGGACAAACTCCCACCATAAACAAGGGCTGGGAACGCTCCCGGGGCGAAATTATTACCTGGCTTAACTCCGACGACACGTTTCTTCCGGGCGCCGTGCGCACCGCCGTCGCTTATCTCACAGAACATCCCGAAGTCGACATCGTATTCGGCGATACGCTATTTACCGACCAGGATGGCAATCCACTGGAGAGATCAAGAAGGCTACCGGATTTCGATTATCTAGAATTTGTGCGGCTCTGTCATAACCCTATCGCGCAGCCTTCGGCGTTCATTCGTCGCTCGGTAATTGAAGATATCGGAATGCTCGACCCCTTCTACTATTACTTCATGGATTGGGATTTCTGGCTAAGAGCGGGCATCAATCATCAGATTAGCTATTTTCCGGAATTGCTTTCGACCTACCGTTTGCACGCGGACTCCAAGACCGTGGCGCAGGCAAACAAGGCTGCGCCTGAGCTTGAGTACATGTATCGAAAGTTTTTCGCGCGCCCGGATCTGCCGGAACGCATTGCCAGCCTGGAAAAAGAGGCAATGGTGAATATGCTGTTTACCAGCGGTGGATACTATTTGGAAGGAGGCAACAGAAGGGCTGCGGCGCGAGCGGCATTGAGAGCCGTTCGCCATTGGCCGTCGCGCTTTTATCATCCTTCAGCCATTCACAAATTGTTTTACTGTCTTTGCGGGGGCAGCTCAATCTATCAGCGAAGCCGCGGAACTTATCACAAGGTTCGAACGACCTTGGCAAGCGGCTAACACTACAAACCAATTTGCGGTCCTATTGAATCCTCAGCCCGGATTCCTATCGACGATGGAGGCTGGACCAGCTTCGAAAGGCGTTTGACGCGCCCGGTTTTTGGGTTCTCTCCCGGCAAACTCTGCAAGCGTTAAGATCCGCCATTCTCAAAAATCCGGGCGCGAATGAAAGCCGAGATGAGGGCAAGACGAAGCCCGGCGATCTTAAAATGCACTACCACTTAATTGGCATCGGCGGAACGGCAATGGCCTCGCTGGCGGGCATGCTACAAGCGCGTGGGGCGGTAGTAACCGGCTCAGATGAAAACGTGTATCCGCCGATGTCCACTATGCTCGAGTCTTTGGGTATTACGGTACGGCAAGGCTACCGCGCGGAAAACCTGGATCCCGCACCGGATTGCGTGATCGTTGGCAACGCCATACCGCGCGGCAACGCGGAAGTTGAAGAGGCGCTCAATCGGAAGCTGCTGTATCACTCGCAGGCCGAAGTAGTCAAAGAGCAGTTCATTCGCGGCCGGCGTTCGCTCGTCGTCGCGGGAACGCACGGCAAGACAACTACTACCAGTATTGCGGCATGGGTGATGGATCAGGGCGGACTTGACCCATCCTTTTTAGTTGGCGGAGTCACCCAAAATTTCGGCGCCAGCTTTCGGGTCACCGATAGCAACTACTTCATCATCGAGGGGGACGAATACGACACAGCGTATTTCGATAAGGGACCGAAGTTCATGCACTACCTGCCTGAACTCGCCATCGTCAATAACATCGAGTTCGATCACGCCGACATCTATCACGATCTCACCGCAGTCAAATTGGCCTTTCGCAGATTCATGAATCTGGTTCCCGCCAACGGTCGCTTGATCGCCGGTTGGGACAGCGCGCATGTGCGTGAGGTTGTCACGGCGATGGGCGGGAAGCTGTTTACCCGGCTCGAAACCTTCGGAACCAGCGAAGAGGCGAAGTGGCAAGCGCGCGCTATCGATCACTCAGGCGAGATGTCTCAGTTCCGCGTAATGCGCGAAGGTCGCCAGTGGGCTGAGTTCAAGATACCTTTAATCGGCGATTTCAATGTGCTGAACTCCCTGGCGGTCATTATTGCTGCCGATGCGTGGGGGCTCGAGCCCAGGGCGATTGCCGACGGCTTGGCAACGTTTCGAAACGTGCGCCGGCGCGCCGAAGTCCGCGGCGAAGAATGCGGTGTGACCATCATCGATGATTTCGCTCATCACCCGACCGCCGTGCGGGAAACCCTGCGCGCGCTGCGGAGCAGATACGGCAGCCGCCGGCTGGTTGCCGTCTTCGAGCCGCGGTCCTGGTCATCACGTTTGGCTGTGTTTCAGAAAGAGTATCCGTCGTCCTTTGCATCCGCGGATTTTGTCGTGATCTCAAACGTCTTCGATATAGAAAAAGTGAAGGAAAAGGGAGCGATGCTCAGCACGGTGCAACTGATCGAAGATATAGCCTCGCAGAATAAACTTGCTCTCGTGCTTACAGGCGCGGACGAAATCGTCCGTTACCTGATCCCCGAACTGCGCGCCGGCGACGTCGTAGCCATCATGTCCAACGGCGGCTTTGGCGGCATCCACGAAAAGCTTCTCGCAGCATTGAAAGATCAGAAGGCAGAAGGCAGAAAGCAGTAGGCAGCAAGACATTCAACGCTTGCTGCCTTCCGCTTTCTGCCTTCTACCCTGCCTCCTCAATTCACTGGTGCGCCCGGTCTCTCGTCATCTAAACGGGCAACCAGCAGTGGCCTCGGCAGAAGCTGCTCTTTGCCTTTCTCTTTTGTCATCTCCACCCGCGCTGTCAGCACGCGCCGAATTCTTTTAGGCAATAGCTTTGCGGTGAGCGCGGCCATTGATTCCGCCAGCTGCACTATGTCGCCGCCACCGTTCCAGTGCTCGCGCAAGATGTTTGGCTCGGTCCGGTCCACCAGCCGCAGCAACGTCAGCGCGATCAAATAAGCATCATCAAGTTGTCCCACAAAAGGAATCATGTCGGGAATGAGATCGAAGGGAATGATGGCATAAATGATCGCGCCCGCCACCAGCGCTTTTTCGGTGCGCGGCACCCGCGGATCCGTCAGCAGACGAGCACACAGCAACACCATGTTCGGAAGGAACATGAGCAAATTCTTCACGCGTTCTTTTCCTTGCGACATTCTCTTCCACTCCCAGCGTTACTAATTTCAGACCGAGACAGACAGTTTCATCTCTTAAATTATCATGACCAGACCTGACCCGGAAAACCTGCTCTCTACCCGGTACTGGATCATTTAGAACGTTGAAAAAGCGAGGCGCGGTCGGGGAAATGCCTTACGGCAAGTCTCCAGGGACCTTTGCCTCGCCTACCCACTTCGGTCCGGATCGTTATTGTCTGGGGCAATCATAACGGTAGTCAAGAAATGTCCCGGTTATATTATCTATTCGTTATGATTTTGCTCTCAATCCCGATTCGCGGACCGACAGCGAGTGTACGATTTGGAAAATCAAACTGAACCGGTACCCCTACCTTGTTCTCTAACGTGGACTTCGCTAGACTCCACAGTCCAGGAACGGACTGTGTTTTGTTAACGTCCTTACTTTCAACCCAATGGACATTCTCGAACAAATCAGACAGCGGGCTGCTTCCCGTCCCCAACACATTGTCTTGCCCGAGGGTGATGATCCACGCACGGTGATCGCGGCTGCCGCGTGCACACAGCAGCGTCTCGCCAAAATCACCCTGCTCGGAGACGAAGCCGGAATTCGCGAGCACGCCCAACGCGAAGGCGTCGACCTCGGCGGCGTTGAAGTTATCGCTCATCGGCGCGCATCGGATTTCGAGAAGATGGTGGCCATGTTTCAGGAGTTGCGGCGCGCCAAAGGCATGATGACTGATGAAGCACGCACAACGCTGAAGGACCCGCTGTACTATGCAGACCTGATGGTGCGCACGGGAAAAGCGGACGGCTCAGTTGCGGGAGCGACGAACACAACTTCCCACACTGTACGCGCCGCGCTCCATTGCATCGGCGTTCGCCCGGGGTTCAAGCTCGTGTCCAGCTTTTTTCTGATGGCTTTGCGCGACGCTAGCTTTGGGCATAACGGAGCCTTGATTTTCGCGGATTGCGGTGTGGTGATCGAACCGACTGCCGCTGAACTCGCTGAAATTGCCATGGCCTCGGCCGACTCATGCCGCGCGCTCCTTGGTGCTGAACCGCGCGTCGCGATGCTCTCGTTTTCCACCAAGGGTAGCGCCAAACATAAGCTGGTCGATAAGGTCGTCGAGGCAACTCGGACTGTGCGCGCGCGCGCGCCGGAACTCGAAATCGATGGCGAGTTACAAGCTGATGCGGCCTTATTGCCATCCGTGGCCCAATCAAAAGCGCCGGGTTCGTCGGTTGCCGGCCGCGCCAATGTTTTGATCTTTCCCGACCTGCAATCAGGAAATATCGCTTACAAACTTACAGAGCGCCTGGCCGGCGCCACCGCGATTGGGCCCATTCTGCAGGGACTTGACAAGCCTGCCAATGACCTCTCGCGCGGCTGCAAAGCGGAAGATATCGTCGACGCCGTTGCCATTACCGCTGTCCAGGCTCAGGCACGGAAAGCGGCCGGGTGAAAAACCGAGGCAACGCTAATCACCCAAGTCCTGCATCAAACAACCCGCATTTTCAATTTCAGTTCGCACAGGTTCAAGTGTTACAGCCAAAACTCTCGCCAGTCCGTCTGCTGATTTTCTTTATCTCGGCCTTTGTCGTTGTCGCGGCGCAACAAAAGGCTCCCCAACCTTCGCCAGCGGCGACAGCCGATCGACAAGAAACGCAAGAGCCGGTCAAAGTATTTATCGAGGAAGTGCGCCTGCCGGTAGTCGCTGTCGATCAGTTCGGACATTACGATCCGAGTCTGGTGGTGGACGATATTCTGGTTCTTGAAGATGGCAAGCCTCAGCAAATTAAAAGTGTGCGACACATCCCGGCAAACGTTTTGGTTGTGCTGGACACCGGAGGCGAGTTGAGTGGATTAGGCGGAATGAGTAAGCGAACCAACCTGACGCGCCAGGTGGCAATGGAACTTGTCAGAGACTTGCATCAGGGAGATGTGCTAGCGGTCATGCAATTCAGCAATAAGGTTGAGCTATTGCAGGACTGGACCACGAATCGCGAAGAATTAATGCACATCCTTAAAACGAAGGTTTCATCCGGCAAGCGCGTCGTCTTTTCTGATGCAGTCGCAGCGGCGGCGCAACAGGTCCTGAGTCGGCCGGAAGGAACCCGTCACGTTGTCTTTATCACCGATGGTGTTGACACAGCTGGCGTCAAAACCGATCGCGCAAAAGCAATCAAGCAGTTGATCGCGGCGCGCGCGACCGTTCACATAATCAGCTATACCGAGTATGTGCGACAGAAAGACGACAAGAAGCCGGCCAATTTACAACTTGGAATGCGGCCGCCTACCGATCCCATCACCGCCACCGATCCAACGCTGGCTCCGGGCCAAACTCGCAGCCCCGTATTCGGCGTCGGGATTAGATTTGATCCGGCAATGCGGCGACAGCGCAAAGCTTATGAGGCTGACATAAAAAAGAGCCAGCAAGGATTGATCAACCTGGCCCAGGAGACCGGAGGCAGCGTCTTTCTTCCTAAAACTGGCGATGAAATGGTTCAGAAAGCTGATGGGGTGGCTAGGGACATTGGCGCCGAATACGTGATTACGTACCGACCGACGCGTCCGCTTGCTTCGGCAAGCCCCGGTGAATACCGTCGCGTCGAAGTTGCGTCACGACGAATTGGCCTAAGCTTGCGTTCGCGGCGCGGATATGTGGCTAGAGAAGCGCACGACGAATGATGCTGCTGCCAGATTATTAACTTACAAGCGCTTCCAGACGCGATTCCAACATGGCTCCCATCATCTTGTGGCTCTCAAAGTTTTCCTTTTCGCGCACCAGTGACCGGCGATGCAGTTCTTCCCAATCTTCTTTGGGGACGCGATGAAAGGCAGCGACAACCTGGGCATCGAACTGCTTGCCGGCCCATTCATCCAGTTCCTCGGTCGCCGCTTCGTAACTCTTACCCTTACGGTAGACACGGTCGCTGGTGATCGCGTCAAAGGCGTCGGCCACCGCGAAGATGCGCGCGCAGATGTCAATGTCTTCGCCGCGCAAGCCCAGGGGATACCCGGAGCCATCCCACTTCTCGTGGTGCTGCGCCACAACCCGCGACGGCCCTGCCAAGAACTCTATGCCGCGCAGGATCTGCTGCCCGTGTATCGGATGCTCGCGCATCCGCACCCACTCTTCGTCCGTTAGCTTGGCCGGTTTTCTCAGAATCGCATCCGGAACCCCGATCTTGCCGATGTCGTGCAGCAACGAGCCAAACTCCAGCGCCTTCATCAACTCACTGTCCAGTCCGTACTCGCGACCCAGTCGCAGACTGTAAGTCACTACCCGTTCCGAATGTCCGTGGGTCTCTGAATCTCTGGTCTCCAGCGCCGAGGTCAGGGCTTTCAACGTCGAGCGATACGCATTCTCTAATGACGCCAGGGCCTGATCCAATTCCGCCGTGCGTTGTTCCACTAATTCTTCCAGATGATTCTCGTAGCGCTGCTTGGCCACGATCAACTCGCGCTGCTTGGCCACGATCAACTCGTTGTGCTCCAGCGCTCGCTTGACCACCGCTTCGACCTGACGCAGGTCAAACGGCTTCATCACATAATCAAAGGCCCCCAGACGCATCGCCTCAATCGCGCTCTCGACGGTCTGCAACCCGCTGATCATAATCACCACTGTGTCGGGCGAGATTTGCTTCAGGTGCGGCACCATCTCCAGGCCACTCATGCCTGGCATGGTGATGTCGCTGATCACCAAACGAAACTCTCCCTGACGCACCAGGGCCAGGGCTTCCTCAGCTGAACCCGCCGTCTCACATTCCAGGTTCACCGACAGCAAATCCGACAGGATCTCCGTTATCTCTCGCTCGTCATCCACGATCAGTATTCGCGATGCGAAACTTTTCCCACGCATATTGTTTTAAGCTCCTGTTAATTGGCTGAATGAGACTCCGGCTCCTTGGAAGCCGCCGAAGACTGGTCGGGAGTAAAGTATTGTGAGAAGGCTGAGTGCTGGCGCGCAGCGCCCACACGACCGGCCTAACTATTCTACATACTTAGCCCGGTATTGGCAAACAAGTTTTTACGTTTGCGCTAAGTCGTTCATTCTGTGGGTATACCGTTAACAATGGAAGGATCCAAGCCTCCAACTTGACGCCCGTCGCCCGCCCTCGTCTCAAGCTCGCGAGCCGGCCAAGCCCTTGCTACATCGCCGGACATTCAAAGAGCTTCGCCTTCGGGAATCGTTCGGGCTTGCTGCTGGGCTTGCGGGAAAACTTACCCGCCGGATTAACTGCCGGTTATGGGACAGTAGTTGACGCTGCGGGACGCCCAAACTATTATGTGCTGACCGAAGAGCCGGAGTGGCGAAATTGGTAAACGCTCAAGCCGCCCCTTAAGTGGGCCGGCGGCAAGCGTTGGCTGCTCCCCCACATTCAACCCCTTTGGCAAGAACATCGGCACCGGCGTTACGTTGAGCCGTTCTGTGGCGGGCTGGCGCTGCCCCTTGGTCTAAAGCCAGCAACGGCCCTCTTGAGTGACATCAATCAACATCTCATTAACTTCTACAGGCGGGTTCAGAGCGGACTGCGCATTACTCTCAAAACTGAAAACTGCGAGGAAGTCTTCTACGCTTATCGCGAGCGCTTCAATCAACTGATTGCGCAAGGCAAGAGCACAAGCGCGGAGGCAGCGCAACTCTTTTACTATCTCAATCGCACGGGCTTTAACGGTCTCTGTCGGTTCAATCGCAGCGGTGAGTTCAATGTCCCCTTCGGGAGGCACGAGACGATTAACTATCTGCAGGATTTCCACCCGTATCGCACTCTCTTTTGCACGTGGTTATTCCACCACGGTGACCTTGACTCGGTCGCCCTCCAGCGGGAAGACTTCATTTACGCCGACCCGCCATACGATGTCGAGTTTACGACCTACAGCGCCGGCGGATTCTCATGGGAAGATCAAGTGCGCACGGCTGAGTGGCTCGCGAAGCACCCAGGACCAGTAGTCCTGTCAAATCAGGCGACGCCGAGGATCGTTCGATTGTATAAGCACCTTGGATTCACATTGCGGTATCTTGATGGGCCTCGACGGATAAGCTGTGACGGCAATCGCGAACCTGCGCGCGAAGTGTTGGCAGTTAAGTAGGACCGACCCGACGAGTAATTTCGCAAACACCTTCAGTAAGGAACGTCTGTGATTGCCTGGCTCCCTGATCTGACCTACACGAATCGACGCTTTGAGCGCGATAAAGCAATCGTCTCTGATGAAATAGGCAAGGTGACGAAGCTCGCCCCCAGGGGCGAGATCAAGGGCGATGTTATTCGTCTCAAGGACCACGCCTTGCTGCCCGGCATGGTTAACGCGCATTCGCATGCCTTTCAGCGAGTGATTCGCGGGCGCACGGAACATCGCACGCAAAATGAAAGAGACAGTTTTTGGACCTGGCGCGAGATGATGTACAGCGCCGCAACGCGTCTCACTCCTGATGATGTCTATGACGCCTCACGCATGGCATTCCTCGAAATGGCGCTCGCTGGCATCACTGCCGTCGGGGAGTTTCACTACCTTCAGCACGCGCCTGATGGTTCACAATATGACGATGCGAATTTGCTTGCCAAAGAAGTCGTGCGGGCCGCCAGTGACGTCGGGCTGCGAGTGGCGTTGTTGCGCGTCGCTTATGCCCGTGCCGGGTTTGAAAGGGATCCAAATCCGCAACAGGCTCGCTTCATTGAAACCGATCCACAGCTCTATCTGAAACGTCTTGAGAAATTGCGATCAGACTGTGCGAACCAACATGGGCGCGCCTGGGTTGGTATTGCGCCACACAGTGTGCGCGCCGTGCCGCTCGATTATTTGAAAGAAGTAGTCCGCTACGGAGACGAGCACCGGCTGCCGATTCATATGCATGTGGCGGAACAACCCGCCGAGGTTTCTGAATGTATTCGTGAGCACGGCCGGTCGCCGGTCGCATTGCTCGCGTCTGAGGGCCTTCTGAGCAATCGCTTCACCGCTGTTCACGCGATCCACGTTACTCCAAAAGCCGTCCATGCGCTGTCGGAAGCCCGCGCGATGGTTTGCGCCTGTCCCACCACCGAACGAAATCTGGGTGATGGAGTAGTTCCCGCCGATCTTTTGCTCGAGGCTGGAGTACGCATCAGTCTGGGGTCCGATAGCCAAGCCCAGATCGATCTGCTCGAGGATGCGCGCGAGCTCGAATACCATTTGCGTCTGCAGAAGACCGAGCGGGCAGTACTCTCGCCCGAGAATGATGATTCACGCTCAGCACTGGCGGCGCGGCTCTTTGATTGCGCAACCGTGAACGGCGCGGAAAGCATCGGGTCGGCAGGCGGGGCACTCGTGCCTGGACAGGCGGCGGACTTTTTTACCATCGATCTGAATGATCCTTCCATCGCGGGTGCAGCAGCAGACGATTTGCTCGCCGCGATTGTTTTTGGACTGTCGAAAACCGCCGTGCGCGATGTTGTAATCGGCGGCCAGCTCATTGTTTCTGGTGGAAGGCATGCGGACCAGGATGAGATAGTCAGCAAGTTTATTCAATTGCAAAGGAAGTTGTGGAGCCAGGAGCTGTAAACCGTGAACCGTAAACCGTGACAAGATTGAACGCTGCTCATGGGTCTCGGTTTACGGCTCTCGGTACCCTTTACGGTTTTTACACAATATGTCTGTGGAAAAAACATTAGCCGCACTGGTCGGCATTGATTCTGTTTCAGCGCGCTCGAACGCAGAGATCATTGACTACCTAAGCAAGCGTTGCCAGGCAATCAGCCTGCGCGTGCGACGTCTACCCTACCTGGATGAATTCGGAGTCGAGAAAATAAACTTGATCGCTTTGGCCGGTGCGGAGTCCTGGGACGCCACATTGGTCGAACTAGCATTGGTCGGGCACACAGACACTGTTCCTTACGATCCAGCCTGGAGCAACGCAACAACATTGACCGAGCAAGACGGCAAGCTCTACGGGCGAGGCGCGTGCGATACCAAAGCATTCATTGCGGCAACATTAACCGCCGTTGAGAATCTCGATCTGAAACTATTGCGGCGGCCGCTTGCCCTGGTCTTTACAGCGGACGAGGAGTTGGGATTGTTTGGCGCCAAACGTCTCGCCGCCGCGCAAGCCCTGCACCCACGCAACGCCATTGTCGGTGAGCCGACTTCCTTGCAGCCGATGCGCGCCGGCAAAGGATACTGTCTCGCTGAAGTGACGGTGCTGGGACGCGAAGCTCACAGCGCCTACCCCACGGTCGGGGCTTCGGCTATTGTTCGCGCCGCGCGACTCATCACCCAAATCGAAACCATCAGCGAGCAGCTCAAAGACGATCAGCACTCGGAATTTGATCCGCCCTACACGACGCTGAATGTTGGGTTGATTAGGGGTGGCACAGCCAAGAACGTAATTGCGGGCGAGTGTCGCTTCACTCTCGAATGGCGAACAGTACCAGGACAGAACCCGAATCGGGTACCCGATCTGTTGCGGCTGGCGATCGAGTCAGAACAGCAAAGCGACCCGAGCTTTGCATGCGAGATCGCTGCTGGGCGAACTGACGAAGGGTTTGATACGCCTGCAGATTCCGAACTTGTGCGATTAGTTGAAGAACTCTCCGGACGGCCAGCCGGCACCGTAGCCTTTGGCACGGAAGCGCCTCAAATGATCGAATTAGGTGCTGAAGCTGTCGTGCTCGGTCCGGGCGACATCCGCGTCGCGCATCGGACCGGTGAGTTTGTGCCGGTTGATGAGCTTCATAAATGCGTTCAGGTATTGACCTCAGCGATCCGGCACTTTTGTTTCTAGGCTGCCAAGTTAATTGCCAGTCGCTTACGCCGACTCAACTGGTTGGATGCTCCCTAAACGCAGGCCAGGCAGAAGCCTGATCCTGAGGGAGGGCTCGGTGTGCGTCACGCAACCAAAGGCCCTTGCTAACGCGCGGGCTTCTGCCTGGATTGCGCCGCTTTCGGCTTTGCCACAGTTTGCGTTAAGCTAATTACTGAAACCCGAGGCAACCGCTATTGCTGATTGACCCATCGGAACACGTCATAACAAACATACTGTCAACCAAATAAACCAGCTGGAAAGTCTTAATCAGATGTATTCGACCAAACACAAGCTCTTTACCGCCATCATTGCGCAGTTCTTGATTTCGCTCTTCGCTTTTACCGCCCAGGCGCAGGCTCCCAGCCCACCATTGAGCAGCCAGGAGTTGGTACGTCTCGTCTACCAATTGCCCAAGCACCCGGAGGAACGTGATGAGATTGTTGCTGAGATCAGAACCCGCGGCATCGGTTTTCAGTTGACCGACGGCATGCGTTCACTGGTGGCGACCAAGAGCGGCAGCGATCCCCTTATCCGCCGGACGCTGGAAGAGGCGGAACGCCGCAGGGTAAGTCCGAAGACGGAAGCCGCGCCTTCCGAAGCTGAATCAAGCGAGTTGCTGCAGCGGACCAAAACAGCGACGCTCGGCGCTGCCAACGCAATGCCTGACTTCATAGTCCGGCAGCTTATCAAGCGCTCGGTCGCTTACGGCAACACCGCCAATTGGCTGCCGCAGGACACACTGACTATCGGCGTAAGCTACCGGCAGAATGCGGGTGAAGAGTACAAAGTGCTCACCAAGAACGGTATGCCGATCAATCAAGAGGCAAAGTCTGGAAGCGATTACCACAAACTCGTGGGAGGCACGACTTCCAGTGGTGCGGAGTACGTCACGGGTTTGGCCAGCATCTTCAAAGACGACGCGCAAGCGACCTTCAAACCGGTGGATACTGACCTGATCCGCGGACGACGGACCATTATTTACGAATACGAAGTGAAGAAGCAGTTCTCTA
>WNGJ01005267.1_pt1 | contig 13562 bp, 14 predicted proteins | sample 5400611 | NCBI WGS metagenome assembly WNGJ01 (sample SAMN13153375, study PRJNA577476) | soil metagenome | isolation source: 40 cm soil or saprolite under Garry oak tree replicate 1 | place: USA:California | collected 2016-06-15 | reverse complement strand
CTCCCTGGCGTAGGTGTCTACCCTGATGGTACGAATGCGGCGGGTAGCGCTTCACGCATAGTTCGATACCAAGAGGGAGTTGCGGGCCGGATGAGCCAGGTCTCTACTGTCCGCGGCCCGGTGGAGGTCGCCGACCTCGGGCCGACCTACATGCATGAGCACATCTTCGTGCTCACGGCGGATGTGCAGCAGAACTACCCCGGCGAGTGGGGCAGCGAGGACGAACGGATCGCGGACGCGGTGACCAAACTGGGCGCGCTGGCCGCCCAGGGCGTCCGCACGATCGTCGACCCTACCGTGGTCGGCCTGGGCCGTAACCTGCCGCGGATCCAGCGGGTCGCCGAGCAGGTGCCCGAGCTCAACATCATCGTCGCCACCGGCCTGTACACCTACGACAGCGTGCCGTTTTTCTTCTACCACCGCGGCCCCGCGCTGAACGAGGCGCTCGGCGCCGAGGTGCCCGACCCGATGGTGGACATGTTCGTGGGCGACATCACCGAGGGCATCACCGGCACAGGCGTCAGGGCGGGCATGCTCAAGTGCGCCATCGACGAGCACGGCATGACCCCGGGCGTCGAACGCGTGATGCGCGCGGTCGCCGCGGCCCACCACCAGACGGGCGCGCCGATCACCGTGCACACCCATCCCGGGTCGCGCACCGGGATGGAGGTCAAGCGGGTGCTGTGCGACTCCGCCGGGGTCGACCCCGGCCGGGTCATACTCGGCCACAGCGGCGATACCGCCGACTGCGACCATCTCGCGGAACTGGCCGACGACGGGTTCATGCTGGGCATGGACCGGTTCGGAATCAACCTGGCGATCACGTTCGAGGCGCGGGCGGACACGCTGGTGGAGATGTGCCGGCGCGGCTACGCCGAGCGCATGGTGCTCTCCCAGGACGCGGCCTGCTATATCGACTGGATCGACCCGAACGTGCTGCCGTTCCTGCCTCAATGGCACTACCTGCACATCCACGACGAGGTCCTGCCGTACGCGCGCGAGCACGGGGTGACCGAGGAACAGATCGCCACCATGCTGACCGCCAACCCGCGCCGCTTGTTCGAGCAGGCACGATGAGCGCAACGCAGAGGTTCCGGATCGCGGCGATTCCCGCGGACGGCGTCGGCCGGGAGGTGGTGGCCGCCGGGCGGACGGTGCTCGACGCGCTGGCCGCGGGCAGCGGCGGGGCGCTCGCGTTCGACTGGCAGGAATTCGGCTGGGGCTGCGAGTACTACGCGCGCACCGGGCGGATGATGGCCGAGGACGGCCTGACGGTCCTGAAGGAATTCGACGCCATCTACTTCGGCGCGGTCGGCTGGCCCGGGGTGCCCGACCACATCAGCCTGTGGGGCCTGCGGCTGGCCATCTGCCAGAACTTCGATCAGTGGGCCAACGTCCGGCCCGTGCGCTTCCTGCCGGGCGTGCGGAGCCCACTGCGTAAGGCCGACTCCACCGAACTCGACTGGGTCGTCGTCCGTGAGAACAGCGAGGGTGAATACGCCGGGCTAGGCGGCCGCAACCTCTCCGCACGCGGTCCCGGCAGCGAAGTCGCCGTCCAGTCGGCGCTGTTCACCGAGGTCGGCTGCGAACGCATCATGCGCTTCGCCTTCGACCTGGCCCGTACCCGTAGCCGGCCGAAGGTCTCGAGCGTCACCAAGAGCAATGCCCAGCAGTACGGCATGGTGCTGTGGGATGACGTGTTCAGGCGCGTCGCGCGGGATTATCCCGACGTGGAAACCGAGAGCGTGCTAGTCGACGCGATGTCCGCGAAGTTCGTCCTGCGCCCCGAGGACCTCTCCGTCGTGGTCGCCTCCAACCTGCACGCGGACATCCTCTCCGACCTCGGCAGCGCCCTCGCCGGGAGCCTTGGCCTGGCCGCCAGCGCCAACCTCAACCCGGAGAGGCGTTTCCCCAGCATGTTCGAGCCTGTGCACGGCTCGGCACCGGACATCGCCGGACAAGGACTGGCCAACCCCATCGGCGCCGTCGGCAGTGCCGCCATGATGCTCGACCACCTCGGCCTGCCCGAACAGGCCGCCCGGCTGCACACCGCGATCGAGGCGACCACCGCGGCCGGCATCCTCACCCGCGACCTGGGCGGCACCGCCTCCACCGAGGATGTCACCAAGGCCCTGATCGACACGCTGAACCCCTGACCACTGCATGGAACTCCGGTCGGATGGGCGTTGAGGGGGGGTCGGCGTCCGGTTCTGTCTGGCGGGTGCCCGGCATGCCCTGGCTGCTCGGTTCCGCGATGCTGTGGTTCGCTGGCTTCGCGTTGCTCGTGCCCGTCGCGCTGCTCGCGTTCACCGGGGCAGCGGCGGTCAGCCGATGGGGCGCTGGCGGGGTCGCCGACCATTTCGGGGCTACCACGGCGATAGCCCCGCTGCTCTTCACCGGTGCGCTGGGGCTGGCCGGGATCGCGCTCCGGGCGGACAGCGTTCACGACACCGCAGGCCGCGTCCTGGTCATCTCCGGCTTGCTCCTCGTCGGTTTCGCCTACGGCGGCCTGCAGAACCTGACGCTGACGCAGGCGTTCGCGGCCGCGGGGGAACCGGCCCGGAACTCCGTCAGCATCGCGTGGAACCTGAGCTTCGACGCGGGGACCGGGCTCGGCGCATTCGTGGTGGGCGCCATCGCGACCGCGACCTCGTATTCGGTCGCGTTCGCCGTGCTGGCACTGGCCGTCGCCTTCACCGGCGGCTGCTGGGGATGGTCGGGGCTGGCCAGACGCTGGTTACCGGGGCCAGGGGCCGCCGTGCTTGCCTCCGTGGTGACAACCGCAACGGCAACCGTGGTGCCGGTGCTCATCGCCGCAGCAGCCGCGTTGCTCGTTGTCGCCGCAGCCGGGGAGCAGGACCGGCCCGACGCCGGGGATCGCCTCGGCCCGTGCCTGGGCCAGCAGAGCGGCGGCCGCCGCCTCGGCGTTCTCGCCGTGCCGGGTCATCCGGGCCGCGATGAGCCCGGTCACGATCGGCGTGGAGAAGGAAGTCCCGCTCCACTGCGCCATACCCGTGAACTTCCGCCTCTCCCCCGTGAAGGGGGAGACGTGGCAGGTGAACGTGCCGGTGGCGAACGCGTTGACCAGGTTCTGGCCGGGCGCGTACACGTCCACCCAGCCGCCGAAATCGCTGAAGTACGCGCGGCTGCGCCAGTCGGACCCGAGCGCCCCGACCGAGATCACTCCCGGGAACGCGGCCGGCCACTGCGGCAGCGGGCTCTCGCTGTTCCCCGCCGGGGCGACGCAGGCGACGCCCTTGTACCGGCGCAGGTCTTCCAGCCAGATCTCGAAGGCCATCAGCGGAACATTGAACCTGGTCGGCGACGAGACCGTCACGTGGAATATCTCGGCACCGTAGGCGAACCCCTCGTAGAGCTTCGGGACGAAATCCGATTCCAGCGCGCTGCCCGCGATGTCGAAGACGCTCCTGACCACGATGTCCGCGCCGGGCGCCATGCAGCGGATGACCCCCGCGACGAACGTGCCGTGCCCCCCGTACGGCAAGATCGTGCCGTCGGTAAGGACCGACGGGTCGTCGTCCCCCTCCACATGCTCCAGCCACGGGGAGCTGGCCACGGTGTCCCGGACGATCCCGGTGTCCGCCACGTAAATCCGCACGCCGTGGCCGGCGTTTCCCGGGCAGACCGGCGGATAGGGTTCCGGGTTGTACACCTCCTGGGGTTCGGTAGCCGGACAGCCCGTCGGATGCCCCTGCGAGGTGGTCACCACGTGATCCAGCGTCGCGAGTCCGGTGCCGAATTCGTCTTCGATGCGTCCGAGCAGGAAATGCGCGTCGCGCTCGTCACGCTGCGGGCGATCGGGGCTCAGGTTGACGGCGACGACGCCCCTGGCAACCTGCCTGATCTCGACATCCCCGACTTCGTGCTCCCGAAGTACGTCCAGCACGCCTCGTTGCCTGTGGGCGTCCTCGACCCGCTGGAAGCCGCGGACTCCCTCCACCCCGCCGAGGTGCTGCTGGCGGGCCAGGATCCGGTCCCTGGCGTACATGTAGGCGATGCCGCCGTGCTCGGCGGGTACGCCGACGATATCGATGTTGCGCTCGGCGAATGCGTTGACGATGATGGCCGCCTCGTCACGGTCCCTTGCGTCTACCAAAGCCTCATGCCAGGCCACTGCGCCTCCCCGGAGAACGGGTCATTAGGGTTCCGCGGAACTGCCCGCGGACGGATACTCTACGGTGCCGCTGGTCCGCCGGTTTAATACAGGTACCGTGCGAATTGGGGAGTCTAGAATCGGACCGTGACTGGGGAGACTCGCGCGGCCACGTCGGGTACGCGCGAGATTGACCACTTGCTTCCCCTGGCGCTGTCCCGTCCCCGGGAGGCACTGGCCAGGGCACGCGAGGTACTGGCCGGGCGGCCGGGCCCGCATGAGGCCTCGGTGGCTCATCAGGTCGCGTCGATCGTGCTGCGCGAGCTTGGCGACACCGAGGTCGCGGTCAGCGAGTCGCGGCTGGCGCTGCGCCTAGCGCGCCGGACCGGTTCGGTCGAACGCGAAACCGACGTACTGTCCAGCCTGGGACTGGCGCTGGTCTTCGCGGGACGGACGACGGCCGGCCTCGCCTCGTTCGAGACCGCCGTGCAGCGATCGACCGGCGTCCTGTCGGCCCGGGTGCTGGCCCGGCGCGGGATCGTGCTCTATACCCTGGGCCGTTACCCGGCGGCGCTGGAAGACCTACGGTACGCGGTCACAGCCCTGCGGCGCGCGGAAGACACGCTGTGGACGGCCCGCGCGCTCAACAACCGCGGGCTGGTCTACCTGGCTCTGGGGGCCACCGGCCGGGCCGACGCCGATTTCACCGCCGCCTCGCGCCTGTTCTCCGAGATGGGACAGGAACTGGCGGCGGTCTACACGGTGGCCAACCGCACCCTGGTCGCCGTCGCGGCCGGAGACCTGCCCGCCGCGCTAGCCCTGTTCGACGAGGTGACTCCCGGCTTCCAGCGGCTGAAGGTGCCGACCACTCAGCTGCGCATCGACCGCTGCGCCGTGCTGCTCGCCGCCGGGCTCACCCGCGACGCGCTGGCCGAGGCGGACGCCTCGGTGGCCGAGATCGAGCAGATCCGCGGCTGGTCCACCAAGAAGGCGTATCTGCTGCTGATGGCGGCCAACTGCGCGCTCGCCGCGGCCCAGCCTGAGGTCGCCCAGGGCTGGGCGCAGGCCGCGCAGCGCCTGTTCCGATCCCAGCGGAGCGCCTGGTGGCAGGCTCACGCGGCGCACGTGCTCGCCCAGGCCCGCTACCGGGCGGGCCCGCCCTCGCCCGCGTTGCTCCGCGAGGCGAACCGGGCCGCCGCCCGGCTCGATCGCCTCGATGCCAGCGACGCGGCGCCAGCTCACCTGCTGGCCGGACGGATCGCGCTGGAACTCGGGCGCCGCGACGACGCCGAACGCCATCTGGTCACCGCCGCCCAGGTCCGGCGGCGTGGTGCGCCGCTGTCCCGGGTCAGCGGCTGGCTGGCCGAAGCGCTGCGGGCCGAGGCCGCGAACCGCCCGGACCGGATGCTGGCCGCCTGCCGCCAGGGGCTCAACGTCCTGGACGAACACCGGCTCACCCTGGGTGCCTCGGAGCTCAGGGCGCAAGCCAGCGTGCACGGCGCCGAACTCGCCGCGCTGGCCCAGCGCCACGCCGCCCGGGCGGGCAACCCGCGTTTGCTGCTGGCCTGGAGCGAGCGCTGGCGGGCCGCCGCGCAGGCCGTACCCGCGGTCCGGCCCGTGGCCGACGCGGACCTGGGCGTCAGCCTGACCGCGCTGCGCAGCGTGACCAGGCAGCTCGAGGAGGCGCGCAGCGAGGGCAAGCCGAGCGGGTCCCTACAGCGGGAACAGCAGCGGCTGGAGAGCGCGGTGCGCGCCAGCGCGCTGCGCGTTCAGGGCACCGCGGGCACCGCCAGGACCGCGTTCAGGACCGCGGACCTGCTGGCCGAGCTCGGCTCGGCCCAGCTGATCGAGATCGCCGAGGTCGACGGCGACCTGCAGGTACTCCTCTGCGGGGAGGGCAGGGTGCGGCAGTTCACGGCCGGCCGGGCCGCCGACGCCATCCGGGCCGCGGATCTCGCCCGCTTCGCCCTGCGCCGCCTGGCCCGCCGCCGGCCCGGGGATGACCCGGCCAGCGCGCAGTCCATCCTGGCGACCGCGGGACCCAGGCTCGAGTCCGCGCTCATCGGCCCGGCTGTCCGGTACCTGGGCGACGAGCCCGTCGTCGTCGTTCCGCCCGCGAGGCTGCACACCATCCCATGGGCGCTGCTTCCCGCGCTGAGCGACCGCGTGGTCAGCGTTGCGCCGTCCGCGGGAGCGTGGATGCGGGCCCGTTCGGCACCTTACCCAGAGCACCGCCATGTCACGCTCGCCCGCGGGCCGGGCCTGGCCTCGGACGGCGCCGAGATCCCGATGGTCGCGCAGATGTACGACGACGTCACCGTGCTGGACGGTAGCGCGGCCACGGCCGAGAAGGTCCTGTACGCGCTCGACGGCGCCTGGCTGGCGCACATCGCCGCGCACGGGACCTTCCGTGCCGACAGCCCGCTGTTCTCCTCGCTGCACATGCACGACGGGCCGCTGACCGTCTACGACTTCGAGCAGTTGCAGCGCGCGCCCTACCGGCTGGTCCTGTCCAGCTGTGACTCCGGCGTGCTCGCCCCGACCGGCGGGAGCGAGCTGCTCGGCCTGGTCAGCAGCCTGCTTCCGCTGGGCACGGCGGGCATCGTGGCCGCGGTCGTGCCGCTGAACGATCAGGCCGTGGTGCCGCTGATGGTGGACCTGCACCGGCACCTGCGCGCAGGCCGGACGCTGGCCGAGTCGGTCTACCGGGTCAGGCGCGGGCTCTCCGGTGATCCGGTCCAGCAGGCCGCCGCGATGTCCGTCATCGCGCTGGGTGCGGCCTGAGCTAGACCGTCAGAGGGTGATCCACCCCGTCATCACGTACGCACCGTCGGTGGTGCGGAACCGCAGCAGGAACGGGCCGGGCGGGATGGGCTCCACGGCGAAGAAGCCGGCCTCGTCCACCGGCGAGGTGGTCATGCCCGCCTTGGTGTGCGTCTCCAGCGCCCCGGCCTGCGGCGGGACGACCTGGCCGAGCAGGGAGTCGTCGGCGACCTCGAGCTCGATGGACAGGTGGGCCGAGGTGAAGGTCAGGGCCCGTATCGTGGCGGTTTCGGATCTGGCGGCGGCCATCGCGTCCGCGTCGGTGCGCGAGTCGTAGGTCAGCTGCGCGAGCTCGGCGTCGATGTTGTGCCAGGCGTAGGCGTTCTTCCCCGTCTCGGTGAACCACGAGGGAACGGCGTGCCGGGCTTTCATCGCCTCGCCCAACGCCGATAGGAGCTGCTCGTCGTCCCAGCCGTCAAGCACCTGGATCACCTCCGGGACGGTTGCCGCCGACCTCAGCCAGGCCGAGCAGGGCGCTGGACTCGCGTATCCGTTCCAGGCAGCGGTCCCGCCGCGCGCCGATGCCGTCCACCGGGATGCCCAGGGTGGCGCTGATCGCCGCGTACGAGTAGGGCGGATCGCTGACCAGCATGCCCAGCAGCCGCTGGCAGGGAGGCGAGAGCTCGGCGAGCGCCGCCCGCAGCGCCGCATTCCGCTCGGCCATCATGATCTCCTCGCCGATCGCCGAATTGTCCGCGACCGGCCCTGCATTGGCCAGCACTGCGCCGGCCGGCGTCACGACCCGGAGGCACTCACGTCGCGTGGTGGCGGCCAGCCATCCGGCCAGCGCGACAGGCTCCGGCAGCTTCCCCAGGTGCTCGACCAGCAGCAGCCACACGTTCTGCGCCACGTCCTCGAGATCGCGGTCACTCAGCCGGAACCTCGTGCAGATCGACCACACCATCGGCGCGTACCGCTCGACGATCTCGTCCCACGCGCCCTGGTCACCCGCTGCCGCGCGGGCGGGCAGCGCGGAGGCCGCCGGGTCGTGCCCGGCCACACCAGGCCGGCTGGCCTTCAACCCCATGAGCGCCTCAACAGTGCCGGTACTCCTTTTCTAGACGGAGCACGTCGTCCTGCTATTTGATACACCACGGAGCCGGGAAGTCACCATTACGCGCGCTATAACCTCCAGAGAGGCGGATCCGATGAGCCCCGCGGCCACGCTCCTGCCCGATATCGAACGCCGGCGACTGCGGGCGCTGGCCTGTGCCGACACGGTCACCGCCGCCCCGCTGCACGCGGACGATTACCAGCTCATCACGCCAAACGGGTCGGAGATGAGCAAGGCCGACTACCTCGGCGCCATTGCGTCGGGGCAGCTGAGGTACCGGGTGTTCGAGCCCGTTTCCGAGATCGCCGTGCTGGGCGACGCCGAGGTCGCGGTGGTGCGGTACCGGGCTCGCATCAGCTTTGACGACGGGCCCGGCATCACCTGCTGGCACACCGACTGCTACCGGTTCGCCGACGGAGCCTGGCAGGTCGTCTGGTCCCAGGCCACCGCGATCAGGTCGCTAGGGTGACGTTGTGAGCGTGATCGAGGGTGATGTGGCGCCGGGCTTCGAGCGGGTCCGGGACGTGTTCGGGGACAACTTCAAGAACAACGGTGACGTGGGGGCGGCGCTGTGCGTGTACCGCCACTGGCGCAAGGTGGTCGACCTGTGGGGCGGCCTGGCCGACGCCGGGACCGGCCGTCCGTGGAGCAGGGACACGCTGCAGCTGGTGTACTCGGCCACCAAGGCCGCCACGGCGACGTGCGCGCACCTGCTCGCGCAGCGCGGCGAGCTGGATCTGGACAAGCCGGCGGCTTACTACTGGCCGGAGTTCGCCGCCGAGGGGAAGGCGGATATCCCGGTCCGCTGGCTGCTGTCGCACCGGGCCGGGCTGCCCGCCATCGACAACCCCATTCCGCTGGCCGACCTGCTGGCCTGGGACCCGATGGCGGCCGCGCTGGCCGCCCAGCGGCCCGTCTGGGAGCCCGGTACCGCGCACGGGTACCACGGCCGGACGTTCGGCTGGCTGGTGGGCGAGGTGATCAGGCGGGTATCCGGCCGCAGCGTGGGGACGTTCTTCGCCGAGGAGATCGCGGCGCCGACCGGGCTCGACTTTTATATCGGGCTGCCCGCGGCCGAACGGGGGCGGGTCAGCCGGATGATCATCGATGACCCGCCGGGGGCCGAGGTGGCCGACATCCCGCTGGACCAGATTCCCGAGCAGTTCCGCCCGCTGGTGGCCGCGTTCACCGATCCGGACTCGCTGATGAACCGGGCGTTCGGGCTCAGCGTCCCCGACATCGACTTCAACGCCCCCGAGACGCAGGCTGCGGAGATCCCGTCGAGCAACGGGATCAGCACCGCGGACGGCCTGGCCCGGCTCTACGCCGCCCTGATCGGCGGGGTCGACGGCGTCCGCATCCTGGACGCCGCCTCACTGACGGCGGCCATCGCGGAGCAGGCCGCCGGGCCCGATCGGGTATTGCTGATACCCACCCGTTTCGCGTCGGGATTCATGCTCCCGACGGACGAGGCCCCGCTCGGCGGCCCGGCCTCGTTCGGCCATCCAGGCCGCGGCGGGTCGCTCGGTTTCGGCGACCCGGAAAGCGGGGTCGCGTTCGGCTACGTGGTCAGCCATATCCGGCAGGACATGGACGACAACCGGTCGGGGCTGCTCGTCCGGGCCGTCCGGGCCTGCCTGGAGTAGCGTTTACTCCCAGCGGAAGAAGCGGCGTGCCAGGAAGGCGAAGACCAGCGTGTAGCCGGCCAGGACCAGCAGCGGCGCGGCCGGGGGGAAGCCCGTCTGCACCGAATCCTGGATCGCCTCCACCGCCGCGCCGAGCGGTGTGTAGTTGCTGATGTCCTGCAGGACGGCCGGCATGATCGCGCGCGGCAGCCACAGGCCGGCGAAGAACATCAGCGGGATGAGGGCCAGCCGGCCGATGGCGTTCACGCTGTTCGCGGTCGGCGCCAGCGCGGCGATGAGCAGTCCGAGGGCGAAGAGCCCGCCGATGGCCAGCAGGCAGGAGAGGGCGAGCCCGCCCGCGCTCTTCGGGACCGGTGCCCCGAAGGCCACGACGCTCGCGGTGTTCACGATGGCCAGGCCGGCCAGCGCGATGCACAGCTGCACGACGACCTGCGCGGCGAGCAGCCAGGACGGCGGTACCGGCGTAGTCGACAGGCGGCGCAGGATGCCCAGCTCGCGGTAGGAGACGAGCGGCCCCGGCAGGCCGAGCAGGGTGAGCATGGTGAGCCCGAGCACCATGATGATCGGCACATAGGTATCGAACAAGATGAGCCCGCCATAGCCCGGCAACGGCTGGTGGAAGCTGGGCAGCTCGCCGAAGATGATCATCAGCACGACCGGCAGGCCGATGCTGCCGATCATGTTAGTCGGCTGCCGCCGGACGAGCCTGGCCTCGTTGAGCACGACCTGGCCGAACGCGGCGGCTCGCGGGGTCCTCGGCGGCGGCAGGGCCAGCGATAGGGATGGTGATAGCGAGCTCATGCCTGGGCTCCTTCCTTGTTCAGGTTCTTTCCGGTGAGCTTGACGAAGGCGTCCTCGAGGTTCGACGAGTCGAGCTGCACGTCACGGGCGGTCACCCCGGCCGCGTACAGGGCGAGGATCACCGCGTTGACGAGCTCGCCGGTCCCGGTCACCACGACGTGCTGGCCCTCGCGCTCCACCCGGGAGACCTCCGGGAGTCCGGTCAGCAGCCGGTCGTCGAACGAGTCGGACGGCAGGAACCGCACGCTCTTCCCGCCCCGGGCCTGAGCGGCCAGGCGGGCCGGAGTGTCCAGCGCGACCACGCGGCCGTGGTCGATCAGGGCGACCCGGTCGCAGAGCCGTTCGGCCTCTTCCATGAAGTGGGTCACCAGCACGATCGTCACGCCGCGGTCGCGGATGTGCTCGATCAGCTCCCAGGTGTCCCGGCGGGCCTGCGGGTCGAGCCCGGTGGTCATCTCGTCCAGCACCGCGACCCTCGGCTGGCCGATCAGGGCGAGCGCCACCGACAGCCGCTGCCGCTGCCCGCCGGACAGCGACCGGTAGTAGTCGCCGCGCTTGGCGGCCAGGCCGAGAACGTCGAGCAGTTCGCCCACGTCCGCCGGGTCGCGGTAGAACGAGCGGTACTCCTCGAGGATCTCGCCGACCCGCAGCTTGGCCGGCAGCGCGCCCGACTGGAGTTGCACGCCGACGATCTCGCGGACCTGGTCCCGGCCGGCGTGCGGGTCTAGGCCGAGCAGCCGGATCGTCCCGGCGTCCGGTCGCCGGAGCCCGATGGCGCATTCGATGGCGGTGGTTTTCCCCGCCCCCGTTCGGTCCCAAGATGCCGAAGATCTCTCCCTCGGTCACCGTGAACGAGACGTCGTCCACCGCGACCAGCGACCCGTAAGCCTTGCGGAGGTGTGCGACCTCGACGGCCGGCCGGCCGTCGGCGGTCTTTTCGGGGGATCCGGCCATTGTGCTCTCCAGCGTGGCCATGACTGCCTCCCTGTCTGCGCACCGCTAATCTGGGCGCACCTAACACCCGACACGCCGTCGGTTCTTGCCTAAGAAAACTGATATCACTATGATAGGCACGTGGTATCTTGCACGTCAACCGGAGGTGGTGGCGATGAGCGTGGAGGTTCCGGCCGGGGCAGGTCAGCAGCCTGATTCCGTCCAGATAGCCGAGAGCAAGGGATGGTCGGCGCCCGGCGTCCGGGTCCTAGTGGCAGGCATCGTGATGCTGCTGGCCGGGGTCGTGCTGCTCGCCCTGGGCGTTTCCCTCGGGCCGAACGCGGCGGGTCCGATCGCCCTGATCTGGGCCGCCGCCGTGCTGATCATCGCGGGCTATCTGGCCCTGCGCGGCCTGACACCGGTCGTGGCCGGCGAGGCGCGGGTGATCCAGCTGTTCGGCAAGTACCGCGGGACCGTCCGGAATCCCGGCTTGCACTGGGTCAACCCGTTCGCCCGCAGGCGCAAGGTCTCCGTCCGGATCCGTAACCACGAGACGGCGCTGGCCAAGGTCAACGATGCCGACGGCAACCCGATCGAGATCGCCGCCGTGGTTGTCTGGCTGGTCAAGGACACGGCCCAGGCGCTCTACGCGGTCGACGACTTCACCCAGTTCGTGGCCATCCAGACCGAGACCGCGGTCCGGCATATCGCGTCGAGGTACCCCTATACAAGCCGGGCCGACGGCGAGTTGTCGCTGCGCGACAACGCCGACGAGATCACCCAGCGCCTGTCGGACGAGATCGCGGCCCGGGTCCGGCCGGCCGGGGTGACGATCACCGAGTCGCGGCTGACCCGGTTGTCCTACGCCCCGGAGATCGCCCAGGCCATGCTGCGCCAGCAGCAGGCGAACGCCGTGGTCGGGGCGCGGACGCGGATCGTCGAGGGAGCGGTGGGTATGGTGCAACTGGCGCTGCAGCGGCTGCAGGAGGAGGGCGTGGTGGAGCTGGACGAGGAACGCAAGGCCGCCATGGTGTCCAACCTGCTCGTGGTGCTGTGCAGCGAGCAGGCCACCCAGCAGGTCGTCAACACCGGTTCCCTCTACCAGTAGTGGCTGGCACGGTAACGCGGTGAGCGAGCGCAAGGGCATATTGCTGCGGCTGGACCCTGCCGTTCACGACGCCCTGGCCAGGTGGGCCGCTGACGAGCTGCGCAGCACCAACGCTCAGATCGAGTTCCTGCTGCGCCGCGCGCTGGCCGACGCGGGGCGGCTGCCGAGCAAGGCGGGAGAGATGCGCAGGCCCGGCCGGCCACGCAGCAGGCCGCCGGACTGACGGTATCAGGGGTACCTCGACCGCGCCGACGCCGCGTTCGTGCGGCTGAACTTGCTGCTGCTCCTGGTCGTCTCGTTCCTCCCGTTCCCCACCCGGCTGGTCGCGGAATTCATCCGCCAGGACAAGGCCGAACGCGTCGCGGTGACCTTCTACGGCATCGTCCTGGTGCTGGCCACCACGATGCTGCTGGTCCTGTGGCGCTACGCGGTCCGCGCGAAGCTGGTCCGGCCGGATCTGGCCGACGAGGAGATCGAGCTGCTGACCGAGCGCCTCACCCCCGGTCTCGGGGCCTACCTGGTCCTGATCGTCTCCGGGCTGTTCGTCCCGGTCATCGCCGTGATCGGGTTCCTGGGCATCGCGCTGTACTACATCATCCCGTTCCGGCGGCTGTCGGCCGGCTTCCTGACCTGGCGCTCGTACAAGAAGCATCACCGGCGCTAGCCGTCCTCGGGCCGCCAGTAGACGGCCTTCACCCAGATCGTGCACAGGGCGTGCACCGCCAGGTCGTCGTCGAACGGCACGTCCTTCTCGCCGCCCTGCCCGAGCCAGATGTAACAGAAGTGCTCCAGCATGGCGGACAGGGCCGAGGCCGTCATGACCGGATCGACGCCCGGGCAGTAGCCGTCCGCCTGCGCCTTCCTGACGGCGGTGGCGATCCGGGTGATGGCCTCGCCGCGCAGTTCCAGCCATCGGTCCCGGAAGCGGCCCTCGACCATGGCCGCCTGGAAGATCCCGATCAGCTCGCCGCGCCGCTTGGCGTAGGTGCGCCAGAAGCCGGCCACGGCCTCGCGCAGCGCCTCCTCGCCGGACAGGCCGGCCCGGTACGGCAGGGCGGCCAGCTGGGAGGCTTCGGCGTGGAA
>WNGJ01008249.1_pt1 | contig 13564 bp, 10 predicted proteins | sample 5400611 | NCBI WGS metagenome assembly WNGJ01 (sample SAMN13153375, study PRJNA577476) | soil metagenome | isolation source: 40 cm soil or saprolite under Garry oak tree replicate 1 | place: USA:California | collected 2016-06-15 | reverse complement strand
CTTTGGTGATAACGAGAACGCCAATCCCTTTACTATCTACGAGGGACAACTCGTTTTCCCAAATATTCCCAAGCGGCGTCAATTCTGGGAAAAGATTTAGTAGTAACCGAGCATCCATTTGAGTTGGTTCCCTTCGCACAGATTAACGAGAGCGCTCTCAATATACTCGGACAGATTCAAAGCCCAAGTAGTTGCACATAGTTCAGTTCGATTTCCTCGTAGATCGTACTTGCTCCGAAGCTACATCCCTTGCTCTCCCCAATCTGCGGGCGAGTTCGGATTTGTTTTCCGTCCAGTGATACTCCGGATCCATGGCGACTTGTGTCCAAACGAGATGTCCCGAGTAACGCCAGTTGTCGAGCAGAATGCCCTTTTCGAATGCTTGGCCTCTGGCCGTAACTACGATGACGTTATGCTCGCCACTGGTGTTGGCAAAAGACTCGGCCCAGTGGAGCTCGAGCGTTTGCAGCTTCAGTGCATCCAATCGGACGAGAAGCTCCGTTGCCCACTGAAAACAGAGTCCCCCTTTTCTCGCTCCCATATTGACGAGCAAGTTCTGAACGCCGGGTAGCCATACCACACGCCACTCGCGGCGCAGTTCCAGTCCGGTCATGTATGCAGCGTATGCGACTCGCCGAGCGTCATCCGGACTTACGGTTGGGGAGAGTGCCGCGATTCGCGTTTTCAAGGAAGCGTCATCAGCGGACCCCGCAACGAACAGTTCTGTATGTCGGCGTCCGATCTCCCAGGGTGGAGAAGCCGCGAGCACCAGCAACGGCACCACCGCGAACGTACTAACCCCCAAAAGGAGAGAGCGATGGAAAAACATTTTGAGATCCCATACTTAACGCCCTGAGTAGCGCAATCGATTTATAAGACTTCCTCAGCTGGCATCGAGGCATTGGGAATGCAGCGAGATGGACGACACCACCTTGGAAACACAAGTTTGCCAAGCGATCCTGGAGCGCCGCCCTGCACAAATCATCCCTCGGCTAAAGGAAATAGTTGCCAACCCTGATCCAGCGTTGGGTTACTTCAATGGCGAACTGCGCTTCTATTTAGGCTGGGCGCAAGAAGTCGGCGGCGACCACGCCGCCGCTCAGGAAAGTTGGCGACAGGCGCGCAGCGAATTGGAGCCATTTCTCAAAGAGCAACCGGAAAATTATCAGCTGATTGGCGATCTCGCGCTCACGAATATGGGCCTCGGTGACAAAGCCACCGCATTGGCTTTGACCGAAAGGGCGATGGCCGCGAATCCGGTCGAGAAGGACGCGCTTTCTGGTGCCCGGCCGATCGAGATCCTTGCCCGCGTCGCCGCCCAGATGGGGGAACCCGACCCCGCCATTGCCGCTTTAGAGAGACTTCTCTCGACACCATGCAGTGGCGCGCTGGCTGAAAATATATCGCTCACTCCTGCGCTGCTCCGGCTCGATCCAATGTTCGATCCGCTTCGGAATGATCCCCGCTTTGAGAACCTCGCATCAACAGCGCCGTAGTAATTCCTCGCATGGCGGCGGAAGTTAAGAAGGAGATCCAGCTCCGAGACGGGCGCGCTCCCCGGAGTTTCTTCATCCGCATTATCCGTATCATCCGCGGTCGTTTCTGAAAGATTCTTCAACTTTCTCCCGAACTTCGCCCGGCAGTTTCCGGAGAAGGATGTTGAGGAGGCGCGGGACCGATGCCATGTATCCGGCATCGGTTTTGACTTTTTGACAGTCCCATGAACTTTCCCGGCATTCCTGTTTCGGCACGGCTCCGGAAGGAACCGGACGCTTTATTGTCGATGCGGATGAAAAGCTAACCGCATCTATGGAACTCGAATCGGCGATTCAAGGAATTTCGGAACATGTCGACGGAGGTTAAAAAAGAAATCGAGCTGGAGATCGTCCATGTGTTGTTCATCGACACGGTCGGTTATTCCAAGCTGTTGATTGATGACCAGCGGGACTTAATTGACACGCTCAACCAGATAGTGCGCGGCACGGCTGAATTCCAGAGCGCGGAAGCAGCAGGAAAACTAATCAAAATTGCCACCGGGGACGGGATGGCGCTGGCTTTTTACAATCGGCTCGAAGCGCCGGCTGAGTGTGCGTTGCAGATAAGTCGCGCGCTCAAAGAGCATCCAGAATTGCGGGTGCGCATGGGAGTGCACAGCGGTCCGGTCAGCGGCGTTATCGATGTGAACGAGCGCGCGAATGTGGCTGGGGCCGGCATTAACATGGCGCGGCGCGTGATGGAGTGCGGTGATGCCGGACATATTCTGCTCTCTCAACATATCGCCGAAGATCTGGAGCATTACGGGCGCTGGGGGCCGCATCTGCATGACCTAGGAGAGTGCGAGGTGAAGCACGGTGCGCGCGTTCATGTGTTTAATCTCTACACGGACAAGCTGGGAAACCCGGAACTGCCAGAAAAATTTGGGCAAGTCGCATCTTCTGGCTCTGCCATTAGATCAGCGACTCTTAGGTGGGCACGCGTACTTTGCCGAGGGCATTCAGGACGAAATCCTGACCCGCATATCCAAGATCGCCGATCTGAAGGTCATCTCGCGCACATCGACGCAGCATTACAAAAGCGCGCCGGAAAACTTGTCCGAGATCGCCAAGCAACTGAGTGTCGCCCACATCCTGGAAGGAAGCGTGCAGAAGAGCGGCGACGCCGTGCGCGTGAACGTCCAGCTGATTAAAGCGGCCAATGATTCCCATCTGTGGGCCGATACCTTTGATCGCAAACTAACCGACATCTTTTCGGTCGAGAGCGAAGTAGCCAAAGCCATTGCCGACCAACTGCGGGCGAAACTCACCGGTCAGGAAAAGCGAGTCATTGCGGCCAAACCGACAAACAATATCGAGGCCTACGATGCTTACCTGCGCGGGCTGGCTTATACACTGAAATCTGCAAACACACCCGCCAACACCCTTGGTGCACAAAAATATCTCAAAGAAGCGGTGAGGTTGGACCCGAAGTTCGCCCTTAGTTGGGCGCTGCTATCATACGTTGATGCGCTCGGCTACCTCACAGCGGCTCTTCAACCAACGGCCGCCCTCCGTGAAGAGGCACGGCAGGCAGCGGAAACCGCGCTCACTCTTCAGCCCAATCTCGGCGAAGCCCTGATGGCCAAGGGTTATTATCACTACGCCTGTCTGAAGGATTACGACACCGCCGTGCGTTACTTTGAGCAAGCACGTCAGCTTCTGCCGAATAGCAGCCGGATTCCTGAGTCGCTGGCCTATGTCATGCGGAGGCGAGGCCAGTGGGACCGGAGCGAGTCGTATTTCAACGAAGCCGAACGGCTCGACCCGCGCAACGTTACCCCACTCACTCAGCACGCCATTTCCTATAATGCACTCCGGCGCTTTCCCGAAGCACTGCGAAAGCTTGATCAGGTTCTCAATATTACGCCGGATGACCTCGATACCCTCGCGACCAAGGCCGCTATCGCACAAGCCGAGGGCGATCTGCCGCGTGCCTCGGCGCTCCTCGCTCCGCTGCATCCGGCTGCCGACGACCCGCTGGCCTTGGAGACACAGGTTTACCAAGCGATCCTAGAGCGCCGCCCCGCACAAATCATCCTTCAGCTAAAGGAAATACTTGCCAAGCCTGATCCAGCACTGGGCTTTTGGAACGGCGAACTGCACTTTTGGTTAGGCTGGGCGCAAGAAGTCGCCGGCGACCGTGCCGCCGCCCAGGAAACTTGGCGACAGGCGCGCAGCGAACTGGAATCTTTCCTCAAAGAACAACCGGAAAATTATACCCTCATTGGAGATCTCGCGCTGACCAATATGGGCCTCGGTGACAAAGCCGTTGCGTTGGCACTGTCGGAACGGGCCATGGCCGCGCTGCCGATCGAAAAGGACGCGATAAATGGTCCCATTCCGATCGAGATCCTCGCCCGGGTAGCGGCGCGCATGGGGGAGCCTGATCGCGCCATTGCCGCTTTACAGAAACTACTCTCGGGACCGGGCAACGGCGCGCTGGCTGCAACCCCGCTCACTCCTGCGTTGCTCCGGCTCGATCCAATGTTCGATCCGCTTCGGAATGATCCGCGCTTTCAAAAACTTGTCGCCTCGTCCGCGCCGTCAGCGGCGAACAAATAAGGCGACGCGATGCCGTCAGGAATCTTATCCCCGAGCTGAAGCCGAAAGTTTTTCTTCTCTTGGCATGTTCTTCAGGAGTCATCTTCAGGAGTCAGCAGGCGCGGCCTGCGACCTCAGCGGATTTGCTAGCTTGGCTGCCCGATAGCTGGGCTGCCCGACCTACGCCGCCTTTTGCATCTTTCCGAGGCTTCAAGTCACGGTGACGGACCTTGATGTCTTTTTTGTTTTTCTTCTTTTTCTCTCGTGTACTAGTTTTCCTTTGTTGGGTTGATCCCCCTTTCTTTTCTCAAAGAACCGCACCGCGGGATCGAACCAGGGTGCGGCTCTTTAACCTTATTTGGCGCCGGTGCCGCCTTGGACACCACCGCCCGTGGGGGTGGGGCCTTTGGTACCACCACCGCCGCCGGCGCTCCCTGCGCCGCCTTTGGCGTCTTTTGATGGTTTTAGGTCACGGACTTTGATCTTTTTACTTTCCTTTTTCTCTGCCATTTTATTGTTCTTTCTTCGTTGGGTTGTTTGTTGTTTGTGTTGTGTCGTTGACACCGAACAGCAATTGATGCCCGTCCGTCACGTCCTGTTTTGGAATCAGGTCATTCAGACGAATCAATTTATCTTTCCTGCGCTTGGGCCTTTGATACCTGACTCTCCGGCGGGCGCATTTTTCTTGTTCTTCGGTACACTCACTTCGGCTTTCTATATTATCAGTATCCATGCCAAGTTTCGCAAGACTGGTCGAAATAAAAGTGCTCGCTGCATTTGTTCTTAAACGGGAGGCACTTACGCAGCGCATCTTTACCAAAATAGACAGTCGCCACTGGAACCGGATGGAATGTCTGAATTCATTCTGAGACCGCTCCCGTTTATTTTTTAGACCACCCGTGCTTTACTTTTGGGCCACCGTCTCGGAGATGGCGGGCGAGCGCCGAGCGAGAAATACCGAGCAACTTTGCCGGCCGTCGCTGCTTTTGGTTTGCTTGCTCGAAGACGAGCTGGACGTGCCTTTTAACGGCACTCTCCAGCGAGAGATCGATGGCGGCGCCGGGCTCTTTATTATTGCTGGTGAACATGGAAACCGATTTGACATTGTCGGATCTAGCTCGATCTGGTTCTAGATCAGGAGGAAAAACGACATGCTCGGGCAGAACCACCGAGCCATTGCGAAACAACGTCATGGCTCGCACCGTGTGACTCAACTCGCGAAGGTTTCCGCGCTACTCATGGCGAAGCAACTTGTCCATCGCTTCAGGATGAATCGCCGTGATGTTTTTTCCTTCTTTCAACCCAGTCGCTTTCAATTCTGCGGCAATCAGTGCTGGAAGTTCCTGTAGCCGTTCGCGCAGTGGAGGAATGAGTAGAGTCAGTCCGTTTAAGCGCTGATAAAGGTCCTCTCGAAATTTTCCCAGTCGCACTCGGTCGCGCAACGAAGAGTTTGATGAGCAGATGATTCGCGCGTTGGAGGTGAGCATTCGTTCAGAGCCGAGCCGCTCAAATTCGCCGTACTCGAGGACGCGCAAGATTTTTACCTCGGCAAGCGGACTCATTTCCGAGATCTCATCCAGAAAAAGCGTGCCACTATCGGCCAACTCGAATTTGCCTTTAACGCTTTGTTGCGCGCCGGTAAAAGCGCCGCGCTCATGGCCAAACAGTTGGCTCTCAAGCAACGTGTCGCTGATCGCCGAGGCGTTGAAATGCGATGAACGGGCGTCCTGCTCGCGCCGACGAATTGTGGATCGCATGAGCGAGCAAAGTTTTTCCCGTGCCGGTCTCGCCGAGAAGCACGATTGGCACTTCTGACTTTGCGGCAAGCGCCGCCAGCTGCAAACACCGTGCCATGGCGTCATTGCTTGTGGTCAGGTCTTCGATTCTGAGTCTGAAGAGCGGATCTCGCATGGCGAATTATTGTTTCATACTTTCACGCAACTGCCGAATCGGTTCGAACGCATATTCAATCAGCGTCCGCCTGCCGACGATGATGTGCGCTTCTCCTCGCATTCCGACGCGCAGAGGCAAAATTTGTCCCGCACGTGGAGAGATCACAGAACGGTCAAGTGAGGCCAGCGCTATGAAATGCGAACCATCGCTGGAAGTGACCGCTGACGGGCTGATCCAGTCAAGCTTTCCGGTCACCGCGCCATAACGCTGATATGGAAAAGCTTCGAAAAAGTAGCGCACATGCTGAGCAACGGCGAGCTTCGGGAGACCGGTTTCGTTCAAGGTCATCCGGGCGCGTGGTTTCGCCTCCTTCCGAGCGAGCTGGCAAAGCACCTGACCCTGCTGCACTACGCTGCCCACAGTCCGTTGGTCCATGGAAATGATCACGCCCTCATATGGACTGCGAACTGTCAGTAAGTTTTGGTGGGTATTTTCCAGGTCGGTTTTTAAAGCGCCGATGCGCATCTTTAACTTTTCAATGTCGGACTGCTGTTCGCCCCGTTGGCGCGCGTGCTCCGTTTCCATTCGCTCGCGGTCGAGATTTACCTGCTGCACGGTCCTCTGGGCGACACTCAAATCTTTTTCGGAGCCGGCTAAATCGAGTTTCAACTTTACAAGATCGATTTCCGATTCACCGCCCTGCTTGGCTAATTTCTCCATGCGCGAGACGAGGTCGCGGCTCGTAGCCGCGTGATTCTCGCGGAATTTTACTTCGCTTTTTGCCTGCTCGATTTCGGCCTTCTTGATCTCAAGTTGCGCAACGTAAGCAGTCTCATATTGAGTGAGACTTTCTTCCTTGCTGCGTAAATCCTCGGTGAGAGTCCGAAACTGGGTATCCCAGCCGCGGATCTCGTCAGAGCGCAAAACAAACAACTCCTCGCCGGCGTTTACAGGTTGGCCCTCGTCGACGGTAACGCGACTAATTAGTGCCTGACGGGGCGATTGGATTGGATCGGCGCCCGTCGCGGGAACCAACACGAATGGACAGCGCACCGTTTCCGGCAGTCGCATCACAATGGCGATGAGCAGCGCAACCAGAAACGCCGCCATCAATAGCCACGCTGTCGACCGGATGATCCAAGGTGGCGGCTCCTGCGGCGACATTTCGGATTCTGCATCAATGGAGCCGCGTTGAGTTAATTGGGAAATCATTGCCGAATCAATTCAGATTCCTAGCTGCTGGCTCGAGAGGTAATAATAAAGACCGCGTTGCGCCATCAGCTCATCATGCGAGCCGACCTCGGCGACACTCCCCTGTTCGAGCACCACAATCGAATGCGCTTCGCGAATCGTGCTTAGTCGATGGGCGATCACGATGGTTGTGCGGCCAGCCATTAGCCGCCCAAGATTATCCTGGATCGCGCGTTCCGATTCTGTATCGAGCGCGCTCGTTGCCTCATCAAAGATCAAGACCGGAGGATTGTTGTAGATTGCCCGCGCGATGGCGATGCGTTGCTTCTGACCACCGGAGAGAGAAAGACCCGATTCGCCAATCTTTGTCTCGTAGCCAAGCGGGAGGCGCATGATGAAATCGTGCGCGGCGGCGGCTTGAGCGGCGGCAAGGATGCGATCGAGATCCGGCTCTGGATCGCCAAACGAGATATTGCGCGCGATCGTTTCGTTAAACATGTGATTTTCCTGAAGCACCGTTCCGATGTGCCGGCGCACATCGCGATAATTGAGCGTCTTTAGATCGACATTATCGAAAAAGATCGTCCCTTCCGTGGGTTCCAGCAGGCCGGCAATTAACTTGACCAGCGTAGTTTTGCCACAGCCGCTGCGGCCCACGAATGCGACCATGCGTCCCGGCGCGAGATTCAGCGTAATATTTTTCAAAATATCAGGTGCTTCGGGTCCGCCGTATTTGAAACTGACTCCGCGCAGCTCGATATGCCCTTCCAAGCTATGCACCGGGATGAGACGGGAACGGTCATGGCCTTGCTCCGGCTCTTGCTCAAAAATGTCGTTTAGGCGATTCAGGAGGACGGCGGCGAATTGCAGGCTGTCCCAAACTCCGAGCGCGCGCAAAATTCCTGCGTACGCCATTGCCGTCAGCGAGCTAAATGCGACAAATCCACCGACGCTCAAGTGCCCGTGAATCACTTGTGTCGCGCCCACCCACAAGAAAATCGCGGTGGAGAGAAGACCTATGCTCTGCAGGACACTGTCATACGACATCGTGATGAAGCTGGCCTTGAATAGCTTTTGCGAAACGGAGAGAAATTCGTTAAGCATAGCGTCACGAAATGCGCTCTCGGCGGACGCCGCCTTCACTGCCTCGATGCCCTTGATCGCATCGATTTGGTGTGAACTGTATTTACCCTGGCTTTCTTCCGTGCCCTGATACAAGGGGCGAAGCACTTTCACCGAAAAAATCATTAACCCGACATAGAGCGGTGTCGTTGCCAGGAAGGCAAGCATGAGGAGCGGACTGTACATCCCCATTAAAATAAGAGCGCCGAAGAGAAAGATTAGCGCCAGCAATGCGCCAATTCCCTGTTGGACTGCAAATTGTCGAACTTGCCTCGCCCCATCAAGCCGGCGTTGAATGTCGCCTGTCCGACGACTTGTGAAATAAGTCATCGGCAACGAGAGAAGTTTCCGGCTCAAGAAATCAAGCACCGCGGTGTCGAGCCGCACGGCGGCAAAGGCGAGCAAATATTCTTGCGCGAGGGTGGCGAGTTGCACGAAGACGAGCGCGGCGAGCATGCCGAGCAGAATCGTCGTCAGCAGACCGATATCATTTTCGACAATGACCTTGTCCACCACCATCTGCGTGAACACCGGAAAGAGCAGTTGAAGGAAACTTACGGCGACGGCCAGGCCCAGGACTTGAAGCAAGACGACCTTAAAGCGCGCGAGGAATGGAAAGACCCACGCCAGCGTTGGCTTGCTTTCCGGAGCTTGCTCGAATGCTGGCGTGTAATCGAACAGCGCCGCGTAACCCGTCCACTTTGCTTCAAATTCGCGACGCGGAACTTTCCGCAGGCCAAGCGCCGGATCGGCCACGCGCACAAACTGCTCATCAACATCATGGAGAACGATCCAGTGATTGCCTTCCCAATGTACTATGGCTGGCAGCGGCATCATTGGGAGATTGCGGAACGAGACTTTCAATGCGCGCGCCGCCAATCCGAGTTCGGTTGCAGCGCGAGAAAGCGCCTTCAGGCTCGTGCCGTCCGTTGCCGTGTGGCAGAGCTGCCGAATGCGCGCCAAACTTACCTTCCGACCGAAATGCCGGCAAATCATCCCGAGACTCGCCGCGCCACAATCCATCTCGTCGATTTGCATGATGTGATCGATCTTGCGGATGCGTTTGCCGCGTTTGCGGAATAAGCCCCGCTCGTCGGCGAACGGCTCTTCTTTCTCTTCGCCCTCAGCAGGCGGTTGTTGACCGTCCAACTCCACCTTGTCGTGAACCTGTGTCTCCGCAGGCAGCAGTTCGGTTGTGAAATCTAACGGAATGCGTGCTTCCGTTTTTGCCTGGTAAAGCGCGAGCCGCTCGCTCAGCAACTTGCTAAACTCAGGGAATCGGCGGCGTAAGTCCTTCACTGACTTCGCATCGAGCGCGAGCAATTGGCAATCGGTGGATGCTTCCACCGACGCCGCGCGCGGTGAGCCGTTCAAGATCGACAGTTCACCAAAAAAATCCCCCGCGCGATAGAACGCAAGATTGCGCTCGCGTCCGTCGACTCCGGCAAAGGCGCGCGCCCTTCCTTTTTCAATCACATAGAGTGGTCCGGCGTCGTCTCCTTCACGGATGATGAGACTGCCTTTTTCGAATGCGATTCGCCTCAGTTTGTCGATCATGCTGCGCAACACAGGCGTTGGAAGTCGGCCGAAATTGCTGAACTGATAAAGGAAGCTTTGCAGGGCCCGACTACGTCCGGTCGTCTCGACATACTGCTTCAACTCAGGCACGCGATGGACGAGCCGCAGAAAGTCGTCGCGATCGATCCGTAGAAGATCTACCGCCGTGCTACAGCGCACGGTCGCGTTTCGCGTTCCACCCTCAGACAACGCGGCTTCTCCGAACGAGTCGCCTGGTTTCAACACCCCCAATGGGATTTCCTCACCATTTGGTTTGATCTTCAGCGCGCGCGCGCGTCCTCTAGTTAAAACGTAAAATGAATCGGCCTGATCGTCCTGTTTTACGATTACGTCACCAAAATCGTAGTGTTCTTCCTGCAACAGCGGCTCAATCGCGCCAAAATGATCGTCAGAAAGAAACCGGAACACCGATGAACGCCGCAGAATTTCGCTATCTTGAGTTTTCATTCCGCTGAAATGGAAACACCAAGTCGCCATTGTACGTACTTGCTGGCGAGCTCGGAGAAATGCCGATCAAGGAGCCGCTGCTCGATTCGCAATCTAACACTCGGATCCTCCGGTTGCGGCTCGATCTTTTTGACAATACGACACAGTTCGAATCCGTCGCCGCGCACGACCGGTTCCAGCACATCTCCCGCTGATACGCTTAGAAATCTTTGCTGGGCATCGACGGGAATTTCTTCCATGAGAAAATCCGCACGGCGATATGGGTAGCGCCCTTCCATGGCAACTTCCTCCATTGACATGCCGTCTTCACGCACACAAAACAGCGCTTCTTTGGCGGCATCGCGCGATTCCAGCTCGATTACTTCAGTTTCGAATCGCGTCAGAGGCAATCGTAGCATCACCAATTCGCGTTGACGCGCTTGCGGGACAAGCACGGTGTCACACCGCTGGCGATATGCTGCTTCCATCACCACCATTTCATTGAACCACTGCGAATCGCGTCCAAGTCGCTTCAGCCAATTGGAAAGTTGCGCCGATTCAACCTCGTTGCGATCGAAAAACTTTCGTTCTTCGCCCGCGATCGCATCCGGATCGGAATCTTTCGCGGCGCAACGAGCAGCCAGACGCCATATCAACTCAGTCGTCATCCGGTCCAATTCTCCGGATAGAATCAATTCCGTCACGAATAACTGGCGTAGTTCCGACGACGCGGAAGTGTATTCAACTTCCTCCGGAACAATCGTTTCATTGAGCGTGCTGGCACAATATTGCCGGGTAAAGTAGTCGCTGAAATCATCAAGTGTGAGCCGTCGTGTCACCAGCCATGCTTCCGTCTCCTCCGCAGTGATCAGATCGTGTTCATAACGAAAAGCTTCTGCTGCCGTGGCAATGGCGGAGTCGTCCAAGTCGAGATCCAGTTCGTCGGCGCGTTTTTTGGCTTCCATGCAGCGGAGAAATTGCTTCCATTTTGAATCCAACTCGCCCCTGAAAAGCGCAGCGTCGACCGCGCCGCGCGCCATGTATTCGTGAGCCCCGCACGCGCACACGATCAGGTTGTCGTATGAAACTGACTTTGTACTGGGCATGGAACTGAGGTTTCTACATCTTTTCGGGAAGAAAGTCGAGCCTGTCGTTAATCGGGTCAGGAACGACGCCGAAAATACTGAAAAATGGTATAGTGAACACTGATTGACGAAAGGTGCGATCGCACGGTTCAGTTTGGAGTATGCCAGCCGCTTCGCTTCGGGCTTTGCTCGCGCATTCTATTGATTACGCGGGAATGTTCCCTCCTTGTAGTCTCGATCTCGAACCGGCGCCGAGCAATCAAGCGCAATATGTCCGTTCAGCCGAGGCCCATTTTGCCATGGCCGATTTTCTGTTCCGATGCCACCGTGACTACGATCGCGCCTTGGAAGAACTCGCTATCGCGCGCCCCGGTCTGCCGAATAGCACGCCGTTCTTTCTTCTCTCCGGCTACATCAATCGACGCCGCAACCATTGGCTTGAAGCTGAACGCGATTTCTCAACTGCGGTCGCCCTCGATCCGAGGAATCCCAATGCTTACAATCTGCTGGCCGATACTTATGTGCTGCAACGGCGGTTTCCTGAAGCGGTGCAGACGTACGAACGTGTTCTTGCTGTGGGTGAGCAGACGCCAATTGTTCAGTTCCGGCAAGCTTCCGCCATTTTTAACGGAACGGGGAATTCAAAACCGCTGCGCGACGTGCTGGCCAAATCGCCCGAGATGGATGTGGCCGGTGGACAGACTCCGGTGCGAGTGATGTTCGCCTTAATCGATAACGATCGCGCTCAAGCGGAGCGCGTTCTTGCCGCCTCACCTCGGTCAGACTCTCAAGATATCGATTTCAGCTTCTATTACCCGAAGGCTTGGTTTGAAGCCATTATCGCGAGAGATAACGGTGATTCAGCCCGGACACTCGCTGCTTTTCGCACGGCGCATGCGATTCTAGCGCAGCGGTTGGTCGTTAAACCCGAGCACGCAAGGACAATAGCTGTGCTGGCTCAAGTCGACGCGGGACTGGGCCAGAAAGAACCAGCTCTGCAAGAAGCACAGCACGCTATCGATTTAATGCCGATCTCTAAAGACATTTACGACGGTGGATTAGTGCTGGAAGGCCTCGCCCAGGTTTACACTTGGAGCGATGAACACGATCACGCCATCGAACTACTTCAGAAGCTGGTGTCGATGCCCAGTTACATTAACTACGGTCGCCTCAAATTTCATCCGTTGTGGGAGCCGCTGCGCGGCAATCCGCGGTTTGAGAAAATCACCTCTTCGCTTGCACCTAAGTAACGCGATCAGTTTGGGAAACTTTTTCCGGAAAGGTAAAGGCCAGCGACTGTCAGGTTTGGAAAAACGTTGACGTCACGTTCAATTCTAATTTGCTTTAGACGCGTCGCCAAGCTTCCGGCTGATGATAATTATTGTATGCCAGAGAGATTGCAGAGAATTCGCGTCAATTGGCGTGTTCCGCGGGCAATCTGGAATAAATGCTGGCCTTGCTCATGAATTGACTGTGTGGCAAAGGCAACGCCATGAATCCGGGGACCTTCTTCGCCGAGCTGAAGCGGCGCAACGTTTACAAAGTCGCGGTCGCCTATGCGGTCGTTGGTTGGCTGTTGGTCCAAGTCACGACACAGGTTTTCCAATCTTTGAAATTCCGAATTGGGCCCTCAGATTAATCGTGCTCGCAATCATCATTGGCTTTCCAATCGCGCTCGTCATCGCGTGGGCATTCGAGCTTACACCGGAAGGAATCAAGCACACGGAAGATGTCGACCCATTCGACTCGCGCTCAGGGCAGGTCCTTTCCGACAAACGCGTTTCGAAAAATCGCACCTGGATTTATGTCACGCTGATTGGAGCTGCGTTGTCCGTTGCATTGTTTTTCATAGGACGCCTTAGCGCTCCCGGCAGCAGTGCGTCTCCGACCGGTCTGTCGGAGAAATCCATAGCGGTGCTACCTTTTGAAAATCAGAACCGCGACCCAAACAATGACTACCTCTGTGACGGCGTTCCCGAAAGCATCATCAACAGCCTTTCCGAGCTGCCAAAGCTCAAGGTGATGTCGCGTAACTCAGTCTTTCATTACAAGGGAAAGGAGACGGATGCGCAGACGATAGGAAAAGAGTTGAAGGTGCAGACGTTGCTCACGGGCCGGGTAACACAACGCGGTGATGGCCTAACGATTGGGGTCGAGTTGATCAACGCGCAGGACAACAGCCAACTGTGGGGT
>WNGJ01005265.1_pt1 | contig 13564 bp, 14 predicted proteins | sample 5400611 | NCBI WGS metagenome assembly WNGJ01 (sample SAMN13153375, study PRJNA577476) | soil metagenome | isolation source: 40 cm soil or saprolite under Garry oak tree replicate 1 | place: USA:California | collected 2016-06-15 | reverse complement strand
TTCGTCTGTTCGCAGCCGATGATCGAAATATCCTTTCTGCCAAATGACGTGATTGAGCCGGGTATGAAAGCGTTTCCAGCCTCGAATCACTTCGCTCATTGATTGGCTACGCGCAAAAGAGAGCAGCGCGTGCAAATGATCAGGCATCAAGAGAAAGAGCGTGATGTGCCATCGCATCCTGGCTTCGTAAAACTTTGCCGAATCCAAGATTGTTTGCCCCAAAGCTGAATCTGTTAATGTCTTTTGGTGTTTCTCACACTCTAACCTGATGCGGATGTGAAATAGCGCTCCGGGCTCAACCCAGTGCGGCACCCTGTGATACAATCGCTCGGGGAAACCTCGGTAGATCATAACGACTATTCTAAATCGGCATGCAGCCGTGCTACAATGTCCAACGCGTTGGCAAATCAGAGCTGGAACGCGTTGTCCTCAACGCGTTGACTAATCAACTGCGGCTTTGCCGCCTGATATCTGGCGCCTTCGGCGGCACATAAGGCATCGTCTTCAGGAGAAGCCGATCCACCTGAGCACCCTCTCTCCTATCGCCTTCGAAGAAACCGATCCACCTGCTAATTTCCTATGGGGCGGGAAAACTGATCTCGATTGGTGCATTTGGTGTCTCCGTATTTACAATCACTGCCTTGTCCAACTGAACATCCACGAGCTTGTACTTGATCTCTTCCACGGGTTTCAAGGAAAATTCTTGATCTTTTCTTACCTCAAATTCGTTACGCCCGCCCCAGGCATAGACGAAGGTGGCCACGGATTGAGGAGAGGTGGCGACCTTTTCCTTCACTAGAGTGACCTGCGCCTTGCTCTCCCGGTGTTCGAGGAGCAATTCTGAAACATCGACCTTGGTGCCATACTGATTGCGGTCGTGTTTTTCAGTAAACTTGACGATCTTAAAATCTGTCCCGCGGATGACGTCACCCATTTTCAAGAATTGGGTTGGCTCGCTCTGATCGATGGCGTTGATCGCAAAGCTTCCCCCAACCCACGATAAAAACATGTAGCGGAACGGTTCCTCGGCGGTGGAGACCAAATGTAATTTTGTGAGATAATCAGGATGCGAATTCTTGTCCGTTGGATCGGTGCCACCCTGCCATTCGTCGAGGTTGGTGAAGCCGTCATCATCGGGATCTTGATCGAGCACGTCGCCATTCTCGATCGGCAGGGCAAATTGTTCGAACCAGTCGTTCGGCACTGGCGGATGGACCTGTGTGTTTTGCAGGGTTGCCGGCAGACCATTTGTTCCGATGAAATGTCTTTCCGGAACGAAAAGTCCGGAGCGCGTGCTGGCTTTCCATTGCGCCGGGTGCTCGAGCTCCTTTGCAGCGCGATCAAGTTCAACCGCAACGGCGGGCGGCGAGGCAGCTTTTTGCGGCGGCGCCTGCTGCGGGATCAGGCGGTTCCCGAACTGGATGGCGTTCCACCAAATCCAAATCGCGGAAATGAAAAGAAAGATCGCCGCCGCGATGAGCGTGACGCGGTCGTAATGCACTTTAATCCAATCCATGGGCTTCACTGCGATCAATCTTTAACCACGAATGATATCACAATGACGAACTCCGAATGACGAATGACGAAGGAATGTATTCTTCTGCCATGATCTCTGGATTTCGTCACTCCTCATTCGTCCCTGGTTATTCTCTTCGCTTGCTCCTCCAGATCTTGCCGAAGATTAGATGGAGTTCTTTGGCTTCGACCAAAAGCTTCCGTGCTTCCGGTTTTAGCTTCGGCATAGCGCAAGCCGCCATCCGCAGAAAATGCTTGGTCTCACGCGCCTCTTTTTTACAGGTCCCGATGTTTTTCAAAAATTCCTTTTTCGACACTGCATCGTCGGCTTCGACGTAGTTGGCTCCCACGCTCGTTCCGGCACCGACGAGTTGACTAATGATTCGGCTTGTCACAGCGGTCTGCGGAATAGTCTTCGCAAAATCAACTACTGCCTCTCCAAATCGCGCGGTCCGCTCCTCCAAATTGTAAACGGGTTGTGTGCCGGGCTCCTCTCGGACAAACGGAATTTGGTTATCATACCAAAAGGAATCCTCATCTTGTTGCGTGTTTTCAGATTTCGTCATCGTTTACTGACTCGAATCTTCGGCGGTAATTCGTCATTCGGCATTCGAATTTCGTCATTGCAATGCCATCCGTGTTATCCGTGCAATTCGTGGTTAGAACATAAATCGCACCATCTCGATCCGGGCGGAGATTTCGATATGCTCGTTGCCAACGATGAAATTCAATGCCGTTTCGGTAGGAGACGGAGTTGCCTCTGAAGTTTTTTCGCGCGGCGGACCTTTGTCCTTTTCATTGTGCACATACAAAGTGCGAATGATGAAAAATTGTCCAGTCGAATTCGCGATCTCGTTCAAGACTTTTCGCGCCGCGGCCGGCGCTGCCTTAAACGTTAGATCAACAACGTTGCGCTCCACCAGGGTCGCAGTGCTGGGAGTCGCGCCCGGCTCGGCCGGTTTGGCCGACTTTTGTCCGCGCGGTGGACTCCCCTTTCGCGCGGGAGCGGGAGTGGGCTTTGGAACCAGAGTACGCGAAGCTGCGCCTTGTTCCGGCAACGGCGCGCGGTGAAAAGAAGTTACGCCGTCTACTTTCGCGTCCAGCAGGATATTTATCAGCATCTGGATCTGCGACAGCTCTTGTCCGAGGAGCGGCGCGTCGGCTGTTTTCGGCATGGCGGTAGTAAATTCATCAAAACCGAGCTGAAATTTGTCGGGGAGCTTCACGTTGTTTGTGCGCGCCCGGTTGAGTGTGGCGATGACCGCCTGGCGCAAACGCGATTGAAATTCGTTGGGCGCCAGCGGCGGCGCGGGAGCGACCTCTTTCTTTAATTCTTCTTTGAACTTGTCCAGCGCGGCGCTGTAATTCTCGAGGTAAACTTTCAATTTGCGATAATTGACATCGTTGGGGAACGGATCGAGATGCTGGAGCCGGCTGCGTTCCGCCGCTGCCTTGTCGAATACTTGTCTGGCATCACTCCATCTTGCCCTGGTCCAGTACAAGAGAATCCCCGCACACAAGACGCAAAGTCCGAAGGCAATCAGAAACATGCCGAGCCAACGATTTTGCTGAAACCATTTCATGGAACTAACCACGGATTACTAACCACGAATGGACACGAATTCACAAAATGACATTGGAATTTTGCTGCTCCGGGGAGCACAGGCTGCCAGCCTGTCGTCGTCGGCAGCTTGCCGACGACTCGGCGACGACCACAAACGCGCTAAGCCAACGATTTTGCTGAAACGATTTCATGACATTCACCGCGGATCATACGGACAGCACGGATTCAAAAACTCAGGTATGAGATGTAACCACGAATGGACACGAACAAAGCATGAGGAACCACGGATTACACGGATAGCGCGCATAAGGAAGCGCACGCGCCTCGCGTGCAGGTGGAGCCTGTCCTGAGCGTAGCCGAAGGGGCGCCCTTCGCCGAAACACCCTGCGCGCAACTACCCGAACAAAACTGTAGAACCCGAACAAGTTCGCGATCGCGAGGGCGCCCGCACACGGGCGGGCAGGCAGTGCGCTCCCCAGAAAGTACGCTACCACGACTAGCGAGATGCGTGTGCCATCCATAAGATTCCTTTTCGTCATTCCCTCGTCATTCGGCATTCAGATTTCGTCATTGTCCCTGCTCATCCGTGTTATCTGCGCCATCCATGGTTAAACTTCTGAAACCATTTCATGGCATCTTCACCGGCTTGCGCAGTGCCAGTTGAAGCTCGTACGGAAACGCCCACTCCGTGTCGTTTGGCACCGAATTGGATTTGATTACCCGCTCGGGAGTTTTTGGGTCGATGGTGAAAAATGGCGACGCCGCCAGATTGCGAAAGTAATCGAGGACGATTTCCTGTTGTTTCGGATTATATAAATAGAGACCGCGCACCAGTATGCCATCAATGGACGGTCCACTCGTGCTCGGCGTTTTTGTTTTTGATCTGTCCGCCGGAGACGCCTGGTTTGCCGGCACCAGAGCAGCCGCCTTTTCCGTGGTGCGCTTTTCAGCCGTTCCGAGCACATTTCCACCGGAGGTAGCGGCGAGCTCGGTGATCCAGATGTCTGCTTCCGGCAGACGCGAATTTAAGTCTTCAAGAAGTTCCGGCCAGAAGTTGCGATCGTTAACCGCCGCGATCAGCGGCGTAGCGATATTGTCGAGTGACGCCACTTCCTTTTTAAGTTTATCGAGCCGCGTTTCGGCAGCCCGCAGGGTGTTGTTCTTTTGTTGCAGCGCCTCGGTGCTTTGCCGTGTCACCTGCGCCGCTCGCGTGTAGTAAGCCGACCAGCCGAGCAATGCGACAACAAAGGAAGCCGCCGCCGCAATGAAAAACGGCCGCCGTTTTTCTAGTTCCTTCCTCCGTACCACGCTCGCCGGGAGCAGAGTCAACTCCATCGGACAGATGGTGACGCTGCGGAGGGCCAAGCCAACGAGTTCCCCAAGCAAATGAGCTGAACGCGTCACTTGTGGCACATTCGCCGACTCCGATACGGTCACGTTTTGGAGTGGATTAAAAAACTCGATCGGCAACTGTAGTTTCTCGTGAAAAAACTCGCGCATGTACGGCATGTCGGCGCTACTGCCGCAAAGGAAAACGCGGTCTGGCCGGCTTCCCTGTTGTTGCGCGCGGTAATGGCTGATGGAGCGCATCAGCTCGGCGTGCAGCCGGGTCATGGTGGCGCGCGCGATCTTTGAGACACGGGCAACATCCGCGTCTGCCGGCTCGGCATAGGTGCCGCCCAGACTGACGAAGCCGTCCCGTCTCTTACGCGATTCAGCCTCCCCGAAAGACTCGCCAAATTCCCTGGCGATTGCGGCCGTGATCGAGTTGCCGCCAATGGGAACGCTGCGCGAAAAGAACTTTCCGGGTTCGATAAAGAGCACGTTGGTCGTCCGCGCGCCGATATCCACGAGCAAAGAACAACCGGGGATGTTGCTGTAGTTATATCTAAAAGCATTGTACAGGCCCATCGTGGCAAGGCCGATCTTGTTCGCGCGCAATCCGGATTCTTCGACTGCGGCATTAACCCCTTCGAGATACTCGGCCTTGACCGCGACAATTACGACTTCGACCTGCTCGCCCGGTGCGCCACCAATGAGCTGGTAATCCCAAACGACTTCATCAATCGGGAATGGGACATTTTGCTGCGCCTCGAATCCGATGACCCGCTCGATTTTCTCCTGATCTACCAAAGGCAATTTGACAAAACGTGCGAAGGCCGATTGCCCAGCAATCGCGTAGTTAACGCGCCCGTGTTTGATGCGCAGCTCATCCATCATTTCGCGCAAGGCAGCGGTGATCTGCGAGTGACGCGCTTCCTCATTGGTCAAGTCCGCGGGAATTTGGCGCAGCCGATAGTCCACCAGCACCAGGCCGCCATGGGGTTGCATTCGAAATTCCGCCAGACCGATGGTCTGCGAACCAAGATTAAGACTGATCAGGCGCGTCGGGATAGGCATCTTGTAAAAGCTCCAGGCTCCAAATCCCAAACAAATCCCAAGGAAATCTCAATGTCCAATTCTCAAAGCACCTCGATAAACACGCATTTCATTTTGGTCATTTGGAATTTGGAATTTGCTTGGAGCTTGCAGGGTCTAGGCTTCTACGACGAGATCGATGCGGATTTAACCATGAATACGAACAAGCATCAGAAACCACGGATTACACGGATAGCACCGATGAGAAAAAATGACGAAATCCGAATGACGAATGACGAAGGAATAACGAAGCTCGAATTCTTTCGCGTCTATTCGTGCCTGCCGGCCGTGGCGGGTGATTCGCGGGCAGATCTGCTTTTTCTCTCGCATCCGTGCTATCCGCAATGCTATAAGCGAAAATCGTCGCAGCTCGCGAAGATTTTTTAAGATGGTTGACCGAAGCCACAGATTTCCAACCACTAATGCACACGAATAAACACGAACCTACAGCCTCTCTATTAGTGTCCATTGGTGTCCATTCGTGGTTAAAACTTCGGTTGCGGCGAAGCCGCTGCGTGCAATCCGTGGTTTAAAATTTTGGAAAATCCGCGCTAACGCGCGGTTTTGATTTGTTCGTAACGATCCCAGTAAAGCGGGGCAAAAGGTGTTTGATCCTTGTTTAGAACCAGCCCGGAAACCTGCGGCAGCGCCGCATACCATTGTGGCTGTGCACGGTTGAGACTGGCTTCCGCTTTCACGTCGCCCCCTTGCACAATCTGCACCGCAATGTTCTGAATTGAGTTCTCGGTAATCGGCCTGTTAATCGCAAAACGCGCTAGTGCGCGAGGCGGTACGTACATGACCGAGCGGTTCTCGCGGCCTGCCGGGACATTTACATGATTCACCTCACCGGTCAGCAATGTTCCATTAAAGAGAATGTAATACTTGAACGTCAGCTCATTGGTTAATTCCGGCCTCGCCCCAAACTCAACCTCCACTTCCAACCAGCGATCGCGCTGGCTCGTTTGGTATTGTGGCGCGCCGGTGTAAGCGAATTGCGGCGCCGGAATTAGCTTCCTGGTGATTTTGGTAATCTGAAAATCGGCCGCCGGGCGCGTCTGTGCAGAGACAATGAGCGGGAGTAAAACGGAAAATGCCACGATCGAGATTGCTCTCATGCTAAAAATCCTAAATCCCAAGAAACCAAATCCCAGGCAAACCCCAAGCCCAAAATCTCAATGGCGCGCATATTGTTTTACTGATTGAGGTTTGGATCTTTCCTTGGAGCTTGGAACTTGAGATTTGGAGGTTCCCCGCATGGTCGGACGATGCGCGTCTTAGAAATTCCAATTCCGGCGCGTCCTACCAGGCCACCTAATTACCTTGGACCAGTGAACGAGCCGAACCGCGGGAGGCGTCCGTTCGACTCTTCGTATGCCGCGCCGACCATGATATGGAATTTTTCGTTGCCGACTTCGCCCAGAAAATAAGTCTGCATGATCTCGCGACCGAATTTGCCACTTGAGCGTCCGTAGAAAACACCGAGTTCTCCACTGTAATAAATCGGACTCAACGGCGAGCTCACGATCTCGGAGGGCGAATCCTTCCCATCTAACGGAGCAGCGATTGCCTGCTCTACGTCGGCGGCACTTGGCAGGTCATCCTGGAAATAATCGAGCGGCGCCATTCCTATCGAGCCCAGTTCGTCCAAAACGGGCAAGCGTTGTTCGTCCAAGAAGGACAACATCAGAAGATCATCACTGAGAGCCGAATCACGTATCCCGCTGAGAACTTGCGGCCGAGAGAGAGTCAGCCTGGCAGGAGTGTCCAGTGCGCTGGGGCGCAATTGTCGGAGCGCGGTAGTTTGAGCTTTGCTCCGCTCGATACGGCTTGTTTGCTGCGCCGCCAGGGGAAGGCAAAAACCGAAAAAGCCAAGCCCGAGAATGAGGGCGCTCTTGATCATTAGAGAATTCATAGCCGAACAGCATCGAACGCCAGCGAAATTTTATGCGGCGTCTTGGCTGTAGTGTGCGCTGTCCTCAGCGCACTGGTGCTTAGGAGAGCAAAACAGATCCCCTGAAGACAACGGACGCTACAGGGCGATTTGCGTATTACGGCCACAGGGGGCGAAGGCGCGGATCAACGCTTTAACGATTCAACGTGGCGAAGCCAAAGCTTCCCTAAAATACTCAATCGTCTTTTTGATTCCTTCTTCGAAATCGACACGTGGTTGCCAGTCGAGGACCTCCTTCGCGCGCGTGATGTCCGGCTGACGCACCTTCGGATCGTCCACGGGCAAGGGCTTGTAGTCGATTTTTGATCTTGTGCCGGTGATACGGATAATCTCATCGGCGAATTGTTTGATTGTCATCTCGCGCGGATTACCAAGGTTAACCGGCTCGTGATAATCGCTCATGGCCAGATTGAAGATTCCGTCAATCAGATCGGATGCGTAACAGAACGAGCGCGTTTGGGAGCCGTCGCCAAAAACGGTGAGTGGCTGACCATTCAGAGCCTGCCCAATGAACGCCGGAACCACGCGGCCATCGCGCAGCCGCATTCGCGGGCCGTAGGTGTTAAATATGCGCACGATTTTGGTGTCCACTCGGTGATAACGGTGATACGCCATGGTCATTGCCTCGGCGAAACGCTTGGCCTCATCGTAAACACCGCGTGGCCCGATCGGATTGACGTTGCCCCAGTAATCTTCCCTTTGCGGATGCTCGAGAGGATCACCGTACACCTCCGATGTGGATGCGAGAATGAATGTGGCCTTTTTGTCCTTGGCGAGACCGAGCGTATTGTGGGTGCCGAGCGCGCCTACTTTGAGCGTGGGAATCGGGAGTTCGAGATAATCAATGGGACTGGCCGGCGAGGCGAAATGAAAAACGTAGTCGATCTTTTCTTCCGGGAGGAAGATGAAGTTGGAAACGTTGTGCTTGATGAAACGGTAATTTTCGCTTCCCGCCAGATGTCCAATGTTCGCCGTATTGCCGGTGATTAGATTATCTATCGCGATCACGCGATGACCCTCCGCCAGCAACCGATCCGTCAAATGCGACCCCAGAAAACCGGCGCCGCCGGTGACGACGGAAACGGGTTGCGATCGTGCGGGCATGGGTGGTGTTATCTAACGATGAGCAAAAAAATGCGAGCACGATTTCCGCGCTAGGATTCCGGGGAGCCCAGGCTGCCAGCCTGCCGTTGCCAGCAGTTTGCCGGCAACCCTCGGAGACACGGACGGGATCGGGCAATGCATCTCCGCAGGCTGCCGAGATGAACAGGCTGACAGCCTGTGCTCCCCGGCATTCCGAAGAGAAAATAAATAGTGCGACGGTCACAGACCGCCGCTACAGAATTAGCACATGCGCATCTTATCCGGAATACAACCCAGCGGCATGCTGCACATCGGCAATTATTTCGGCATGATGCGGCCGGCGATTGCGCTGCAAGCCGAGGGCGAAGCGTTTTATTTCATTGCCGAATACCACGCGCTTACCAGCGTCCGCGATCCACAGGCGCTGCGTGAAAATTCGCGTCGTGTCGCGCTCGATTTTCTGGCGTGCGGCCTCGATCCGGAGCGGGCCGCGCTTTTCCGTCAATCCGATGTGCCGCAAGTCACCGAGCTGGCCTGGATTTTATCGACGGTTGCGCCAATGGGTCTGCTCGAGCGGGCGCATTCTTATAAAGACAAACTCGCCCGGGGCATGGCCGCGACAGTTGGCCTCTTTGATTATCCGGTGCTGATGGCGGCCGATATTCTGATTTACGACAGCGACATTGTTCCAGTCGGCAAAGATCAAAAACAGCACATCGAAATCACACGCGATCTGGCGGTGAAGATGAACGAGACATTCGGCCAGATTTTCAAATTACCCGAGCCGCGCATCCAGGCGGCGACGGAAGTCGTCCCGGGCATTGACGGCCAGAAGATGAGTAAAAGCTACGGCAATAACATCGACATCTTCGGCGACGAAAAGGAAACCCGGAAACGTGTCATGAGCATCGTGACCGATTCCACGCCCGTGGAAGCGCCGAAAGACTCCTCAAGATCCACAATCTTCAAGCTCTACTCGCTGGTTGCTTCACAAAACGAAGTTGCAGAGATGCGCGAACGGTTTCAAAAAGGCGGCGCCGGTTACGGCGATTTCAAAAAACAACTCTTCGAAAAACTCTGGGATTATTTCGCGCCAATGCGCAAACGCCGGGAAGAAATCCTGGCCGACAAAACGTACATCGACGATGTCCTCAGGCGCGGCGCAAAGCGCGCGAACGAAGTTGCCGATCAGGTCATGGAGCGCGTGCGAGCTGCTGTCGGGCTGTAACCTGCTTGGCTGGGAGCCTGCAGTATGCGAACTTCAGACAGAGATGAAACCGGTCGTTAACGTAGAAGAAACAATTGGAAAGACGGTTGGCCGGCGCGGGCCACCAAATCCGTTTTCTTTGCGAGGGGAAACAAAGGAAGATATGCGGGCCTGGCGTCGGGCGTTTCCTACCCCATTCGTTCCGAAGGGCGTCTACCGATTTCGCTCCCATGAAGAAGCCGACAAATGGATGCTAAAGATGATCGCACGTCCCGCGATACCGACTCCGGCGAGCTAGAACCGCGCGCGCCCGCGCTCGAGGACTTGATCGAGCTTTGTCGGGAGCTGAACAAAAAAGGCGCGCGATACGTTGTTGTCGATGGTTTTGCCATTGGTGCAGCTGGTTACGTGCGACGGACGATGGATATCGATCTCGTGATCGACACGGCACTAAATAACGAGGCACTTGTTTATGAAGCGTTGGAGGTTTTACCCGACAAAGCCGTTCGCGAACTCAAACCCGGCGAGGTTTCACACTACAGCGTCGTCCGTGTTTGCGATGAAGTGATTGTCGACCTGATGAAATCGGCGGGCGGGATCGAATACGGCGAGGCTGCCAAAGATGTGATCGTCCATGAAGTTCAAGGGGTCCCGATTCCATTTGCGTCGCCTCGGCTGTTATGGCGAATGAAGAAGCCAACGCATCGGGCGAAAGACGCGGGCGACTTGGTTTTTCTACAACAATATTTCGACGAACGAGGCGAAGAACCGCCTAAGGTGTAAGTCGCTCAAATAAAATCGCCCACTAGTAATGAAGCGCAGCGTGTCTGCGCAGGCTTGCCATAGTCCGGCAAGCCATCGCATTTAACTAGCGCTCCTGTGTTGGCGTGGCGCTCGGCTGAGTCCGCGATTGGCGTTGGCAATGTTCGCGCACCAGCTCGTTTTAATCAACAAAACCTGGATCGACAAGGTAAGTGCGGCGGCCACAGACCGCCGCTATAGTTGCTTGATGGCGACGGTGCGTTTTCACATTGTTCCGAACGCGAGAGCAAACAAAGTCGTGGGAGAGCATGGCGATGCGATTAAAATCAAGGTGCGCGCTCCGGCAGTCGAAGCAAAGGCGAATGCCGCGCTGCGTGGTTTTCTGGCCGAAGAATTAAGGATCCCAGAAAGGAACATTGTGTTGGAGCGGGGCCAGAAATCGGGTGACAAACTGATTAGCATCGAAGAATTAAGCGAGGAAGAGGTGCGACGCCGTTTGCTTCCGACAGCGAATCAAAAATAGTTGTTTACATTCTTTTTTCGCCCAATTGTGGGGCGTCTCACACAGATGCACTTGCAATTGGGCGATAGGAAATTTTTGAAACCGCTTCTCGTGAAACTGCGAGATATAGGCCCGCAGGGTACTCAGATCAGGAGGTCTTTTTTTCGCCTTATCGCGACAAGAATTCTTCCGACCGCGGAGCTTGGCTCTCAGCGACCTTGAGTTTGACGGCGTGGCGGTTTGGTTTGCTCGGGTGCCTTCTTTTCAGCCTTTGCGGCGCTGTCCCGGTAAAATAAGATGCCGTGTGCCCGTAAATTAGTGACGAGCGCGTGCAGATCGTTCGCTAACTGCTGATCATTTAAAAGCGCGGCTACCAAACCTTTTCCCTGGGTTGCGCTGTTCAGCACTTTGCGCACGTCAGCTATTGCATTTTGCAAACTGTCGGCTGCTTTTTTTGCCGAAGTCATGGTTGAATCTGCCTGCTCGATCACGGCATCCAATTTTTTTGAGGATTCTGCCAGAGCGCCAGTGGCTTGATTCAAATGCTCCATGCTGGCTTTCAGATTTTCCATGTTCGCTGAGGAGAGTGTTTCTTGATTCAAGCGATTCACAGTCGTGTCGATCTTTTGCACGGTCCCGCGGAGATCGTTCACCAGCGCGCCGCCTTCGCGCGTGAGATCGTCAATGCCAGTTTCTCGCGCGCCGCTGATGTGGGTGTTTGGCGCGAGAAACGCCTTCGGCTGCCCGGGGGGCAGCACCACGTTTACGAACCGATCGCCGAGCAGACCGGAACTTCCGACGGTGAATTTGCTTCCTTCAGGAACCTTAATGTAATCGTAAATCTTCAGCGGCACATCCACACCCTGGCTTCCCGGAACCATTCGCGGACCGCCAGAGACTTTTCCGATTTTGGCCCCTGCGAGCAAAACATCGGAACCTTTTAATAGGCCGCTCGCGTCAGTGAAGCGAACAGTAAGTGGATAATACGTTTTAAGGCCTTCTCCCAGCCGGCCGAATTGCACGACCAACGCGCCTAACATCGCCAACCCGACGAAAACAAACGCGCCAACTTTAAATTCCAAACCTCGTTCGTGCCGATCCATTTTGAAACATTATTGTCGATCCTGGCGACCTTTTCGCAAGGAGCGGCGCTTTCCAAATCGCCGTGCTTTTGCCCGGCGGCTAGGAAACCCTTGCTCCTTGTTCAGAGCGGCCGAGCAGGAAATCCTGAATGAGCGGATCGATCGATTGCTGAAGGTCGGTCGTGGTCCCCTGAAAATAAATCCGTCCTTCGTGCAAGTATGCGATCCGATCGGCTACATCGAACGCGCTTTTCATGTCGTGCGTGACCACTATGCTGGTCACTCCCAGCCGCCGCTGCAATCTGCGAATCAGCCGGTTGATACTGTCGGCAACTACCGGGTCGAGGCCGGATGTCGGCTCGTCGTACAATACACACGACGGACCGCGAATGATGGAGCGCGCGAGACCAACGCGTTTCTTCATTCCACCACTCAAACTCTCCGGCATCTTTTCCTCTTCGCCTTCCATTTCCATGACCTCGAGCATCTCCCTGACTTTTCCCTTCAGAACCTCTGGATCGCGCTCGCCGGCCTCGCGCAAAGGGAAAGCGATGTTTTCCTCCACGGTCATCGAATCAAAAAGCGCGCCGCCTTGGAAAAGAATGCCTACCTTCAGGCGAATCGCCCCGAGCTGACGCTCGTTCATTCCGATGATGTTCTGACCATCGATCCAAATTTCTCCCGCGTCCGGCGCGATCAACCCCACAAGATGTTTAAGCAAAACGCTTTTACCGCCACCGCTTCGTCCAATGATGGCGAGCGTTTCACCAGGTGCGACTTCAAGATCGACACCGCGCAAGATTTCCTGTTCCCCGATCTTTTTGGCCAGCGATCGCACTGCGATCATCGGGGACAAATTACCGCGGACCAGATGGGCTTTAGTCGACGGCTTTGGATATGGTGGTGCTTCGATCATTACAATGCTCAAACTCTCAACTCTCAACTCTCAACTCTCAACCCCGAACGCTTTCGGGGCTCAACTGCCTGATATTACTGATATCCCGCCGGATAAATGATATTGAGCAACATCGTGAGGAAGAAATTGCAGATCAGAACCGCGAGCGAGGAGTTCACTACCGCTTCAGTGGTTGCGCGGCCGACACCGACTGCGCCTTCACGCGCGCTCAATCCTTTTTGGCAACTGATGAATACAATCAGAATCCCAAAACAAAATGCCTTCGACAGGCCCATGATAATATCGCGATTACGTGTCCAACGCACCATGTTCGCCATGTAATAGGTGCCGTTGATCTCGAGCAGAAAAATGGCGATGAAATAGCCGGCAGCGATGCCCACAGCGATACATTCGGCTACCAGCAGCGGCATGGAAATCATCATGGCGAGAGCGCGCGGCACAACCAGATAATCGGTCGGATAAACTGCGAGGGCCCGGAGCGCATCGATCTGCTCGGTGACTTTCATTGTGCCGATCTCGGCCGACATGGCCGCGCCAACGCGACCGGCTACCATCAAAGCC
>WNGJ01021665.1_pt1 | contig 13566 bp, 12 predicted proteins | sample 5400611 | NCBI WGS metagenome assembly WNGJ01 (sample SAMN13153375, study PRJNA577476) | soil metagenome | isolation source: 40 cm soil or saprolite under Garry oak tree replicate 1 | place: USA:California | collected 2016-06-15 | reverse complement strand
CGGCATTTTGCTCTCGCCTGCGCTTGGCGCGGTGTTCATGTCGGTCTCGACTGTGATCGTCGCGGTAAACGCCCAGCTCCTGGGGCGACGGAATCGAGGCGTGGAGTACCGAATCAAGTGACACGCCACTAAGTTAGAGGCCGCGTAGCCACGCCACCGTAGCTCAGCGGTAGAGCTCTCGATTCGTAATCCTGCACGGCCAGCGCTCCCCGGCGCTGGCCGTTGTATTTGAGCACAATCTTGGGTCGACCCGATTGCTGCCGCTCGTCTGCGACGATCCATTTGGCACCGCCATTGGCACCACCACGCATTCACCGTCCGGCGAGCCGGGGACGTGATCCTTGGCCGAGCGCCGCTTTCGTCGTCCTAATTCCTACCGTTTTCGCGTAGGTCCAATGTCACGCCAACGTGATCTTCGGTCCGTTGACTCAAGGCGGGCACCCTTGTACTATGAAAAGAACGCGGCTGCACAGTCGTTCATTATTGTGTACGCCCGGTGAGTCGGCGCGGGGTCGGCTTACAACAACTCATTAGTATGTAGAGGGAATATGCATAAGGCGACTTTTTTCCCACTGGGGTGCGCGGACACTTGCCGTGTCGACTTGGTGAACGGCAAGAAGGTCCTGCTCGACTATGCTAATGTGCGGGACGAAGCGGACGGTGATGACAAGCGGTGCGACCTGCCCACTCTTTTACGGAAGGATCTGAAGTCGGCTAACCGGAAGGACTATGACGTGGTGGCGTTTACGCACTTGGATCGCGACCACTACGCCGGAGCGACTGAATTCTTCTACCTCGAACATGCCGACAAATACCAACACGGCGACCGTATCCGCATCACGGAACTCTGGGTGCCGGCGGCCGTGATCACGGAGAAGGGCCCCACGGACGAAGCTGCCGTGATACAAGAGGAGGCCCGCTACCGCCTACGCCAGGGCAAGGGTATTCGCGTATTCTCTCGGCCCGATCGTTTGAAGGACTGGCTCGAGAAGCAGGGACTGAGTCTCGACTCGCGGCGGCATCTCATCACGGATGCGGGTCAGCTCGTCCCCGGCTTCGAGCGTGGTCGCGATGGTGTCGAATGGTTCGCGCACTCGCCGTTCGCAGTGCGCCAGAACGAGTCTGACGTTGAGGACCGCAACACCGATTCGCTCGTTCTCCACGCTACGTTCGTGGTCGGGCAGACCGAAACGAAGGCGCTGTTCGCGTCGGATGTGGATCACTCGGTCCTGACCGACATCGTGAATGTCACGCGCCTTCACAAGCGTGAGGAACGCCTGGAATGGGACATCTTTAAGCTGCCTCACCATTGCAGCTACACCGCGCTCGGTCCTGAAAAGGGCAAGGAAGAAACCACACCCGTTCCGAACGTGAAATATCTCTTCGAGGACAAGGGTCACGCTGGTGCCATCATTGTCGCGCCGTGCGATCCCATTCCCGATGGGGACACGGACCTGCCGCCGCACCGTCAAGCCGCTAACTACTACCGCCGCATCGTCCGCGAGAAGCGGGGTGAATTCATGGTTACGATGGAGCACCCGCGGAAGGCTGCACCCGAACCACTCGTCATCAAGATCGATGGCAAGGGCGCGGCCGTAGAACGTAGCATCCCCACTGGCGTCGCAGCCATCGTCGGTACGAGCGCACCTCGCGCAGGATGACCATTGCATGAGCGAGCTCTTTGAACCGCCAGGGCAGGCGGCGGCTCTCGAGTCTTTGACCATTCCGAAGGCGCGAGAGCTCGCCGTTCTGCTGGCGGCGGGTCGTCTGCCATTCTTGCATTTCGTTGAGGTCCGTCGAGACGACGCGTTCGAATGCGTTGTTCTTGATGTCGAACCAGAAGTGCCGCAGCACGCAGTGAATGATATCCGCTCCGTTGAACGCATCGCAGTGCGGTTCGACCCAAACGACCTCGTCGCGCCTGACCCTCTGGCGCTGCGCGCGGACTTCCCACGCGTACCGCATCTCAATCTGCGCTACGAGGAGTTTCCCCGTAGTCTCTGCCTGTTTGAACAGTCTCACGCCAGCCACAGGCTGACTTGGACCGCGGCTAGCTTCGTGCGGCAACTGCACCGTTGGCTGAGCCGCACGGCGCGTGGCGAGCTACACGAGCCCGACCAGCCGCTCGAACAGTTCCTCATGACCGACTCGTGGCCGGCAGTGCTGCCTGCTGACCTCTTCCATCTTCAGCTAGTCGGCGCTACGAGCCCGCTTCGCGTGGTTGGGATTGACGGACCTGGTGAGTCGTCGACGATCATGGTGACCCGAGACGATGGGCGCTCCGACAGCAGAGGCCGTCCGTTCGTCAGCCTCGTTCTCGAAGGTCAGCCGCGAACGCACGGTGTGATCCGGCGTCAACCGAAGACACTACAACAGCTACATGGCTATTTGGCCGAGGTCGATGTCGATCTGATCGTCGCGCTGCGGGACAAGTTTCCGACATGGGTCGCGACGGTCAAAGATCTGAGTGCCACTCGACTGCTGATTTTGGTTCGCCTCCCGAAAAGAAGAACGGAGAGTGACCCGCCGGAAACGGTGGAGGTGTGGGGATTCATTCCAGATGCGACGCTGGCTGAACTCGGAGAGAAGGTTGGCCTAATGGTACAGGGACAAGGATTTTTTGTCCCTCTGGTCGGCGGCGTCACTCAGCCGACGAGCGAGAAGGAGATTCGGCTTATCCTCCTGCGGCCAACCCCGATGCTGACGCGGGAATGGGCGGCGGCTCTCAACGGTCGTGAACAGAACGAAACGCGGATCACTGCGGTTGGCGTAGGCGCCCTTGGCTCGCACGTCTTAATGAATCTGGTGCGAGCCGGCTACGGGCAGTGGACGGTAATCGATCAGGACATACTCCTGCCTCATAATCTCGCGCGCCACCAATGTGACGGGTTCGGGTTATGCTATCCAAAAGCCAACCTGATCTCGGTGAGTGGCAACGGGCTGTTCGACACTGAGAGACCGATCAATGCAATAGCGGCGGACGTTTTGGCTACGAAGGGTCGAGCGACTCTCCGAGAGCGGTTGGGCGGAGCGGAGGTCATCCTCGACATGTCAGCTTCGGTCCCTGTAGCCCGGGACCTTGTTCTTGATCAGGATTCCACCGCGCGGCGCATGTCGCTGTTCTTGAACCCGAGCGGGACCGGTGTCGTCCTGCTTGCGGAGGACGCGGCACGGAAGTACCGGCTCGATTACCTCGAAATGCTGTACTACCGCGAGATCCTCCAGAATCCCGACCTTACCGAACATCTTTTCAGCAACAGTACACCACTCAGATACGCGAATGGCTGCCGGGACGTCACCGGGCGCCTCCCTCAGGAGGCGGTCGCTGTCTTTGCGGGAATTGGGAGTCGCGCGGTTCGTCAGGCCATATCCTCAGGCCAGGCGAGCATTACTATCTGGATCGCGGCAGAGGATCTGACGACGCGCAGAATCGACGTTGCGCCGCTCGTGCCTGAGACCATCACGTTGATGGACTGGACTTTGCTAGTCGACAACGACCTCTATCGCAAACTCTATCGCTTACGAGAAGAGAAGCTGCCCAACGAGACCGGCGGCGTGCTGATCGGCTCCTACGACTGCCAGCGGAAAATCGTGTATGTACTCGATACGGTCCCTTCACCGCCAGATAGCAAAGAGTGGCCGACCCTCTACATCCGTGGGTCTGAGGGACTCCAGGCGCAGGTCGAGGAGATCAACAAGCGATCCGGGACGTGGCTTTCCTACGTCGGTGAATGGCACAGCCATCCCGACGGCTATGGCGTCATGCCGAGCCGGGACGACGCGAAGGTCTTCGACTGGCTGACCGAACGCATGTTGATGGACGGGTATCCGCCCCTTATGGCCATTGTCGGTGACAAGGCCCAATGCGAGTGGCTGTTCGGCACGATCCATCATGACTAAACATGCCTCGAGCGCGCACTTGGCTTCTCGACCGCGTATCGGATTGGCACTGTCTGGTGGCGGGTTCCGCGCCGCTGCGTTTCATCTGGGCGTCCTGAAGCGTCTCGATGAACTTCGCGTCCTCCCCCAAATCTCGTTGCTATCAACGGTCTCGGGTGGATCGATTACAGGCGCCCTTTATGCTCTCCGATGTCGAGAAGAAGGGGATGGGTCACCGGGTTCGTATCCGATCGATGCATTGATCACGGACCTCAGGCACACGCTGCGATCCAATCTTCGAGGCCAGGCGCTCTTCGGTAGTCCCTTCAGGGTTCTTCGCGCAGTCACGTCGTTCGCAGTTCCCGCCGTAGCACGTATGCCGCTGATCGTGCGCGAACTCGAAAGACTCTACCGAGGCGCGTCGATCAGTCGGCTGCCATCATGGATCGTGATCAATGCAACCAATTTGGTCACCGGGAAGAACTGGAAGTTCTTTGCCGATCGAGCCGGCGATTACGCAATTGGTGCCACAGCGGATACGGCCAGCATCACGATCGCGCAGGCCGTTGGGGCGTCGGCCGCCTACCCGGTTTTGGTTGATCCGTATCCCTTCGTAACGCGATGGGAGCAACTACGTGCCGACCTTATCGATGACCGATGGGAACAGCCAGCGGGCAATGGTGCAGCCGCAGGTTCGTGGCGAGAGCGCTTCGGTCGCGCGACGGGGCGAGTGACGCTTCCGCTGGTCGACGGGGGCATCTATGACAATGAAGGATTGAATGCTCTACGGGGTGCCAAAACGACGCATGCGATAGTGTCGAGTGTCGACCCCGCGGAATCCTCTTACTTAGGCAACTGGGGACTCCTACGTCTGTTGCGCGTGGTCGAAGTGATGCACTCACGCTTAGGGGCTGTGACTCGCCAACACGCCTACGAGATGACCCATGGTGCCAGTCCGAACGCTGTTCGCGAAGCACTCAATAGCCTCGCTACAACACTGGATGGCACAGATGCCGATCACCCCCTCAACGCACGGGAAATGCGTAAGCTGGCTCGGGTGGGGTTGCCCCCTCGAGGACACCAGTTCACCGCGCTTGCGCCTATTCTGCTCCACCGCACAGACCTCGTACGAAACTGGAGCGCCGCGTACGACGAACCGTACGACATTCCGCCTGACCTTAGAGGCGTTCCAGAGACAGTGCTGCATGAGCTCTCCCGCGTCCGGACGGACCTCGATGCATTGGAGGATGGCGTATTCAATCTCCTGATGGCGCAGGCATACTTTCTGACCGATGCCCATTTGAAGGTCTCTATGCCCGAGATTCTCGAGTCGGGATCGCTCAAACCTGATTGGGCGTTGGCGCGCGAGATGATCAAATCTTCCCAGGACAAAACGCAATCGACTGTGAAGCTCCTTCGAATCGCGCAACGGCGCTCGTTATTGGGGCGTATGGGGTCCATTAAACAGGCCGCGCGAGTCTGGGTCAGTCTCGTGCTGACTGCGGTCATCTTCGTAGTTGTTGTCATTGCAGTGGCAGTCCGTTGATTCTCATGAAGCCCTACCGAGAGGAAGAGCGCCATGCCTATTGACCAGCAACTGCTTGGCAAACAGGTCACGGACTTACGACAGCGCTCGGGTCTTTCGATAAGCGGACTGGCAGAAAGAGCGGGCGTGGCAAAGAGTTATCTGCTCAAGGTTGAGAAGGGTGAAGTGGAGAATCCCGGACTCGCGACCCTCGACCTGATTGCCAAAGCACTCGGTGTGACGCTAGACGACTTGCTCAATCCCCCTAGCCAGAAGTCCAAGCGTAAAACCAAGGGCTCCCCCGAAGAGTCCATGTCGCCTCCGTTCTCTGAGAGCCTGAGAGAATTCCTAGAGAAGCTTGAACAACAGGGAGAAAACGTCCCAGCCGATGTGAAGCGGTCGCTGGCATCGCTGCAGTTTCGGGGGAAGCGACCCGAGTTACCTGACGATTGGTGGTTCATCTACCAGGCACTCAAACGGAGCGTAATCAAGAGATAGTACGCTCCCGCTCCAGGGAAGCATATGTGGCGCCACCCCGGTATCCGCTGGCTTCTGAAACAGGACGGTAGCTCGGACCCGTTCGACGTGCTGCGCCGGCGCGCTCGCGAACTCGTCGATCAGGCAGTGCAGGTTGGCTGGGAAGGACCACCTTTCGACCTGGAGATTCTTGCGTCACTCAATGGCGTCCGCATCGAGCATGTGGAGACGCTGGGCGAGGGACGCGACGCCTCGTATAGCCCCGGGGTGATTCTCGTCAGCCGCCGATCGCCGCCGAACCGCCGGCGCTATTCGATCGCCCACGAACTCATGCATCATCTCGTTCCGGATGCCGGACCAGAGGGGGCTACGTCGGATCTGCCGCCCAGCGATCGAGAAAAAGCGCACCACGAGATCGAGTTGCTCTGCCAAGTGGTCGCGGCTGAGCTCTTACTGCCAGCAATGGCCTTCCGCCAGCATCTGCCGTCGTCGCCGCTCACGTTCCCTCATGTCGAACAGTTGGGCGCGCTGTTCGATTGTTCAATCGAAGCCGCCGTTCGGCGCTGTATCGATCTCTCGGACGAGCCCGTGGGTCTGATTGTGTGCAGACCGATGGGGGATGTCGCTGCTTTTAACGAACCGGGGCGTGAGCGAGCAAAGCCGCGGATGTCGGTAAGAGATGACGATCTCGTCGTAACGGCTTTTGTTGTGCCGCCCGGTTTCTGCGATGGCAGAATGCGGATCGGTGAACCCATTCCGCGCCGCAGGCGTGGGGATGGGCAGGTCATCGACCCCGCGAAGGACGCATCTACAACGCACGCGAGAGCTGGCCGGAGTACGCTGATTTAGGCACGCTACTGGTTGAAGCCGTAACCCTGCCGCGGTGGAAGAAGCCCATCGAGGTCTTGGCGCTGCTTAGGAGATCAGACGGCTGTTTCTAGTCCCCATCCTGTCTCATTCACAGTGCCTAGGCGCCACAGGTTGCCCTTCAATGATTCTCCAAGCGCCTGCCTACAAGCCAATAAGGAAGTGAGGCAAGATGTCCCGGCGAGTTACCCCATCTCCGATAGAGTTTGCACGGATCGCGAAGAACCGAGCTGACCAAAGCATGAGGGGTTATGAGGCTCTGGGCGACCACTGGCACCTGGGATCGCCGAGTCTGGCAGCTGCCGCTGATATCGCTGTAGATGCTGCCATCGGACTCGAAGCGTCAGTCAAGTGCGTTGCCGACCAGCACGGGCTCCGAACACCGAAGGAAGGTCCGCGGGCGATCTTCACGTCACTGCGAAAGGCCGGGCATCTTCCGGCCGCGATCGCGAGTGCGGGCGATGCTTACTCGACGTCTCTGAAGATGCTCTTCGATGCCCGAAACGTGTACCTCCACGGAGGTCTTCCCTCAGTGGACCCACGGATGCTTCTCAGTGCCGTCAAGGACGCGTTACACATACAGCTAACGCTCGCGAGCCACGACGCTGTTCTAAGATCTCAGTGGTCCGACATTGAGCAGACGCTTTGGCAGTTCAGCGGACAGCCGAAGCACTTTGCGACACAGGTCCGCAAACAGTTCGCAGGAAGAAGATTCGAGAGTGTTCCACTTCACGTTCATGTTACGCGGTTCACTGGTGGCAGCGCGTTGAGCATTGCGGGCGGTCTCAATGCCGTTACTGAGCTTGAGCAGACGCGCTGGGATTGGACGGGCTCACCTGGTTCGATATCTGCCCTCCTGCCGTCGGTCAAGGCCGAAGTCGGAATGATCACCCCGCCGCACTCGGATGACATGAGAAGGGCGCCTGGGGAGAAGGTTGTGGAAGGAACGCTGCAGGTGCTGGTGCGCGATCTGCCGGTGAGGGCGGACGGCTTTTTGTCAGAGGAGAACCCGCTTGCTGCTCCGATCTACTTGTTTCCCGATGAAAGCCGCGAATGGATGGTCGGTCCAGGAGACCTGCTACTCGCCCGACTCCGTATGGAAGTGCCGTATCGCGCCCAACTGAAGTGGTTTGTCACTCCTGACCAGCGACTCGAAGCGGTCGGCAAGCTACTTGAGTTTGATTTGGCGGGCACGCTTGATGGGGAAATCCGATTTCACTACCCCGGCCACATCGGTTCCCCTGCCTTCCGCGGTGTCGCGACCGTGAAGGGGACGACAACGGCGACGTTTCCTGGCTCTCAGATTGCCGAGTGGAAACATGTCCGGTGGGATCCGGATACGGGAGTTGTCCAGAGTTGGTGGTGGGAAGGTGTGACCAAGCTGAATGCACGATGGAAAATGGACGCGACGATCGCGTTCGATGACGTGGAAGTGTTCGAATGACCACCATCAAAGTCAGCAGGATGGCGCAGCAGCCGAAGTGTATCAGCTGAGAGATGATCGGGCTGCCCGGCACAGGACGGGTGGCCAGCCTTCGATACATTCCAATCGCGCAGTTAGCTTGTCTGGCGTCCAAATCAATTGAAGGCAGAGATCCGTTGCCTTGCCAAACGGTACAAGATCAATAGCCACGTTGTCTTGGAATTCTGCAGCCTTTCGTTGAACTCGAAGGTTTCTGTAGCGATCCTTGTAGATCCGAATTTGGGTTGTTCCAAAGACGAGCCACTCCAGAACGACTTCATCGTAGGGCAACTGAAACAGCCCGTCCCCGAGGGGTCCCGCAAACGTCCAAAGAAATGTGCTTTGGCCGTCGCTCTCTGTAAGTCCTGGGCTGTCAGGTACGATATGCGGGAGCGGCGGCATGTTTTCCGCCTTGGCTCTAAGTATGACCGGACTCGCGTTGTCGGGCTTCGCGAGTTTCGTACCGGCCTTGATGATGCGCCGCTCTTCCTCAGTATCAAACGGTACGAGTTCACCACTCGGTGCCCGCACGGCGTTTTTTGGAGGGCTGGGAAAGAACGTCGTTTTCGAGTCCTGCCATCCCGCGATCCGGACACGCGCATGATCGTTGACGATCAAGTACGTCCTCAACGTGAATCCCCAGAGGACGGTCGAGGGGTGTCCGTCATCAACCATGTTTGATTCGTCCCACATCAGAAGAACTGAACTGATGTGCGGCCTTCGCGGGAATGCCCGGCGGAGCATCCGGTCGATTTCGAATAAATCACCAGGGCGTGGTGCATTGACCTTGAGCACTACCAGTCCTGGTCCCTCGGGCTTGAGCGTTCTAATCTGTTTCGAAGCGAGCGCAAAACTGCGGACCGCCGCACCAGCCACTAGTTCTGGAGTCTGAAACTTCAAGGCTACGAAGTACGCTTTTTTAAGCTCGTTGTGGGCGGGATCGTACGAGACCCAGACTGCCACATCTCCATCAAGCCCGAAATCGACCGTGAACGGCGGGCGCGAGGTCCCCCAGGCAGATAGCCTGTACCCATAGACAAAGAACTGACCAGTCGGATCAGGACTGACCGCCCATGCTTCGTCCGGCGCGGCACTGAGTTTCTCTATGAGGGATGCTGCAAGCCGTTCTAGCGACGCCGCGCTCTCCGGCCCAAAATCGTCCTGCGCACGGACACAGATTCCGGCACAGACACCTCGTCTTTCCATTTCCTTCACGGCGAAAACGACGAAGTTTTTCCATGCACCGAGACACCGTGGCGAGGGATGTCTCGTCCCGGAAACGACCTTGCACTCAACTGGCAGACCTGGACCCGAAGCCCCAAGCCATAGGTCGGGATTGCCTCCGATGGGACCGAACTCAAGATCGTCGCGCCTGGCTGGACCGCCGAAGTTGTAGGCCACCTCCAACTCGAATGCTTTCTCGAGCATCTGTTTGTAGTCGCCGGCGGCCGCCAGGTGTTTCAGTTCCTCAAGGCGCTTCGGTCCACCGCGCAAACGTCGTCCGAATCGAATCGCCAGTCCTAGACGAACGAACGGACCGAGCGCACCGGGGTTGGGCAAAGGCTGGTTTTTCGCGAGCGCAGCGGCCCAAGCGTCGCAGTCGCGAAAGGCCTGTACCAAAAGTGGGATCTCTGGTCGGTAAACCCAAGAATACTCTCTGTCACCGGCCGCTTGAACGTCTTTCCTATGCGCAGCATCAAGCGACGGAAAGTCGAATACTGCACACAAGTCTGCTTTTAGACCAAGGAGGAGGTCGGGAGTGATTTCGATATTGAAGTCGTTACCCTCCGGGGCGTGTGATCGAACCAGTGCCTCGTAATCTAGGAGCCCAGCCCTATCCAGCAATGCTCAGGTCTTCTCACGCGTTCTTCGACGGGGACTGTGGATGAAGCTCTTGATAGCGCTTCCATCGGTCCGATTTTTCAAGAATCGCTACCAGGGCCTTGCCCGAGCTGAGCGCTCCCAGATCGAAGAATGTGTGCGTATCGCGGATGCGCTGGCTATGAACGTTATAGGCTGACTCCAGTTTGCCAATGACTTCTGTGAGTCTGGCTCGGGTAAGCCCGGGCAAGGGCTCATCAGCTGTTCCAACTGCGATCGCGTGATCGAGGTGTGCGACGTACTTGTGTCGGTGGATTCTCACAGGGGCTGCGGCCGCTACCGCGACGTCGATGGCAGCTTTGAGATCGGTCTTGACCTCAGTCCGGTTTTGGAGGGCGGGGTCCGACAGAAGGCTCGACAAGACTAGGTTCTCCTGCTTGCCCATCGATTGAGAATCAGTGAGGCGAGAAATGCCAAGGATCGTGTCTTGAAGAAGCAGGCGCTGGGTGAGCGCAAAAAACCAGCCCGCACATGCATTGAGCATCCGGACTCGTTCCTGTGATTCCCCGTAGAGGAACTGGTATTGGTCCCATGCGTCGTGGAGGTGCACGAGCGCGTCGAAAAGCCGCTTGGTAACAGCGTCGAATTCGGACGATGTCATGGAGTCTGCGGCGGCAGCTCGGACCGCTGTGGTGGGCCGCTCATTCAATGTGACCCCCCTGACTGCCGATCGCTCCTGTGAAGCCAGCGCCATAAACATGTTGCATGGCGCGCGGATGAGCGTCTCTCGCCGCTGCGACGAGCGCGGATGCCATCATCTTGACATCCTCGAATACTCGGGCCAACGCGCGATCAGTAACCCACCGTGCGACCTCAGACTCAAGTCGTTGGGGAATGCGACGGGCATCGGTAAATACTACGGTCTTAGTACGGCGTTCGGTGCGCGAGTGCACCAACGCAGAACGCTGCGTGTCGAGAGCCTTTAGGGTGCTGTACGGTCTCCTGCCACGATGGAGTGTTAGGCCGCATCGAGTAGCGACAAACGAAAGCTTGCCCAGCGTTCCCTTAAAGGGCGCTCTGGAGAACAGAGTCTTCTCGTTTTTCCACGCTTGCGGGAATAGTCCCTCGCCCAGGTGATTCAGCACTCCTTCAAAGGCCAGATAAGCGAACAGAATCGCGGCCAAGCGTGCGTAGAGACCGCCGTCGGCCGTGTTGCCAAGGTTTCGAAGGACCTCTGCACCAGTCCACAAGGTGTTGTGTCTATAGAACTCTGCGTGCAGGTGTGCTTTGCGCGGCGCGGCATCCATCTGAGTCACCCTCATTCATCGTGCGTGCTGGGGACACTTGTGGGCTAATCGTAATCGTGCAGAGAGCAGTCGTCATGAGGGGTTGCTTGAGACACGGGGACAGGGATGCCTAACGTACCGCACCTACGTGCGGCGCGCCCAAGCCCCAAGCGTTTTCTAGGCGACGACTCTACTAGTGGCTCGTCGGGTACACGCGACGCCCAGACGTTCCATTACGCGCGAGCTCCCAGACTTCCACACCGCGCGGGATCATGTGACCGAACCGTTTGATGTAGTGTTCCGCAAGCGATTCGCCGCCCCGCAGATGCCGGAGGACCGCGAGGATCTTTCGATACCGGCGGGGAGCGGCGGCGAAGAAATACATGGCTTCGTTCCACGCCGTGAGCTTTGCGCTGGGTGCGTTGCCACCCTCCGTCCACGTGTGGCGCTTGCATTCGACCAAGATGGGTGGTCGAGGTGAGCCGAGATCAAACTTGCGATGGCGCGTCTCGGAGTTCATGCCAACCTGTGCGACGAAGTTGCGTTCCAGAGTCATTCCCTGGCGGTCGAAAAAGTCTCGCACAACGACCTCAAAATTGGAGCCGCGACGAGGATTGTCCTTGTTAGCCACGTTCCGTTCCTGGTCTAGTTGTCTCTGGCGCACCCTCGCTCACCGCAAGTATGGCGCAACGTTCCCAGCAATAATTCTGAATTCGTCCTCGCTAAGCGGCAGCCGACGGAACGACTGCCAGGCTGTGCCGGGATCTTCACCGGTGACGGATGGTATCCGATCGCTGCCGAACAGCACGTGGTCAAGCCCGAACTGTCGGAGCCGCCGAGCGATCAGTTCCAGGCTTTCTCGTGACGTCGTAGCGATCACGTTGGTGGCGACGTCGACGAAAACGTTTTTCACGCGAGCATCACCCGCTTGCCGCGCGCTCGCGAACACTTCGAAGGCCGCGTCCTGCACGTAGCCTGGACCCGCGCCAGCCATGTGCGCGATCTGAATCGGTATGTCGGGCGCAGTAGGCAGGATCTGATCAAGGAAAATCCTAGACTGTGCGGGTCCGTTGAACTCCTCAATGTGTGCCACGATAGGCAGCCGGAGACGATTGGCAGCCGCAAAGAAGGTCCGGAGTATCTGCACATGATCGGCGTTCTGCAGTGAGACCCTGGAGTTCCCAAAATGCAATTTGATGCCGACCATACGCGGCAGCTTGGCACAACGTTCGACCTCCCGGACGGCGTAATCCCTGAGCGGATTGATGCCGCAGAAGGCGACGAGACGGTCAGGATACTTTGCAGCCTGATCCGAGGTCCAGTCATTCTCCGCCCGCACTAGGGCTTCCTCATCGCCCGAGCCGATGTAGTCCGGACTGGCGAAGAAGTAACCGACTGAGAGGACGACGCCATACCGAATGCCCGCGGCATCCAACTCGGATACGAGATCAGCGGCGGTGACCGGCCGGGGGCTCATTGCGGGCGCGTTCGGAATGATGTTGTCAACGGCAATTCGCCAGACTTCGCCTTCCTTTCGTAACGAGAGCTGGAAGCTCGCCGTGTAGCGATTGCCCCGCGCAAAGTAGCCTGCGACGTACCCTGCGGTTCCGCGAATGTCATATGCGACCGGAAGGAGCTGGTAGCCTGGGCCATACTCGTTGAGGGCCCGAGCGATGTTGATTGCACCTCCGACCCAACCGCCACCTCTTCTCGCGCGAATGACGGCGTCCTTCGTGTAAAGATCGGAGACGAATTGCGGCGTTGCTCCCGTTTTTACCTCTCTCTGGGCGAGCAGCCGCGCGAGCTCCTCGGGCACGGCTGAGGAGACAGCCGGTAGGGGAGTCGGAGTCAGAACCTCCACCGACGCGGGGCTGGCCAAGTGCAGGTGATGATCGGCAAGCGGTTTAGGAGCGGACTGTTCGGAGACAATGGGCGTGGGCGAGGCCGCCGGCATGCTGGAGCCGTGGGTGCATCCCGCGCTCGCTAGTGCTGCCAGGCAAAAAAGTGAAACTCGCACGGTGCCTTGCCTCAGGTGGCGCCAGTTAGGCCTGCAACAATTTTGGATACGAGCAGACGAGCGACGGTTGCAGAAGGCGCCCTACGCCTCAAGCGCTTGTTAGGCGTCAGACCCACACCAAGTCTACAAATGGTGCTGTCGTATCAGGTCAGCCTGGGCGTGTAGGCCTCTTTTTTCGAGTTCCTCCACAAAGCGCGGCCACGGTGGAACATTGGACATGTAGTGGGAGCCG
>WNGJ01009695.1_pt2 | contig 13568 bp, 14 predicted proteins | sample 5400611 | NCBI WGS metagenome assembly WNGJ01 (sample SAMN13153375, study PRJNA577476) | soil metagenome | isolation source: 40 cm soil or saprolite under Garry oak tree replicate 1 | place: USA:California | collected 2016-06-15 | reverse complement strand
GATCGTCTTCCTCATCTGCACTCTGCTCACAGGCGGTGCGCGGTCGGCCGTCGCCGACCATGGCGGACGCGAGCGAGCGGGCGCCCCCGAGGCGCTGATCGTGTATGCAAGCGCATACGTCCACTCCGCGACTCACCTCACGCCGACCTCCGCGCGCCAGACCGGCCTCGCGTGCAGCGCCTGTCACACCCATTTCCCGGAGCTGACGGCCACGGGACGAGCGTTCAAGCTGAACGGGTACGTCTTTCGGAGCAGCGAGTCCCTCGAGGGAAAGAACCGCGAGGGTCAACAGAGCCTGCTCTTGAATCTGGTCGCGCCGGTGTCTCTGATGGTTCAGACGTCGTACACGAATACGAAAAGGGCGCAGCCCGGCACCCAGAACGGTACGGTGTTGTTCCCCGACCAGTTGAGCATCTTCACCGGAGGCGAAATCACGCCGCACGTCGGTGGCTTCCTCCAAGTCACGTTTGATCGGCAGACCGGTCAACTGGGAGTCGATAACGCGGACTTCCGCTTCGCCACTCACGCGGACATTCTCTCCAAGCGCACGACCCTCGGCCTCAGTCTCAACAACAATCCGACCGTGCAGGACATCTGGAACAGCACGCCCGCTTGGGGTTTTCCGTACGCGAGCTCGGGGGTGGCGCCGACGCCCGCAGCCGCGACGCTTGTGGACGGTACCCTCGCGCAGCAGGTGGCGGGGCTGACGGCGTACACGATGTGGAATGATCGCGTCTACGGCGAAGTCGGGGTGTATCGCTCGGCGCCGCTCGGTGTGCACCGTCCGCTCGACTCCACGGCCACGGGCGTGATCAACGGCGCTGCGCCGTACTGGCGGCTCGCGTTCCCGAACGTGTGGGGTGAGAACTATCTCTCAATCGGGACCTACGGCATGGCAGCGAGCCTCTACCCTGCCGGCGTGGTCGGCCCGACGAATCGGTTTACCGACTTCGCCGTGGATCTCGCATTCATGCACTCGCTCGGGTCGAACAGCTTCACACTCGACGGCACTTGGATCCACGAGAAGCAGACCTGGAACGCGGGCGGCACGGCCAATTTGACCAACGCGCTGCGCACGTTCCGTATAGACGCGATGTATCACATCGGCACCGTCTACGCGTTCACCCTCGCGCCGTTTGTCACGACGGGCACGAGAGACAGCCTGCTGTACGCCCCGGCGCCGGTTGTCGGGAGCCGCACCGGCAGCCCGAACAATGACGGGCTGATCGCCGAGGTGGACGTCATGCCCTGGCAGAACCTGCGTCTCCAGTTCCAATACGTCGCCTACAACAAGTTCAACGGCAGCTCGAGCAATTACGATGGCTTCGCGCGCCGGGCGAGTGATAACAACACCCTGTACATCCTGATGTGGCTCCTGTACTAGTCGGGGATGCGATCTCACAACGCCGGACACTCCTTATGCGATTGCCATTCAGTGTGACGTTGCCAGGCGTGGGGGAGCTACTCGCGACGGGCGGGCTCGAAGAAACAAGCCCCACAAACGAACTCGTTGCAGGGCTGAGTCTTCGACTAATCGGGACGGCGGGATTCGAACCCGCGACCCCCTGAACCCCATTCCGTCAAACCCGGGAAGTACCAACCCACACCGTTCCTCGCAACTCGCGAGGCCACTTCACGGGTTTCCTGTCCCGCTGTCACGGGATCACCAGGACCGGGACCCGGGGCGTCCCGCACCTACCCATTAGCAAATTCATTAGCAACGGAGCAGCAGGGGAGTCTAACGCCCCACCGCTCAGGGTCGAACTCGTCCGAGGGTGGGTGAAGGCTTGTTAGCGAGTCGTTAGGTAGGAACCAGCAGGGCAGCGCACCGCGCGCCTTGGGGAGCTACGCGGCCAGTAGCCAGATGACGAACGCGGCTACCCCCGCCCAGCCGACCGCCTCCTGAACCTGGGGACTCTCCGGCTTCCCGGTGGCGATGTACGAGGCAAAGTGCTCGCAGTTCTTGAGGAGAACGTCGTAGCGCAAACTGTGTTGGTTGTTTCGGGCCCACGTGAACCGGGCGATCGCCTCCACCTCGTTGGCGACCGGCTCGACGATGGCCCAAACCTCGGTGAGGCCGTCGGGCAGCATCGCGGCCCGCAGGCCCGCCGACGTCAGATCGATGATGACCACGGCGTACGGATGGTCGAACCGCTCGCGCGCCCCGAGGAGTCCGAGCACGTTGCCGCTATCGGCGATCGCGCGGTGCCAGACTCCCTTCTCGGGGGAGTAGCACTTCACGACGTAGAGGCCTCGACGCAGGGGCGTTGGCATGGACGAAGGAATATCCGAACCCGGCGCAATGTCAACCCGGCCCCGGCGTGGGTAGCGCACGCGGGCGCCGCTTGGTGCGTTCACGATTTTGTTCACCACATCTACGACCCTTCCGCTCGCGCGAGCAGCCGACAGAGCTCAGCATCCGTCATCCGTTCGAGGTCGTTCTGCGTTGGCACGTGGGGCTGCTTCATCTCAAGAAAGCGTTTCTCGTCAGTCTCAGTCACGAAGTCAATTCCGCTGTGGCCAGAGCTTTCGTCATATCCCGCCACAGAGGACGGAACGGAGGGGTATAGGCGGCGCGCGTAGCACACCCTTCCCTGACAACTGAACTGCTTCCAACCGGGACGCGTCATGGGGCACCTCCTGATCTTCGCTAAAGCGATTCGCGAATCTCCTCTATCACGACTTAGATGGCTTCCGCTCGGTCGCTTTCTCCGCCGCCAGCTCCACTTGGACGACGAGCTGCATCAACTCGCGAGCAGATGCGTAGCGGTTCGTGCACGCCTCTGCGCCAAGATCACGCGCCCATTGCGCGCCGTCGTTGCCACTGTACGCGGCTAATTGTCGGATGATCTCGGCGCACTTGCGGTCGCCTGCCTGCGCGGCGCGGTCCGCATCCGCATCGAGCCGGTTTCGGAGATCGATCGGGATGAAGTTGGGTGCGTTCGCCATGAGACTCTAATCTAGTACCGGCCCAAGCCGGGCGGAGCCTACGGTCGGCGGAACAGGTGCCACGCGTCGCGGTAGCGATCCTTCTTCACCCAGGCGTACCACGTGCTGCGTCGACGCTTGTGGACCCGGACGTTCCGCGCGACGACGCGACTCGGGACGACGAAGAACTGCGCTCCCTCGCGGCGAACGCTGACGAACACGTAGACGTGACTCGGGGCTCGAAGCTCGTGCGCCTCCCGCCCCAAGAGGAAGTAGCGGGCGTGGGCCCGGACGGTCGGCTTGACGCTCGCCTTCACCTGCACTGACCACGCCCGGCGCACGTCGGGCGTCGTGATGAGCAGGTCCGCCCCGGCGGCGCTGCGCGAGGTCACCGACACGATGAAGCCGCGCGCCACCAGTTCAGCCGCGACGAGGTAGACGCCGCGCATCCCACTCAGCTGAGACGTGCTCGCCATGCGTTGCTCCTCTGCGTTTCGGTGATCACGTTACCGCTGAAACGGCGCGGCGGGAACCCGGTGGCGGACGTTAAGGCTGCACGAGGAGCGAAAAAACTCGGAGCACACCTGCGAGTAATGCCTTTAACGTTGGCCAGTTCTTGGTTGCGAGATCGATGGCTATGGGGATAACGCATGTGACGATCACAAGCCCAACCAGTGGCCTGAGTCGGCCCCCGCCGAACGGCCGATAGCGAAGGTTACTGAGGAATTCGTGCCGCGCATTGGCATCGGCGAACGAAGACGGATCGATCCGACTAGTCTCCCGTTTGACGTTTGCCTTCACTTCTCTGGACAGCTGCTTGGTAACGAGTACGGAATCTCTAATGCCATGTCGAGGGAGGACTACCGCCAAGCCTATGAGGGCGACTAGACCGAACGCCCACCACGGGCGGCTACCGACGGCGGCCATGGGGACCAAGACCGTCACGATGAGCAACAATGCAGTGTTGCAGATAGCGTATGAGCCAATGAGCTCATTCATTTCAGTTAGGCCCAGCTTTCCATCAAGGTCCCACACGCTCACGTGAAAGCCTGACTTCGGCATGTGCCACACGACCTTATCAACGTCCGCATATGTCTGGTATTGCATCCAAATCGAGACGCACAAGAGAATGGCTGGGAGATTGAGGAGGCCGGAGTCAATGGCTTCAAGCCACGTTAGGCCCCGAGCGCGGATGAGGAACATTTGCACAAGGACCACGGCGGTCGCGCCTAACGTTCGGTAGTAATGCGGGCTGAGTCGCATTAATGCGGCCCTGGCCGCGAAGACGCTGTTTAGGAACTTTGCGTTTGCTTCTGGAGCATCGTAGAGCCTGTTTGCGAGAGCCGCCCGTGCGGCAGGACCGATGGCCTGTATGAAGCGAAGTCCGCCATATGCCCAACCATAGCCAGCTACGAGTAGCGTTCCTAGATACAGCGGTCTCAGGTCAACCAATGTCGCGATTCTGAATCCCGTCACCCGCGAGATGATGTGTGACGCGACGAGAGTCGCCAGCGCCAGCGTGAGAACCAACACGAAGCGTGACGCGGGAAACAGACCGAAGCGACGAACGAGTCCCTCTAGTTCATATTCGCGTTCGTCCCGAGACGGGATGACGTCTCGCAGCGACGCAAGACTGTAGCGGACGGCTAAGAGGTAGTTGTTCGTCGGAAAGGCAAAGTCTTGTTCCAAGTGCTCAAACGAGCGGATCAGTTCACGACGCTCAGTGTCCTCGTCGGACGAGAGAGGGCGATTCAATCCGATGAGAAACCGCCAGCGACGAAAGAAGCGTCGGGCGTGGTACCGAAACAGCAACGCGAGAGGAAATCGCTCTGGAAGGACCTCGTCGCCAAAGAACGGAAGCATGACAATCGAGAAAGGCACGAAGAACCGAAAAGTCCGTCGAGCGAACCGGAGCCCCGAAGACTCAGCCCCGGTCGCTCGTTTCCAGACGACGGTTTGCACTCTGCGCGAACCGTCGTCCGTGACGTATCGCGCAAGGTGCGTCGTGCAAAGCAACAAACCGGAGACCTCCTCATCACAGCCAGAGGCGTTGCAGCGATCGGTCCTATATCGCGGAAACACGGATCACAGGCTCTGGAAGGTCTTCGTACGGGTGGGCATCGGGCGCTGTGTCGTGGTCAGTTCGAGAAGCATCTCACTCGTCCTCGTCCCAATGCTAGCGTTGCCACATGCCGTGACCGAGCCATCCCAAGATCAATCCCACACCAATCGCCGCGGCCGTGATCGTGTGCCTCTTGACCCAGCGCCGCCAGCTCTTGCGACGGTTGAAGGCGGGCATGGCAAACGCGCCTCCCTGCCTCAACCATTGGATGATGGTCGCCTGCGTGATGTCGGTCAAAACCCGATGCGCCGCGTCGAACGTCGGGTCTTGGAAACTCGACATCATGAAATCGTGGGCAAACTCAGACCCACGAAACTCGCCCCGATGTAGGTGCGCGTTGCGAATCTCCTGCGGTCTAATTCCATCCCGGCGCAGCACATCTGCGATCGATTTCCCAAGCAACCCCTCGACCACTTCGTAGACGTTGTGATCGCGGAATTGCGGTTCCGACGGCTTTAGTGCCTCGGTGGCGACGACCCTCCAAGCGAAAGCAGTAGTCTGGTATTCGTGGCCAAGCGATGACGCCAGGTGCCACATGCTAGCCACCTGCAAGAATTGACGGCGATGCTGTGCATCGAGGTTTGAGAATGCCTCCCAGAGCTCGACGATGTCCGAAGGTCCCTCCTCCCCTCTATCGTCCGGCCAAATACCGCGAAGCGAAAAATCGGGCCGACGGGTTTGCCTCAATGGTAGTGGCAGTGCCTGACCCTTCACAGGCATCTCGGTCCGCAAATCGGTTTCGACGTAGCCAAGCCACTGTACTTGTGAGTCTGGTTTCTGCACATCAGCGAAGGTCCAGCCTCGACCTGATCGAGGTATCCGCAGGTTGAGTCGCAAGACCACGCTTAGGAACGCTGACAACTCGCGACATACGACCGCGAACACACCGCCAGCGTCCATTCGGTCGATACCATCCACCTGCGCGTCAACCAGGATGATTCGCGGCCCCAGTAGGGCTGTTTCGTCAATTCTGGACGGCGGACCTAGGCGGAGTGTATCGCTCAGCCACAGTTCACCCCGCCAAGGGAGGCCGTCGTACTCGAGCTGACCCCTGAAGTAGAAGCGCGCCTTAAGATCAGTGCGACAGGTTTCCGAAACCCGTTCAAGGAGTTCCTGCGCAACCGTCAGCGGGAACTGTCCGACAGTCCGAGCGCGCAGCACGAGAGGACCGTTTCGCTTCCTCTCCCACACAATGACGAGTTCAGACTCTGCAGCAGCCGCTCCCATGCGCACCGTCTGGCTGCCGCTGTTTTCCGTTGCATTCAGCTGCGCAATGCCGCCCGAGTTCCACCCGCGAGCAGTGCACTCGGATGACAGATACTTGAGCCAGTTATCGGCGTGTCGGGGATCCTCGATCACGAAGCGGATCGGCCACTCGCCCTTTTCAAAGCGACGATCGTGAATCTGTCTCATGCCGCCTGCGCCATCGGCTGCTGTGATTACGGCTTTTGATTTGGACCTTGTCATTCCCAATGTCCTTCGCGTCGAGACCGACCTATCCCGTGTAGTTAAGATTCCCATCTGCCGCGCGGCCCGCCCGCGCGTCTCACCAAAAGCAATCGCCCCGTCCGGAATGATGCGCGGACGGGGCGACCAAGAAAGCGGAGTCACGTTCCGCTAGGTCGATCCCGCTCGCGCCAGGTATTTGGGGAAACAAACCCGCAGCAAAGACACGCGCGGCTGCCCGAGGGCAGGTCGCGTAGCGACTAGGATCAGTCTTCCATTGCTCAACATGGCAGACATTACGTCTCTCTCGGATCAAGGAGCATGGGACCCGGCGTTCACGAGCCGGTTTGAAGCTAATAGGGTAGGTGATTCGGCTCAACGGGATGGCGGCCAACAGATAGGTGTCACGCTGGCGGAAACGCCTCTTGATGCACGTACTGGGTCACAGTGACCACGACCGCCCATACTTTACCAGGCCGCAGGCTTCCTAATGACGCCGTGGACGTCCTTGAGCGTCGTGGCAAACTGAGAGGCTCTCAGGGCGGCGGGTCGGATTTGCTTCACAAAGGAGGCCTCCCTTGCCAGAACGCGACTCGCCTTCCGGTGAGGATTGAGAATCCCGACAACAAGCCCGAGCTCCTTGCGGACGATTCGCACCGGCTCGAGGAGATCGGAGTCGTTGGTGATGAGCACCGCCGCTTCGTATTCCTTACGAAAGCCGTCCCGCAACAAGTGCGTGGCAAGGTTGACGTCTGAGCCCTTCTCTTCGGTCTTGATGACTTTGACGTACTTTGGAGGCGATCCAGCCGGTAGCCCGGCTTGAAGCATCGAAATCTCGTTCGTCAGAAAGTGCCCGTAGATGATCTCGAAGTTTGGGAGGGTAGCGAGCGCGCGGAGGAAGGTCTGTTGCCGAGTGGGCTGGTCTGGATCTCCCGGACGAGCGCTGACCCGCGCGGTGAAGTACTTGATACGGGCGATCTGGTGCTTTGGAAGGAGAAGCTCGCAAAGCTTCCTGATATCAAGCCACTTGAACGGCGTCCCCTTGACCGCGCCGTAATACAGGTTGAAGCCATCGACGTACACATAGGTCTTCATGCAGGCGCCGGCGGAAAAAGCAGAGGCCGGCCTTTCGGCACGGCCTCGCGCCTAGCTCCCGAAGGAACTAGGGGGGTAACCTCGCCCTGAACATAGGGCTGACCGCGGCCGCGGTCAATCCTCCCTTAGGCTGGGGCCATTCAGAAGGCGCGGCGCTAAACATACCCCGTGGCGCGAAAAGGATCGGGATATCTTGGAGTGCACTGACTTCAGACGAGTTATTTGTTGTGCAAGCAAGTGGGGAGATATCGGTGCTGCGCTGGTGCTCGTGCACCGATGCTCCCCAACGAGCCCATTCGCGCCCGTTGGGCGCTCAAGGGCCTTCCCTGACGGGCCCCTCTACCGCCGCGGGTCGGGCACGGTGACCCCCATCCGGGACTATTCCCTTGTAGGGGGACTCATCGCGGCCCTCCCCGCGGTGACACGCTCGCCCCCCTGCGGGACTACCTATAGGTGAGGGGACCAACGATCCCAACGTCACCATGTCGCATACTCAGTCCCGCATTCCCGCCCAATTGAGCCTCTTCCGCCGCAAGGAGACTGCCCCACCGGTCAAGAAGGCCCCCCTCGACGATGACCTGCCGTCGTGGCTTGCACGGTTCGTTCGCGAGGCGACTCAGGAGACGGATACGCTCCGCGAGAACGGCGCCGACCAAGCGGCGGCGGCGCGCACCGGTCTACTCAAGAAGCTGGTCCACGCCGCGCACACCTACGCGGACACCGAGCTCGACGCCGGCGAAGCCGCCGGGGAGACGGGCTGTTGCGAAGAGACCATTCGCCGCGCCGTTCGGAATGGAGCCATTCCCGACCGCCGGGCGAACCCCCGGGGCCGGCACAAGATCCGTCGTGGTGACCTCCAGAAGCTTGCCACGCCCTCCGGGCGGGCCTATGATCCGGACGCCGATGCCCAGGACATCGCCAGACTCCGGAGGAAGGTATGAAGCACCGGAAATGCTGGTCGAAGTCCGTCGGCGAGCGTGGCGCCAGGGTGCGGTTGTATGAAGACCGCCCTGGCGGCCCGCTGTTCCGGTCTGTTTATGTCAACGGAAAGGAGGTCCGAAAGTCGCTGGGGCACCGCGACAAAGAACTGGCGATCCTACAGGCCTACGAGCTACTCCACTCCCTGCTCGCGAACGAGCAGGCGTTGGACCAGGAGACGCTCACTATCGGCATGCTGGCCCAGCTCTACCTGGAAAGCCCCCAGCACCTGAGCAAGAAGCCCCGCACGCAGCGAGCCGATCAGCGCTGCCTCGAGCGCGTAATCGCCTTCCTCGGGTCTACGCGCGATGTGGCGACGCTTTCCGAGTCGGACGTGCGGCGCTACACGCTGGCGAGGCGTCAGGGCGACCCGATCCTAAAGGGCGTGACACCGGGCAAACCAGTCCGGGATCGCGCCGTCGAACTGGACTTGGTGATGCTCATGACGGCCCTCAACTGGGCGACGCGGGAGCGTACGCCGGCGGGACGGCGGTTGCTGGGGGAGAACCCCCTCGCAGGGGTTCGGCTGCCGAAGGAGAAGAACCCCGAGCGGCCCGTGATGTCGCACGACGTGTATCTCAAGCTGCTGAAGGTCGCACCGCGCGTGCATCCGTTACTGCCATTGGCGCTCATCGTGGCCGAAGGCACCGGTCGGCGGATCTCGGCGTGGCGGAACTTGGTCTGGGACGATGTCGACTTCGACGCCGGGACGATCCGCTGGCGCGCCGAGCACGACAAGAAGGGGTTCGAGCAAGTCGTGGTGGTGTGCGACGCGGTGCGGGAGGCTCTGGCAGCGCAGCAGAAGGCTCAGGCGGCGATCGGACAGACGGCCGTCTTCCCGTCGCCGAAAGACCCGATGAGGCCGTGCAGTCGACATCTGCTCGATGCCTGGCTGCGGCGGGCGTACAAGCTGGCCAAGGTTGTGCCGCAACGGCGCGGAATGTGGCACTCGATCCGGCGGAAGTGGGCGACGGAGCGGAAGGGGTACCCCGTGAAGGACGTCGCCGCGGCGGGCGGTTGGAAGACCGAGGAGGTGCTGATGACCTCGTACCAGCTGGCAGACGCCGAGACGATCAAGAACGTCGTGTTGCACCCGACGAACCGCATTGTGAGCCGGTAGGGCGGGAGAAACTCACAGCATTACTCACAGCACGGGGCAGCGCGAAGAAAAAGCCCCACAACGGAACTCGTTGCAGGGCTGATTCTTTGACCAGTCGGGACGGCGGGATTTGAACCCGCGACCCCCTGAACCCCATTCAGGTGCGCTACCGGGCTGCGCTACGTCCCGAAAGACAGCGATCAGCTATCAGCTATCGGCTATCAGCTCTTAGCGAGCAGCCATCATTGCTGAAAGCTGATGGCTGATGGCTGATGGCTGACCGCTAACATAGCCGCGCAGCCCCGTCGCTGGTAGCACGGCTTGCTTGACGGCCCCTTTAGGAGCGCTGCCGGCGCAGCAATACAGCCACGCGTACGACCACGTCCTGAACGACCGGGGCGCTAGTCGCCTGACGTTCGCCACGGGGATTCCCTACCTCGCGATCGGAGAATACGCCTATGGCATCTCCAATCGCGTGACGGTGGGCTTCATGGCAGGCGTGACGCCGAGCGTCGAAGGGTATGGCATCCGCGTGCGGACGGTGCTGTATCAACCCGACCCGGGATTCCGCATCTACTTCTGCACGCCGGTCTTCTTCTATCCCAACGCCAGCATCGGCGGGCATGGCGCGTGGTGGCTGACGCGCCCCAACATCAACTTCGAATGGATGACGCCGCAGGGATTCCGCTACAAGGTCGGCGGCAGTCTGATCGGCGTGGTGTCGCAGCGCGAGCTGTCGGGTGCCGCTCGAGAGCCGCCGCAGTTCTGGGACGCCGTCCATGGCGGCATCTCGTTTCCCGTCGGCCCAGCGGTGACGCTGCAGGCGGAGGCCTCACTCGTCATGAAGGGGCTGCGCGTCGCAGGACCGGACTGGGTGGGCGGTCCGCCGGTGATCCTGGTGCTCGGCACTTCGTGGGCGCTGTGAGACCGATCGGCCCCCCTCAGCCATCCAGCGGCTCGGCGAACACCTCCGCGGCGCCGTCAGGCCCGTAGCGCACCGTCACCCGCCACGGCTGGCAGCACACCTGACAATCCTCCACGTACTCCTGGCTCGGCCCGCCACCCGGGTCCAGAGCGAGCTCGTTCGGCTCGCCGCAGTGGGGACACGTGACGATCACCTCCGTCTCGGTCGTGCCGTCCTCCGGCGGCACATCATCGTCGTCGAACTGATCCGACCCGGAGTCGCGACGTTCCACAGGGCCCCTTACGGGCCGCGCGGCTGGAACTTGTCGGCCATTCGCTCGACGGCGCGCACCACCCGCGTCGCAAGCCACAGGCCGTAGAGCACCACCGCGAGCCAGATCACCCCGGCGATGATGCCGTGCACGTGCCCATGGCCCCGCGGCCATCGGGACGCGTACATGCGCGTCGTCGTGTCCGCGGGGCTTTGCGTCGCCCCCGGAACCGCCTGGATCAACAGCCATCCGCTCTGTGTCATCGGGACCCCTCCGTGGAGCGCCAAAGAATGCCTGCCGACCCTCAACATACGTAGCCGCATCCCGGCCCGCTGAGCCCCGCCTGGCGCGCGCGAGCAGCCGCGCCTACACTAGCGCATGCCGTTTATCGACACCAACCACCAGCGCGCGGCCCTGCTGCTCCTCGTCCTCGGCCTGGCGCTCGTCATCGCGCTGTCGCCCTACGCCACGGGGCTGCTCGGCATCCCCGTGCTGTACGTGGTGTTCGCCCCGGCGCACCAGTGGCTGTGCCGGCGCGTGCAGCCCCGCCTCGCCGCGAGCCTCGTCGTCGTGCTGGTACTGTTCGTGATCGTCGTCCCCGGCGTCTCGTTCGCGAGCCTGATCGTCAACCAGGCGCAACAGATCGCGGGCGGCGTGATCCAGAGCCCGCTGCTGGGCCGTCTCGCCGAGCTGCACGTCGGCGCCGTGGACGTGGGCTCTCAGCTCGCCGAGCTCGGCTCCAAGGTGGTGTCGTTCATCGGTTCCTCCGCTTTCGGCCTGATCGGCACCGCCACGCGCCTCGCCCTGAACCTGACGATCTCGCTGTTCGGCTTGTTCTACCTGCTGCTCCGACCGACGGAAACCTGGAGCGCGGTGCAACCCTACATCCCCTTCTCCGCGCGCAATACCGAGAAGCTGCGCGCGCGCTTCCGCGACGTCACCGCCTCGACCGTCATCGGCACGGGCCTCACCGCCGCGATCCAGGGCGCCCTCGTGGGTCTGGGGTTCTCGGTGACCGGCTTGTCGAACGCGCTGTTCTGGGGCGTGGTCACCACGGTGTTCGCCATCCTGCCAGTGGTAGGAAGCGGGCTCGTCTGGGGTCCGGGCGCTATCACCCTGGCGCTCGACCACCGCTTGGGCGCAGGCATCGGACTCGCGCTGTGGGGACTGATCGTCGTGGGGAACGTGGACTTCGTGATCCGCCCGATGGTGTTCCGCCGCTGGGCGCACATCCACCCGCTGGTCACGCTGATCGGCGCGCTCGCGGGCGTGGGGTACTTCGGGATTCTGGGATTGCTGATCGGACCGCTGGCGTTGTCGTACTTCTTTGAAGTGATAAAGATGTACAGGGAGGAGTACCTGGAAGCCTAGGCAAGGCAGAAACCTAGGCCAGGCAGAAACCTAGGCAACGCAAAGACTAGACGCACAGACGCGTAGCGGTGAACAGGCAGAAGTATTTAGGACACCCCTCACAACTCGCACCTGTTTACCGCTGTGCGTCTGTGCGTCTAGCTTTTGCTTGTCCCCCGCGCTGCCATCCGAAGTACACAGGAACCCCTAGGAGCAGGAGCGCCGCCCCGATGCCTGCATTGCGCGGGTTCGCGACCACCACGCTCGCGACGACATACGCCGCGGCCACCACGAACAGCCCCGGCACCCAGGGATATCCCGCGGCGCCGAGTACTCCGACCGGCGCCGCCACCCCGGCCGCGCGGTCGCGCGCTCTATAAATGAATAGCGTCGCCACGGTGAGGCCGAAGAAGATCCAGTCGCCGAACACGACGTAGTCCAGCAGCTGGGCGTAGGTGCCGCTCACCGTGAGAAGAATCGCCCACGCCCCCATGAAGGCGATCGCCCCGGCAGGCGTGCGATGCCGCGGGTGTAGCAGCGCGAGCCGCCGGAAGAACACCCCGTCCGCCGCCATCGCCTGAAACACGCGTGGCGTCACGAGCAGCACCAGGCTCAGGAAGCCGAAGGTCGAGACGGCTACTCCCGCGCTGATGAGGCGGGTGCCGCCGCGCCCCAGCGCCCGCTCCATGACCGCGGCAGCGGGCGCCGCGCTGTGCGCCAGCCCCGCGACACCCAGGGCACGCAGGTAGGCGACGTTCGCGAGCAAGTACACGGCTACGACGCCCGCCACGCCCAGCCCCAGCGCTCGCGGCAGGTTGCGCTCCGGCGCCACGATCTCCTCGGCGATGAAGTTCGTCTGCTGCCAGCCCCCGTAGGCGAACAGGATGGGAACGAGGGCGGTGCCGAGGCCCACCACAACCCCAACGGCCCCCACCGGGGCGGTCAGGCGGTCGGGCGGACGGGCGGACGGAGGAATCGCCGTAAGACCGGCCACGATCAGGACGGCGAGGGCGGCGAGCTTCAAGACCGTGAAGACGTTCAACGTGACGGCGGCGGGCTGGACGCCCAGGTAGTTGACGATGCACAGGAGCAGGATGGCGCCGACGGCGACGCGGGTCGTGAATTCGGGTGGCAACCCCGCCAGCGTCACTACGTAGCCCGCGCAGGTGACGGCGACGGCGGCCGCGGCGCCGGTCGCAATGACCAGCAGCAGCGCCCAGCCGTACAGGAACGCGGGGAGCGGACCGAGCGCGTCCCGCAGGTACACGTAGCCCCCGCCCGCCCGCGGGCTGCGCCGCCCCAGCTCCCCGAAGCAGAGCGCCCCGGCGAGCGCGATGAGCCCGCCCAGCACCCACGCCACGAGCGTCAGGCGGGG
>WNGJ01012036.1_pt1 | contig 13572 bp, 9 predicted proteins | sample 5400611 | NCBI WGS metagenome assembly WNGJ01 (sample SAMN13153375, study PRJNA577476) | soil metagenome | isolation source: 40 cm soil or saprolite under Garry oak tree replicate 1 | place: USA:California | collected 2016-06-15 | reverse complement strand
CCGCCGGCGTCGCGACGGATTCCGTCGTCGGCCCGGACGCCCGGGTCCGTACGGTCATCCGGGTCCACCCGGCCGCCGCCGGTCCGACCCGCCGAGAGCGCCTGCGGCTGCCACGAGGTCGCGGCCGGCGCCCAGCTCGTCCCGGCCGCCGACACCGCCGGCGGCCCGTATGTCGTGGACGCCGGGCTGCCCACCCACGGGAACGAGCCGCGGTCGGCCCGGATCCGCTCGCGAGCCGGCTGCTCACCGTACGGCGCCTCCCCGCCGCCGTACGGTTGCGGCGTGCCCGGCGGCCGACCGTACCCGCCGGTCTCGTCGCGGTCCGCCTGCCGGGACAGGACCGACCTCGGCAGGATGACGTTCGCCGTGATTCCCCGCCCGGCGGACGGCTCGAGGTTGACCTGGATGCCTCGGCGGGTGGCCAGCAGGCCGACCACGTGCAGGCCCAGCAGCGTGGTGTCGGCCCGGGTCTCCTGCGCGGTCAGCAGCCGGTGGTTCGTCTCCTCGAGCTCCCGGCCGGTCATGCCGATGCCGGTGTCGATCACCCGCAGCCGGTACCCGTCAGGGACGTGCTGGCCGACGATGGTGACGCGGGTGCTCGGCGGGGAGAAGTGGGTTGCGTTCTCGATCAGCTCGGCCAGCAGGTGCACGACGTCGGCGGCGACCGACCCGCTGACCGCGACGTCGTCGAGGTGGTGCAGGTCGACCCGCGCGTACTCCTCGATCTCGGACAGCGCCGCCCGCACCACGTCGCCGACCGGCAGCGGCGCGGACCAGGTCCGGGTATGGGTGGCCCCGGCCAGCACCAGCATGCTCTCGGCGTTCCGGCGGATCCGGGTGGTCGCGTGGTCGAGCCGGAACAGCTTCCCCAGCGCGTCCGGGTCCTGCTCGGTGCGCTCCAGGTCGGTGATGTACGACAGGGTCCGGCTGAGCAGGTTCTGGTTGCGGCGACCCAGGTTGATCAGCATGTCGGCCGCCTCGCGGTCGGGCCGGTGCTGATCGACCGCCAAGCCGACGGCGCTCGCCTGCATGCTGGTGAAGGCCTCACCCAGCTCCTGCAGCTCGTCCCGGCTGTGGATCTCCACCGCGGGCAGCGCGGGCGGCTCGGCGTCGGCGGGCATCGTCTTGATCCGCGCGATCGCCCTCGGGAGGGTCTCGTTCGCCGCCTCGTACGCCGCCGCCGTCAGCCGGCGGATGGGGCGCACGACGCCGCGGACCACCACGAACACGGCCACGCCGATGGCCAGCAGGAGCAGCAGGCCGGCACCGACGATGACCTGCTCCCGCAAGGCGACGGTCGACTTCTGATCGGCGATCCGACCGGCCACCGACTTCTCGATGTCCGCGACGATCGTGTCGAGCAGGGTGGTCGGCGGCCGTTCCCGACCGCGCACCATCCGGTCCGAGGTGCGGAAGTCCCTCCCGCCGCTGGCGACGAACGCCGCGAGCGACGCTTCGTACCCGGCGTCGAGCTGGTCGTGCGCATCGCGGAACTGGACGAACTGCGCCCGGCGGGCCGGGTCGGTCGCACCCCGGATCAGCGACTCGGCCATCTCGTTGACCGTCGCGTCCTGGCTCCGGAACTTCGCGGTGTAGTCGGCCATGTCCTTCGGGTCGAAGCCCCGAAGCAGGATGTCCTTCCACTCCTGCACCTGCTTCTTGAACTCGACCTGCATCCGCCGTGCCTGCAAGGCCTCGTTCACCTGCGTCGCGAGGATGTCGTCGTACTGCCGTGCGACCGTGTGCAACTGCACCAGCAGCGCGGTGGTGGCGACGATCATCACCAGCACCGCGCTGCCGGCTAGCACGGCGAGCCGGGTGGCCAGTCGCCGCCGGGCTTTCGTGGTCGCAGGTGTGGCCCGGTCCTCGTTCGACCGCGGGTCCCTCGGCGCCGGGTCCGCGCCGTGAGGTAGTTCAGCAGGGTGGGCCGCTGCCTGATCTAGCACGGCAGCACCGGTCTTGGCGTCGGCTGCGCCTGAGCAGGCACGGGGGCGGCGCCGCCCGGGGTGGTGTCGATCACGTGATCCGTCCCGGTTCTCACTCGTCAGACAGTGCAGCGGCGCGTCGAGACCGAACGGCGCGACGGGGCTCACCCTTGCCCAGACCGGGCGATCCCGCGTCGTGTTTCCCACACCGGTCCCCCGCGCCCGGGACTTGATGTCATCTTCACGGGCCGACTGTCAAGACGGCCACTCTTCGACGCCATCCGACTACTAATCGGTCATCGCGATGTGCTGAATGATCACGTATCAGCCGGGGGGGAGCGGCGCTCTTGGTGTAGGGCGCCCACCGGCACCCCGCTCGCGCCTGGCAGGAAGTGGTTGCTCGTGAAGCTCACAAGCCCGACGGCTGGCGCCCGGCTGCCCTCGAGCCGGGGTCGCGCCGGCCGGTCACCCATCGAGTGGATCAGGGTCCATCGGCGCCGCCGCGCCCGCCGGCTCATCGAGCGGAAAGCGCACTGGATCGAGCAGGCGCGGAACGCGCCCGTCCTGGCCCGCTCGTACGACCCGGACAGGTGAGTCCGCGGTAGCGGGGCCGTCGGGTCAGGCCGCCGCGGTCCGGCCCTGCTCGAGGCCGGGTGGCGTCAGCTTCGGCAGGATGCCGGTGCGGAACAGGGCCAGGGCCAGGTCGGCGGTCGTGTTCGCGGGCACGTCCTGGAACTCCACCCCGAGTTGGACCCAGCCCCCGTGGCCGCCCGACCTGGCCCGCCGGCCGGTGTGCTCGGGCGGCCCGACGCTGCGTATCACGCTGGGCAGGTGCAACGCCGCGGCGTGCGTCGACAGGACGACCGAGACCCGCTGCCCGGCCGCCGCAGTGGGGATCGGCGCCAGCACGGAGGCGCCGGTGAGCGAGACGTTCCGCAGCCGCGCCGGGAGGCCGTCGACGGCCGCCTCGCCGGAGACGTCGAAGCGCACGCCTGCTCGGCGCTCGGCCGCGAACAGCGGCGAGCGGCTGCGCCGGATCGCGGTCGCGAGCGCGGCGGCGTTCAGGACCAGCCAGATCGTCGCGCCGTGCGCGGTCCACGGCACGCCATAGTGCAGCGGCGTCGCCCCCAGCACGGTGCACAGGTACCAGCCGAACGCCAGCACGTGGGCGGCGAGCAGTCCGACCAGCAGGCGCGGTGCGGCCGGCCGGGAGCGCACCCAGCCGGCGCGGCCCTTTGCCGTCACGGTGAACGTCCGCGGCCGCCGGCTGAACAGCCTCAGCGTGGCGCGGAGGTTCGCGGGCAACCTGGCCACCTCGAACAGGATCGAGTGCCACAGCGTCGCGTGCCCGCGGGCGAGCAGCCGCAGCGCGAGCCGCTGGGCTCCGAACGCGACGAGGAACCAGGGTAGGAACGTCCACAGTGGAGCGGCCACCGGCAGGCTCCCGGTGAGCACCGTGGCCAGTGGCAGGACGAGGAAACCCACGGTGCGCCAGGAGTCGAACCAGCCCAGCAGCGTGGAGAGGTAGCTGATCCGCTGGGTGAGGGTGAGGCCGCCGGCGACGGCCGGGTTCTCCGTCCGCAGCACCTGCATGGCGCCGGTACCCCAGCGCAGCCGCTGGCCGAGGTACTGCTCGGAGGTGCCCGCGGCGAGACCACGGGCGAGGACCTCATTGTGGTAGACGGTGCGCCAGCCCCGCCGGTGCATCCGGATCGTGGTGTGGATGTCCTCGGTCACGGTCTGCGTCGCCACGCCGCCGACGTCGCGGAGCGCCGCGACCCGGACCACCGCGTTGGTGCCGCACCAGAACGCCGCGTTCCACCGGTTCCGGCCGGCCGCCAGCGCCCGGTAGAACAGCTCCTGCTCGGCGAAGCGGCGGCCGCTAGCCAACTCGACGTGCTCGTAGCTGTTGACGTTGTAGAAGTCCTGCGGGGTCTGGACGAGCGCGACCCGCGGATCGGTGAAGTACGGCAGCGTGCGGGTGAGGAAGTCGCCGTGGGCGACGTGGTCGGCGTCGAAGACCGCGATGAGGTCGACGTCGAGTTCCGGGAGCAGCGCGTTGATGTTCCCCGCCTTGGCGTGCTCGTGCGTTGTCCGTGTCCGGTACCGGGCACCCAGCCGGGCGGCCAGTTGCGCGACCCACGGCCGCGACCCGTCGTCGAGGACCCAGGTCTCGTGCGCGGGTTCGAGCGCGACGGCGGCCGCGACGGTGGGCAGCAGCACCTCGCGAGGCTCGTTGTACGTGGGGACCAGCACCGCGACCCTGACGTCCGGCGAGATCGCCGCGGGCGGGTCGGGTGCGGCGTCGAGATCCCACAGGTCGAACGCGTGCACGGCGAGGGAGACGAAGGCGTGCAACTCCACGGCGAGCAGCCCGACCGCGAGCCAGGCGAGGTACGCCGCGGTCACCAGCAGCGCGACCGCGGCGGCCAGCCGGATCAGGGCACGCCGCAGCGGGTCCTCGCGGGCCGCCGCTCCCTCGCTCCACTCGCCCGGCCACGGCACCGCGTCGAAGCGGCGCGCCGGCCGCCTGCGCCGCTTCACCGCCGCCGCATTCGGGCAGCCGAGCAGGAAAACGACACGCCGCCGTCACCCCCCGTGAACGTCGTGACACAGAGAGATATATCACGGGTCCGGGCCGGCCGGGCGGCCCGCCCGGCCGGGAGTCAGCCGACGACCTGGTCGCCGAGCGCCGCCTTTGCCCCCGCGACGTCGTCGACGCAGATCACGGCCAGGAACTCCGCGGTGGAGACCCGGACCGGAAGGAGCAGGTCGATGGTGATGCCGGCGTTGGCGAGCCGGCGGAACGTCACCGCCCCCTCGCCCGGGAGGTTCTCCAGGCGCACGGTGAGCGCCGGACGCTCGGTGGCCTCGATGCCCGCATCCTCGAGCGCCGTGCGCGCCGCCGCCTCGTCGTCGACGACGAAGCCGACCGTGCCGCTGTCGCTGTGCGTCGTCGCGCAAAGGACGAGGTTGACGTTGTGGGCGGCCATCGCCTCGCACAGGCTGGCCAGCTCACCGGGTTCGCTCTTGAGCTGCACGGTGAAGGCGCTCATCGCCGGGCCCCTTTCCTCCGCGGCGCGGCCCGAGCCACGCGTCCGGGCCGCGGCCGCTCGCCGGTGAACCTACTCCGGCCAGCGGCCGTGCCCTGGACGCCGGGGCCGGTAGGATTCGCCTCGCCGCGGCGGGGGAGTTCCAGCCGACCGAGACTTGGGTAGGCCGTGCCGATGCTGCGCTACAAGGAGTTCGTCGACTCCGTCCGGGAACGGCTGCAGACCCAGGAGGTCGAGCGGGCCCGGGAGGCCATCGCCCGCACCATGTACGGGCTGATCCTCTGGCTGCCGACCGAGGAGCGGAAGGCGCTGCACGACGCCCTGCCCGGCCCGCTGCGGCCGGCCGACTGGGAGGACGCGGCGCAGCTGGGCGGCGACGCGCGGCGGTTCGTCCGGTTCGTCGCGGCCCGGGAGGGCCGGTCGCAGGAGCAGGTCGGGTACGAGGCGCAGGCAGTGCTGTCCGCGCTGGCCGACGAGGACCCGGAGCTCGCCCGCCGGCTGCGGGCCGTGCTGCCCGGCGACTTCGCCGAGCTGTTCGGCGCGCCCGGCGGCGGACCCCCGACCGACCTCGGCGCCGGTTCCGGCGTACCCCCCGCCGAGCTGACCGACGAGGACGTCCGCGAGCTGCTGGCCCGGCTGCCGGAGTGGACCGGGGACCGGCACCGGCTCACCCGGCTGGTGTCGCCGCCGGACTACGTGGCCGAGCAGCTGTTCCAGCGCATCGACGAGGTCGAGCGGCGGCTGAGCCACCGGGCCGTTGTCACCCGCGAGCTCGACGGCAGCTACCGGATCGAGGTCTGGACCCACTCCGAGGGCCTGGTGACCCACCTCGACGCCGCGTTCGCGGAGGCGATCGAAGACGCGCTGGAGGACGTGCTGGAGATGCGACCGGCCCGGGTCGAGCCGCCTCCTCCCGAGACGGAGGTGGCACCCCGCCGGCCGCCGGCCGAACCCGTCCCCGGCACGACCCACCGGCTCAAGCGGGAAGCCAAGGAGCGGGAGGAAGAGGAGCGGGAGCGGGCCCGCCGGTTCGGCCGCTGAGATACCCCGGGGGGCGGCCCCCGGACCCCCGGGGCGGACGGTTTCTTCGGCTGGTCTCGTTGGTTTGCGCGGTTGCCGTCCGACTGCCGGGTGTCCCCTCGCGGGCTCGGGGATCCCCGGCCGGCTTGGTCACGGTGGTCGGGAATGTTCGCTCGTGCGGGGGCGGCCCCCGGACCCCCGGGGCGGTCGATGGGAGCCGCTGGTCCGGTTGGTCGGCGCGGCCGCCGTCCGACTGCCGGGTGTCCCCTCGCGGGCTCGGGGATCCCCGGCCGGCTTGTGGGGTGAGCCTCGACCGCTGGGCGTCAACCGCTGGCAGGTCGCCTGGTCACACCCCGGCCACGCGGCAGCCGGCGCTATTGTCCCGTCCGCCCGGGAGACCTACGGTCCGAGGATCGGTCACCTCACCCGGGGACCGACCTCGAAAGGGGAGGTCACATGCCGACCACAGTGCGAGCCGCCCTTGTCCAGGCGACCTGGACCGGCGACAAGGAAAGCATGATCAAGGCGCACGAGGAGTACGCCCGGGAGGCCGCCGCGCAGGGCGCGCAGGCAGTCTGCTTCCAGGAGCTGTTCTACGGGCCGTACTTCTGCCAGGTGCAGGACCCCCACTGGTACTCGCTGGCCGAGCCGGTGCCCGGGCCGACCACCGAGCGGTTCGCCACGCTGGCCCGCGAGCTCAACATGGTCACGATCCTGCCCGTGTACGAGCAGGAGCAGCCCGGCGTGCTCTACAACACCGCGGCCGTGCTCGACGCCGACGGCCGCTACCTCGGCAAGTACCGCAAGACCCACCTGCCGCACGTCGGCGGCTTCTGGGAGAAGTTCTACTTCCGGCCCGGCAACCTCGGCTACCCGACCTTCGACACCGCGATCGGCCGGATCGGCGTCTACATCTGCTACGACCGGCACTTCCCGGAGGGCTGGCGCGCGCTCGGGCTGAACGGGGCGCAGATCGTCTTCAACCCGTCGGCGACCAGCCGGGGCCTGTCCGGCTACCTGTGGAAGCTGGAGCAGCCGGCCTCCGCCGTCGCGAACGAGTACTTCATCGGTGCGATCAACCGGGTGGGCATCGAGGATCTCGGCGACGACGACTTCTACGGCACCTCCTACTTCGTCGACCCGGAGGGCAAGTTCGTCGGCGACGTCGGGCATGATCACGACGCCGAGGTGATCGTCCGTGACCTCGACATGGACCTGCTGACCGAGGTGCGCAACCGGTGGGCGTTCTACCGCGACCGCCGCCCGGACGCGTACGGCGACCTGGTCAAGCCGTAGGAGGAGCGCCGTGAGCCTGCTCATCAGCGGCGGTTCGGTGGTGAACGCCACCGGCGCCGCGCCCATGGACGTCCTCGTCGACGGCGAGACGATCGCCGCGCTGTACGCGCCCGGCCGCGCGGAGGGTGTCACCGCGGACACGACGATCGACGCGACCGGGAAGTACGTCATTCCGGGCGGAATCGACGTGCACACGCACATGGAGCTGCCGTTCGGCGGCACGGCCGCGTCCGACACCTTCGAGACCGGCACCCGGGCGGCGGCATGGGGCGGCGTGACGACGATCGTCGACTTCGCCGTCCAGCGCACCGGCGAGGTCGTGCAGGACGGGCTGGCCGCGTGGCATGCCAAGGCCGACGGCAACTGCGCCATCGACTACGGCTTCCACATGATCCTCGGCGGCGTGGACGACGAGTCGCTCAAGGCGATGGACCAGCTCGTCGAACACGAGGGTGTCACCAGCTTCAAGCTGTTCATGGCGTACCCGGGCGTCTTCTACTCCGACGACGGGCAGATCCTGCGGGCGATGCAGCGGGCGGCCGGCAACGGCGCGATGATCATGATGCACGCCGAGAACGGCATCGCGATCGACGTGCTGGTCGCCGAGGCGCTGGCCCGCGGCGAGACCGATCCGGTCCACCACGGGATCACCCGGCCGTCGGCGCTGGAGGGCGAGGCGACGAGCCGGGCGATCGTGCTGGCCGGGGTCGCCGGCGCGCCGCTCTACGTCGTGCACCTGTCGGCGTCCGAGGCGCTGGCCGCGGTCGCGGCGGCCCGGGACGCCGGCCGGAACGTGTTCGCCGAGACCTGCCCGCAGTACCTCTACCTGACGCTGGAGGACCAGCTCGGCGCGCCCGGTTTCGAGGGGGCCAAGTACGTCTGCTCGCCACCGCTGCGCACGAAGCACGCGTCCCACCAGCGCGACCTGTGGCAGGGCCTGCGTACCGACGACCTGGCCGTCGTCTCCACCGACCACTGCCCGTTCTGCTTCAAGGACCAGAAGGAACTCGGCCGGGGCGACTTCTCCAAGATCCCGAACGGGATCGGGGGGATCGAGCACCGGATGGACCTGATATATCAGGGCGTCGTGGACGGGCACCTGTCGCCCGCCCGCTGGGTGGAGACCTGCTCGACCACTCCGGCCCGGCTGTTCGGGCTCTACCCGCGCAAGGGCGTGGTCGCCCCGGGCGCCGACGCGGACCTGGTGGTCTACGACCCGGCCGGGCGCACCCGGATCGGCGTGGACACGCACCACATGAACATGGACTACTCGGCGTACGAGGGCTACGAGATCGCCGGGAAGGTGGACACTGTCCTGTCCCGCGGCTCGGTGGTGGTCTCGGACGGGGAGTTCCGTGGCCGTGCTGGGCACGGCAGGTTCGTCCGCCGCGGCCTGTCCGACCTGCTGACCTGAGCCTCTGACCGAGGAGGTGTCCACAGTGGACGTCGGTGTCGTGCTGCAGACCAACCCGCCGGCCGCCCGGGTGGTCGAGCTGGCCCGGCAGGCCGAGCTGTACGGCTTCAGTCACGTGTGGACGTTCGACTCGCACCTGCTCTGGCAGGAGCCGTACGTCATCCACAGCCAGATCCTGGGCGCCACCCGGACCGTGACGGTCGGGCCGATGGTGACCAACCCGGCGACCCGCGACTGGACGGTGACCGCCTCCGTCTTCGCCACCCTGAACGAGATGTTCGGCAACCGGACGGTGTGCGGGATCGGGCGCGGCGACTCGGCGGTCCGGGTGACCAACGGCAAGCCCACGACGCTCGCCACGCTGCGCGAGTGCGTCCACGTAGTCCGGGAGCTGGCCAACGGCCGGCCCGTCGACTACCGCGGCTCGACCCTGCGGCTGCCCTGGGCGCTGCGCAGCCGGCTGGAGGTCTGGATCGCCGCGTACGGGCCGAAGGCGCTGCAGCTGGCCGGCGAGGTCGGCGACGGCTTCATCCTGCAGCTCGCCGACCCGGACATCGCGGCGTGGACGATCAAGGCGGTGCGGGAGGCGGCGGCGGCCGCGGGACGCGACCCCGACGCGATCAGGATCTGCGTGGCGGCCCCGGCGTACGTCGGCGACGACATGGCGCACCAGCGCGACCAGTGCCGGTGGTTCGGCGGGATGGTCGGCAACCACGTCGCCGACATCGTCTCCCGCTACGGCGCGGGCGGGGCGGTGCCGAAGGCGCTGACCGACTACATCGCCGGGCGCAGCGGCTACGACTACAACGAGCACGGCCGCGCCGGCAACGTCCACACGGAGTTCGTGCCGGACGAGGTCGTCGACCGCTTCTGCGTCCTCGGACCCGTGCAGCAGCACGTCGCCCGACTGTCCGAGCTCGCCGCGCTCGGCGTCGACCAGTTCGCCGTCTACCTGCAGCACGACGGGAAGGAGCAGACGCTCGCCGCGTACGGAGAGCACGTGATCCCGGCCGTCACCGCGCACCTGCCGGCGCGTTCGTGAACCGAGCCGCCTTCGGGGGCCGGGCCCCCGCACCCCCGGACGGGGTCGTCTTCGGGGGCCGGGCCCCCGCACCCCCGGACGTCCAGGGGGTGCCGCTGGTCCGGACTCGACCGGTCTCACCCAGCGGGCCCCGCCGGAGGCGGGGACCCCGGCGGCTCTCGGGCCTGCGTGGTGCTGGTCCGGCCGGGGGGTGGGCCGCCGTATCGCCGGGCGTTGGGTCGGTGCCGCTGGTCCGGTCTCGACCGGTCTCACCCAGCGGGACCCGCCGGGGGCGGGGACCCCGGACGCGTCTCGGGCCCGCGGACGCGCCAGTCTTGGTCGGGGGTCGTCGGTGACCGGGGCGGCGGCGGAGCCGGAGGCGGCCGCTGCGGTCCTTGGCGCGCGGCCCTCGCCCGCGGGCCCGGTGCCGGCCCGGCGGCGAGGGCGTCCACAGTGGAGGGTGGTGGCGCGGCGGGCGGGGATGTTCGTGGTCGCGCTGGTCGGCGTGTGCGCGCTCTGGGAGGCGTACAAGGTGGTCGGCAGCCCCGACGGCGGGACCCTGCTCGGGGTACGGGTGCTGCCGCGTGCCGACGACGCGTCGATGCCGCATATCTGGGAGATCTTGCGCCGGTTCGGCCGGCCGGAGACCGCGGCACCCGACGCGGCCAGCGTCGCGCGCGCCGTGCTGGACGGCATGTGGTTCACGTTCCGCGTGGCCATGGCGGGGTTCGGGCTCGGCGTCGCCGTGGGGCTGCTGCTCGCCGCGCTCATGCAGCGGTTCCGGCTGGTGGAACGCGGCCTGCTGCCGTACGTCGTGCTGTCCCAGACTGTGCCGCTCGTCGCGCTCGCGCCGCTGGTCGTCGGCTGGGGCGGCCGGCTGCATCTCGGCCGGCTGGACTGGCGGCCCTGGATGTCGGTGGCCGTGATCGCGGCGTACCTCGCGTTCTTCCCGGTGGCGGTGGGCGCGCTGCGGGGCCTGCAGTCGCCGGCGGATTCCGACGTGGAGCTGATGCGCAGCTATTCGGCATCGTGGTGGCAGACGCTGATCAGGTTGCGGCTGCCCGCCTCGGTGCCCTATCTCGTGCCGGCGCTGCGGCTGGCCGCCGCGTCCGCCGTCATCGGTGCCATCGTCGCGGAGATCTCCACCGGCACCCGCGGCGGCATCGGCCGCCTCGTCATCGAGTACTCCCGGGAGGCCACCGCGGACCCGGCGAAGGTCTACACGGCGTTCCTCGGCGCGGCCACCCTCGGGCTCGTCGTGGCCGGGCTGGTCGCGCTCGTCGACGTCATGCTGTCCCGCTACCGCCCGGCCGGGGGACGCCCGTGAGCACCGCCGCGGTCGAGCTCGTCGGCGTCGACAAGGCCTTCCGGGTCGGGCGGAGCGGTGCGGTCAAGGCAGTGGCCGGCGTCGACCTCACCGTCGCCGCGGGCGAGTTCGTCACGTTCATCGGCCCGTCCGGATGCGGCAAGAGCACGCTGCTGCGGCTCATCGCGGACCTGACCGAGCCCACCGCCGGGCTCGTGCGGGTGAACGGGAAGTCGGCCAGGCAGGCGCGCCTGGACCAGGACTACGGGATCGCCTTCCAGCAGGCCGGCCTGATGGAGTGGCGGTCGGTCGTCCGCAACATCGAGCTGCCGCTGGAGCTGCGCGGCTGGGACCGGCGGCGCCGCCGGGCCAGGGCGGGGGAGTTGCTGGAGCTGGTCGGGTTGCCGGAGTTCGCCGAGCACCACCCCGGCGAGCTGTCCGGCGGCATGCAGCAGCGGGTGGCGATCGCACGGGCGCTCGCCACCGGACCGCGGCTGCTGCTCATGGACGAGCCTTTCGGCGCGCTGGACGAGATGACCCGCGAGCGGCTGCAGGCCGAGCTGGCCCGCATCGCCGCCGAGACCGGCGCGACCGTCGTCTTCGTGACCCACTCGATCCCGGAGGCGGTCTACCTCTCCCAGCGGGTGGTGGTGATGTCGGCGCGGCCCGGCCGGATCACCACGGTCGTCGACGTCGTGCTCGGCGAGCGCACGGAGGATGCCCGGGAGGCGCCGGAGTTCTTCGCGAAGGTCACCGAGGTCCGGGAGGCACTGCGCGGGCGGCACCCTTCCGCGGCCACGCTGGGCACCGTGGAGGAGCGGTGACGGAGCGGGCCGTGCGGACGCTGGCGCCGCTGGTCGTCGGCGTCGCGCTGGTCGCCGCCTGGGAGGCGTTCGTCGATCTGCGGAAGATCCGGCCGTACCTGCTGCCGAAGCCGTCGGCGATCTGGCACCAGCTCACCCTGAACGCGGCCGACATCCTCGACGCGGCCAGGGTCACCGGCGCCAACGCGCTCGTCGGGCTCGTGGCCGGCTCGGTGCTCGGCGTCCTCGCCGCGCTCGTCGCCAGCCGCTTCCGGATCCTCGACGAGCTGCTGATCCCGCTCGCCGCGGCGGTCAACGCGATGCCGATCATCGCGCTGGCGCCCATCTTCAACAACATGTTCTCGACCACGAGCACGATCCCGCGCCGCCTGATCGTGACCGTGGTCGTGTTCTTCCCGCTGTTCGTCAACGCGCTGCGCGGCCTGCGGCAGGTCGCGCCGATCCACCGCGAGCTGCTGGACAGCTACGCCGCGAGCGGATGGCAGTTCGCCCGCAAGGTGCGGATGCCGAACGCACTCCCCTTCGTCTTCACCGGCCTGCGGCTGGCCGCGTCGCTCGCGGTCATCGCCGCCGTGGTCGCCGAGTACTTCGGCGGCGTCCAGAACGGACTCGGGACCCGGATCACCTCGGCGGCGTCCAACACCGCCTACCCGCGTGCCTGGGCGTATGTTGCCGCGGCGTGCGCGCTCGGGCTGGCCTTCTACCTCGCCGCCACACTGCTCGAGCGGCTCGCCGTGCCCTGGCGCGCCCGCAGGGCCGCACCATGACCTCGTCCAGCCAGCCGGGAGGATGTCGATGAGAAGGATCCTGCGTACGGCGGCCGTTGGGGCGGTCGCGACCCTGCTCGCCGCCTGCGGGGGCAACTCCCCGTCAGGCAGTGGCGGTGGCACGTCGGGAGCGAGTGCCCCGACCAAGGTGAAGCTGCAACTGCAATGGTTCACCCAGGCCCAGTTCGCCGGCTACTTCGCCGCACTCGACCAGGGCTACTTCAAGGACGAGGGCCTCGACGTCCAGATCCTCGAAGGCGGCGTCGACATCGTGCCGCAGACCGTGCTGGCGCAGGGCCAGGCCGACTTCGCGATCGCCTGGGTGCCGAAGGCGCTGGCCTCCCGGGAGCAGGGCGCCGAGATCACCGACGTCGGGCAGATCTTCCAGCGCTCCGGCACGCTGCAGGTGTCGTTCAAGGACAAGAACATCGCCGGACCTGCCGACCTGCGCGGCAAGAAGGTCGGCAACTGGGGCTTCGGCAACGAGTTCGAGCTGTTCGCGGGCATGACGAACGCCGGGCTGGACCCCGCCAAGGACGTCACGCTGGTGCAGCAGCAGTTCGACATGCAGGCGCTGCTCAAGCGCGACATCGACGCGGCGCAGGCGATGACGTACAACGAGTACGCCCAGGTGCTGGAGGCGAAGAACCCGTCGACCGGCAAGCTCTACCAGCCGTCCGACTTCAGCGCGATCAACTGGAACGACGTCGGCACCGCCATGCTGCAGGACGCGGTGTGGGCCAACACCGAGAAGCTGCAGAACGACAGCGCGTACCAGGACACCACGGTCAAGTTCCTGACCGCGGCGATCAAGGGGTGGAGCTTCTGCCGTGACAACCCGCAGAAGTGCCGGGACATCGTCGTCGCGAAGGGATCCAAGCTCGGCGCCAGCCACCAGCTGTGGCAGATGAACGAGATCAACAAGCTGATCTGGCCGTCCACGTCG
>WNGJ01009679.1_pt1 | contig 13574 bp, 11 predicted proteins | sample 5400611 | NCBI WGS metagenome assembly WNGJ01 (sample SAMN13153375, study PRJNA577476) | soil metagenome | isolation source: 40 cm soil or saprolite under Garry oak tree replicate 1 | place: USA:California | collected 2016-06-15 | reverse complement strand
CTGCCCCTGACCTTCGTCATCCGAGAGCTGCACCTGTTCAACAACCTGTGGGCGCTGATCCTGACGTATCCCACCTTCCTGATTCCCTTCTGCACCTGGATGCTCATGGGCTTCTTCAAGGGCATACCGCGCGAGCTGGAGGAGGCTGCCCTGGTGGATGGTGCCACCCGCATCCAGGCCATGGTTCGGATCGCCATCCCACTGGCGCTGCCGGGCATCCTGGCCGCCGCACTCTTCGCCTTCACCCTCTCGTGGAACGAGTTCCTCTACGCGCTGATCTTCATGAACGACAGCCTGGTCAAGACCATCCCGGTCGGCGTCACGCAGGAGCTCATCCACGGTGACGAGTTCTTTTGGGGTGAGCTGATGGCCGCAGCGCTTCTGGGATCCGTCCCAGTCGCTGTGCTGTATTCGTTCTTCGTCGACTACTTCGTCGCGGGCATGACGGCAGGCGCCGTCAAGGGCTAGCTTCGTGGTCGACTAGGATTTTTCCGTGGCGTCCGTCACTTACGAACACGTCACCAAGAAGTTCTCGGCCGATACCGCGGCCGTCAATGACCTCAGCCTCTCGATCCGCGACACTGAGTTCATGGTCCTGGTCGGGCCATCCGGCTGCGGCAAGTCGACCGCCCTGCGCATGCTGGCGGGCCTCGAAGACATAACCTCCGGCCAGATCAAGATCGACGACCAGGTCATCAACGACATGCCTCCCCGCGAGCGAGACGTGGCCATGGTCTTCCAGTCCTATGCGCTCTACCCGCACATGACCGTCCACGACAACATGGCCTTCGGACTCAAGATGCGGGGCACCCCCAGGGCCGACATCGTATCGCGCGTCAAGGAGGCGGGCCGCATCCTCAGGCTGGACAACCTGCTCGCCCGCAAGCCGCGTCAACTGTCGGGCGGCCAGCGACAGCGCGTCGCCCTCGGCCGCGCCATCGTCCGTCAACCTCGAGTCTTTCTACTCGACGAGCCGCTCTCCAACCTCGACGCAATGCTCCGTGTGCAGACGCGAATCGAGCTGCAGAAGATGCACCAGCGGCTGGGCACTACCTTTATATATGTCACCCACGACCAGGTCGAGGCGATGACCATGGGCGACCGGATCGCGGTCATGAAGGACGGCCTGCTGCAGCAGGTGGCTCCGCCGCGCGAGATTTACGACCAACCGGTGAACATGTACGTGGCAGGTTTTATCGGCAGCCCGCGCATGAACTTCCTGCCGATCATGATCTCGGATCGCCAGGCGAAGGCGTCCGGTTTCGAGCTGACGCTGCCCAAGGCGACCGGCCTGGCGCGCGGCACCCTGGGCATCCGGCCTGAGCACTTTGTGCCGAATGTCTCGGCCGACGACGCCGCTATCGACCTGAAAGTCGAAGTTCTCGAAGTCCTGGGCGCGGACCAGTACCTCTACGGCAAGGTCGGGTCGGACGACCTGATCGCGCGGGTGGATCCCCAGCTCAAGGTCGCGGTCGGTGACCGTGTGCGCCTGGGAGTGAACATGCAGCGCCTGCACATCTTCGACTCCGAGACGGAGACGGCTGTCTTCTAGACCACCGTCAGTGCTTGACGCGCCGTTTCTCGATCAGCTCGTCGGCGTCGAACTCCGAAGAGCGCACCCAGCGCAGCAGGCCTTGCTCGGCGGCGATCACTTGCTCGGCTGCCGCCGGCAGCTCGCCCGCGATCTCGCGCGGGATCAACAGCACGCCGTGCTGGTCGGCGTGAATCAGATCGCCCGGGCTGACGCGGAGCCCGCCCACCGTCGGCTCGCCCCGCTCCCAGAGCTCGCGGAGCGTCACCGCCTGAGCCGAGCTCCCAACCTGACCCCGTTAACCACGTTGGAGGGCTCCTCGCCGTCGAGCACACGGGTCAGGTTGTCGCGTACGACGTCCAACGCACGGGCCTCGGCCTCCAACGTGAAGCCACCAACGTGGGGGGAGAAAAAAACGTTGTCCATCCGCCGCAGCGGGTTGTCGGCCGGCGTCGGCTCCTGCTCGAAGACGTCGAGCCCCGCACCGCCCAGGTGGCCTGATTCGAGGGCGGCGATGAGGGCCTTTTCGTCCACCACCGGCCCGCGAGAGGCGTTGACCAGGAGCGCACCCTTCCGCATGCGTGTCAGCGCCCCCGCGTCGATCATGTGGTGGGTCTCGTTGTCCAGCGGCACGTGCAACGTGACCACGTCAGCCCGCTGAAGCAGGTCTTCGAAGGGCACGCGCTCGACGCCGGCGAAGCTCCTTTCCACGATGTCTGTATAGACGACGCGCGAGCCGAACGCGAGCAGGCGCGTGGCAAGCGCCGAGCCGACGTTGCCCAGACCCACGATGCCTATCGTCAGCGCACCCAGCTCGTGCCCCAACATCTCGGGCTTGGGCCAGCCGCCGTCTCGCATGCCCCGGTCTCCCCACGAGCCCCGGCGGACCAGGTTCAGGATGGCCATGACCGTCCAGTCGGCGACGGCGTCCCGGTTGTAGCCGGCGGCATTGGCGACCGCGATGCCGAACTCCGCCGCCGCGCGGTGGTCGATGATGTCGTAACCGACCGCGGGCATCTGGATCAGCAGGCAGCGGCGCATCTGCTCCAGTACCTCGCGGGGCATGCGGTGCTTATGCCTCTTGTCGGCGATGACCAGCTCCGCGAGGGTGCACTCCCGGAGCACGTCATCGGGGGCGGGCGGGTCGGGCACCGTCACCACGTCCACCGAATGCCGGCCGGCGAACAGGTCTTCGACCTGTTTTTTTGAATAGGGGGACAAGCAGACGATGCGGGCGGGCACCGGCCGTCAGGCTATCACGCAACAGCTCGCGCCGCAGCGTACCCTCGCGCGAGAAACTCTAGGAGGGGATGAGCATGGGTTCGATGCCGAAGGTTGCCATCGTCACCGGGGGCGGCACCGGGATCGGAAGGGCCGTTGCCGTTGCGCTCGCCGGGGAAGGCTATTCGGTCGTCGTCGCCGGGCGGCGCAAAGAACCTCTGGAGGCGGCGGCGGCGGCGGGGTCCAGGCTCGGCGCGCGGATGCTCAGCGTCCCCACGGACGTTCGCGACCCACGGTCCGTGAAGGCCCTGTTCGCCAAGACGAAAGAGGCGTTCGGGCGGTTGGATCTCCTTTTCAACAACGCGGGCTCAGGAGCTCCACCCGTCCCGCTCGAAGACGTGACCTTCGAACAGTGGACCTCGGTCGTCGACGTCAACCTCACCGGAGCTTTTCTCTGCACACAGGAGGCGATCAAGCTCATGAAGAGCCAAGAGCCTCGTGGCGGGCGGATAGTCAACAACGGTTCCATTTCGGCCCATGCTCCAAGGCCGAACTCCGCTCCGTACACCGCGACGAAGCACGCGATCACGGGCTTGACCAAGTCGACGTCGCTGGATGGCCGCAAGTACGACATCGCCTGCGGCCAGATCGACATCGGCAACGCCGCCACCGAAATGACGCAGCGCATGGCGGAGGGCGTCCCGCAGGCGAACGGCGAGATCGCGGTCGAGCCGCGACTCGAGGTCGATCACGTGGCGCGCGCGGTCGTGTACATGGCCAGCCTCCCGCTCGAAGCCAACGTTCAATTCATGACCGTGATGGCAACGAAGATGCCGTTCATTGGTCGCGGATGACTGCGAGGAAAGAGATTCGAAACCATCCGCTGACCGGAATCCGAGTCGTCGAGGTCGGCATCTACATGGCCGGGCCTTTCTGTGCGATGCAGCTGGCCGACCTTGGGGCCGACGTGATCAAGGTCGAGAATCCCGATGGCGGTGACATCGCGCGAGATTCGGCGCCCTTCCTGGACGGTGAGTCATCGGCTTTCATCAGGCTCAATCGGAACAAGCGCTCACTCGCGATGAACCTCAAGGCGCCCGAAGGCAAGGAGCTCTTTCGAGAGCTGGTCCGGGGCGCGGACGTCGTGGTCGAGAACCTGCGACCGGGCACGATGGGCGACCTCGAGCTCGACTACCGGCGTCTTTCGGCGCTCAATCCAGGCCTGGTCTATGTCGCCGCCTCGGGCTGGGGCCAGACCGGTCCCTATTCCCAACTCGCTGGGTTGGACATCATGGCCCAGGCGATGAGCGGGCTGATGTCGATCACGGGCGAGTCGGACGGCGACCCGGTCAAGGTCGGCGTGCCGATCTGCGACCTGGTGTGCGCGCTGTACGGCACAATCGGAGCCCTGGCCGCACTGCGTGTACGCCAGCAGACCGGTCGCGGGCAGTTCATCGACGTGTCGCTCTTCGAGGCTGGAGTATCGCTGGAGGTGTGGGAGGCGGGGCGCTACTTCGCGACCGGGGAGATCCCAGGGCCGCTAGGTTCCGCCCACCAGACCGCCGCTCCCTACCAGGCGATCCGCGCCGCCGACGGCTACTTCACCGTCGGCGCCACCACTCCACGCAACTGGCGGTCATTCTGCGATGTCCTCGACCACCCGGAGTGGGCGAGCGACGAGCGTTTCAAGGACAACCCCTCGCGCCACGCGCGGCGGGACGTCCTCATCCCGATGATCGAACAGGTGACGGCGAGCAAGCCGCGGGCGCACTGGGTGTCGCTGCTGCAAGAGGGGGGCGTGCCCTGCGCCGAGATCCGGACCTACGATCAGGTCTTCAACGACCCGCAGCTGCAGGCGCGCGACTTCTTCTGGAAAGGACTGCATTCGAAGCTGGGCGACGTCGAGCAGATCGGTTCCCCGATCCATTTCTCGGACACGCCAGTGCGGCGCGGGCGGGCCGGCCCGTGGCTGGGCGAGCACACTTCGGAGGTGCTGCGGGCGCTTGGGAGGACGGAGGCCGAGATCTCGGAACTCAAGGCAAAGGGGGTCCTGGGCGGGACATGAGCGAGAACGCGGCGCAGCGGGCTGAGCCGGAACTGCTCGAGGAGCGCCGCGGGGACTCGGGCGAGATTGTGTGGCTGACGCTCAACCGCCCGCGGGCGCGCAACGCGCTCACGTTCCACATGTACGAGCGGATCGGGGAGATTTGCCTCGAGGTCAACGCCGACCCGTCGGTGCGGACTGTTGTGTTCACAGGCGCTGGTGGGCGCGCGTTTGCCGCGGGCACGGACATCTCGCAGTTCCGCGCCTTCGACAAGGAGGAAGACGCGCTCGCCTACGAGGAGCGGATGGACCGCGTGCTGGGTGCGCTGGAAAGCGTGCGGGTGCCGACGATTGCAGCCATCGCCGGGGCCTGCACCGGCGGTGGCGCGGGCATCGCGGCCGCCTGTGACCTCCGCATCTGCACGCCGTCGCTGAAATTCGGTTTCCCGATCGCGCGGACGCTCGGGAACACGCTCTCGATGGCCAACTTCGCGCGCCTGACGATGCTGATCGGCGCCGCTCGCGTGAAGGAGTTGATCTTCATGGCTCGGCTGGTGGGCGCTGACGAGGCGGCAGCGATCGGGCTGGTGAACGAGGTCGTCCCATCCGAAGAAGCGCTGGAGCCGCGGGTTATGGAGATCTGCTCCACGGTCTCCGCAAATGCACCGCTCACGCTGGAGACGGCCAAGGAGGCGCTCCGCCGTATCCGCGTGCAGATGACCCCGCCGGACGGGGGTTCGGACCTGCTCATCAAGGCCTATATGAGCGAAGACTTCCGGGAGGGGATCGAAGCGTTCTTCGCCAAGCGCCCGGCACGATGGAAGGGCCGCTGAGGCCGTTCGTACAGCAACGCCGGTAGCAATACGTGATACCGGGTGGAACTCAGCGGCACGCACCGAATTCGGAGCGCCATTCCTGAACGGTCCGCATCGATCTGTTAACCGCAAGGTTCAGGGTTCGAATCCCTGTCCCGGAGCCAATTTCGAATTCGGAAAGGCGGTCCTGCACGCTCGCGGCCGGCGCCTGACAGCAACGTGACAGCAACCTGACAGCAACGTTGCGAAAGCGGAGGGAGGTGGTGCGATGCCGGATAAGGCCGATCATTTCGGACGACCGGGGGAAATTCAGACAGGAATCACCGACAGCGCGTCATGACGCTGCACGATGATCACGGAACCCTCCCGCACCACGCCGAGAATCTACTCTCGCGGCTTGAGGGTCTCAGAAATCTCTTCATTGCGGGTAAGACTCTTCATGATCAACATCTTCGCCATGCGGACCGGGCGAGGCTGCTGGCTGACCAACTCCACTCGGTACTCGTGCTCTCGGCCGCCTTCCGCTATGCGGCTGCTCTTGCAATTGCGCGCACAGCGCTCGAATACCATCTGCTTGACCTCCTCATCTTCTTGGGCGATCGATGGATGACTTCGTATGACGTGAAGCTTGGACGCTCCCAAGGCGAGTGCCGCAATCAGGGCGCGCGCCGACGTGACGAGCGTGACATACGACTCGAAGCATCGAAGAGATCGCCGACGAGGTCGCTTCAGTCGTGAGGTCGGCAGTCCGCCATAGGGGGCATGACCGGTAGCTTCGGTCTGTAGCCTAAGGAGCTGCCTCGTTAGCACGAGACCTAAGGCCATAGAGGCCCTATCGAGCCCTCCGGCTTACAACGGATACACCACAGCGTGGCGAGGACGACCCTGCTCGCGATGGCGAAGGCCTCACTCGCGAACGCTCACCAAACTGGATAACCCGACGCTAGATCGCCGAGGCCGTAGTTGTGCTTTCGCGCACACTATTGCCACTGTGGAGTCAGTAGGGAGCAGGCGCCGGCGGCCGAAGCCCAAATCTCGGAAGGGTCCGCATCCGACCATCCTCGATGTTGCGAAGGCGGCGGGCGTTTCCAAGACCACCGTCTCCAACGTCATGCATGGTTCCGGGCGATTCACGCCGGAGACTCAGGTCCAAGTCCTCGATGCGATCCAGCGCCTCGGCTTTCGGCCGAATGCGTTGGCGAGGCAGCTTGTTCAGCAGAAGACGACCACAGTCGGCGTCGTGGTCGGCGCCCTGGACAACCCTTTTTACGCAGAGATGGCGATGCAAATCGAGCGTGCTGCCGCGACGCACGGATTCCATGCGATGTTCTGCAACACGCAAGGTGATGAAGAGGCTGAGCTGTGGGGTCTCGAAAGCTATCTAGACCACCGCGCGGCCGGAATCCTCTTCGCCTGGCACCCGACGCAATGGAAAAAGGCACGCGCGCTCGTTGAAGGCCGGATGCCAGCGATATTCGTCACGTGCGACTCGGACTGGGGTGACGTCGTTCGTTGTGACGATGAGGATGGGGGGCGCGTGGCGACACAGCATCTCGTCGACCTCGGTCACGAAGGAATCGCTTATTTCGCGGACCCATTGGACGATGCCGCCAACCGCGACCGGCGGAGCGGCTACCTCACGGTTATGAAAAAGGCGGGATTTAGGCCGATGATCGTCGAGTGGGATCGCCATCGCGAGAGCAGCCGTGACAAACAGGTTGAGCAGGCGGTCCACGCTGGGGTGACCGCCGTCTTCGCCACCGATGACTACGGAGCCATTGAGCTCCTCGAGGCCGCCGATCGCCTCGGTATAGGCGTCCCGCGAGAACTATCGATCGTCGGCTTTGATGACGTGATCATGTCGGGGCTGGGGCGCATCGATCTGACGACCGTGCAACAGCCGAAGCGCCGTTTGGCCGAGGTCGCCGTCGCTGCGCTTGTCGACCGGATCCAGGAAGGAATGGGCCCCAAGCGAACGCGCCATGTCGTGCCCGTCGAATTGGTCGTCCGAAATTCTACGTCCCCGCCTGTGGCGGATTGACATAACGCATCCCCTCGTCTAGCTTGGTGGAACCTTCCACCAATGACCACATCGCCGCGGTCTCAATTCCGCTTTGGCCTGGTCGGCGCGGGCCGCATGGGCCGCAATCACATGCGCGCTCTGGTCGGGTCTCGACTCGCCCGGATCACCGCCGTGGTCGATCCGTCGGAAGACGCCCTGCGTGCAATCGAGGCCCCGAAGATCTCCACTTACCAAGACCTTGACTCGATGCTCGACGCCGGCACGATCGATGGCGCGCTGGTTTGTGCACCGACGACGCTCCATGCGGCCACAGTTAAGCGGATCATCGCGGCCGGTCTGCCTGTCCTGGCTGAAAAGCCCCTCGGCTTGAACGCTCGGGAAGCGCGCGGGGTCGCCGAGCTTGCGTCTGTCGCGAGCACTCCGCTGCAGGTTGGCTTCTGGCGGAGGTTCGTGCCGATGCTATCTGATCTCCGGCGGCGGATTCTCGCCGGCGACCTAGGGCAGCTTTACTCGGTCTGTTGTTTTCAGTGGGATGGAGAGCCGCCAGGGGCGTATTTCCGGCGCAATAGCGGGGGCATCATGGCCGACATGGCGGTCCATGACTTCGAGCAGGTTCGTTGGCTCACCGGCCAGGAGTTCGAAACGATAACGGCGGTCGCGTCAGAGATAACCGTCGAGCCGTGGCCGGGGGACCCCGAGAGCGCGCAGATTCTGGCGAAGCTGTCTGGTGGCGCCACAGCCGCCATCTCGCTCGGCCGGCGATTTCCGCTGGGCGACTTCTGCAAGGTGGAGGTGTTTGGCACAAAAGGTGCTGACGAGTGTCGGTTTCTCTGGCCGCCCACGGCCGACGCCACCTTCTTCGCTGCGCTCAGGGCGCAGGCTCACAGCTTTGTCGAGCACGTCGGTGGGGCGCAGCAGGAGGGAGCGAGTGGCTTTGACGCCGCGGCCGCCCTCGCGGCAGCCGATCGGGCTTCCGAAGCTCTCGGCCGCACCGCAATCACGGCGTAATTGGCGGTCGACGGACCCCGACCAAGAACCCTGTTGACGGCGCGCCGGTGATTCAGTAAGGTTGGTGGAACCTTCCAGTGGAACCTTCCACCAGTTCAGGAGGATGACTGTGAGTACGGCAGTGGCTGCGGATAAGAAGGAAGCTCAATCGGCGCTCTTCACTCGACAGTCATCAGGTCTGGTCCGCGAGCTTGGTATCCCTTCGGCAATCGGCATCGCGCTCGCGTCAGTCGTCGTCGTCAATACCTTCATCAATTTCTTTGCCGGACTCGCCGGCTTCAAGCAGGCCGACATGGTGATCCCACTCATTGCCGGGGCGTTGATCTGGGTCGTGGCGATGTTTGCTTACAAGAGCTTGCTGGACGCGATTCCCCGCGCCGGTGGCGAGTACGTCTACCTCTCTAGGATCATCTCGCCAGCGATCGGTTCGATGGCGGGCCTCAGCCTCGCAGTGGCGTTTCTTTTCTTCCTTGGTTCCAACGCGAACTTCGTCGCGCAGTACCTGCCGTTCACACTGCTTGCGCTGGGATCGGCGCTGGGAAGCTCCTCGATCGCGAATGCCGGTTCTCAGATCGGCGGCACGGGTGCCATCGCCGTTATCAGCGTATGCATCCTCTTATTCCTCGGCATTTGCTCCACCTTTTCGGTTAAGCGCGTCGCGCAGGCCATTATGGCCCTCGTCGTCGTCCAGCTCCTTGCCTACTTGACGGTTCTTTTCCTGCTGGTCACGCATTCTCACGATCAGTTCGTCGCCGCCTTCGCCGCGTTCAGCAATCACCCCAACGCTTACAACGACGTGCTGGCGGCAGCCGCGAAAGACAGCATTCCACTCGGGGTTTCGACCGCCGCCTCGTTGGCCGTCATCCCGTTCATGGTGCTCAACTACAACGGCGCCCTTTACGCCTACTATGTGGCCGGCGAGCTTAAGAAGCCCGGTCGAACCTACTTGTGGGCATCGACGGTGACCATCGCGCTTCTGGCGGTCGTTTGGATCGCAGGCTGGGTGATCATGTTGAACACGATCGGCCGCGACTTCATGCAGGCACAGGCGCAGCTCGGCGTCTCGGATCCGACGGCTTACGGCGCGATCACCAGCTTGCAGGCGTCGACGAATGGGCTCGGCTACGGACTGGTCTTGTCTGGAGATCCGGTCACCAAGCTCCTGATCGGGGTGGCTATTCCTTTCGCATCATTTGCTCTGGAGCTTGCGTTTGTCGTCGTCGTGACGCGGGTGCTCTTCGCGCTGGCCTTTGACCGCCTGCTGCCGGTGGCTCTCGCCGAAGTCACCGACAAAGGGGTGCCCCGCAACGCCATTGTGGTGTGCATCGCAGGTGCGATCGCATTCACCTTGCTGAACGCGTTTGGCACGTTGACCGCCATCGTTGCCAACCTCAGTCTGTTCGTGGCGCTGATCTTGTTGGCGGGCTCGATCGCGGCCTTTGCGCTGCCGCTGCGACGCCCTGATCTCGTCATGCGCCCCGGCGCTCAGAAATTGGCAAAGGTCGGCGGCCTACCGATTGCGTCACTACCCGGAGCAGCTGCCGCTATCCTGGCGCTGATCACGATCGCGCTTAGCGTCGTCTCCGTCGGCGCTCTCGTTGTCATCATCGCGGCAGGGCCCATCGTCTACCTCATCGCTCGGCAGATGCGTTTGCAGCGTTCATCGATCGACATCGGCCTCGCGATGCACGATCTTCCTCCCGAGTAGCCGCGCCAACTAGTCGATCGGCGCGTTGGTGCGGCGCTCTTGAGCGAAGATAGCTAGCTGATGACAATTGTCGGTCGAGCCAGAGCGGCATACCGTCCACTCAGCATCGCCGAGCTTGCGAACACGGGACTGGACGTCCTGGGCCATGCTGCGCCGCCGGTGACTGGAGAGGTGCAATTGCGCGGGCTACCTTTCCACATTTCCACTGACGTCTCACGCTGCTTTCTGACCCTCGGGGCCAACTTCGTAAAGGAAGCCTCGATTCCGATCAACGATTCGGCGCAGTCAGTCGTCTTCGCACACCGGCTGCTCGAATCGGCGATCCTCGAGGCCGGTCCTGTCGGCAGCCCCGTCGCTGAGCTGTCATTTCTATTCGCGGATGGTTCGAACGATCTCGTCACTCTTCGCGACAGGTTCGAGATCGCAACCCTGCCCGTGCGGTGGGGTCAATTGCCCTTCGCAGCGTACCCGGACCGCTTCGACCGGCTTCCGGCGCGTTATCGGGGCCGATACGAAGACGCCGGAGTTCGCCAGACGGAGGCGGGACAGGCCTGGGCGCAGAGCTATTGGCTTTGGGCGTGGGTCAATCCGAAGCCGGATGTGCGGGTGATCGCTGTCAACGCATACGCGCTTGGCCCGAAGTTTGTCATTGCCGGGCTGTGTCTCGGGATGCATTCCGAGCACCCGTTGCGATTGCCGGCAGCGCGGACTGTGATGATCGATTTCGAGCCGGCTGTACAACCGAAGGGTCGCGGAGTTGACGAGCCGGACGACGAGCCGCTCGACTTCGACGATCACGCCATCGCAGACCGAACAATGGTGGACTTCTCGCTGGAGGTCGATCGCGGATTTGCTACGTTCCCGTACACGGTTCCAGACGACCGCGATTCACTCACGCAAGATCCCTTGGAGGGATTCGGAAGGGCGTACAACCTTCGCGCCACACCCGCTTATGCCAACATCTCGGCCACCGACTCGGCGGTGATTTCGGTCCGCCGGGGCGACGACATTGTGGACAGCGTTCCTTGGGCCGATATCGCGGCCGGCCTTCAGCAACCAAGCGGCCAAGTCCGGATCCGCCTCGCAGATCCGGGACGGAATTGGATTCGTACGGAATTCGTTGATGCCGACACCCGACAGCCCCTCGCGTGCCGTGTTCATTTTTCCTCCGAGCTTGGAGTGCCATACGCGCCTCATGGGCACCACAGCCACGTGGGAAGCGATCTCGCGACCTGGCACCGAGATGTCGGGGGAGACGTCCGCCTGGGCCAGGCGACTTACGCCTATGTCGATGGACACGGCGAAGGCTGGCTTCCGAGGGGCAACGTACTTGTGGATGCCGCCTGCGGCTTCGAGTACACCCCCCTCCGCGCGCTCGTCACCATCGATTCCGGCCAAACGCATCAGACCATTGCGCTGAAACGCGCGCGAGACCTTCGGCGCGAGCGCTGGTACGGAGGGGATACGCACGTCCATTTCCTTTCCACAGAAGGCGCCCACCTCGAAGCACGTGGAGAAGGCTTGAGCGTTGTGAACCTGCTCGCGGCGCAATGGGGTCACCTCTTCACCAGCACGGAGGAATTGACCGGCGAAGTCAGCGTTTCAGGCGATGGACAGACGGTCGTGTTCGCATCCCAGGAAAACCGCCAACACCTTCTGGGCCATCTGACTTTGCTCGGACTCAAGCGCCGCGTGTTGCCCTGGTCGACGGACGGCGCGGAAGAAGCCGAGTTGGGCGGCGCGCTCGAGGCGACATTGTCGGAGTGGGCCGACCTGTGCCACGAGCAGGGGGGGACGGTCATCGTTCCGCACCTACCGAACCCAAATGGCGAACCAGCGGCGCTTATCGCCACCGGACGCGCCGACGCGGTCGAGTTCCTCGAGGCGAATCCATACAACCATTTGGAGTACTACCGCTACCTCAACGGCGGATACCGGCTGCCCTTGGTTGGAGGGACCGACAAGATGTCGTCGGACGTCCCGGTTGGCCTCTGTAGAACCTATGTGTACGTCCCCCCTGAAGAGGATTTCAGCTACGAGGCGTGGTGCCGCAACCTCGCAAGAGGTCGCACATTCATCACCACAGGCCCATTGATCAACCTGACGGTTGAGGGTGCGATGCCGGGCGAAACTGTCGTCGCCCCCGCTGGCGCAAGAGTTGAAGTGCTGGTGGAAGCCTCTTCGATATTCCCGATGCATAACCTTGAGCTCATTCAGCAGGGTGAGGTTGTCGATTCGACTACCGCGCGAGAAGGCTCTAAGCGGCTCAGACTAAGAACTTCGCTGAATATCCGCCGCGACTCATGGATCGCAGCCCGGGCCGGCGGCCCCGGCTACTTCGACTTCCTCAGACACCGTGATCTGTGGAGCCGCGGGGTCATGGCGCATACGTCGCCGGTCTATGTCACTTGCGGCAAGCAATACGACGTCTTCAGTCGCGATACCGCCCAATACATGCTGACGTTGATTGATGGATCGCTGACGTACATCCGCAACCTGAGCCCACAACATCCACCCGGGCACGCAACACATCACCATGGCGAGGGCGATCACATCGCTCATCTGACGCGGCCTCTTGAGCAGGCAAGAGACCGGGTGCTGCAGCAGTTGCAAGGCCACCAAGACACCAGCTGATCGGCAGCCCAGGCAGCCGTTACGTTTGGAACGATTCCTGCAATGGAGTCGCGCCCGAGGGTGAAGGAGGCTGAGATGAATGGCGCCGCTGGCTGCCTTCGGGCACGTGATGCCGCGACCGTCTCGCTGGGCTGAGACTTAACAATGAGCGTCCGGCATCAGGGGCGCCGTTCGAGTCCGTCGCGGTCACGGGCTACGCACGTTTCCTGCTGTACACCCAACGGATGTAATCCGACCGCGTAACGCACCCGTCGACCTCGGCCCGGTGCCTTCGTTGCTCTAAGGGTTTGCTATCGATAAGGCGAGCCTATCGCGAGCTTGCTCGTAATAGGTCCGGGATGCGATGCGCGTCCCGGCCCAATCATTGAGGTGTGCTTCGGGCCGCGAATTCGGCGCGCTAGACTGGCCCGAATGCTACGGGGGTCACACGCACACACTTACTCGTTGCACCTCGAAGCCCTAGCAATTCTTGTGCAGGTCTTCTTTGTCGCCGCGCTCTGGGGAGTCCTGCGGCGCTCCGAACCTGCTCCCGCATGGCTCTCGGCAGCAGTGCTCGGCGCCGGCGTCAGTGCCGTGGCCGTCAAGCTGTC
>WNGJ01005260.1_pt1 | contig 13575 bp, 10 predicted proteins | sample 5400611 | NCBI WGS metagenome assembly WNGJ01 (sample SAMN13153375, study PRJNA577476) | soil metagenome | isolation source: 40 cm soil or saprolite under Garry oak tree replicate 1 | place: USA:California | collected 2016-06-15 | reverse complement strand
CGAAGGAGCGGCTTGGCCAGGAGATTCTTCACCGGCCGCAGCCTGCCTCAGGCTGAAAAAGCTGAAAAGCTGAAAAAGCTGAAAAGCTAGATAGGCCGGAAGGTTTCAGCATTTCAGCATTTCAGGGTTTTAGTATTTCAGTGGTTGAGCACTCACGACAGCTTCTTTAGAAGCCAGAGCAAACCCGCCCTCACCGGACGCCTGTGGGCCGAGCTGCTCTTGGCAGCGGCGAGGCGATCGTAGTTGTTTGTGAACCAGTCGTAACTTTCACGAAACATCTCGTCGTTCGAGTAGCGCGGTTTCCAGCCCAGTGCTAGAAGTCTTGAGACATCGAAGTAAAACGGCTTTTGGTAAGCCAGATAATGGTACGCGGCCAGCGGACTGAGTCCGAGCGCGTCCAGCAGCCGCAGCAATGGAATCGCGAGGGCCGCCGGCAGGCCTTTCACTTTGGAAGGAGAGTTCGCGTGGGCGATCAGGTTTTCCAGCGCTTCACGCACCGTGCCGAAGCGATCGGTGCCGATGTTGAAAACGCCCGCCTGGCCACGGTCTAGCATCAGCAGATAAGCGTCCATCAAGTCCTGCGCGTGCACGAACTGGCACAGGCTGTCGCCGTGGCCGATGACATAGACCTTGCGACCGTCCCGAATCCACTCGAAGAGCATTTGGAAGATGCCTAAACGGCCTCCGCCGAGGATCGTCCGCGGCCGGATGACGATCAGCGGGAGGCCGGCCTGGTCGCATATTCGACGGACGGCTTGCTCGCCCGCGAGTTTGGCGCGCCCATAGATTTCTACCGGGCGCAGCGGAGTCGCCTCGGTAATCGAGCACTGTTGCGGCACGCCAAAGATGGCCGAAGAGCTCATGTGGACGAAGGTTTGCACGCCGCTCTGCGCGGCTTCCTCGGCGGTAATGCGGCTGCCCACGACGTTCACTTCCCAAAATTTGCGGCCGGCTTTTGTGAGCGGAACCAACGCAGCGTTGTGATGGACGACTTGCACGCCGCGCATCGCTTTGCGGACCCCTTGGCGGTCGCGGATGTCGCACTGCACAAACTCAATGTCCTTGGGCCGGGTGTCGTCCTCCCAAAGGTCCAGGACTCTGACCTGCTCACCGCGTTGTGCCAGCCTGCGCGCAATCAGATTGCCCAGAAATCCTGAGCCGCCGGTGACCAGGTGGGTCATATGTTCAACCACTGAAATACTAAAATACTGAAATGGTGAAATGCTGAAATGGTGAAACCTTCCGGCCTATTTAGCTCTTCAGCTTTTCAGCTTTTCAGCCTTTCAACTTTTGGGCTTGCGCCACACACCAGGCCAGGGAGCGGCGCATGCCTTCCTCCAGCTCAATGGCCGGACGGTAGCCCAACTCCCGCTCGGCTTTGGCAACCGAACAGGCGATGGTCTTGTTCATCTCCGACAAGACGTGGATTCTCTGCTGATACAAGCCCAGCGCTTGCAGCGCCCAGTCCGCCGCGTACGCAAGCGAGCTGGCAAAACTGGGCAGCCGCATCCGTTTGTGAGCGCAGTTCCGGCCAAGTTCATTCTCCAACAGGCGCTCCACTGTATCGATGATTTCGTTCATCGAATAGGGCCGCTTGTCCGCGATCCAGTAAGTCTGCCCGCTGGCGCGCTCAACCATCGCCGCCAACAGCAGACCCTGGCAAACATTGTCCAGGTAACTCATCGAACGAAGATTTTCTCCGCTGCCCACAATCGGCGCTTTGCCCTCCCGAATCATTTGAAAGAACAAAGTTTGGCGAGGCGGCTGGTTCGGCCCGTAGAACCAGGGCGGGCGGATGATGACCGTCTCAATGGCGCCGGATTGCTGCCGTTCTCGCACCGCCAACTCCATCTCCATCTTGGACTTCCCGTAGTTCAGGTACGGATGATACGGTGAGAGCTCGTCGAATAAATGGTCGGGATGCGGATTACAGCCGCAGGGCGAGTTGGACGAGACCACCACGGCGCGTTTGACACCTTCCTTAATGGCGGCATCAATCAGGTTGATGGTTCCATTCAAATTGATCGCATAGAACTCGGCCACGCGCCTCGGATGAACGACGCCGGCTACGTGAAACAACACTGCGCCTCTGGCCCCTTTACAAAAGCGCTCGCAGTCGCCGGGGCTTCGCAGATCCCCGGTGATGACCTCGATACGATCCGACAGTTTCCGCAGCGCCGAAGTATCTTGGCCCGGCAGGACCAAACAGCGAAGGCGCAAATCCGACCGCGGCTTCTTGAGACCATCGTGTTCAGGTAACCCGCCAATGAGCGTCTCAACCAACCGCGACCCAAGCCAGCCGAGCGCACCGCTAATCAAAACCTCGTGGTGACGAAAATCCATTCGTTTCAAAGGCTGCGCGATGCTCCCGCCTTCGTTCGGAACTACGGCGCGGCAAGCTCCGCCTTCGCTGGGAGCTGCGGCGCGGCGAGCGGCATTGCACATTTGGTGGGGTGAATTTGGCCGTTATCCTGACCTCGCGCAAAAGAAAACCTTCGCCATCAGTTCAGGATGAGTTCAAGCATGCTCGTAACCGGTTGGCGGCGCGGTGGAAAACCCTTGGAAAGGGTTAAGACACCCTTGCTGAGCTCGACACCCCGATGAATCGGGGTGTTAATGAGATTGGTCGGAGTTTCTTGAACTCGCCCTGCCATCAGTCGAATTGACGAGTGGTTCGTGTTTGGCTACCCTGAGGCCATGGTGAACGAGAAGGCTGCAGGCGCTGAGGTGGCACAGTTGTCTCCCGCCTTCGCTGGGAGCTGCGGCGTGGCGAGCGGGTGCGTGGGGCTTTCGCACGTGGCCGGCGTGGTCGCCATGATCATTGGGGCCTTTGTGCTCCTTGGAGGCTGGGTTTTCGGAAGTCAGTTGGTCAAGACCGGGTTGCTGGGTCTGGTAACCATGAAAGCCAACACTGCGCTTGGGTTGGTCTTCGCAGGAGTTTCCCTGTCATCATTAGGGAAGGGAGCAGCCGCTTGGCGGAGAGGTCTTGGCCTTGGCTGCGCCATGTTTGTTGCATTGATCGGGCTGCTTACCGTCGGCGAAAATCTATTCGGCTGGGACCTCGGCATTGATCAACTGCTGTTCAAAGATGCCCCTGCGACCGTCGGCACGGCCAGCTCCGGACGCATGGCACAAGCCAGTGCTTTAAGCTTCCTTTTGATTGGTTCGGCTCTAGGGCTTCTTTATTTGCACTACCGCGTGTTGGCGGCCCAGTTTCTCGCCTTGCTGGCCGGGCTTCTCTCATTCCTGGTGCTGATTGGCTATGCTTACGGGGTCAAATCTCTCTATGGGATGGCCTTTCACTCGCAAATGGGGCTGCACGCTGCTGCCACATTCTTTGTGCTTTCGATGGGCGTACTCTTCGCGCGCCCAGACCAGGGACTTATGGCGCCTATCACCAGCCCCAGCTCTGGCGGAGCAATGGCACGGCGGCTATTGCCCGCTGCACTGATCCTTCCAGTTCTGGGCGGGCTCCGGTTGTTGGGAGAGCAATTGGGGCTTTATGGGCCGGAGTTTGGAGTGTCACTTTCCGTCGCGTCGAGTGTTGTTCTGTTTGCGGCTTTGATTTGGTGGTGCGCCGCTTCGTTGAATCGCCTGCAAGCCCGGCAACAGCACGCCGAAGATGAAGTCCGCGCGAGTGAAGAAAAGTTCCGCGCCGTGGCGCGAACTGCAAAGGACGCAATCATTTCAGCGGACCAGCAAGGTAACATCATTTATTTCAATGCCGCAGCGGAGCGGATGTTCGGTTTTCCGGCCGAGGCGGTGATCGGCACGCCCCTGGCCCGGCTCATGCCCGAACGTTTCCGCGAAGCTCACCGGCGCGGAATGGATCGGTTTCTGTCCACGGGCGAAGCGCACGTGGTCGGCAAAACCGTGGAGCTGGCTGGCAAAAGAGCGGATGGGACTGAGTTTCCACTCGAGCTTTCCCTGGCGACATGGCGGACGGCTGAGGGAACCTTCTTCACCGGCATTCTCCGCGATCTCACCGAGCGACTGAAGGCGGAGAAAAAGTTCAAAGGTCTGCTCGAATCCGCTCCGGATGCTATCCTCATCGTAGATGGGCGGGGGTCCATCGTCCTGGTCAATTCCCAAACTGAACGGCTTTTCGGATACACACGGGCGGAATTGCTGGATCAGAAAGTCGAAATCCTTTTGCCCGAGCGCTTCCGGAACCAGCACCCGGTTCATCGCGGCGGCTTTTTCGCCGCCCCGAAGACCCGCAGCATGGGAGCGGGCATGGAACTGTACGGTTTGCGCAAAGATGGCAGGGAATTCCCCGTCGAAATCAGTTTGAGCCCGCTCGAAAGCGAGGAAGGACTGCTGGCCATGAGTGCCATACGCGACATCAGCGAGCGCAAAAGCAAAGAAGAGCAGATCGGTAAGCTCAATGCGGATTTGAACCGGCGCGCGGCAGAGCTGGAAGGGGTGAACAAGGAACTCCAAACTTTCGCTTACTCAGTTTCCCATGACTTGCGCAGCCCTCTGCGGGCCGTTGACGGCTTTACCCGGCAGGTGATGGAAAGCTGCGGCGACAAACTGGATGGCCAGAGTAAAGACGACCTTCAGCGCGTGCGAGGGGCCAGCCAGCGCATGGGCCAGATTATTGACGCTTTGCTGGCCTTGTCCCGAGTGACGCGAAGCGAGATGCGCCGCACCACCGTTGATCTGAGTGCTATGGCGGAGACCATTTTCGCCGAAATCCAAAGCAACCAGCCGCAGCGCAAGGCCGAGCTTCTCATCAAGCCGGGTTTGGTGGTGGACGCCGACGCAAACCTGCTCCGAATCGCGCTGGAGAATCTGCTGGGCAATGCCTGGAAGTTTACTGAAAAGAAAGCGCAGGCGAAGATCGAGGTTGGCCTCGCCCAGCACAACGGCCAACTAGCGTACTTTGTGCGGGACAACGGCGCAGGTTTCGACATGGCATATTCGAACAAATTGTTTGGCGCCTTCCAGCGGCTGCACCGTGTTAGCGAATTCGAAGGCACCGGCGTCGGGCTGGCGACGGTCCAGCGGGTGATTCACCGTCATGGTGGCCAGGTGTGGGCGCAAGGAGAAGTGGAAAAAGGCGCGACTTTTTATTTTACTCTGCCACAATAAACTAATGAACCAATGAACAAAGTGTGAAAAACAAAATCATATTCCTGGTCGAAGATAACCCTGACGATGAAGAACTGACGCGGCGCGCGTTTCAGAACAGCAACATCGCCAATGAGCTGGTCGTGGCGCGGGATGGCGCCGAGGCGCTTGATTTTCTCTTTGGCGCCGGGGCCTATGCTGGCCGGGATCTGAGCCTGATGCCGGCTGTTATTTTACTGGATTTGAACCTGCCCCGGGTGAACGGGCTGGAGGTGCTGCGGCGCGTGCGGGCCGACGACCGGACCAAATTGGTTCCGGTGGTCATCCTCACTTCGTCCAAGGAGGAGGATGACCTTCTCAAGAGCTATGGACTGGGCGCCAACAGCTACGTTCGCAAGCCGATCGTTTTCGAAGAATTCGCCGAAGCCGTGAAGTATCTGGGGTTATATTGGCTGGTGATAAACCAGACGCCGGCTGAAAGTTAAGAAAGTGGCGGGCGCCTCGATTGTCGCCGTGCTGATTTCTTGCGCCCGCCGGCTTGCCGCGCCGTAGTTTCGAACGAAGGCTGGGGGCTGCCGGAGAATCCCGCTTGACCGTTCGGCCAATCCAAAGGAAAAGGGACATCGTGGCTTTTTCGTTTATTTTCCTCGGCTCCGGCACCTCGCAAGGCGTTCCTATCATCGGCAAAGAGTATCCGCCCGAGTTCCTGGCGAATCCCAAGAACCATCGCACCCGGCCCTCTATCTATGTGGCGACCGAGCAAGTCAAGCTGGCCGTTGATACCACGCCGGAATTCCGCATCCAGATGTTGCGCGAGAACATTCGTTGGCTGGATGCAGTCATCTTCACCCATTCTCACGCCGACCATATAATGGGCCTGGACGACTGCCGGCGCTTTTGCGATCTGCGCGGCGGCCAGCCGCTGCCAGTCTATGCCAACGAGACAACGATGCAGGATTTGAAGCGGGTGTTTGCCTATGCCTTCCATGGTGGGCCGTGGCCCAAAGGTTATTTCATCCCCGAACCGCATGTCTTCGATGGGCGGTTCAACCTGGGCGATCTGGAGATCGTTCCGCTGCCGCTGCCGCACGGCTCGATGGGCACGTGCGGATTTCTCTTCACCCAGGCCACACAAAGACGGTTGGCATATCTGAGCGATTGCAAAGAGGTGCCAGCGGAAATCGTCGAACAGATTCGCGGCGTGGAAGTGGCGGTCCTGGACGCCCTGCGGCGGGCGCCTCATCCCACGCACATGTGCCTGGACGAGTCGTTGACTGCGGCGCGGCGCATCGGCGCGGCCCGGACTTTTCTGACGCACCTGACCCACGACTATGATCACGATGCCGCCCAGGCGGAGCTTCCGTCTGGAGTGGAGTTGGCGTATGATGGCCTCAAAGTGAGCTCCAAGCAGTGAATTGAGCCTCTCCTTCTTGTACAGTATTCGGACAGCCCATCTGGGGATGGGACACTCCGCGCACAACCTGGATGCCTCGGCGCCAGATTTCCAAGGAAAAAACGGAAAGTCATCCCAACCGCTCGATTAAGAAAGCGGATGGCATCCGTATTGCTCATTGCTCAAGGAGAATCCGAAAAGCCCGTACTCAAGTCATCTGGCTATGATTCGGTGGAGAGTCAGTTCAGTTGAATGGCTCGGGCGTTGCGTTAGCGGCTGAGGATCGGCAAACCGGGGAATCCACTGAAGTTAATTCTTGATTTAGACCGGGGCAAACAACCCTGAGATGGCCCGAATGTTGCGATCTCAAGCCGATATTAAAAGTGATTGAACCGATGAAAATTCTGCCAACCGAATCGAAACACTGCGCCAGTGCTTCGGCCTGTGGATTCACACTGATGGAAAGCATGGTGGCTATTGCCCTTGGCGCGATCATGGTCAGCGCGCTCTATGCCAGCTTCGCCAGCGGGTTCGCGACGGTGCGGGCGGCTCGGGAGAATCTCAGGGCGACCCAGGTTCTGGTCAAGCGTGTGGAAAGCGTGCATCTGTGCGCCTTTGATCAGATTACCAACACGATTTATAATCCACCGACCTTTACCGAGTATTATGACCCCCAAGGCCGTTCCGACGGTAAAGCCGGAATAGTTTACAATGGCACCTTCACTCCCAGCGTGCCTGCCGTGGGAAGCTTGCCGGAAGCCTACCGCGCCGACATGCTCCTCATCACCTTCGGGCTTTCGTGGACTTCCGGCAGACTTCAACACACTCGCTCAATCCAAACCTATGTCGCTCGGGACGGCATTGAGGGTTACGTCTCGATTGGCCAATAAGCCAAAACGCAAATATTGCCTATGAAATTCATCAATGTGCGCGCTCGCCAGTGCCCGGCCAATGGCTGCCAGGCGATGACCTTGACGGAACTGATGGTTTCCGTCGGAGTGGGTTCGCTAGTCTTGCTGGCAATGGTCATGATCTTCATGACCAGCAGCCGCAGTTTTGCCGCGATGGGCAATTACCTGACCATGGACCAGGCCGGCCGCAACGCATTGGACCAAATGACCCGCGACATCCGCAAAGCCAAAAACCTGATCAGCTTTACCACCAACGAACTCGTCTTCAACTATCTCGGCTCCACGATGCTGGTCTATAATTACGACAGCTCCTCCCATCAGTTGACTCAGTGGAGAACCGGCGGGCAAACCAACACCCTGCTGACCGGTTGTGACAGCTTCCAATTCTCGATGTATCAAAATATCCCTCAGCCTGGCGGCGCCTTCTTCATCACCACGAGCGTTTCCCAGGCCAAATCGATCAGTGTGGCTTGGAAGTGTTCCCGAACGGTGCTGGCAAAAAAGGTCAACAGCGAGGACATGCAGGAAGCCCTCATTGTTATCCGCAACAAGCCGGTTTCATGAGAGTCAAAGGCGCAAACTTCAGCCCGGACAGCGGCGGCGTTCTAATTGTGACCCTCCTGCTATGTGTGGTGCTTGGAATCCTCATCGGCAGTTATCTCTCCCTGGCCAAGGCCCAACACTTGTCCGCCGCCCGTTCTGAGTCGTGGAATCGCGCTCTGATCGTTGCAGAGGCCGGTGTCGAGGAGGCCATGGCCCATCTGAACAGTGGTGTGACCACCAATAACCTGGCCGTGAATTCCTGGACCGACGCAGGGGGTGGAAATTATCGGAAAACCAATTATGTCGGAGCAAGCTACTCTTTGGTGACGATCAAAATCCCTCCGGCCGCGACCAATCCATACCCGTTAGTGGTCTCGCGGAGTTATGTTCCGGGGCCAATTTCGACTCCGACGGTTTCGCGCACCGTTCAGGTCAATACCAAACAGAAGCCTGCAATGGGTGTATCTCGCGGCATGGTGGTCTTGACCACGATAAACCTTAAAGGGAGCGGCGTCGCCATGGACAGCTTTGATTCCTCTAACACCAACTACAGCACTCATGGGTTTTATGATTCCAAAAAAGCCAGAGACCAGGCCCAAGCCGCAACGCTGTCTGGAGCGACGAACGCAATCACAGTGGACAACGGGAGCATTAAAGGAATGGTCCGCACAGGGCCCGGCGGGCAAGTCAGCATTGGTTCCAACGGTTCTGTGGGTGATGCCAACTGGGTCAGCAGCGGCCAGCCAGGAATCGAAAGCGGCCATTTTAGGGATGACGTCAACTTCAGCTTCTCGGACGTGAGCTTACCGCCGATTCAGTCCTGGCTGCCTCCAGCGCCAGGAAAGTATAAGATTAACGGCGTCCCTTACAAGTATGTTTTGGACAACACCTCAGCTTGGACGGTGGCGAAGCTGGCTGACAGCGTCTATGTCAACGGCAAGGATGTAATCCTCTACGTAACCGGAGATATGTCGCTCGGCAGCGGAATGGAGATTCGACTAGCGCCCGGCGCCAGTCTCAAGTTGTACGTGGGTGCTGCATCGGCGACCATTGGTGGAAACGGAATCGTCAACGGAAGCGGGCAGGCCAAGGACTTCATTTACTACGGACTGCCGTCAAACATTAATTTTTCTCTCGCCGCAAATGCTGCCTTCGTCGGCCAAATCAACGCCCCCGCAGCCGATTTTACCCTCGGCGGCGGCGGCAAAAACACTTACGATTTCATTGGAGCTTGTCTGGCCAAATCCGTCACGATGAATGGGCATTTCAACTTTCATTACGACGAGAGCCTGATGAACACTCCAGCCCCCAGCGGCTTCGTGGCCACGTCATGGGACGAATTATGATGGATCGCTAATTGACGCGGGTCTTTGGCGAGGATTCATCAACACCGGCTGGAGCGAGCTTTAGACAGAGCCCCAGGCATCTGCTCCCGGCTGAGCCCGCGGATTTGGCTTTCCAATCCCCCTACAAAACCGGCAGATTCTTTGACAGTCGGCCCGGAGCGGTTTTGTCTTTTGACCCAGGCCATGTGCAGGACAGAAAACCGATAGCCGGCGAATGACTACTGCGGAACTAAATTCACCGGCTTACCCAAGCCAGAAATCATGGACCCAACTCTCGAAAGTCTGCCCACTGCTGCGCCACTCCCGCCGCGTCTTGGCTTGGCAGTTGCGAGTTTGGTGCTTGGGATTGTAGCCGTTTGTCTGAGCCTTTTTCTTATCGGGGCCGTGTTTGGGCTGATTGGCCTGGCGCTGGGCTGGGTTCACATCGCGCAAAAGCGCGGACCTAATGCCCAGGCGTGGTGGGGGATCAGTCTGTCCCTCCTGAGCATCGTGGCCAGCATTGGTTTGGGATTGATTTACTACCAGGGGTTCAAAGCAATCAAAACCACGATTGGCTCCATGGCCGGCGGAAATGGCTCCGGTGCGTTTATGGAATGGGAGGGCGTTCTGGCGCCGGATATTTCTGTAACGACCCTCGACGGCAAGAAGATCCAACTGAGCGAGTTTAAGGGCAAATGCGTCGTGCTCGATTTCTGGGCAACGTGGTGCGGGCCATGCGTGAGGGAGCTTCCGCATTTTATCAAGCTGCAAAATGAAACTACGCGGGATGAGCTCGTAGTTGTCGGGATCAGCAAGGAAGACGAGATGACCTTGAAAACATTCGTGAAGACCAAGGGAGTCAATTACCCAATCGCTTCCGCCACCGATTTGCCTTCACCTTACAAAGACGTGCAAGCGGTCCCGACGACGTTTTTTATCGACCGCAAAGGGGTCATCCAATCGGTCGTTGTCGGCTATCATGAGTTCGAGCAGTTGAAGGAACATGCGCTGGCCAAGGACTTTGCGGGCGAAGCGAAATCGGCACCGCTACCCTCTCCCGGCGGTCTGCAGGACGCAAGCCCGATGCTCCAGCCGGTCACGGTCTGGTCCAAAAGTTTGCCGGGAGCGGAAGCGATTTGTGTCGGGGATTGGGACGGCGATGGCGCGTTGGATATTCTCGTGGCGGATGCAGGCCGGAAACTGCATGTGCTTGGCGTTGATGGGGCGGAAAAGAGTTCCGTTTCGTTGCCTACCCAGTTTTCCAACATTGAATGTGGCCGGCACAAGCAGGGGGGCGCCCGATTATTGGGTTATTCGAACTGGGGACAGAAGCTCAGCGTGATGGATGGCCACGGAAAAGAGATTTGGAGCTACTCGGCGATGTTCGGCATCGACGGCGCGCATTGGGGCGACCTGGACGGCGACGGCACCGACGAACTCATCGTTGGGATGAACGGCTTTGGGGGCCTGCACGCCCTTTCAGCGGAAGGCAAAGAACTGTGGCAGGCGCGCCTGGGCAACGTCTGGAACCAGGCGGTCGTTCCCGCGGCGGCGACCAGGTCCGCCTTGGTGTTCGCCACTGAAGCCAGCGGCTCGGTAAGAGTGTTTGATGGAACCGGCAAACCATTGCGCACGCTCCGGCCCAGTGGAAGATATTGCGCGCAATTGAGCGCCGCAGTTATGGACAAGGCGGGCACCATCCAGGCCATTGCCCTCGGCGATGGTGCTGCCATAGCATTCGACCCTAACGGACAGGTGGCGTGGTCAACGCCTTCGGTCAAGAATGCGGGTGGGTGGCAGAATATCACTTTCGCCTGCGGCGATATTGATGGTGACGGCGTTCGAGATTGGGCATTTCTGGTGCCGGCGGGCGATTTAGTTCTGGCCAGTGCCAGCGGTCAGAAGCTGGCGTCAGTTCCCGGCCAGTCCGGCCTCAACGGTTTTGTGATCGTTCCAGACGGCAAAGGACGTGGCGTGCTGGTCACCCTAAGGTCAGGAGCTCTGCAGGCATACTCATTCCAGTGAAAGGCTGGAGTTTTCAAGGGGCCTTCTGAGCGCGTTGCCGCGCAGCAACTCAATTGTTCGATCGTAGTCAATTGTTGTGGCTGCTGGACAAGCGCTCGATAATTCGACATCCTCATCGCGTGCCCAGTGGGGCCGCAGGCAACCCTGAACAACGCTATGGAAGAACCGCCGCAAGTCTTAGAGCCGCAACCGTCAACGCCCAAGCCCCCGGCGATGTCACTGCCAAGTCGGCTGCTGAATATTCTCGCTGTCCCGGGTGACGTGTTCGAGCAAGTCAAGGGCAGTGATCCGTGTGCAGCCAACTGGCTGGCTCCGGCGCTAATTCTCATCGCCCTGAGCTGGGTCGGCACCTGGCTGATCTTTTCGCAGGACACCTTCAAGCACCAGGCAACTGAAATGGCTGACAAAGCCATCGAGAAGCGCATCGAGAAAGCCCACATGTCTAAAGACCAGGCGGAGCAGGTCCGCCAGGCTGCGGGGAAGTGGGCGGGGATCGTTTCGACGATCGGGCCGGCCGTGGGAGCAGTCATTGTGGCGTTCGCCACACCCTTTTTGTGGGGGCTGATCCTTTGGCTGGTTGGCGTGAAAGCGTTGAAGGGGAATTTTCCTTACATGAAAGGGGTCGAGGTGGCCGGTCTGGCGGCCATCATCAGCGCCTTGGCCGAAGTAGTGAGAACTTTACTGATCCTGTTGTTAGGAAATTTGTTCGCCTCGCCCAGTCTGGCGCTGCTGATTAAGGAATTCGATCCGCAAAACCCGACTCATTCCTTGCTGCAGCAGGTAAACGTGATGACTTTCTGGGTTCTGGCGGTTCGAGCGAGCGGATTGGCCCGCTTGAGTGGAGCAGCTTTTGGTAAGGCGGCAATTTGGGTTTTCGGCATTTGGGTGGCCTACACCGCCTTGTTCGCGGGGTTTGGCATGGCAGTCCAACGCGTATTCGGGGGCTGAGGCGCCACCGCGACGGCTCACCCTCTCCAGCGGGAGAGAGCCGTGGTGAGTGGAAACATCAATGTCAGTGAAACAAAATCACGCCAAGGGTGTCTTAATATATACTAAACTGAGATGGCAAAATCTAAGCAACGGAGGAAAACCCTCATTTTCTCGATTATTGGCCTTGCCCTGGTGGCCCTAACGGTCGGGGCAATTGTCAATAAACGCGAAGTCGTCATCACCATTCAAACCGAATCGGTCGCGCGGCGAAACCTCACTGAAATCGTCGTGGCCAATGGAAAAATCCAGCCGGTCGTGCAGGTCAAGATAAGTCCCGAAGTCAGTGGCGAAATCATCGATTTGCCGGTCAAGGAAGGCCAGGCGGTCAAGAAAGGCGATATGATTTTGAAGATTAAGCCGGACTTTTACATCGCCAACCGCAACCAGGCCGAAGCCAGCTACAAGTCCTCCGTGGCCAGCAAAGCGACCGGCGAGGCAAATCTAAAGAAGGCGGCGGCCGAATTCAGGCGCAACCAGGACCTGTTCAAGCACAAGCTGATTTCCGGATCGACCTTCGACGAAGTGCAAGCCGCGTACGAGGTGGCTGAGGCGCAGCTTAACAGCGCCGAGCACCAGGTCGAGATGGCGCGCGCGTCGCTGGCGAGCGCGGAAGAGGAGTTGGCAAAAACGACGATGGTCTCGCCGCTGACCGGAACGGTCAGCAAGCTCAATTCGCAACTGGGCGAGCGGGTGCTGGGCACGGTCCAGAATGTCGGCACTGAAGTGATGACCATCGCGGACTTGAACGAGATGGAAGCCCGGGTGGATATCGGTGAGATCGATGTGGTGTTGATTGAACCCGGCCAGAATGTGCGGCTGGAAGTGGACGCGTTCAAGGATCGAAAATTCGCCGGCACAGTGACAGAGATTGCCAACTCCTCCTCCAGCTCCGGTTTGCCTGGCGCGAGCTCGGGCAACCAGCAAGAGGCAACCAAGTTCGGCGTCAAAATCCGAATCAAAGAGAAGGAGGCCTTCCGTCCGGGTATGTCGGTCACCGCGGAAATTGAAACGCGCTCGCGGACCAATGTGCTGGCGGTGCCAATCGCCAGCGTGACCACGCGGCTGCCAAAAGAAAAGCCCAAGAACGTCGATAAGCAGGTGGCCAGTTCGGATGACCCGCCGGCCACCAATGCGCCTTCCGCTAAAACCAATTCGCTGGCGGGCAAAGCCGGCGCGCCGGCCACCGCGGGAACCAACGTTTCCAAATCCGACAAGAAATCCAAAGAAGCGGCCAAGCCGGTCGAAGTGGTCTTCGCGCTGGAGAGGGACCGGGTAAAAATGATGCCGGTGAAGATCGGCATCAGCGATGATA
>WNGJ01019256.1_pt1 | contig 13576 bp, 17 predicted proteins | sample 5400611 | NCBI WGS metagenome assembly WNGJ01 (sample SAMN13153375, study PRJNA577476) | soil metagenome | isolation source: 40 cm soil or saprolite under Garry oak tree replicate 1 | place: USA:California | collected 2016-06-15 | reverse complement strand
CTTGCGGTTCAGCTTCCGGTACAGGTGTCTCAGGAAAGCGCCCTAGCGCGCGGTCGATGAGGCTTCTGCCCCCGTTCCGCCGTGGCGCCTCGATCCCTGGTTGCCTGGATGGGACTGAGAGAAGGACCTCCCTCGCCTGGCTTGCGAGTTCAGGGCCGTGTTTCGCCGCGACATAAGCCAAAATCCCGCCAACAACCAGCCCTGTCGGCCCGAGATGGGCCAACAGATCAACCGCTCCAACGGTCAGGAAGGTTCCAACTCCAAAGTCGAGGGACTGTGAAAGCGGGACAGATTCCTGGTCTTCAAGGTGCTCGTTCAGTTGCTCTTCGCCCATGAGAGCCTCCTTTATCTTATCGGCTCCACTCGGTGAGTCCATGTTCGATCAGGCGAAATCCGACGATACCGAAGAACGCCACTTGTCCCCAGAGGCCGCTGGCCAGTTGACCATACTGGAAATCGGTATAAGCGTCAAAGGCGATCAAGGCAACGGTGCCGGTGCTAAACCAGGCAGCGAGATGGTGATTGGAGGATCTCACTCCTTCGTGACACTCCCCTGGAAATAGCACTATATGTTACGTTGTGCTCTAAATGCCGCTATTTCCATGGACTCTGGTGCGCGCCAGCGCATGAATTACTGTTGGGAAACTCCTTTAAGCTGCGAGGTAAAGCCTCTGGAAAGCCGAGACGCGTGTGGGCGCGAGATCATCCCCATCGAGCCAGGACACCGCCCGCACCAGATTAATCGCAGCGGCAATCCCAAGATGTTGCAAATGCGTTTTGGCCAGGCCAATATAACGAGAGCGACGCATACCGAAGGCACGTACTCCCTGGGAAATCGTCGCTTCGATGCCTTCTCGCAGTGCATATTGGCTGGCAAATGCTGACGTTTGTTGCCGACGACGAGCTGCTTGCAGCGCTTCATGTTGGGCCTGCGGTCGGATGGTGATGGTCCGCCGCTTGTACTTCTTTGCAGAGCGGATACAGTGGACCTGGCGCGGACAGCGACCGCAATCTTTTGTGGAGAACTTGATCTTGATCACCTCATTGGTTCGGTGGTCGATGGCAGGAGTCCAACTGATACCGCGCTGTCCTTCGGGGCAGATCGCAGGCTTCCGTTCCCAATCGATGAGGAACTGGCTGGCATCAATGCCCTGCTCCGTGTTGGCTTGCCACTTCACATCGACCCGCGCAGGACCAATTACTTCAATCCCGTACCGTTGCTGACTGCTAACCAGAATGGGTGCCGTGATATAACCCGAATCGAGCAAGTGTTGACGTGGGGTGAGCTCAGTCTGCTCAAGCTCGGCATGGATCGTCTCCGTTACCGCCTCATCGGTCGTCGTGGCAACGGTCGTGACCACATGGGTGATCAGGTGAGGGGCATCTTCCTCGCACGTCTCGGTTAGATGGACTTTGTAACCGGTCCACCTCGTCTCGCGCTTTTTGCCATAGCGAGCTTCTGAATCATAGGGCGAGTTGATGAACTGCTTGCCCGGAGGAAGATCGTCATTGCTGCGCCAGCGGAGCTGACCCTCGACCCAGACGTAGTTTTGGAACCAGATGCGTCGCAGGATCTCGACGGCCGGGATCTCACGCAACACGGCAGGGGCATCGGCAGCGTAGAGATCCCTCAGCAAGTTCGAGCCATCTCGACCGATGAGTTCAGCCACTGCTTGGCGCTGCTCCTGGCTGCGTGGGAGGCGCGACTCCTCGATACGGTAGCCACAGCGGTTAACCCACTCGGGATCGCTATGGGCCAGCAGCCACTCTCCGGCAACAATGGCAAGACTAGTGAGCGCAAAGCGCATAGCCTCGCCGACGCACATGAGGCGATTGATCGCGCGCACTTTGGCCAGCACATGGGTCGAGTCGGTTCGTTGGCGCTGGCGTTCCTTGAGCCACCCCTGCTCTTTACATAAGGCCAGCATCGCATCCAACAACAGCTGTTCGGCTCCCCTTTCAAGCAGGCGCTGACGAAAATCGGACAAAATGGAAAAGTCAAAGCCGGGATCGCTCAGTTCTAAGCCCAGGGCATACTTCAGATCGATCCGCCCTCGCACCGCGTCGGCGGCTTGTCGATCGGGAAGTCCCTCCATAAACTGCACAACCGTGATGAACGCCAGCCGCCAGGGTGCCTCAGCAGGGCGTCCATTCTGCGGAAACAAATGGGCAAAAGATTCATCCTGGTAAATGGTTCCCAAGGCATCGCGCATTTTCATGTACAAATTCCCTTTGGGATAGGCTGCACGAGCCACTCGGGCCGTTTCTTCTGGGATCGAAAACTCGTTTTGGGAGTGTAATGTCATCTTCCTTCTCCTTCTTGCAAGTGTCTACTCGGACTCCTTCTTGGTTTCTTATCCTAACACATGCAATGGAGGGTTCAGAAGTTTCCCAACAGTAATTCATGCGCTGGCGCGCACCAGAGTCCATGGAAATAGCAGCATTTAGAGCACAACGTAACATATAGTGCTATTTCCAGGGGAGTGTCAATTCGGGTGAAGATCAGTTCTCACGAAACGCTCCTACTTAACTACCGCATGGAACTTGCGAACATCCTGTCCAGGACCTTGTCTCCAACGCGGAGCCAGGACGCCGAAAGCAACACCAATTCCGCAACTTTTCACTGGAAGCATTTAGAAAGAGATATTCAGCGGGCGGTCTACAAGTAGCGGCTTCAACTGCTTGATTTCTACGCCCAGGTGCACTCAGGACCATTGCCAGCACATAAGGCGTACCGGATGGCCCTCTACAGCTAATGCTGCCTTATAACCGGCGCCGGGAGACAGATCGTACAGGGACCAGCGGGTAATGTCTAAGCCCTCTTCTCTGCTGTTCAAAAGCGTGATCGGCTCCCCGGGAGCCAGGGAGACGTCAAAGTCTTTTAAATCAAGTGACAGGCCCATACCTCTGGCTTTGATATATGCCTCTTTGCGTGTCCAGCAGGCAAAGAAAGCTTCCAGTCGTTTCTCTTGAGGGACTGTGTGTAACAGGTACACTTCATTGGGCGAGAAGAAGCGCTCTGCTATGCGCTCGTATTCCGGGTCATCGCGCATGTATTCCAGGTCGATGCCGATAGCTCCCAAGCGCGTTACAGCGTAGAGCGCCAATTTATGAGAATGCGCGACATTGAACAACAAGTTTTGGCTGTCGGCTTCTCCGGCTAGGGTTGGCTTGCCAAACTGGTTATAGGTGAAGTGCAATGGGTGCGACTCATTGTGCAGGTAACGGCTCAGGAGAGATCTCAGTATTCCCCGTGCAACAACAAAGTGTGAACGGTCTCTTTCAAAACGGAACTTTGCTGCCCGCGCTCGTTCATCGCTGGCCAGCAGCCTTGCATAAGCCTGCATCTGTGTAGCGGGTACTTCAAGCGCTGCCCGCCATACATGCACCTCGTCACTACCTAAAACCAGCGCCTCTGCTGGAGGATGCCATCTCTGCTCTGGCGTAGTCCTACTCCTTGCTTCTCGTGTGCCTGCTTCGGATACATATTCAAGCACCCAGTACAGCTTGTCGCTGAAAAGAGTCGATTGGGAGCTATCGACCCCTACTTCAGCCAAAAATGACCTTTCGGGAGACCATCCACACCGTTCTATATATCCGATATATTAGTCTAAATTCCGACCCTTTTCAATGATTTTGTGTACTCAGCTTTTTTCGCAGTTGCTTCGCGATCATTGGATCATGGAAATAGTCTAATCGCAAATGACAAAAACGAAAGGTCTCGCCTTTGGAAGAGGTGGGGATCGCATAGCGGATCTCCACCTCCTCGCCAGTGACCACAACGCGGTCAATCAACAACTCGATCAGTTGGCGTTTTTGTTCAAAGGTGGCCTCATTGATCCCTTGTTGTACGCGCTGGCAGAATGCTTCGATTGATTGCACCATCCCGGCGAGTTGATCTTGATGCCCCACATTCGCTTCCAATTGCCGCTTTTGTTCTGCAATCACGGACAAGCGCTGTTCCAATTCGAGCCGCCGCCTCTTGTATTCTTCAAGTTGAAGCACACTGGCCAGATAGGCATCGGTTAAACGCTCCATCTGCTGTTCCAGGCTGACCCGTGCCTTGCGCAGATTCTCCCGTCGAGCTTGCAGTTCTTGAGGAAGCCATTGCCCCCCTTGAGCACGGTAAAGTGCTGTGGTAATCATATCGGGATGCGTTAGCATCTCGCAGACATCTTGCCAGACGAGTTCATCGAGTTGCTCAACTGGCACTGAGCGTGCTGAACATTTTTCGTCCCGGTGAGAAATGATCCCATGACTCATGCCGTGGCATACGTAGTACGCATAGCCACCTCTGCTGCTTCGACCCACGCAGCCGAGCCGACATGTGCCACAACTGACCAAGGCGCGGAGAAGGTAGGGATAGGCGGTATTGTTGCGTCGGGCAAATTGCTGATTGTGAGCAAGTTTTGCCTGGACCAGATCAAACTGCTCTTGACTGATAATCGCTGGAACCTGGGTCACGGCGGTCCACTCCTCCTGGGTGGTTTGGGTATGTCCTCCCCGGCCTCGGCCAATGGGAACTAACACCGAGTGCCGCCCACGCGCCTCAGTCGGACGACTTCGCCCAATGTAAACTGTTCCCGTGTAGACGGGATTGGTGAAAATGCCTCGAATGGTCGCCTGGTTTCACCGCGTTCTTCCACCAGGACTAGAGACGTCCAGATCCATGAGGTGTTGGGGCACGGCCTTTAAGCTCCTCCCTTCTTGCAGATAGCTGGAGAACAGCTCTGCAACGACTGCGGCTTCCGCTGGTTCCAGGGGCACCCCTGCCGGATCACGGGGACGGGCTGGATCAACTCGATAGCCATAAGGAGCGCGAGTCCAGGGAAGTAATCCCCCTGCCAGATACTTCTGCCGTCGGCCTCGCCTCATGCGCTCCGCAATCAGACTCCGTTCATACTCGGAGACAGCTCCGCGAATTTGAAGCAGGAGTTGATCGTGGGGATCATGACTCATGGGTCGATCCACAAACTCCACCTGGCATCCCCCTCGTTCAAACTCCTCAATGAGCAACATCTGATGAACGTAGTTGCGCGCGAGTCGATCAGGGGCAGTGATGACCACCCGATCAAATGCCGCCTGCCCCACTTGTTCCCGAAGCCGGTCAAGTCCTGGACGGCGCAGCTTTGCTCCACTGTGGCCATCATCGCGAAAGATGTGCTCCTCTTGCCACACCCATCCTTGTGTCTCATGGTATTTCCGCAAACTGTCGAGTTGCTGTTCGATGGTCTGTGCTTGTGCTTGTCGTTGTGTCGAAACGCGGACGTAAACCGCGATGTTCATGATGATTCTCCTGATGTCTCGACTCCTTGGTGGAGAGGGACACTGCTGGTGTGCTCCCTTGAAGCAGCTGCTGATAGGCTCGATCCCACCGACGCTGCGCGTCAGGAGCCTCAGTCGTAGAGCGTCGAATACTCCACTGTCGTTTTTTCATTGATTTCTGCCTTCGGGCAACCTATATGCTCGGTTGCCTCAGAAGGACATGGTATCTCTTGTGGGAAGCCTCTTCGTGCTGACATCTTGGGCAGATGTTTCATCCGGCTCAGGCAAAATTTGTCGTTTGTGATTATACCATTGAAAATCGTCTTCACTGGGGAGGAGATGGGACCTTGAGGAGGATCGTTGTGGCGACCGCTTCCCACCGGTACTCTCCTTAATGGATTTGCAAAGGCCCCTTACGTCGCTCGCCAACTTGGGGGTTTCGCCTCTGATCCTGATCATCTTTGGCCAGCGTGCACACACGCGAGAAGGACGTTTACAGGTCGAACTGGCGCAAATAGCGTATGACCTACCACGTCTCGCACGCCAATGGGGACACCTCTCCCGGCAGAAAGGCAGCGTGCAGCAGCGCGGTGAGGGCGAAAAGCAGCTCGAAGTTGACCGGCGCCTGTTACGTCGTCAAACAAACCAGCTCGCAGAAGAACTGGAACATGTACGTACCCATCGCCAGTTGCACCGCGAGCGGCGCAAGAGCGCGGGCGCGTCCGTCGTCGCGCTGGTCGGCTACACCAACGCCGGGAAGTCTACACTACTCAACGCCCTGGCCGGGGCTGGTGTGCTGGCCGAAGATAAGCTCTTCGCTACGCTTGACCCGACAACACGACGCATCCGGCTTGCAGGTGGGCAGGAGTTCTTGCTGACCGATACCGTCGGTTTTGTGCAGCGATTACCTACGACACTCGTGGCCGCCTTTCACGCGACTCTAGAGGAGGTAACCGAGGCGGACCACGCCCGGTGATTGTCGCTCTGAACAAAGTGGACCTGCGGCGTGGAGTTGAGCTTCCGTGCTTGACCGGTGCTGCGGCAACACTGCCATCAGTGCAAGTGTCAGCGTTGAAGGGGAGTGGTATCGATGCCCTGCTACGCTGTATCAGCGAGAATCTCGTCCGGCAGTTCATTGCGCTCGATGTGCATATTCCCTACGACCGGGGCGATCTTGTGGCCTTATTCCATAAGTACGGGGTCATCGAACACGAGAGTTATGAGGAAAGCTATATGCGTCTGTGCGGCTCCCTGCCGCAGAATCAGAGCGGGCCATTTCTAGCCTTCCAAAAGACACTTGCGAAACGCCAACGCTGATGATGGGCAGGGGCGTCTAGCAAGAGCAATACATATTGCAGTCCAACACGGTTTTAGGTGGGTAGAAGTGCGTAGTTCCCCTCGAATTTGCGCCTGGATTTTACCCACAATCGTAAAAACTAACGCGGTTCGAGTAGCAATCTTACCCGGTTGAGGTGTGGGCCGCCGCATCCCCCTCTTTCAAGTAGGGATAAGGCGGCCCGAACGTGGCTTTCCACAAAGCTCGAAGGGGAAAATGAAGGATAGGTGTACTAAGCTAGACTTTCTCCATATTACGCGGCAAAAGCGAGCGTCTCGGTGAGCCGCTCAAACAATGCACGAGGGATTTCCACCAGATCGGGTTGTGCAGGAGACATGCAAGAAAGGGTGACGGGCCAAAGCCGCTTGCGCACGAACGCCAGCGTATCAGCAAACGTGGGAAGAGCTTTGGTATACCAGGCGGTTTGACGAACGGGTCATGGCTGCTCCTGGAGCAATTGATGAGCAAAGATCGTCACCAAGAAAAAGAGTCCGCGCAAAGCAGGCGTGGTGCGCAAGATAGCCAGACCTGACCACTGCCGTTGGGTCTCCACACCCAGATGGGAGCGCACTTCATGAAAGGTCACCTCCACCTGCCAGCGTAAAACAAACCACGCGATGAGCTGAGTGACAGTGACCATCTGGTTGGTACAGAGCAGAGCCTGCGAAACGAACTTTCCTTGCGGATCACGAATGAGCACCCAGCGCAACGCCACCGGCGGCAAGCCGGTGTGATACCACAGAGCGGTTCCCGTCGCTACCTCCACCGTGCGCGTCTGTCCACCGTACCAGGACACCGTCACCGTCTCCCACACGGTTTGAGGATCTGCCAAGCGGTGAGCTAAGGCCGGCTGACGGGCGCCTTTGAGGCGAGGCCGTCCGTTGGTTCCCTTTTTGCGCTCTGGAGCTGGATCATAAAGAGCCGCATCCAACCGCAAGCGCGTCATGACCGTTACGGGTTGAGGCATTCCCAGCGCACATGCCAAGAGCTCAATGACCGCAGAGGCGCTATCGGCCACCACTACCAGAGAGCGATTGGGCAGCCATCGCCGCAGTTGTCGGATCATCTGTCGTCCCAATCCGTGATTTTCTTGTGCCGAAGCTGACGCTGCGTATAGTAGCGTTCTGAAGGGGCCAAGACGCTCAGAAATGGTAAGGCCCAGACCCGTTTGGTCCAAGGAATGGGAACCAGCAGCATCATGCAGACCCACCGCAACCCACTGGTTTTGACAAAGTGTGCTTTGCTCGAGCGGACAGGATCTCGATACATGCCTTTGGCGGCAATCTTCGCCCCGCGCCGACGTTCAATGGTTTCATCGAGCCCCACGATGATCGCGGCATCTGCCGGTACAAAGATGCTCACGAGCAAGAGGAGTAAAATCCGGCTGAGGGCTCGACTCGACCACTGGGCTCGGTTCAAGACACGATGATAGTTCTGGAATTGCTTTTCCGTGGCCAGTCCCATCACTCGTAAGATGGCTGTCACCGTACGCTCTCCAGGAGCCAGAATTGCTCCAATCAACAGGACTTTGCTCCATTCCCATACTCGTTCGCTGAAAACGCACTCGAAGTGTCGCAATACGTGTAGAATTCTCTTAGGTAGCTTAGACATCTCTCATTCTTTCTCCTCAGTTAGATGTGAGAGCAGCCTACTCTACCTATCTCGTTTTGTCTAGCCAATGGAGAAAGTCTAGCTAAGCTTGCGTTTTAACCACAAGGGGATAGCCGAAAGTCGCAAGAGACAATCGTACAGGCGTGCAACTGAAGAAAAAGGAGGATTAAGCGGCCTTTTTGAAGGCAGGATAGCGAGGGGCATGTCCCGAAAGACGACCTGTGGGTCGCCCGGGCGAGCGTCCACAGGGTTTTGGTAGGTTTGCGAGTGTGGGGAGTCGTACTAGAAGTGACGGAAACGCGCGACGCACACGATAAGGAGTCAACTTCCCTTCGGTCAGCGGCTTCTCCCAGGGTAAGCGATGATCAGCGACCAGCGGTCGGGCCAGGCGCAGCTGCGTATAAGCGAGCACCACCAGCCAGGTCCAGCGATCCGCTTGCTCAGGTTGACGGACCCGCGGCAAGGTCCAGTTGAGGAATTGTTTGACAAAGCGGAAGGTGTGTTCCAGTTTGAAGCGGCCAACATAGGCTCGCCACACGCGAGACAAATCAGGCAGCTCGGGGCCATGCCACCACAACCACAATTGCTTGGGGAGACGCGTGCGCTTGGGAAGCCGCTCCACCTCGACGAGGATGAGGGTTCCGCGCACCAGCGGTCGTGGGCCACGTGACCCACGCTTGGAATGATTTTGTGGGATGGCATGCAGGTGGTGCCAGGCGCGCACATGCACCTGCCCATATTGGGTATCCTCGGTGGTATACTCCTGATCGGGTGAGAGCCAGGTGGTCGGATCGGCGCAGGCAAACTTGTGTCCATGTCGTGGCGGTCGCCCTGTTGGAGCTGGTTCAGTGGGATCGGCGTAAAAGCAGCGTCCTGACCGCAAGCGCGTGAGGGCGCCCGCACGCAGCGAACCCCAGGCCTGAGCTAGTTGCCCTGGCTCATAGCCTGCATCAAAGACAAAGATGGGCACAGGAGCGCAGTCAGGAGCGTCTTGCAAGAGCTCTCTGATTTGTTCCACCGCGACGAGATTCACAGTGTCGCCGGGTCGAAGCCGACAGATCTTGCGCGGAGCTGTCCAACTGTCATGGGTAAAGCTGATTTGGGCAAGCCAATGGGAGGCCCAGCCCGCCACGATGGGTTGTCCGGCCGAGTGACGGGACGGATGATGGTAAAAGGCGCGTTGGGGACTGGTTTCCGCGTCACAACGCGCCCACACGGCTTCCATCGACCGCATAGATCGGCTCGCCTGCTTCCAACGGATGCTCGGCGAGAAGGGCCTCGACGCCTTTGCTGTCGATCCGTCCATCGACCAGGGCATCGTAGACACTGCCCCAGCCACGTTGAAAACTGGAAGCCAGGCTCAGGTGCGCCGGAGAGAGCATGGGGCCAGTGGTGAGCAAGGCATCGGTGAGGTCGAAGAGCACATCGCGCCGCCGCGTGAAAAGTTGGTACATCTGCTGACGAAAGGTTATCAGCGGTTCGAAGGATGAGGTAGTCATGCCTCCAGTTTCGCACATCAGGCTCGTTTTGTCAGGTTTTGCTCCCTTTGTTCGCTTAGCTGGTTAAAACGCAAGCTGAGACTCACTACTAGTCCATTTGCCCTCTACGACGTTGCTCTAAAAACTTCTCGTAGTCTTCACGCCTGATACGATATTGCCCGATTAAATCAATAGCTGGCAACTTCCTATCTCTGATCCAACGCCTGACCGTATCTGGACTAACCCTGAGTTGTTTAGCGATTTCTTCAACCGTAAGGTAAACATCGTCTTGCATTGTCAGCACTCCAAGAGGGTTGTTTTTATGCCAGTATAGCATAACAGTCAAGATGGTTGCGGCTTACACTTAACACATGACAACACTTGATATTGTCGGTGATATATGCCATCATAGTTATATACATGTATCATTAGTGATTGTTAGTTATTGCATTCAAAAGATGGGTACATCATGCAACGCCAGAGGGTTGTCACAACAGGGTCTATCGTGATGCAAATTGCAGATTTTCAACAGGGCTTCGAGACAGGGCTAAACGGGGGCTTAAGTGGCGGCTATCGCTTCAAGTTAGGACTTCCAGTCAGTGAGGAAAGCATAGTAGCGATCACCCGCAATCTGTGTGAAATAGCGCAAGCGGGATGGTTAAGCGAGGAATTGCTACGACGCGACGCTGGACAGATAGCCGGATGGATTGTATTGGGGGTAAGCGCATGAGCCGCAGAATGAGACCTTTGGGTCGGGACGCAGCCAACGCAGGAAACTGTGTAGAGGCCCCCGTTTAAAAACCGGAAGTACGTTCACTGTAACAATATTTGCGTGGTTTTGTCGAGTAAGGAGTTCAATGATGGACAGTAATCGAAGAGGTATAGTTAGCCAAACTGCTGTTCTCAACCGGCTGGTTGAATTGGGCTTAGAGGTTTTACTACCCTGGGAACCTTATTTGAGATATGATCTGGCCTACTATGTGACAGAAGAACAACGTCACTTTGGGTTCTTTGTTCACAGAGAAAGCCGACTTGTTCGTATCCAGGTTAAGACTGGCCGTTTAAAGCCTGATGGCGGTTCCTTTATATTTGACACACAATCCATTCATCATAAGAACAGAAAAGAGAAAGTTCGCAGGGGATATGACGGATCAGCGGAATATTTTGCGGTCTACCTGCCGGATAACGGTAAGGTCTATATGGTGGCAATAAATCAAGCACCAAAAGCTGATATGGAACTTCATTTCAAATCGGCGGGTGTTAATTTTGGTGGTCGTCATGGACGAGTAAGCCACTATACTTATGAAGAGACGCTGTCCATGAAATTTACCGTGTATTGGGCAGAGGACTATGAAATCTAGCCCCGTCCTTTGTAGTTCGCTAGAAATTCCCTCTTTCTTAGAACACCAACGCCAGAAGGGCAGCGTGCAGCAGCGTGGCGAGGGTGAAAAACAGATCGAAGTTGACCGGCGCCTGTTACGTCGTCAAAAAAACCAGCTCGCGGAAGAACTGGAGCATGTGCGTACCCACCGCCAGCTCCATCGTGAGCATCGAAAAGATACAGGTGCGCCTGTGGTAGCTCTGGTTGGCTATACGAACGCAGGTAAATCGACCCTGCTGAATCAACTTGCCAGTGCGCATAGCCATGCTGAAGATAAGATCTTCGCGACACTCGATCCCATGACTCGCCGGGTACGTCTTGTGGGAGGGCAGGAGATCCTCCTGACAGACACAGTAGGTTTCGTGCAACGTCTACCCACAACGCTGGTGGCAGCATTCCGCGCCACGCTGGAGGAGGTGGCCGAGGCGGATCTGCTCGTGCATGTGGTCGACTCATCCAGCCCGACGATGCAGCGCCAGGTGGAGGCAGTCGAGCAGGTACTCGAGGAGATTGGCGCGGGCAGCCTCTCCGTGGTCGTGGCTCTGGACAAAACAGACCTGGTGGTGAGTGATCTCCGACCCTCGCTGCTGGGAGCGTGGGCCACGCTTCCCTCAGTACGGGCCTCGGCGCTGACGGGCAGCGGCATCGACGGGCTGCTGCGCTGCATCAGCGAGCAGCTCGTCTGGCGCTTCGCCGCGCTCGACGTCCTGATCCCCTACGACCGGGGCGACCAGGTCGCCCTGCTCCATCAGTTCGGGACCATCGCATACGAAGGCTATGAGGAAGGCGGCACCCACCTGCGCGGGCATATACCAAGCAACCACTGCGGGCCATTCGCCTCTTTCCGAAAGAAGACCAAAATGTAGTCGCATCCGAGAAATTCCCCTGTTTACCACTTGACAAATCACGCATATAGATGTAGAATGCATATAGATGCTGAAGAGGATCATTCTAAAGCATGAACGTGACTATATGCATATAGGTGCGATATGGCAGAAGCGAACAAAGAGAACGAACAACGTAATGCGGGGACCGAGGCCTGGTCAAAGAATTGGGTTGTTCCTATCCTTCTTTTGATGCTGCGGGAGTGGAGTTCCTACGGCTACGAATTGATGGAGAAAATGGGAAGTTTTGGATTGAGTATGATGAATCCGGGAACCTTCTACCGTACGTTACGGCAGATGGAAAAGGACGGGATGGTTCGTTCCAATTGGGACACCTCGGAAGCCGGGCCGGCAAAGCGCATCTACTCTATTACTGAAGCAGGCGAGGCCTATCTGAAGTACTGGGCTGAGTCTCTCAACCAATACCAGAAGATGATGGATACATTTTTCCGTCTCTATGGTGGGCGTCGGTCACCAGAGGACGAACCAGAGAACAAAAAGGAAGAGCAATAAGGGGACGGGCTTCGATTCAGAGGCTTTTCTCACTCATTGCTAGTAGACCTGTAGATATGCATAAACTCGTGGTGGGTTTAAGGCAACTACGAGAAAAGAAAGGATTATACAATGGCTGAAAATAAGATTCAAGAGGCGACAGGGAATTTGACACAGACTTTCCGTGAGTCAGGCCAGACAATCGTGAACAGCGCTGTTGCGGCCCAGGAAAGGAATATGAGGTACTTCCAAAACACCCTTGAGAATGGGATTGAGGTACTCAAGAGGAATGTGGAGGATACTCGCAGCCTGATAGGAGAGTTGAGGGAGCAGCCGCAGAAAGTAGAGAGAGCATATCAGTCTATCTCGGATAGCGCCATCGGTGCTCAAGACCGGAATGTCAAATTCGTTCAGAACACCTTCGAGAACGGGATGGAGGTTTTCAAGGGGCATGCTGAGAGTAGCCGTGCCTTGACAGAGGAACTGACGAAGCAGTCGCAGAACCAACTGGCAGCTTTGCAGACATTGGCTCATGAGTCACTTGATGCATACCTGGGGTTCTTCTCTGCTCCATTCTCCTACTATAAGCAGGCGCTGGAGGCTACCGAAGAGGCGGCTTCGTGGGGGATGAAGAGAGCCCAGCATGTTACTCAACAGGGAATGGAAGCAGCTCAAAAGACTGCTCGCCAGGTACAAAAGGCTGCTGAGCCTGTTACCAAGTAACCAGACAGGCTTTCAGCGCGTTTACGGGGGGTCTACGTTTAGACCCCCTTTCTTAAAGTTTCGTTAGTTTTTAGAAAGTATGCTCTTGCTATTACAAGGGAGTTCCAGGTGAATTGATACAAAATCCATTTACCTGGATTTTGCCAGCCTATCAGGTAATTTCCTGGAAAAGCGCCAGCCTGAATGCTGGCATTATTTCCTCCTAAAGCAAGCGCCCAAAATCGTATGTGGCAAAAGTATATGCTGGATCATGCAGCAGGCAGTCGCCCCTATTTTGTCTACAGCCCCGCGAATTACCAGGTGGGCACGGTAGTACCACTGGTTGTTATGCTGCATGGATGCACACAGACAGCCCAGGAGTTTGCGGCAGGCACACAAATGAATATGTTGGCAGATCAGTACAACT
>WNGJ01005257.1_pt1 | contig 13577 bp, 10 predicted proteins | sample 5400611 | NCBI WGS metagenome assembly WNGJ01 (sample SAMN13153375, study PRJNA577476) | soil metagenome | isolation source: 40 cm soil or saprolite under Garry oak tree replicate 1 | place: USA:California | collected 2016-06-15 | reverse complement strand
CGTCCAGGGTGAACCGGGCGAGCAGGCCGGCCGGGCGGAACAGGGCCGGAACCGGCAGCCCCGGGCCGTTCTCGAAGCCGAGCGGCGGGAGCGGCGCCGGGTCCGGCGGCCGGAGCGTCCAGGCCTGCTCGCCGTCAGATCCGTCGGCGCGGCCGCCGTGGTCGCCCTCGTACTCCAGGCGGTACCGCCGGCCGGGCGCGATCAGCAGGGCCGCGTGCCACCGGTGATAGACGTCCCGCTCGGCGTCCGGCTCCTGCTCCACGTCCGGCATGCCGGGAGATCCGGGGCGGAACCCCATCCGCCGCATCGACTCCGTCCGGACCGCGTTTTCCCGGCGGCGGGCCAGGTCACCGTCCTGTTCGAAGCGCACCTCGGCGGACAGGGACAGGCGGGTCCAGTCGGCCCGGTAGAGCAACCCGATTACTTCTGGCAGGCCAGCCATGATGCACCATCCGAGGCGAGTCGGTGGCGGGAGGCGGGAACGCCAGCCCGTTTGGTCAAATTATGCCCTGTGCCGGCTCGGGACCCGCACGGCTTGTGGTGACGCACAGGGGGCGGGATTGGCGCTTGCCGGGCCGTTGCGTGACGCCTAGTGCGCTGGCCGCGAACGTGCACCGGCCCGGTTATGCAGCTTTAGGTTTCGGGCGGCCCCGGCGTTGCTGGCGTTCGCTGCGGAGGCGGGCGCGTTCGCGGCGCTGGGCGGCCAGCACGCCGGGGTGGCGGGCGTGGGCATTACGCCAGCGCAGGCAGGCCTGCAGCTTGCGGGCCAGCACGGCATGGCTAGGGTGATCCGAGCAGCCCATGACAAAGGTGCGTACCGGACCGGACTGCGCCTCGACCGGATTGGCCCAGGATGCGTTCGCGGGGCGTGAAGCACAGCCCGGCGTTCTCCCGCCTGGCCCAGCGCCGGATCGCCGGGGTCTTGTTCGCCGCCAGGTTGTCCATGATGACGAACAGCCGGTACCCGTCCGGCCGGGCAGCCCGGATCGACTTCAGCGCGGCCAGGGTGTGATCGGCGCCCTTATGCTCGCGAGTGATGCCCCGCAGCTGGTCATCGCCCACGCAGGAGCAGCCATGGAAGTAGCGGATGCCGTGGGTGCGATGATAAGTCGCGCGCAGCCGGGCCGGCCGTTTGCGCGGCGCCCGGCACACGCCGTGGCAGGGCCGGATCGACAGCGGCCCGAACTGGCCGGAGGCGAAGCAACGGTCCGGGCAGGCGCTGGTCACGTACTCGATCCGGTCCAGCTTGGCGTCCCGGTCCGGATCGGTGGACTCCTTCCAGGTCCGGGTCCGCTGGAACGAGATGCCGCGCTCGTGAAGGAGCTGCCGCAGCCGCTCCCGGCCGATCCGCACCGGCCGGCCCAGGCCCGCTAAATACCCGGCCAGCTTGCGCAAGCTCCAGTGGGTGAACGGCTGGACTGGCTTCTCCGGCCGGGTCCTGGCCGCCGTGACGATGACCTCGATATCGCCGTCACTGATCAGGCGGGGACGGCCTCCCGCCCACCGAGGGTCCAGCGCGGCCAGGCCCTTGGCGTTGAACGTATGGATCACGTCCCGCACCGTGTCCTCATCGGCGGCCACCAGCCGGGCGATCGCCGGGACCAGCGTGCCCGACGCCGACGCCATGATGATCATCGCCCGCCGCACCCGGACCGACCCGTGCTTCCCCCGCCACTCCACCTGCCTTACAGATCGAGTGTGGGCGTATCACCGCGGCATGTCAGCACCCGGTGAACGTATGTGGCCAGCGCACTAGCTCCACGGCGCCATCACCCTGGAGCTAATCGGGCGGATCCCCCCTCAGCTCCAGCCCACCGCCCTGTTCGACCTGCAGATGGCCCACGTCTCGGGTTCCCTGAACGCGCCGCCACCTCTGTGGTGACCCAGCAGGCCACCTCGCCGACACGCCTCGTTGTCACAGAACAGGCACACGGTTTCCCTGGTCAGGCGGCATAGGACGCGCAGCGGCGCCGGCAAGCCCGTTACTGGACTGTGACACTCATGGCTGCTAGCGCGCTCGCTGGACCGGCAGGAGATTGGCCTTGGCCAGCGCTGCGGTGTGCCGCTCCATGGAGACTGCCTGGCATGCCTGCCCGCAGGACCTGCCGTCATCGGTCGCCCGCGTCGTTATGGACGCCTGGTCGCGAGCTTGACTGGCCCTGCTGTGTGCGTCCGGCACCGGGCTGTGATTACGGTCACCGCGGTGTTTCGGCAGGGTCGGTGATGCGGTAGCCGACGCCGGGCCGGGTTTCGATGAGGGAGGGGTTGCCGAGTTTGCGGCGTAGCCGGCTGATGGTGATGAAGACGGCGTTGGTGAACGGGTCGGCGTGCTCGTCCCATGCTTGCTCGAGGAGGTTCTCGGCGCTGAGGAAGGCGGGAGCGGCCCGCATGAGGGCTTCGAGAACGCCGAACTCTTTGACTGACAGCTCCAGCCGGCGGCCGTTGCGGGTCGCGGCATGCTGCTGGGGGTCGAGTTCTATGCCTGCGGCGCGGAGGATCCGGGGCTGGGCGGCGGGCTGGCGGCGGGCCAGGGCGCGGATGCGCAAGACGAGCTCGGGGAAGTGGAAGGGCTTGGCGAGGTAGTCGTCGGCGCCGAGGTCAAGTCCGCTGACCCGGTCCTCAGGGGAGCCGGCCGCGGTCAGCATGAGGATCATGACTGGTTTGTCGGCCTGGGTGATGATCTGGCATAGCGCGTCGCCGTGGATGCCGGGCAGGTCGCGGTCCAGGACGACGACGTGGTAGGCGGTCGCGTCGAGCTTCGCCGCCGCGTCCAGGCCGTCGTAGGCGACGTCGGTGGCGAATCCGTGGTACCTGAGTCCTTCGGCGATGTCGTCGGCCAGGCTCCGGACGTCCTCGACGACCAGCACTCTCATGACGGCAGTCCCGCCATCGCGGTCTGGGCGGCTGCCGGCAGCTCGATGATGACCCGGAGCCCGCCCTGGGGGCGGGCATGCAGGTCCAGGGTGCCGTGGTGGCGGCGATGGCCGCGACGATGGACAGGCCGAGGCCGGTGCCGTTGTCCGAGCCGGTCCGGTCGGGTGCCAGCCGCCGGAACGGCTGGGCCAGCTGGCGGATCTCGCGGTCGTCGAGCATCCGGCCGCCGGTCTCGACCGCCAGCCGGGCCTGCGCGCCGTCGGCCTGCGTGGTGACCTGGATCCAGCCTCCGGGCTGGTTGTGCCGGACCGCGTTGTCGATGACGTTGTCGACCATGCGGGTGAGCAGGATCTCGCTGCCCGCGACGGCGGCGTCCTGGCCTGCCTGTTCGATGGTGAGTTGCATCGCGGCGATGGCCTGGCTGCGCCCGGCGAGCGCGGCGGAAGCGAGCTGGCCGAGTGATACTGCCGTGCCGCCCGTGAATGAGCCGTTCTGCGCGCGGGCGAGCATGAGGAAGCTCTCCAGCAGGCGGTCGGCCTGGTCGAGTCCGCGGCGCATCTTCGCCGCCAGGATGGTCACGTCCTGGCCGGTGGGGTGAGGCTTGCAGGTCGCCACGTCGAGCGCGGTGCGCATCATGGTCAGCGGGGTGCGCAGCTCGTGGGAAGCGTTGGCGACGAAGCGCCGCTGTGCCTCGAAGGACGTTTCGAGCCGGGCGAACAGGTCATCGAGGGTGTCGCCGAGGTCTTTGAGCTCGTCGTCGGGGCCGGGCAGGTTGAGGCGTTCGCGCAGGCTGCTGGCGGAGATCCGTCGGGCGGTGACGGTGATCGTGCTCAGCGGGCGCAGCACCCGCCTGGCCGCCAGCCAGCCGAGGGCGACGGCGACCACGGTCACGATGCCCAGCGCGATGATCGAGTTGATCATGAGCTGATCCCGGTCCGAGGCCACGATCTGCGTCGCGATCGTGGCCATTCTCGCCTCCTTCGCCGCCAGCGGGGTGCTAGCTGGGGCCGGGGGCGGATTGACCTGCGGCAGTTTCCCCGTCGTCCAGGTGAACAGCAGGTAGAGGATGCCGAGCAGGACCACGCCGCAGAGCAGGAACAGCCCGCCGTGCAGGGCGGTCAGGCGCAGCCGGGCTGTGCGGGCCGGCAGTCGCGGCAGCCGGATCCGCTCCGGCAGGCGGTGAGTGAGCGCTCCGGGCATCTTCGGGTCCTCCATCCAGACAGCCGTCCGGCCAGGCCAGAGCCGCCGCATGGCGTCGGCCCTCACAGCCATGATGCCGGGACGGACCTGTCACGGGCTTAACGGCCGACGTAAAGCTGGTGATAGCCGTCGCGGCGTACAACGGACTTCCGGATCCACCAGTACCGCGTTCCGGAGGGACAACACGATGAACGGCGACACCAGCAGTGACCGGGACCGCTGGCGCGGGTCGCCGCGGCGGGCAAGCGTCCTGGCCGTCGTGCCAGGCATCGCCCCGCTGACGGCGGCATACAGCGGCAACTCGGTCGTCGGCCATGCGGCTGAGGTTCATTCAGCCAGCCGTGGGGACGGCATCATGAACGAGACAACCGGCGGTTGGCAGCGCTGGTGCCGGGCGTGGCCGCGGCGGGCGGCCGTGCTGGCCGTCACGGCCGGCAGCGTGATGCTGGCGGCATGCGGCGGCAGCCCGTCATCCACATCGGACACGGGTGCGTCATCGCAATACCAGCAGAATCTCGCCTTCACACAGTGCATGCGCTCGCACGGCCTGCCGGATTTCCCCGACCCCAACGCCAACGGCCACGGGTTCGGGAACCAGCAGCAGCAACAACAAGAGGAGAGCAACCCGCATCTCGGAACGGCTTACAGTGACTGCCGTCACCTGCTCCCGAGCACGCCGTCCTCGAGCGGGAAAAAGAAGGTAGTACCGTCCCAGACCCAGCTCGTGCGGTTCTCGAAGTGCATGCGCTCGCACGGCGTGCCGGACTATCCCGATCCCAACCCCGACGTCAGCCTCAGAACGGAGCTTGCCCAGCTCGGTATCAACCCGGACTCGCCGCAGTTTCAGGCTACCTTGCGAACCTGCGATCGGCTGGTTCCGCTGGGAGGCGGGTCATGAGCGGGACGGTTTCGCGCGGCCGGGAGGCCGGGCAGCAGGCGGAGGCCCAGGCGGCCGCGGAGGCAAGGGGATCGCGCGGCCAGGGCCGACGGGGCGGCTGGGCGGCCGTGGGCCTGGTGGCGCTGGCGGTGGCCGGTGCGGTATCGGCGTGGCGAGCCGGGGCGTTTTCCTCGGCCGCCACGTCCGGGGCCGGGCTAGGGGCGCCCGCGCCGGCGACGGCGGCGGCGGTGACCCGGCAGGACCTGTCGGCGACCATGCCGGTGACCGCGACCTTGGGGTATGCCGGGTCCTACACGGTGACCGGGCATGGCGGCGGGACGCTGACCTGGCTGCCGTCGGCCGGGCAGGTGATCCGGCAGGGGCAGGTACTGTACGAGACCGGTAACGGCAACCCGGTGGTGCTGCTGTACGGGCAGGTGCCGGCCTGGCGGGCCCTGAATGAGGGCGTGACCGGTCAGGACGTGTCCCAGCTCAACCATGACCTGGTGGCCCTGGGGGACGCCGGCAGCGCGGAGATCGCCGCGCTGGGCTGGGATTACTACTCCTGGGAGACGCAGGCGGGGGTGGAAAAGCTGCGGTCGGCGCTGGGGATCTCCTTCCCGCCGGGGTCGCTGCCGCTGGGGCAGGTGGTGTTCGAGCCGGAGGCGCTGCGGGTGTCCCAGGTGAGCGGCAGCCTGGGCGGTCCGGCGTCCGGGCCGGTGCTGGCCGCGACCTCGGACCGGCACGTGGTGACGATCCCGCTGGATGCCTCCCAGCAATCGCAGGTGAAAGCGGGTGACCCGTTGAGCGTCACGCTGCCGGACGGGACGACGACGCCGGGCGTGGTGTCCGCGGTGGGCACGGTGGCGGCCACGTCCGGGTCGGGGCCGGACGCGACCACAACGATCCCGGTGTACGTCACGCTGGTCCGCCCGTCGGCGGCGGGGACCTTGGACCAGGCGCCGGTGACGGTGAACATCACCACCGCCGCCGCGCGCAACGCGCTGGTGGTGCCGGTGACGGCGCTGCTGGCCCGGGCACCAAGCGGGTACGACGTCGAGGTCGCAGGCTCAGGGAACACGCGACGTTACGTGCCGGTGACGCCCGGGATCTTCGACGACACTGACGGGCTGGTGCAGGTGACCGGGGCGCTGACCCCCGGGCAGCGCGTCGTGGTGCCGGCGACATGACCGCCGGCGCGCGGGCGGCCTTCGCGGCCGGGACGGCCGCGGACTGGGGGCCGCCGGTGCTGGAGCTGGTGCAGGTGACCAAGCAGTATCCTGGCTCCCCGCCAGTGGAGGCGCTGGCCGGGGTGAGCGTGGCGGTGAACGCCGGGGAGCTGACCGCCATCGTGGGCCCGTCGGGGTCGGGCAAGAGCACGCTGCTGCACCTGATGGGCACCCTGGACAAGCCGACCGCCGGGACGGTCCGGGTCACCGGCCTGGACGCGGCGCGGATGACCGACCGGGAGCTGGCCGGGCTGCGGGCGTCCCGGATCGGGTTCGTGTTCCAGCAGTTCTTCCTCTCCGAGCATCAGAAGGTCCTGGACAACGTCGCCGACGGGCTGCTGTACGCCGGCATCCGCCGGAGCGAGCGTCGGCGGATGGCCGCCGACGCGCTGGGCCGGGTCGGGCTCGGGTACCGGGCCGCCGCCCGGCCGACCCAGCTGTCGGGCGGCGAGCGGCAGCGAGTCGCCATCGCCCGGGCGATCGCCGGCCGCCCGCCGGTGGTGCTGGCCGACGAGCCCACCGGCAACCTCGACTCCGCCACCGGCGGGTCCATCCTGGCCCTGCTAGAGGAGCTGAACGCCGCCAGGACCACGATCATCATCATCACCCACGACCAGGCGATCGCCGGCCGGATGCGGCGCCGCATCGAGATGCTCGACGGGCACGTCATCGCCGACAGCAGCCCCGTCCCCGTGCAGGGAGGACGATCATGACCACCACGTCCGGGCGGTCGTCCGCCCCGCCCGCGCCGTCCCCGGCCCGGCTGCGGCCCGGGGACCTGGCCAGCCTGGCCAGCATCGGGCTGCGGACCCGGAAGCTGCGCGCCGGACTGTCAGCGCTGGGCATCGCGATCGGCGTCGCGGCGATCGTCGCCGTCCTGGGCCTGGCCGCCTCCTCCCAGGCCGCGCTGCTGAACGAGATCGCCCGCCTGGGCACCAACCTGCTGACCGTCACCAATGGGCAGACCCTCACCGGCAGCACCGCCGAGCTGCCGGAGGCCGCCCCCGGGATGATCGGCCGGCTGCCCGGGGTCACCGCGGTAGAGGCCACCGGGACGCTCAGCAACGTCAGCGCCTACCGGTCCCCGCTCATCCCCTCGATCGAAACCAGCGGGCTCAGCGTGGACGCCGCCACCCTGGGCCTGCCCGCGGTGGCCGGCACCAGCCTCGCGCAGGGCCGGTTCCTGAACGCCGCGACCGCCAACCAGCCGGTCGCGGTGCTCGGCGCCGTCACGGCGCGGCTGCTGGGCATCGACCGGATCCGGCCCGGGATGCGGATCTGGGCCGGCGGCCAGTGGTTCTATGTGACCGGCATCCTCAACCCGGCCACCTACGCCCCGCAGCTCGATTCGGCGGTCCTGGTCGGCTTCCCAGCCGCACAGAAGTACCTGAATTTCGACGGGCATCCCTCGGAGATTTACGTCCGCACCACTCCGAACAACCAGGCCGCCAGCACCGCAGTGGACAACCTGCTCGGTGCGCAGGCCAACCCGGAAAACCCCAGCCAGGTCACCGTCTCCCAGCCCTCGGACGCGCTCACCGCCCAAGCCGACGCCAAGGGCGCGCTCGACACCCTGTTCCTCGGGCTGGGCGCGGTCGCGCTGCTGGTCGGCGCGATCGGGGTCGCCAACATCATGATCATCTCGGTGCTGGAACGCCGCTCCGAGATCGGGCTGCGCCGGGCGCTGGGCGCCACCCGCAGCCAGATCCGCGCCCAGTTCCTGGCCGAGGCGATCCTGCTGTCCCTGGCCGGCGGCGCCGCCGGAGTCATCGCCGGCGCGGCCGCCACCGCCGCCTACGCCCGCGCCCACGGCGAGGCCGTCGTCATCCCGCCCGGCGCCTGGGCCGGCGGCCTGGCCGCGGCTATCACCATCGGCGCCCTCGCCGGGCTGCTGCCCGCCGTCCGCGCCGCCCGCCTGTCACCCGTCCAGGCACTGTGGAGCATCTGACACCACAGTCAACGCGAACAGCGTCATCCGCTGGATGCCAGCCAGGCGAGCAGCAGCCACCCGTCTGGCGCCAACCGGATAGCACGGTGGCCGGTTTCCCTGATCACATGGCATAGGACGCGCAACGGCGCCGGCAAGACGGCACTGATCCGCGTCCTAACGCCTGATGGCCCGGTCAGCAGATAATCCACGCCATCGCGATCACTCTGCCCGCAGCGCGAAGGCGGTGCGGGTGCGCGCGGCCCAGCCGGCCGGGCCGAGCGCGGCCACGACCGCGATGACCAGCCCGGCGAGCGCCAGCAGGACGTACTGCCACCAGGAGTACACCGAGATCACCGCCGCGGGCAGGTCGGTGTTCGCGGCGTGGCCCATCACCGGCACGACGCCGTTGTGCACGAGCACGCCGAGCGGGACCCCGACGATCCCGGCCAGCAGGCCGATCAGCGTGACCGAGCACACCACCATCGCGATGGCCTGCCGCGGCGTCATGCCGACCGACTTGAACACGCCAAGGTCGTGTACCCGCTCGCGGAGCTGGAGCACCACGGTATTCAGCACGCCGAGCCCGGCCACGACGACCAGCAAGATGGTGAGCAGCGCGATCAGCGAGATCACCGCGATCAGCTCGCCGTTGTCGTTCGGCGTCACCTGGATGCCGGCGACGGCAGCCGGGGCGGGGCCGTTCGGGTCGAGCTTGGCGGTCAGCGCGTTCGCGACCGCCTGCGGATCGGTGCCCGGCCTGACGCCGGCGTAGTACTGCGTCGGCGCCTGTCCCGGATCGATACGCGCCAGGTCGGACCCGCTCATGAACACGCCAGGCTCGCTGGTGTCATTCGCGAACGCCTCGCCGGCGATCCGCACCGTCTCCGAGCGCCCGCCGGACGTCAGGGTGACGGTCGAGCCCACCGTGGTGCCGGTATCGGTCAGGAAGGTCGTGTTGACGTCGACCGAACCAGAGCCGGAGTACCACGACCCCTTGATGACCGGGTACCCGGTCCAGCTGGCGTTGCCGTCGAACGCGGTCACCTGAGCCTGCTGAGACAGCCCGGCCACACCGACCTGCGCGCTGGTCTCCGGCGCCCAGTGCGCGATGTCCGGGTTGGCGGTCAGCGCGGCGGCGATCGCCTGCTGCTCGGCCGGCGACGCGCCGGGCGACCCGATGACGCCGGCCACCGTCTTGTGCTTTCCGGGCTGGGCAAGAACCGGGCCGCTTGGCGCGGGGTCTAGCCGCAGCGGCGCGGTGTCGGCCAGCCGCAGGTCCACGTAGACCCGGTGCAGCGTGGCGGACAGGCCAAACCCGAACGTCACTGCCACCGCGCCGAACATGATCGCCCCGGCGGTTACCGCTGTCCTGGCCGGCCGGGAGAACGGCGCCGCCAGCCCGATCGTCGCCGCGCGCGGCGCGCGCGGCAGCCTGCCGAGCAACCGGTGCGCGAGGTAGCCGTGCGCGGCACGCGGCGCGCGGCCGGTCGCGATCGCCTGTGCCGCGCTCATCCGCCCCGCCCGCAGCGCGGGCAGCATGGCGCCGACCGCGGTCAGGCCGAGGATCACCAGCGGCACGGCCACCTCCACCCACAGCGGGATGGACAGCGAGCCCACCCCGTACACGCTGGCGTTCTGCGACAGGATCGGGATGGCCAGCAGGACCCCGAGGACCGCACCCACCACGCAGCCGGCCAGCGCCGGCACGGCCACCTGCAGCACGTACGAGCCGGTCACCTGGGCCGGGGTAAAGCCGATCGCCTTCAGCACCCCGATCCTCGTGGTGCCGGCGATCACCGCGCCGCTCACCACGTTGGCGACGATCAGCACCGACATCGCCAGCGCGAGGATGCCGAAGGCGATGATGAACGGCGCCCAGATCGCCACGTTGCTCTGCTCCGCGGTCCGCACGGTCAGGTAGGACGCGGTGTCCTGCACCGTGCCAGCAGGCAGCGCGGCCTTCAGCGCGCTTACGTCGGCGTTGACCGCCGTCGCCGTCGAGGCGCTGGAGAACCGGTAGAGCAGCTGCGCCTGCGGCGCAGACCCGGTGCTGGACAGTGCCGCGATCTCCGCGGGCAGCACCCACGCGTCCGCCGTGTTCGTGATCGAGTTGGCGAAGCCGACCACGGTCAGTGCGGGCGAGCCCGGCACCCCCGGAACGGTCACCGTGGAACCCAGCTGAATGCCTCCGGATACCGGCCCGGCCTGGGACCAGACGACCTGGTCCGGTGCCGTCGGCCAGTGCCCGGACTTGAGCGTGAGGTCATCGACCGGCCCGCTGGGCGAGGACCGTCCGACCAGGTGCACCTCGATGATGCCGGCGCCGCTGACGCCGGGGATGGTGAGCTTGGCGGTGGCCGTGGTCTCCGGGAACGGGCCTGCCACGGCGGTCACCCCGGACACGTGCGAGGTGGCCGCGAGCTGAGCCGGCGACGCGGCCGACCGTGACATGTCCGCGGCCACGTCCGCGCCGTGCTGGGCGGCGAAGCCGCGGTCGAACGGCGACTGGCTGTCCATCAGTATGCCGACGGCAAGCACCGAGGCGGCGGTGCAGGCGAGCACCACCAGGCCGATCACGACGGCCTGCAGCCGCCGGCCGCCGAGGCCGCCCCGTGCGGCCCTGATGATCGCCTTCACCGCCGCGCCCCCGTGTCACTCGCCACCCGGCCGTCCTCGATCGAGACGACCCGCTGCGCGTACTTGGCCGCCAGGTCCGGGTTGTGCGTGACCAGGATCAGCGTCTGCCCGGACGCGTTCAGGTCCAGCAGCAGCTCGCCGATCTCCTCCCCGGTCGCGGTGTCCACGGCGCCGGTCGGCTCGTCGGCCAGCAGCACGGCCGGCCGGTTCACCAGCGCCCGGGCGATGGCCACCCGCTGCCGCTCCCCGCCGGACAGCCTGGCCGGATAGGCATCCTTGCGCCCGGCGATCCGCAGCGCGGCGAGCAGCTCCGCGGCCCTGTCCCGCGCCTGGCCGGGCGGCATGCCGGCCAGCTGGGCCGGCAGCAGCACGTTGTCGATGACCGTCATGTCGTCCAGCAGGTTGAAGAACTGGAAGATCATGCCGACCTGGCGGCGCCGGAACCGGGCCACCCCGGTCTCGCTGAGCTTGTCCACCCGGTCGTCGCCGACCCGGATCGTCCCGCTGGTCGGCCGGTCCATCCCCGCGATGAGGTTCAGCAGCGTCGACTTGCCGCTGCCGGACGGCCCCATGATCGCGACGGCCTCTCCGGGCGCGACCGTCATGCTGACGCTGGACACCGCCGGCGCCGCCCCGTTGTCATAGATCTTCGTCACGTTATCGAGCTCTACAAGTGCTTCCATGCCGCGACCGTACGCCGCCGCCGCGCCGCGCCACATCCGCCTCGAAACCGAACCTGGCTACCGTAATTAGCTGACCATCATCCTGTGGATGTACGACATTTACTCCGAACGGCCGACGGTATCAGCCCTGGAAGCGGCGACAATGGTCACATGGGGAGAGTCTTCGCCGGCATCTCACGGCGGGAAGTGTCCGCGTGGGCCCTGGCTCTGGACGCGGTGATCGCAGTGGCCGCCTCGGCGCTGGCGGTCTCGGAGACTATCTCACATGCCCAGCTACTCACCGTTAGCCCCCTCCGCCGCCTGCTGTTCCTGTCCGCCGGAGCGGGCATCGGCGTGCCGGGAAACTGGTACCCGTCGGTATGGCAGCTGGCGGCGGTGGTGCTGATGGCCGCGCCGCTGGCGGTCCGCCGGCTGTATCCGGTGACCGCGTGTGCGGTGATCTTCGCCGCCGCGTGCGCCCTCCCCTACCAGGTGCCGCCGGTCGTGTTCGCGACCGCGATCTTCGCGGTGTTCAGCGCCGTGCTGTACAGCCCGCACCGGAACCTGGCGCTCGGCGTCCCGCTGGCCGGCGCGATAGCCACCGTGCTGACGTTCCCGGACAGCCAGCCGGGCATCCCGGAGCGGTACACCGCGCTGATCGTGGTGGTGCCGACCGTGGCGGCCGGGCTGGGCATCCGCGAGCTGCTGCGGCGGGCCGGCGACTCCGCGGCGCGGCTGCGGAAGGTGCAGGACGAGCACGAGGCGGCCACCCGGCGGGCGATCGAGCTGGAGCGGGCCAGGATCGCCAGCGAGCTACACGACGTGGTCGCCCATAATGTTAGCGTGATGATGGTGCAGGCCGGCGCCGCCCGCAAGGTGCTCGGAAGCCCCATCCAGGACGCGGCCGGCCTGGCGGAGAACGCGCTGCTCGCGGTGGAGGCGAGCGGCCGGACCGCGATGGGCGAGCTGCGTAACCTGCTCAGCCTGCTGGCTCCGTCTGGAGGCGGCTCGGACGACGCCCCGCTCACCCCGCAGCCCGGGCTGGCCGACGTCAGCGCGCTCGTCGAGCGGGTGTCCGCGGCGGGGCTGCCCGTGGAGCTGCACTCCAGCCTGCCGCCGGGCGGCCTGCCGCCTGGGCTTGACCTCGCGGTGTACCGCGTCGTGCAGGAAGGCCTCACGAACGTGCTGCGGCATGCGGGGGGAGCACCGAGTGTCGTTCGGATAAGCGGGCGTCTTGAGCAGCTAGTGATCACGGTCAGCGACGACGGGAGCGGCACCAGCGGCGGCGGCGCGGAGCCGGGCCGGGGTCTGCTCGGATTGCGGGAGCGGGTCGCACTGTACGGCGGGGCGGTCGACGCGGGGCCGCGGCCGGGCGGCGGGTGGCGGCTGCGTGCCACGATCCCGCTGCCGGAGCTCGCCGGTGCCTAGCGCCGTGCGGGTGGTGATCGCCGACGACCAGGCGCTGGTCCGCAGCGGCTTCCGGCTGATCCTGGAGTCGGCCGGGATCGACGTCGCGGGCGAGGCGGCGAATGGTAAGGAGGCGGTCGCCGCGGTGCTCGAGCACCAGCCGGACATCGTGCTGATGGACATCAGGATGCCGGTGATGGACGGGCTCGAGGCCACCCGGCAGATCCTCGGCGCGGGTTCCGGCGCGCGGGTGGTGATGCTGACGACGTTCGACCTGGACCAGTACGTGTACGAGGCGCTCGCGGCCGGGGCGTCGGGGTTCCTGCTCAAGGACGTGTCGCCCGAGTACCTGGTCGCTGCCGTCCAGCTGGTGCGGTCCGGCGACGCGCTGCTCGCGCCGTCCATCACCCGGCGCCTGGTGTCGCGGTTCGCCGCGCCTGATGCCGCTCGTGATTGCGCGGATCTGTCCGCGCTGACGCCCCGTGAGCTGGAGGTGCTCATCCTGGTCGGGCGCGGCCTGAGCAACGCCGAGCTGGCGTCCGCGCTGACGCTCAGCGAGGCCACGGTCAAGACCCACGTGGCCAGGATCCTGACCAAGCTGAGACTGCGGGACCGGGTCCAAGCCGTCGTCCTCGCCTACGAGACCGGCCTGGTCAAGCCCGGTCTCGTAGCCGAGGACTCCTGACATCGCGTGAAGTTACTCCGCGCAGCGCTAAGGCTGTACGCGCGCAGGACGCTGATTCCTCAATCTTCCTCTGCGC
>WNGJ01044071.1_pt1 | contig 13578 bp, 13 predicted proteins | sample 5400611 | NCBI WGS metagenome assembly WNGJ01 (sample SAMN13153375, study PRJNA577476) | soil metagenome | isolation source: 40 cm soil or saprolite under Garry oak tree replicate 1 | place: USA:California | collected 2016-06-15 | reverse complement strand
TGGATACCGCATCCTACCAGAGTTAGTACGCTTGATGGGACGCAGAGAGGATGAAGTAAACGCTTTATTGCGTGATTTGGAAGGTGCCGATCTCATACGACAAACTTAGTTAGTTGGCTAGTAAAGGACGGTTATTTGCAATGTCACAAAGCGAGTTGAAACCTCATCGCAGACGCGGGCTCTCACTATCTTTGCGCGTTTCGCTGTTGCTCATGTTCGCAGCAATCGTACCGCTACTGATTACTGTCACCAGCATTGAATTGCTTTCACGCCCGGCCCTGGTCACTCAGGCCAACATCGCCATGGAAAGTGATGTCCATTCACGAGTACAATTGATTGATACCTACCTGAATGAACGACTACTTGATGTGGGAACGTTGACACAGGTTCCCTCTTTGGTAGAATTCATGGCCACTCCTCCCCAACTTGCTACCCGGGACCTGACAGTTCATGCTAGTTACGCACTCGTCGCCGGTATGTACCGTGACAAACACTATACGACATGGGCACTCTTTGATCCACAGGGACACCTGCGGTTGTACTACCCGACGACGACACCGCCCGCGCCCCGCGGGCACTATCTCGTGCCACCGGGCGATGTACAGGCGGTCCAATCCGGCAAGACATTCATTTCGCCGGTTTACTACAATCCCAAAACACAAAAAGCATACCTCGATATCTTTGCTCCAATTGTTACCGCCACGTCCCGGCCAACCTACCTGGGCTTCATACGCGCAACTTTGAATATCGATTACATATGGAATGTCGTCAGCAATGACCAGGGAGCTAATGGAGACGGGAGTTACGCCTTCATTCTCGACCAGAATGGAGTAAGAATTGCTGATAACGGTCCATCACGCCGCTTCACGGCTGTTGCCCCGCTCGTACCGCAAGTTCAACAGACTATAACGAGCGAGGCTCGCTATGGCACGACTGGCAACGTACCCGTACTGGCGGATAGTACACTCGCGAGTATGGTGCAAAGTAAAAACCCGCCAGCAACGTTTCAGATGACCCCCGGTGGCCAGAGTGGATTGTTTCAAGTAGCGCAACGTGGCCTCACAATGGTCCTATGGACATACTTTGTGCTTAGTCCGGTCAGTACAGTCACAGCAGTCGCCAACCAACAATTGTTTAACACACTCATTATCGCGTTTGTAGTGCTGGTGTTGGCCGCATTCACCGGTTTAATAGTCGGACAATTTATCACACGACCGATACTGCGTTCTGTCGAGCGGCTGCGGAGCAATAGCGAAGCGCTGAACAGGCTGGCCACAAAACAACAAAGCGCTGCAACTGAGCAGAGATGGGTTGTGGATTCTTCACAGGTGGGCTTGCAATCCGTGCAATACTATACGAATGCAACAAGTTTCGCCGCACGTCGACTCTCCGATATGAGCCAGGGTTTGATGCAAAATTGGGGCTATCAAAATGTAGAGTCAATGCAACAGGTACTCGGCCAAATGATCAGCGCAGCGCTGTACATTGAAAAAGCCGCACATTATCAAACCACCAGTAACCAGAAACTGGCAATCGCTATCAAAGAGTAACCAGAAACTGGCAATCGCTATCAAAGTCACAACCCAAGTCAATGAACAACTTGCCGATGGCGCAATTTCCGCCTCTGATGCTGCTTCACAGCTGGAGAGAGTGGTGAGAGAGTTGCGGCAGGTGGTCGGGAGATAAAGATACGGCATTCCAGGAGAAGAGATAGGGAAAAGGGTCGAGGGGTTGTTTTTGTGATGATCTTTCTGGAGAGGATCACGACAACGTTTCTACCAACAAAGAATTTTGAAAGCTACCGCTCCTACCTCTTTGGCATCGCCTACCGCATGCTTGGCAGCGCAATGGATGCCGAGGATATGGTGCAGGAAACCTACCTTCCGCGACCCCGACAGCCATCTCCTGGAGGTCTCCCAGAGTGGGCAGTAGAAGTGAACTAGCGGTTGAGTGCCGGCATCACCTCGGAGACTAGCAACTCGAGCGTTGTCAGGTCTGGAAACCCACCGCTTTGCAGCATGAAGTAATCGACTCCGAGATCGACGAACTGCTGCATCTGCTCGATCAGTTGAGCAGGCCTTCGAGGAGAGGATTATTATCAGATTGTAAATGGTCAACAAACCAGAAGGAGTCAAAAAGCCCTTTTGCACACCATCCATATAGGCATTGCGGCTCATCCCTTGAGGTGGGCCGCTGGGCAGCGACCAGCCAAATTGAATGCGAGTCATTGGATACCCCTCTTTATCAGTTAATGGAATTGGTAGATACTTCAATTGTAATGCAAGGAGGCAAAATAAATCTATCGCATCGCCACTGGCGTAGATCCAGCGGTGTGGTACATTATTAGGCAAAGTTGGCACTCATCGTGTCGAAGGGCAATCCGAGCCTACATATGTCTTCTTTATGTATCAGTATTGTGGTATAGAGAAATGCATATTACCAATTGGGAGACCTTCTTTGCCGCTGAGGTCGCTGCCTCGGCAGCCCTGGTTGGTCTCATTTTCGTCGGCCTCTCCATCAATTTAACCAGGATCTTGTCTATACCCAGGTTGCCAAACCGCGCATTGCAGTCGCTGATTGTCTTATTGACGATCCTGATTGTGTCTTCGCTGGTACTGGTGCCAGGACAGTCAGCGCTGCTGCTTAGCATCGAAGTGCTGGTGACAGGACTGAGCACCTGGACGGTTGTCACGGTGCTCAGTGTAAACATCCTGCGAGGATCAAATGCCCAGTACCGGAGGGTTCACGTGATCAATCTGCTTCTGAATCAGGTCGCCATGCTGCCGTACCTGATCGCCGGTATCATCTTACTGGTTGGTGATGAAAGTGGTCTTTACTGGGTGGTTCCCGCAATCATTTTCTCCCTTATCAAAGCTATTGCCGATGCATGGGTCTTGCTTGTTGAGATCAACCGCTAGTAATTCCGGTTCTTGTGAACAAGAAATGCCGTTAGAGCGAACCGATCACCCGCATCAACTGCGCGAGCTCGCGTGCCTCGTCCGCGACCGGCACCGGCATCAGCAGCAGCTCGTCCAGGCCACTTGCGATCAGCTCTCGCACGCGCTTTTCCACCTGCGCTTCGTTTCCTGTGATCACCAGCGCTTTGACCAGCGCATCGACACCAGATCCATCGGCGCCAATAGGAAAGCCCGCAGCTGCAAACATGTGGGCGTAAAATGGCGCTTTCGTATAGTACGAGATGCGCGACTTTGCCGCCGCTTGTACGGCAGCTTCATCGGTACTCATTGCCACCGGGATATGCGCGACGAGCGGTGGAACGGGGCGGTGTTGCGCCTGGGCCCCCGCTCGTAAAGCAGGCAGGGCTTTATCGAGCAGATAGGGAACCGGGCAGACCCACGAAATCGCGCCGTCGGCAATTTCACCTGCCAGGTGAAAGGCCTTCTCACCCAATGCCGAGATGAGCAAAGGAATCTGTGCCGGGCGTGGGATAGAGGCAGCCACCTTGAAGAATGTTCCTTGATGCTCTACACGTCCCTCCCATAACACTTGACGCATCACCTCGACATATTCACGCAAATACGCCAGTGGAGACAGCATGGAGAGACCATAGATGTTTTCCATCACGTGGCGGTGACTGGTGCCAACACCCAGGCGCAAGCGCCCCGGTGCAAGTGCGTCGATGGTCGCTGCTTGTTGCGCCATCACGAGGGGATGACGTGGGTAGACCGGCACGATCGATGTGCCTAGCCGGATGCGCGTTGTTTGCGTTGCGGCGGCAGCAAAGAGGGTCAGGGTATCCAGCATGCCTGCCGATTGCGTCATCCAGGCTTGTTGAACACCGGCATCCTCTGCCTCGCGTATCCTGTTGATCACGGTGGCGACATCTGTTGCCTGGATGGCCAGACCGGCACGGCCGCGTACCGGTCGTTGAGAAATATCTGAAGATGTGAGAATGGTGCGAACATTTTCTTCCTGAGACATAGCGCTTTTTATCCTTCTTTCGTTTGCGAGAATCCACATTGTATAAGCGAGGGGCTTAGTTCCCGTAGTAGTACCCCTCGTCAAATGGCATTGTATCACTCTAGTGAAGGCTATGCTTGCGCAAGCTTCAGGAGGCGCTCGGCGTTCAGATGACTGATCTTCTCCTTATCTGCTGGACTGATGGATGCGCTATCCAGGAACACTCTCCCTTGTTCATTCGTACTATAGGGATAATCGACCGAGAAAATTATGCGATCGGCTCCTATGGTTTGCAGGGCGAGCAAAAGCGGGGGATCAGTAAAGAAGCCACTGGTCGTAATATAGAAGTTTTGCAAAAAGTACTCAGGCACTGTACGCTGCAAATGCTTTGCCTGGGGCGTGAGCACGTTATTGATACGAGCGAGCATAAAAGGAATCATCTCCCCCATATGCCCAATGATGATCTGCAAGGTCGGGAAGCGATCGAACACACCGGCCAGGATCAGTCGCAAGGCATGGATGCCCACCTCGGAGTGCCAGCCCCAACCGGAAGTCGCCAAAAAGTAGTTCACCGCCGGATCGAGGCCTGAATAGTAGGCCTCCCGTACAGCAGCAGGTGGTACCCCAGGATGAACATACACCGGCACATCCAGGGCCACGGCCCGCTCCAAAATCGGTAGGAAGGAAGGATCATCTAGAAAACGTCCCTGGGTCGTGCCATTGATCATAGCACCTTTAAATCCGAGCGATTGCACCGCCCGGTCCAGCTCACCGGCAGCGGCCTCTGGCTCTGTCATTGGCAGGGTGGCAAATCCAGCGAAACGATCGGGATGAGCGGCAACAGCCCTGGCTAATTGATCATTTGCTGCCTGTGCCAACCTTATACCCTCGCTACCGGGAAGTGACACGACGCCTGAGACCGTATGAGAGATCACCTGGAGATCGATACCGCCCGCATCCATATCCTTCAAACGAGTCGAGCCAAGATCAGCAAGCTTCGCCTGCTGTGGGGCGACGAATGCAGCATTCGAGCCCCCTCCCTGGCTGGGAGCGTCTCTCTTCATCACCTCTGTGAACCCCTCGGCCAGGAAATGTTCTTCGATCGCAATGGTTCGCATGGTCACTCCTCTTTCAGAAAACGATGTTCTATTGAATCTTCAGAATCTTACCGCGAAGATACCCATCCCGTTTACAGGATTGAGTTAGGCGACGACATGGAATTGGCCTATTTTCTCTGGAAATTCCTATCCATCAATAACATATCACCTTTCTGCTGTTCCGAATAGATGCTCCATAGGGGTCACTGCTAGTGTATCCTTTGAAAGACATGATACCTGGCCAATAGTGCAACGACCATTGCCACTAGATAAAGGGCTTAGAATGCTATTGAAGCATACTCACCCAGAACAAGACGCATAGCAGGCTAATCTAGGATGATGGGCAGATTGGATATGACCTCCCCGCAAAGCATTTGGCTGCAAGCCTCCCTGACGAGATGATATCCTACGATCGGTAGTACCCTTGCCTGGTTATATATTGTGCCTCGATGTATAACTTTATCGAGACCCTCGCACAGCAGAGAAAACGCATGCCAGGCAAATGATATGCGGGCACTGAAAGAAGAACTGGATAAAAGAAATTTGTAGCAAGCAGTTGAAACGCTTGCTTTTAATCAAGGAGGAGTAACGTATCAATGGCAAAGCGGAAAAAGAAGACTATGACACAACTGGGCAAACAACCCCCGCGTTACCGCTTTTTTCTCAATCCGTATGAGGACTTGCGGTTTACGAGGTGCCCGCAGTGTGAGGGCAAGACGCGGCAGCGGAAGCTGCCATTGGTGATCCATGTGGATCCAATGTTTGTGCTGTCTTTAAACAAGACGTGCCGCTACTGCCCCTACTGTGATCTGCTCATCGCTCATCAAAACGATGTGGAACATTTTCTGGCAAGCTATTTCAGCGAGCAAAAGCCAGAAGTTGTTGGCAACGATTATCTGGTGCTTGGGACGGAGGACAGGCCAGCGTGGAAGCGCGGGACGCAACAACAGTTATCCATGAAAGAGATGATAGAGGAACTGCATGACTTCAAGGAAGTCCTCACGTTCAAAGTGACAGGAGGTTGGATGAGAGATGAGAGTGAGCTTCCTGCAAAAAAGTGAGGGAGTCGAGTGTGAGCAACATTGACACCTCCGAGTATAATGGACGGGTACGAGCATGTTGAAAATGGGAAGAGCTATGCAAAGTAGAAATTGGACCATCGGCGAGAGCGTCGTGGTCAAACCAGGGGTCGCAGACCCCGATACGGGTCGTGATATTGGTGGGTGGCAGGCACGCATCAGTGCCATCCTGGATGAAGCGGAAATCTTGACGCTCCAATGGGATAGTCTCACGCTGAAGAGTATACCGCCGGCCCACCTTGCCTGGTGTGAAGAAGAGGGACTGTCCTGGTCAGAAATGAATCTGTCGCCCGAGGAAGTGGAACCAGTAGCAGCGCGTGACACCGTGGATGATGTGGCTGCAGCCCTCAAAGAGCTTGAGTCCCAAACGAGCTGGCTCTATCTCGGAGGAGAACAAGGCCAACGGATTCATGCGATTGTGAACCAGGCAAAGAGTCACGATGAGTTCGCCGTGTTTCGGGCCTGGCATGCTTACCTGGAGCAGCATCTGGTCTTCCCGTTTGCCGCCACCGTGGAGGAATATCAGCGCGGGCCGGTGCGTCAAGGGGCTCGGGTCAGTGTTCTGGCCATCACTTTTCTAGACGACACCTATGGCACCATCGTGGCGGTAAAGCATAAAAATGGAGTCAATGAACTCCCATTGTGTGATCTGAAGGCCACAGGGGCCGATGCCGAGACCCAGAAGTTGGTGGAGGATTACGCCGTGTGGTTTGCCAATCGCTAGCGCACACTTACTCCACAGCAAAGGCCCAATTGAGCTGCTGCACGGAGAAGAGTTCGGGATCGGGAGCCTAAATCCGGTGCTAGAATTCGTATCCCCGGTTCACCCAATAGTGCCAATCCTCAATAGCTTGCTGGGTCTCCTCATCCACCCCAATACCCTCCAGTTGCATTAAGGGAACTGCACGATCCCTTGACAAAATGGCAAAATCAGCTATACTTTATTTAAGACCGTTCGGTCTTAAATTATTGCCAATAAAACAGACCGATCGGTCTGATGAAGTAGCCAGCATGAAAGGAGTGCTTGATGAGCAATGTTCAAACGAGTCGCACCCGCGTGATTACCTGGGAAGACCCCACGGCAGCAGTTCAAACAGGAAAGACGATCAATGGCATCGAGTATCTCAAAGCCTTGCAATCGGGTGAGCTTCCGCCACCTCCCATTGCTGTCTTGATGGGTATGTGGATCACCGAGGTGAGCGAGGGACGCGTCGTCTTTGCCGCCGAGCCAGCGGAGTATCATTACAATCCTCTTGGTACGGTGCATGGAGGGGTGATGGCGACACTCCTGGACTCGGCGCTTGGGTGTGTCGTACAATCCATGCTCCCCGCCGGAGTAGGCTATACCACCGTCGAACTCAAGGTCAACTACCTGCGACCTATTACGGTGAAGACGGGAACGGTGTATTGCGAGGGGAAGATCATTTACGTTGGAGGACGCATCGCCACCGCCGAAGGCCGCTTGACCGATGCTGAGGGCAAACTTTATGCGCATGGAACGACCACGTGTCTCATTTTGCGTCCATCATCTCCCCCTGCGCAGGGGTCAGCCCAACTCTTCAATCGCCAGGGCTACTTTGGCTCGTCCCTTACCGATATTATGCGTGAAACCGGATTGGAGAAAGGGGGGATTTATAACCATTTCTCCAGTAAGGAACAACTGGCCCTGGAAGCGTTCGATTACGCGTATGGACTGGTTGAGCAGCGCATGCGCCTGGCGCTGGCAGGGAAGCTGAACGCGATAGAGCGTCTCCTGGCTATTGTCTCGGTCTTTGAAGGGATCGTAGAAGACCCCCCGGTTGCTGGCGGCTGCCCGATTCTCAATACAGCGATTGAGGCAGATGATGCCAACGAGGCGCTGCGAGAGCGGGCGAGAGTGGCCATGGATAGTTGGCGCACTACCATTCATCGTATTGTGAACAAAGGCATAGAGCGCCAGGAGATTTGCCCAGGAGTAGACGCAGATGAGGTAGCGTCGATCCTCATTGCCACGCTTGAGGGCGCCGTTATGCTGAGTAATCTTTATAAAAATCCTACGTATATGAAACGGGCGGCCAATCATATTGCCCACTATATTGAGACTATCAGGCCAGCAATCGAAGCGAGGGCGGAATGACACGCCAAAAGTTTCGTTTATGATGCTGTGCTGAGTAATCAGGTGTTCTACAGAAGGAAGAGGAAAGTTATGAATCGCTATATGCTTGAGAAGTGGCCATGGATTGAGGGAACACATGGGATGCGCTCGCAACTGTTAGACAGCCTGAGTGATGCTGACCTGGCTTTTAGCCCTGGAGGGCAAAATATGACGTTGGGTGCTTTATGCCGTGAGATGGGTGAAGTCGAGTATTCGTACATTCAGTCGTTGAAAACCTTCCGGCAAGACTGGTCATATCACAACGGGGAAGTGGGTTTGGAGAGCAGTGTCGCCCGACTTAAGGCGTGGTTTCAAACATTGGACGATGAATTGAAAGCAACGGTTGATGCTTTCTCGGATGAGGATTTGCAGAAGACGATTGACCGGGGCGGCTTTTCGACGCCAGTTGAGCTCCAACTGGATGTCTATCTCCAGGCATTGTTGATTTTTTTAGGGAAGGCGACGGTCTACTTTAAGGCGATGAACAAGGCATTGCCTCAGAACTTTCAGGAATATATTGGGTGAGGAACGGGTGTATGAATTGTCTACACCAAAACACAAGGAGGCAAAAGGTATGTCACACCAAATGGATTATACAGAGCGGGGCCAAGAAGAGCCATCTCCATACGCTACCGGCTACCAGGAGACACCCGGGTTCAACAGCTATGCCACCGGCCAGGGAATGTTCAGCGCCGGGCAGAAACTCTCAGGGTCAGCGGGCAAAACGCCCAGTGCGAGCCAACGCCTGGTACTGGCAATTGTTTCGCTCGTTCTCTGGGTCATCACGCTCTTTTTTTTGGTAATCATTGCCATTGCGGCACATGCCGACGCCACTGCAGGAGTATACATTCTGCTGGTCATGGTACTCTTCTCCATGTTGATCGCCGTGATCAATGTTGTGTATAACCGCAACAATAGGTGATAACGCGAGGCAAGTATTACAGCAGAGAGATGCTTCGCTTCGCTCAGCATGACAAAGATGGCGGCAACGCGTGATAACGCAAGGCAAGTAGGACACCGGGTTGTTGTGGCGTGTCCTATGGAAAGCTGATGGTTCCCTGAGAGCCATCGACGGTGATCTGCTGGCCCGTCGTGATGCGCTCAATCGCGCCGGTCACACCTACCACCGCCGGAATGCCGTACTCGCGGGCTACGACCGCGCCGTGCGACATCGGGCCGCCCATTTCCATGACCAGGCCGCTCGCTGTGAGGAAGAGCGGCGTCCAACCGGGGTCGGTTGAAGGGGCGACCAGGATTTCACCTGGTTCCAGACGAGCACCCACCGGTTCCAGAATCACGCGCGCGGTCGCCGTTACCAGACCCGCCGAAGCTGGGGTTCCTTTGAGCATTCCATTCGTAGCGGCTCCTGCCACGCTCTGCGCTTCGGCCTCCGGCTCGGTGCCATCCGAAAGCAAGATGCGCGGGATATGGCGCCTCCCCAACTCGCGCTCGTAGCTCAGTCGGCGCTCGCGCACAACCGCATGCATGTCTTTGCCCGCCAGGGCCTCGTGGGCCTCCGCGAGCGTGAGAAAGAAAATATCCCCGGTAGCTTCCAGGCGTCCAGCACGCACCAGTTCCTCACCTGTCGAAATGAGAAGGCGCCGCGCCTCCGCCATGAGCAAGACAATGGTATATTTTGGACCCTCACGCAGGCCTGTCAGGTCGCGTATCCTCCTCAGGCAGAAGTGAACGAGCTTCCCTCGGAGCCAGCCGCGTTTGCGCGTTCGCCGCGTCAGTTCCGCCACCATAGCCTCCGCTTCCCGCGCACCGCGCTGGAACTGGACATCCGGCGCTGCATCTGGATTGGTAAGTTGCAGGTAGTTGGCGAGTACGCCGAGCAGATACGCCGCGTCCTCCGACCAGCGCGGCAGTCCCAGGTCAATTTCGGCCACGCCCCGGTGCCCATAGGTGCGCAGAAAGTCTGCCAGCTCTTGCTGCAATGCAGGCGGCAAGCTTCCTTCGTGGTATGCCTGCGCCAGTTGCTCTGGTCGCCCCTCGCGGAACAGGGTGACGACTGCCGTCTCTTCTCTTAGACGGTGGGCCACCTGCCAGAGCTCCAGGTCCATCTCGGTAGTCGGGTTATAGGGGAGGCTGCGCAGCACCGTCTGGAGTTCATCAGCGGTTGCCATGCCGTTCAGTAATTTGCTCGCCACCACCGGTAAGCCAAACACTAGCCATAACACCGGCAAAAAGCCGGACAAGATCGCAGGGAAATGCTCCTGCACTCCGCGCTCAAACGCTGCCAGGCGTTCTTCTGCGCTCGCATCGTGCGGAAGTTCGTTCAACAGTGCGTGCACCTGCTGCTGCAAACGCGAAAAGCGCTTGCGCGCCGTCTCTGGATTGAGCAAGTCCTGGACGAAATAGAGCAAAGGCGCTGCACGGAGACGTACCATCAGGCCGAGAACTTTGCGGAAGACGGCCCGGCGCGGCGTGTGAATGGGAGCGAAGCGGGGATCGGCAGCCAGCCGCTCCAGGATGACACCGGAGCGCGCCTCCATGTGTTCCATCAGCTTGATCAGAAAGGGAGACCAGAACGTGCTGCGCAACATGGGTGTGAGATCGAGGAAGAGACGATGGGCCGCCTCTTTGGCAAAAGCGGGACCGGCCAGGAGGTTAGCGGGAGGAAAGCCCATTAGTGCTGCACCGGAAGCCATCAGCAAGCGAATGAAGGCCAGGCCCATAGGAGTGAGCGGGCCATAGACCCCCTGGGCGACATTGGCCGAGAAATACGCGCGCACGCCCTCTTCTGGCGAGGGGGCATCGGCGGGCAGCGGAAAGAGCGTCGTGATCGGCCGCGCCTGCGTCAGCCAGAGCTTGCCCTTGTCATCAATCGCCCATTCGATATCCTGTGACGCCCCAAAGTGTGCTTCCACCTGCATCCCCAACTTCGCGAGGGCGACGAGCTGTTCATCGGTGAGGCTGGGGAGCTTGCTTAGCTCTGCCGACTCGACGCGCTCCGTCCCACCGGTGGAAAGCGCGCGAATAAGCACTTGTTTTTCGCCCAGGTGGCGCTCGACGATTTCGCCGCTGGCGGCATTGACCACAAAGTGATCGGGATTGACGGCACCGGAGACAACCGCTTCTCCCAGGCCAGGATTCGCGTCGATGACGGCCTGGTGACGACGGCCGGTGAGGGGATTGGCCGTAAAGAGGACGCCTGCGATCGTGGCATTCACCATGTGCTCTACCACGACCGCCAGGCGTACGGTAAGAGGATCGATATGGTTGCTCAAGCGATAAGTTACCGCGCGATCCGTCCACAAAGAAGCCCAGCAGCGCCGCACCGCGTCGAGTACGGCCTCGATCCCTATAACGTTGAGATAGGTTTCCTGCTGACCGGCGAAGCTCGCGAAAGGGAGGTCTTCGGCAGTAGCGGAGGAGCGTACAGCCACGGGAAGCGGTTCACGATAGTCTTCCCGAATAGCTTCTACGATGGCTGTAGGAATGGAGACCGCTAACAGCGCGGCACGGGCGGTGGCGGCATATTCCTGTAAACGAGCAGCATCGCCAGCGTTGGAGGCGTTGGTGGCAGCAAGCGCGTGGAGTATCGTTTCAAGCTTCGCCTGTTGGCTCGCGAGTTCATAGGCTGCCGTGGTGACGCAGAAGCCATCCGGCACAGGGAGCCCTGCCCGTATGAGTTCGCCTAAATTGGCCGCTTTGCCTCCGACAAGAGGCAATAAACTGGCCTCGATAGCGCTCAAAGGGAGGACGAGGGGGCTATGACTCGCCTGGGATGTCTGATCTGGTTGGTTCTGGTTCTGGATATTCAAAAACGCACCTCCTATGGTGACGCAAGTATCCTGTTGAGTGTCAATTATACAACACCAGCTCACCAACTCGTTGGGATGATCCTGGTGATTCCCCAGAAGTCCGCGAGAGATCCTTCGCTGCGCTCAGGATGACAGCTCGGGGTGTGTCATCCTGAGCGCAGCGAAGGATCTCTCGCGCACATTTGTCCAGCACAATCCTCTTGACAAAACAGCAAACGACCCGGTATAGTTGAGACAGATACACAAGTTGATTAGCCAGACGAAAGAAGTGGTCCATCTATGAGACAGCACGCTTACCAGGTGTTTGCGGGGTGGATCATGCTTCTTCGCGGCGCTCCTCCCCCTCCATGGTTTCTCCGGCAGTATTGAAACAGCCCCGAGCTTTTTTGTGATCATTTAGCGGGGAAGCCTGCTCTTTTTCTGCTGAAGAGTTAACAGTCCCTTACATTTTCGCACCGGCGCTGTATACAGTACCACAGTCCTTGCTTTTTCTTGTCTTGTTTTGTTTTTTCCACAGACCTTTTTGCACAGAAATGAGGTAACGGGTATGTCAACTGAATTACCACCTGCACATTACGATTTACGTGTCAAACGCGACCTCGGGAATGGTCTTCTCCTGCGCTGGTCGGAGGCAAACGATACTGAGGAGCTTGTGTATCTCACCGGCAATGTGTTCCGTGACGAAGCGGACGAGCCGCCCAATACGCGTGCTGAGAACCTGGTGCGCGAGTTGATGAGCGGCCGGCACCCCTTGATGGGGCCGCGTGATTTTATTGTCATTGAGGATACGCGGCGCAGGGAGCACAAGATGGTTGCCTGCACCTGCTTCTGGTCGCAGACGTGGGAGTACGAGGGGATCCGTTTTGGCTTTGGCCGACCAGAGATTGTCGGAACCGACCCCGATTATCGCAATCGCGGGCTGGTGCGCAGCATGTTCGAGGAGATCCACGCGCGCAGTGAGGCCGAGGGCCACCTGGCCCAGGGCATCACAGGCATTCGATACTTTTATCGCCAGTTTGGGTATGAATACGCGCTGAATCTGGGCGGAAGAAGGGTAACCAACCTCTCGCTTATCCCCGCTGCCAAAGAAAATGAACCTGAGCCATACACGCTGCGCGACGCCACAGAAGATGATATCCCGTTGATTGTAGAGCTGTACGACCGCCGCAGACGCGAAAGTATGGTTAGTTCGCCTCTCGAAGCGAACTGGCTGCGCTACCATCTTAAGATGTGGAACGTCATTGAAACTGAAGACAACTGGCATGTGCAGATCATCATGGAGCGCGCAGGGATGGCGGTCGGCTTCCTTTTAGTGCCCATTATGCGTTGGGAGAAGAATATGGAGGTCTTCGCGCTGGAAGTCAGGCCAGAAGTGAACTTGAAGGCCGTCCTGCCGCCTCTTTTGCACGCCCTGGCAGTGCAGGGGCAAGGCTTGAAGGCGAAGCCGGGGGCAGGTCCGTTTCAAGAGATCAGCTTTAGTTTGAGCGCCACGCATCCTGTGTATGAGGTGTTGGGGAGCGCGCTCACCACCAGGTGTGTGCCGCCCTATGCCTGGTATGTGCGCGTGCCTGATGTGC
>WNGJ01011225.1_pt1 | contig 13579 bp, 9 predicted proteins | sample 5400611 | NCBI WGS metagenome assembly WNGJ01 (sample SAMN13153375, study PRJNA577476) | soil metagenome | isolation source: 40 cm soil or saprolite under Garry oak tree replicate 1 | place: USA:California | collected 2016-06-15 | reverse complement strand
GTGGCACCTGCTCCATTGAGAGCGCCCCGGCACAGGGAACATGTCTTCGTGTGCGCATTCCCACACACGACGAGCCTGGGTCTGCTGTGGAAGAGGGCAAACGACACTGAGAAGAGACCCCTTGCTTCCCCCTTTCGAGTGAGGTCCCCTATCCCCCCAAAGGGGGAACAAGAACACGCCCAATGAGGGTAGCATTTTTCCATCTTGATCCCTACACTAGAGAGAGAGTCACGTAAGGTGCCACGAAGTGCCAGAGGGTGGGAAATTCAGGCGGAATAGACCTCTGGGGAGCAACAGAACGAAAAAACACGGTGAGCTACGAGATGGCTTCTCAGGCTAATCGATGAGGGAAGGAAGAGCAGTTCGTGACGCGGAAAATTCCCTGAAAAGACACGTGTTTTGCATCTATTAACGGAGCCTATCCTGAGAGGATGAGGACATTGACTGCGCCGGGAGGTCTCGAGCCATGATGCATTGGATCGTTGGATGGAGCCTGAAGTTCCGACTTTTCGTAGTTGCTCTCGCCGTGGCGATGATGTTCGTTGGTATCACCCAACTTCGCACCATGCCGGTGGACGCCTTACCTGAGTTCGCGCCCCCATATGTGGAGGTGCAGACCGAAGCCCTCGGGCTTTCGGCCCCCGAAGTAGAAGAATTGGTCACCCTCAACCTCGAGGAGTTGCTGAACGGTACGCCGTGGCTTCAAACCATGCGCTCCACGTCGGTCCCCGGGCTCTCGTCGATCACCCTCATCTTCCAGCCCGGGACCGACATCATCCGTGCACGGCAGTTGGTGAGTGAGCGCCTGAGTCTGGCGTATGCGTTGCCAAACGTGGCACAACCGCCTGTCATCCTGCCGCCCCTATCGGCGACGAGCCGGGCCATGATCGTCGGCCTGTCCTCGAAGCAGGTGTCTGCGATCGAGATGTCGGTGCTCGCTCGCTGGACTATTCGGCCTGCCCTGTTGTCCGTCCCCGGCGTGGCGAATGTGGCCATCTGGGGCATGCGGGACCGGCAGTTGCAGGTGCAAGTCGATCCGGCAAAGTTGCGAGCGAACCATATCACGCTCGATCAAATCGTCTCAACCACCGGCAATGCCTTGTGGGTGTCGCCACTCACCTTCTTGAACGCATCGACGCCCGGTAGCGGAGGGTGGATCGATGGACCCCAACAGCGGATCGAGGTCCGGCACGTCTTGCCTATCTCATCACCAAAGGACCTCGCCCAGGTGAATGTCGAGGATACGACGTTGAGCCTGGGTGACGTGGCCGCGGTAGTGGAAGATCATCAGCCGCTCATCGGGGACAATATTCTCGCCAACGACAGTCCCGGCCTCCTGCTCGTCATCGAGAAGTTCCCAGGTGCCAACCCAGAGGATGTGACGCGGGGGGTCGAAGCAAAGCTCGCTGAGTTGCAGCCCGGCCTTTCCGGTATACAGATCGACACCAATATTTTCCGGCCAGCGAACTTCATCGATATGGCGATGGGCAACCTTACCTGGTCGCTGCTCATCGGCTTTCTTCTCCTGGTGCTCGTCCTCCTCGCCTTTTTTTACCACTGGCGTGTCGCACTGATCAGCCTGGTGGTAATCCCGTTGTCGCTGGTGACGGCGGGGCTTGTGCTTGACCTGCGCGGCTCCACGATGAACATGATGGTCCTGGCGGGTTTGCTGATCGCCGTCGCCATCGTCGTCGACGACGCGATCATGGACGTGGAGAACATCGTGCGACGTCTGCGCCAGCATCGCCTGGAGGGGAGCGACAGGTCAACGGCGAGCATCATCCTGGAGGCCTCGCTCGAGGTGCGCAGCGCCATGATCTTTGCAACGCTGATCATCCTGCTGGCGCTGTTGCCGATCTTCCTTCTGGGGGGCGTCTCCGGCGCCTTCTTCCAGCCGCTCGCCATCTCCTATGCGCTGGCCTTGCTGGCCTCGCTGGTGGTGGCGCTGACCGTCACGCCGGCGCTTTGTCTGCTCCTGTTGCGCAATGTCCCGCTCGAGCGGCGCGAGTCCCCCCTCCTGTGCTGGTTGCAGCGTGGCTACGAGGGGTTGCTCATGCGGCTTATTCGCGTACTTCGCCCGGCGTTCCTGGCCATCGGTGCCCTCGCCACCAGTGCCCTAGCATTGGTCGGCCTCGCGATGTTGCCCTCGCTTGGGGGAATGCCAACGCTCCCTTCGTTCAAGGAGCCAAATGTCATGATCCGGTGGCAGGCTCCGCCGGGCACGTCCTATCCTGAAATGGCCCGGGTCACGAAGCTGGCCAGCCGCGAACTGCGGACCATACCGGGGGTGCGTAACGTTGCAGCCAATGTAGGGCGTGCCGTGCTGGGGGATCAGGTGGTCGATGTCAATTCCGCCCAGCTTGTGGTCAGCATCGATCCTGCCGCCAATTATGACGCGACGGTGGCTGCCATCCGTAAGGTGGCAGGCGGCTACCCCGGAATCAGGAGCGAAGTGCAGACCTACCTGAAGGAGGCCACCAGCCAGGTGCTGACGGGAACGAGCAACGATATCGTCGTGCGTATCTCCGGCCCAGACCTGGGTGTCCTGCGCAGCAAAGCCGAGGAAGTGAGGCGCGCCATTTCGCAGATCAACGGTGCCGTTGATGTGCATACGGAGCTGCAAGTCGAGAAGCCACAGGTGGATATCGAGGTGAACCTTGCCAAGGCTCAGCGCTATGGGCTCAAACCGGGTGATGTCCGCCGGGCGGCATCTACGTTGGTAGCCGGCATTGAAGCCGGGAGTCTCTTCGAGGAGCAGAAGGTGTTCCAGGTGGTCGTGTGGGGTACGCCACAGACGCGCTACAGTCTGAGCAGTATCCGTGATCTGCTCATCGATACGCCCGACGGCGGCCAGGTGCGCCTGGGGGATGTGGCCGACGTGCGCATCGTGCCGACCCCGAACCTCATCCAACATGAAACCGTCTCGCGTCGCGTCGACGTGGGGCTCAATGTGCGTGGGCGCGATCCCAATGCCGTCGTGAGTGACATTCAACAGCGTCTCTCGGCGATCAAGTTCCCACTCGAATACCGTGGGGCGGTGCTCGGGGGGTACCAGGAGCAACAGGCTGATCAGAGAAACCTGCTTATCTTCGGTCTCGCCGCTGCCATCGGAGTCTTTCTCCTCCTGCAGGCGGCCTTCGGGAGCTGGCGCCTGGCAGCGCTGGCCTTCTTCACTCTGCCATCAGCCCTTCTAGGTGGAGTGCTGGCGGCGTTCGCGGCTGGCAGGATGATCCCGTTCGCTTCGTTCGTCGGCCTGCTCGCTGTGTTCGGGATAGCAATACGCGGCAGCATCATGCTGATCAAACACTACCAGCATCTTGAGCAGCACGAAGATAAGCCGTTCGGTCTTGACCTCGTTTTGCAGGGGGCGCGGGAGCGGCTCGCGCCGATTCTGATGATCGCGTTAGCGGTGGGGCTGGCTCTCATGCCCCTGGTGATTTCCGGTAGCATCCCCGGTCAAGAGATTGCCAGCCCGATGGCCATCGTTATCCTGGGTGGCCTGGTCACCTCGACGCTGCTCAACCTGTTCGTTGTCCCTTCCCTGTACTTGCGGTTCGGTGCTAGATCGCAAGCACGCGCCTCAATGGAAATTCCGCAAGTTCACCATGAAAGCAGTGAGGCGGCTATCTCTGAAGCTTACACGACGAGGAGGAATCCAGATGTGGCATAGAAATCGCTGGATGATTGCGGTACTGATTATCGCTGCTGCTCTCACACTTGCGGCATGTGCGGCACAGACGCCCCGGACGTCAGAAAGTCTCACCAGCAGCCCACCCGCCAGGGTCGAGCGTATTGTGGGGACGAACTTTAGTCGCGTGATCTTGACCGCGGAGGCGGCCAAACGGCTCGATATCCAGACAGCCCCGGTTCATGACGCGCAAGTTCGAGGGAAGCTGCGAAAGGTCGTCCCCTACGCTGCGGTGTTCTACGACCTGAACGGCGCAACCTGGGTGTACATAAACCTCGAACCCCTTAACTTCGTTCGCGCTAGCATTAGTGTCGACTACATCGATGGTGATCTGGCTGTTCTGTCGGATGGTCCACCCTCTGGCACCGAGGTGGTGACCGTCGGAGCGCCTGAGTTGTACGGCACTGAGTTCGGGGTCGGGCAATGATCGCGCAAGGAGGTCTTGAGCCATGTTACGTTGGATCGTCAGATCGAGCCTACACTTTCGCTTCCTGGTGATTGCTGCCGCCGCGGTGATGATGCTCCTGGGCACCAAGCAACTTTTCGGCCTGCCGGTGGATGTCTTTCCCGAGTTCGCGCCGCCGTATGTGGAGATTCAGACCGAAGGCCCAGGCATGTCCACCCAGGAGGTGGAATCGCTGATCACTGTCCCGCTGGAGAACTCGCTCAACAGCACCCCGCATCTCGACACTCTGCGCTCCAAGTCGGTCCCCGGGGTCTCAGCGATCACTCTCATCTTCAAGCCAGGGACCGACATCATGGAGGCACGGCAGTTGGTGCAGGAGCGCCTTGCAATAGCGATACGTACGTTGCCATCCTGGGCAGGCATACCCTGGATGCTCCCGCCCCTGTCGGCGACGAGCCGGGTCATGCAGATCGGAATTTCTTCGAACACCTATTCCCAGACTGATCTGGCGATGACCACCTACTGGTCGATCAGGTGGCGCTTGATGGCTGTTCCCGGCGTGGCGAATGTCGTCATATGGGGCGACCGGTTTAAGCAGTTGCAGGTGCAAACTGATCCAGCAAAGTTGCAAACCTACCACGTGTCGCTGGATGAGGTGCAGGAGGTCACCTCGGATGCCCTGGACTACGGGTTATTGAAGTATACGAACGCAGCGAAGACGCGTGTTGGCGGGTTCATCGATACCCCCGCTCAACGGCTCGCGGTTCAGCACCTCTTGCCCGTCATCGGGCCGGAGGATCTGGCCAAAGTGCCCGTCCATGACAGGAGAAAGAGCGATGGCTCGCCGCTGACCCTGGGCGACCTGAGCCAGGTGGTGTGGGATCATCAACCGCTCATCGGGGATGCTGTCATTAACGACAGTCCCGGCCTCCTGCTCATCGTTGAGAAATTCCCATGGGGCAACACGCTGGATGTGACGCGGGGGGTCGATGCAGCGCTCGCGGAGATGCGGCCCGGTCTTCCAGGTGTACAGATCGATTCTACCATCTTCCGACCGGCGACCTTCATCCAGACGGCGATAGACGACCTCACCAGGTCGTTGCTCATCTCTTGTCTGCTCGTGATGCTGGTCCTCGCTGCCTTCCTCTTCGAGTGGCGTACCGCGCTGATCAGCTTGATAGCGATTCCATTGTCGCTGGTGATAGCGGGGCTTGTGCTCGACCTGCGCGGGGCCACGATCAACACGATGATCCTGGCAGGTCTCGTAATAGCTATTGGTGGTGTTGTCGATGACGCAATTATCGACGTGGAGAACATTGTGCGGCGTCTGCGCCAGCACCGCAGGGAGGGAAGCAACCGGTCAACGGCGAGCATCATCCTGGAGGCCTCGCTCGAGGTGCGCAGTGCGATCATCTACGCGGTGCTAATTGATGTGATGGTCTTGTTGCCGGTCTTCTTCCTGGGAGGTGTCTCCGGTGCCTTCTTCCAGCCGCTTGCTATCTCCTATGCGCTAGCCCTGCTGGCCTCGATGGTGGTGGCGCTGACCGTCACGCCGGCGCTGTGCCTGCTTCTGTTGCGCAATGCCCCGCTCGAGCGGCGCGAGTCCCCCCTCCTACGCTGGCTGCAACGCGGTTATGAGGGGCTGCTTGGGAGGATCATCCGCTCACCGGGTCCCGCGTTCCTCACCGTCGGTGCCCTCGTGGTGATCGGCTGCTCGGTGTTGCCATTTCTTGGACAGTCGCTGTTCCCTACGTTCAAGGAGAAGGATTTCCTTATGCACTGGGTCACTACGCCGGGTACGTCCCCAAATGAAGTCGTCCGGATCACGACCCAGGTCAGTCGCGAGCTGCGCACCATCCCGGGGATCCGTAGCTTCGGCTCCCATATCGGGCGCGCTGTGCAGGGGGAGGAGATATCCGGTATCAATTTTGCCGAGAATTGGGTCAGCATTGACCCTGCCGCCGATTACGACACGACGGTGGACGCCATCCGCAACGTGGTCTACAGCTACCCCGGGCTGTATCACGATGTGCAGACCTACCTCAATGAGAGAATCGATGAGGTGCTGGTGGGATCGAGCGATCAGATCGTTGTGCGCATCTCCGGCCCTGATCTGGGCGTCCTGCGCAGCAAGGCCGAGGAGGTGAGACGCGCCCTCTCGCAGATCAATGGTGCCATTGACGTACATTCGGAGCTGCAAGTTGACGTGGCACACATACAAGTCGAGGTGGACCTCGCCAAGGCCCAGCACTATGGACTCAAACCGGGCGATGTGCGCCGGGCGGCGGCCACATTGGTAGCGGGCACCGAAGTCAGTGACATTCACCGGGACGGAAAAGTGTACGATGTGATGGTGTGGGGTACGCCCGGGGCGCGCGATAGCCTGAGCAGTATCCGCAATCTGCTCATCAGCACACCCAACGGCGGCACGGTGCACCTGGGGGATGTGGCCAACGTGAGCGTCCTGCCGACCCCAAACCTCATAGCGCGCGAAAACAACTCGCGTCGCATCGACGTGGGCCTCAACGTCAGTGGGCGCGATCTCGGTGCAGTAGTGAGCGATGTCCAACAGCGCCTTTCGGCGATCAAGTTCCCGCTCGAATACCATGCGGAACTACTTGGGGAGTATCAGGAGCGACAGGCTGCCCAGCAGAACCTGCTCCTCTTCGGCATCGCCGCCGCCATCGGGGTCCTCCTCCTCCTACAGGCGGCCTTCGGCTCCTGGCGTCTGGCGACTCTGGCCTTCTTCACCCTACCGTCGGCCCTGGTGGGCGGGGTACTGGCAGCGTTCGCGACTGGCGGGGTGATCTCGATGGGGTCACTGGTGGGATTCTTCACGGTGTTCGGAGTTGCGGCACGCAACGGCATTATGCTGATCAATCACTGTCAGCATCTTGAGCGGGAAGAAGGTGAACCCTTCGGTCTCGGGCTTGTGCTGCGGGGAGCGCGGGAGCGGCTCGCGCCGATCCTGATGACGGCGCTAGCGGCGGGGTTGGCGCTCGTGCCCCTGGTGATCTTCGGCAACATCCCCGGTCAAGAGATCGAGTACCCGATGGCCATCGTGATCCTGGGTGGTCTGGTCACCTCGACGGTGCTCAACCTGTTCGTCGTCCCCTCCCTGTACTTGCGGTTCGGGAAGAAGGATCTGCTTTCCCGTCGCAGCGCCGGGTAGTCGATCGGCAGCGGGGATGCACCGAGACCCGCTCTATTGAGGTTAGTTGTGGCATGAACGACTATCTGGCTTTCACCTTTCTTCTTCAAAGGAGATCTGCCTAGCAATAATTCACAGATCCTGAATAGCGGTCTGTTTTGTGCTTGACGATCTTATTATGACTTGCTATTATGAGTGATGACATTTGGAGAGAGCTAGTTCTCCAGATGAGACTGCGCCCGTAGCTCAGTGGACAGAGCAATCGCCTTCTAAGTGATTGGCCGTGGGTTCGAGTCCCGCCGGGCGCGCCTTTTTCAGACTAGACGCAACCTCAGCAATGTGAGCGAATGCGCGGGAAATGTATATGTGAAACTTTGCCCATTCACTTCCAACGTTTGTTGGCATACCGAGACTGCCTCAGGCTCTTCAAAGGAGTTGATAACACTTGGACTCGCCCCATTCACCTCATAAACCTCAGCCCCAACAAGCGAACCTGCATCCGTCAACTGAACTGTACTTGTGTGGACATGCTCCTGGTCACGATTCACCACCGCCAGTGCAAGCACATTTTCAGCCTCATAATAGGTCCCTGCCGCATCCAACAACTGAAACGGCCCTAAATCCAGAATCCGGTGATGGTGCCAGGCAGGAATTTCCTCTCGCAGCAGTTCGTAACGTTCGCTCTCAACATACACATCCAGCGCAATCCCCTGCATGTACTTCGCGTAGAGCAGCAGTGGGAAATAGATCGTTTGGAGGAACAGACCATCCTTGCTGGTTAAAATTGGAGAGAGCACATTCACCATCTGAGCAAGATTCGCCATCCGTACCGTGCGACAATGCCGGATAAAAATATTGAGGTACGTTGCAACCGCCAATGCATCTGCAAGAGTGTAGCGTTCCTCCAACACTCCCAACTCAGAAGCTTCGCGAAACCAGATATTCCACTCATCATACGCAACATAGATGGGATGCTTGATATCCTGTTGATAGCGAACGCGATCAATCACCGCCTGGCAACTCTTCAGCGCCCGCTCCGCCTGGTGAGGCAAGAAGACATTGTTATAGTACTCATTACTGCCCGTATAAATATGAATGCTATGGAAATCTACAAAAGGAGCCAACGCCTCCAAAACGATCCGATCCCAGTCATCCCAGCCGGTCATCCCACAACTAACCAGCTTGATGCCAGGATCAGTCCACTTCATCACCTTCGCAAACTCTCGCGCCTTCTTGCTATAATCTACCGCATCAAGAGCGCCGATCTGCCAATTCCCATACATCTCATTGCCCAGCCCCCAATACTTCACCTTGTAGGGCTCTTCTCGTCCATGCTTACGACGCAGATTAGCCCAGTATGTATTGCCGGTACCATTGCAGTACTCCACCCACGCCTGCGCCTCATCGATCGTACCATTGCCCATATTGACACAGAGATACGGCTCAATATCGAGCAGTTCGCAGTATTGCAAGAACTCATTGGTCCCGAAACGATTGGACTCCTCAGCATGCCATGCCAGCTCCAAACGTCGCGGTCGTTGCTCTACTGGCCCCACACCATCAAGCCAGTGATAGCCACTAACAAAATTACCGCCCGGCCAACGCAATACAGGTATCCGCAGCGCCTCCAGAGCCTCTATAACATCGCGCCGGAAGCCATATTCATCACTGAGCGGTGACCCCTCATCAAATATGCCGCCATAAATACACCGCCCCAGATGCTCAATGAACCCCCCATAGATTCTCCTATCCACGCTGCCAATCCTGCGATCCAGGTCAATTTTGATTTTCGCCACGCTTTATCTCCCCCTTTTCCTGCATAGCTTCTTAACATTGTTTATACGCGATGCAACTATTCTTAGCTTCAGCTATCCGATGAAAGTTCCTTCACAACTGTCGTAGTATTGACGATCAGGCTCAATACAATCGCCCTTGACACCAGCCGCGCAGATACGTACAGTTATATCATCCACTTGAGTATATGATATCAGGAATCACTCTTCCAGTGGACGCTAGTTGGAACACCTGGTAATGGCTGGCAGAGTACATACCTCAGTCGAAAGGAGATTCCACGATGAGCGAAATAGATATCCGGCAACAGGGAAACACGAATTCTTTGATGTTGGCGTACCGGTAGGAGTTTTAGCCTTAAGAGCCTCGGGCGGCCTGGTCATGGCAACGAAGAATGGTTTCGCCTTCTGGGATCCACAAACCCAACAGCTTCACTTTATTGGAGACGCCGAGGCAGATAAACCTCACAACCGCTTTAATGATGGAGCCGTCGATTGCCAGGGCCGTTTCTGGGCCGGAACAATGTGCGAAGTTCCGGCGGTACGTAAAGGTGGTGAAGGGAGCCTCTACCGCCTTGATCCCGATGGCTCTATTCACCTGATGGAAACAGGCCTTACCATATCCAACGGCATTGGTTGGAGCCCTGACAACCAAATCATGTATCTTACCGATTCACCTCAGTATGTGATTTATGCCTATGATTTCGATCCAGCAACAGGCACCATCACAAATCGCCGACCCTTCCTACATACTCCTGAGGAAGAAGGTGATCCAGATGGCCTGACCGTTGACAGCGAGGGCTACATCTGGAGCGCTCACTGGGGCGGCTGGAAGATAACGCGCTATGATCCTACTGGAAAAGTAGAGCGAGTCATCTCACTTCCAGTACCATATCCTACCAGCTGCACATTTGGCGGCCCAGATTTAGATGAGCTATACATCACCTCTGCCTGGACTGAACTAGGCGAGGAACAAAGAAAGAACCATCCTTTGGCTGGTGATCTTTTTCGACTCAAAACGGGTGTCAAAGGGCAAGTACGACCGAAATTTGCCGGATAGATAGAGGCAACACATGAAAATCGTTGATGTCAAAACGCATGTGCTGGGCACGGCATGGAGAAATCTCACCTTTGTGCGAGTCTTGACCGACGAAGGGCTAGAGGGCCTTGGCGAGGTGCGCATGCTCAACCACACGGATGCACTGCTTGGATATTTTGCAGAGGCAGTGCCAAATCATATCTTAGGAAGCGATCCCTTCAACATCGAAGACCTTGTAGAGCGGATGTTTCGCAATGACTTTGCACGCACTGGCGAAATCGCTATGTCCGCCATCGCGACCATAGAAATCGCCTGCTGGGATATCATGGGTAAAGCCCTTGGGCTACCAGTATATAGGTTACTTGGTGGTGCCGTGCGAGATAGGATCAAGGCCTATGCCAATGGCTGGTATACGGTCGAGCGCACACCCGAGGAGTTCCATGCTGCGGCCAAACGCGCGCTCGAGAAGGGCTATCGTGCCCTCAAGTTCGACCCTTTCGGCTCAGGCTTCTACGAACTTGACCGAGCTGAGAAAAGGCGCGTTATCGAACTGGTTGAGGCAGTCTACGATGCAGTTGGTCCCGATGTAGAGATATTGATCGAGATGCATGGGCGTTTCAACGTAGCTACCGCAGTAGAGATGGCTCGCGAACTTGAGCGATTCAAGCCCTCGTGGGTCGAGGAACCGGTGCCGCCTGAGAACCTCGCCGCACTCAAAAAGGCCTCGGAGAAGATCACCATTCCCATAGCGACCGGAGAGCGCATCCACACCCGCTATGACTATCGTCAACTCTTTGAGTTGCAAGCGGCTGATATCATTCAACCGGATATTACACACTTTGGCGGTCTGCTGGAAACAAAGAAATTGGCAGCCTGGGCGGAGGCGTATTATATTTTGGTCGCTCCACATAACGTTGGAGGGCCGGTCTCGACGGCAGCGGCGCTTCACTTCGCAGCTTCAACGCCTAACTTCAAAATTCAGGAGCACTTCAATGATTTTGCAGAAGATTGGGTGAAGGCCGCTGCACCTGGAAATCCTGAAGTGGTAGATGGGTACTTCACGCTGCCACAAGGTCCAGGGCTTGGAGTAAAACTTGACGAAGCAGTCATTTCAGCGCATCCCCGCGAGCGCATCTTCTTCAATCTGTTTGCTGAGAATTGGCACCGCCGTCAAGCTACACAACCAGGCCCAAGTGATCCCGATGCAGTCCAATAGAGTATCAGGGAGTGAAGCTTTTTTAGCAATTGGCACAACTTGAGTGAGAAAATGGTATAGTATCGTATAATGTGTGGAGGTCACTCGCAAGACTGCCTCATGTCTATTCTGTATGTGCTCAATGAAAGGAGTGAAGCCGCTAGAGAACATTCCTTCCTTTTGACAGCAGTTGTCTCCACTGAAGGCCTTGGCAGCTCTAGAAATAGGAGCATGGCATAATGAAAGCTCTAGTCATTACAGCACCTGAACAGGCCAGCCTGACTGAAATGGAGAAGCCTCAGATTAGCCCGGAGGACGTATTAATCCGTTCGCGTGCAGTGGGAATTTGTGGCAGCGACGTGGAACTCTACCGGGGCATCCGGCCAGCCGACTACTACCACTACCCCGTTATTCCTGGTCATGAATGGGCAGGTGAGGTCGTCGCAGTTGGTGAAAGAGTGCATAACATCTTGCCGGGCGACAAGGTAGTATCTGAGGGTTTTCTCTTCTGCGGTACCTGTCGCAACTGCCGCATGGGTTTGACCAATTTGTGTGAAGCCGGCTACGACGAAATCGGCTTCACGCGACCGGGTGGAATGGCTGAATACGTAGCCGTTCCAGCACGACTGGTACATACGCTGCCTCCCGATTCCTCCCTCGAGCAAGCCGCCCTGCTAGAACCCACCGCCGTAGTAGTGCATGGCTTCCTACGCGCACAGCCACTCGCAGGTGACACAGTGGTTGTATTAGGAGACGGTAACATCGGCTTGCTTGCCGTGCAGGTAGCTCGGTTGTACAGCCCCGACACTCTTGTGTTGCTAGGCTCACGTGACGAACGCCTGCAAATGGGTCAGCGTCTTGGTGCCACTCATACCCTCAACGTCAGGCAAAACGATCCTCAAGCGCTCATTGACTCGCTTACCGGAGGGCGTGGTGCCGATCTCGTTTTTGAGGGAGGCAATCGTCCCACTGGAATCGAGCAGTCCATCAACTTCGCCCGGCGAGGCGGAGCAGTAATACTCGAGGGCATCGCTGGCGCTGGCGCTCGCCTTAACCTGGAGAGCGACATCTTTGCGCTCAAGCACCTGGCGGTGTTTGGCATCTTTGGAGCTAACGCCGCGGCCTGGACGTACGCTGTACAAATCTTCAGCGCCGGTCTCTTACAACTGGCCCCGCTGATTTCACATCGCTTTCCCCTTGGCGAATACCAGGCTGCCCTGGATACTCTTGTCAGCCGCCAACCGGGGACGTTGAAAGTGCTGTTGGTTCACGAAGGAGTGCAGAAGTGATGGACGCAACACGGCGTTTTCTCGAACAGATGGGTCTACCACCTGGTGACCTTCATTCCCTACCGAGCAGTACCAAACGCTTTCCTGATGGAGCACAATATCGCGTTGAGATTCCTGAATTGGTGCGCATCGCTGCTCCGGTGTACCTGAAATTCGGGTTGCGCAATGCGCCGAATATCTACCCGGTTGGTAAACATATCGAGAGCGTGTCCATTGCGCTGAGCCGCGAACGAGTGCGCCGTGCTAGAATCGGGCTGGATTTGCTGGCACGCTACTATTCCGATGCCATACAATCGGAGGCTGGTGCTCCTGGATTGGCGATTCCCGTTCAGGAGGACACGCTGTGAGGATCGCCATGATCGGCACTGCGTGCCATCTCCTCAACCGATTTCGTATGCAATCGTGCAGCTCCTTGTGTTTCTCTCAGCTTCACCCTCGTCCCATTCCTCACATCCTCTTCCAACCGCCGCTGCGCCCGAGGAATCTCATCTGAATACTGCGGCAACCACTTCGCCTGCGCAACCAGCATCTCATCCGTCATCTGCCACACCTCCTCAGGATTGCAAACCGCTCCCACCAATGGATCATGCAACATAGCCTGCTTAAGCAGCACCACATCACCATGCACTGCTGCCTCCATACCCATCTCCTGCACACGCACACTCGTCGCACATGTCGCAGCACATGCCAGCGGCAGATCCCCCACCACCGGCATATTGATACCATTCCTATCCACATAGCCCGGAATCTCGATCACACAGCCATTCGGCAAGTTGGGAATGTGGTTCTGGTTGATCACATTAAAGTGCCCGCGATAGACTCTTCCCGTCTCCAAGGCCTCAATAATGTAAGAGCCATGCTCCTCACTCCGCTTCTCCAGCGCAATCACAGGCGGCTCTTCCTTCAACCAATTCGGAAAATCCGTCTCGAACCAATTACGTCCCTCCGTGCAAACACGCAAATACCCACCCGTCTCCCCATTAATCCAGCTAGACAAATCAATCCATTGCGCAATCTCCTC
>WNGJ01038405.1_pt1 | contig 13580 bp, 10 predicted proteins | sample 5400611 | NCBI WGS metagenome assembly WNGJ01 (sample SAMN13153375, study PRJNA577476) | soil metagenome | isolation source: 40 cm soil or saprolite under Garry oak tree replicate 1 | place: USA:California | collected 2016-06-15 | reverse complement strand
GGCGCCCAGGTCCAGGTGCCGCTGTTCATCACCACCGGCGAGAAGGTCAGGGTCGATACGCGCACCGGCGACTATCTCGGCCGGGCGTGAGGTCCGGTGGCGGCGCGCAGTAAGGCGCGCAAGCGGGCACTCGACATCCTGTTCGAGGCCGACGTGCGCCGCGAGCCGCCGCTGAGCGTGCTCGAGGCCAGAATAATCCGGGCCGAACCCCCGGTCGGCTCCTATGCGATCGAGCTGGTCCAGGGCGTTCAGGCGCATCGCGAGGAACTCGACCGGCTACTGGGTGAGAACTCCCATGGCTGGACGCTGGCCCGGATGCCGGCGGTTGACAGGAACATCCTGCGGATCGGCGGTTACGAGCTGCTGTGGGGGAGGCAGGTGCCTCCGGCGGTGGCGATCAGCGAGGCCGTGCAGCTGGCCGGTGACCTGTCCACGGACGCCTCGGCGGCCTTCGTCAACGGGCTGCTCGCTCGCCTGCTCGCGATCAAGCCGACGCTGCCCGACGATCACGAGGACAAGGCACCGCCCGCGCCCGGCGCCGCCTAGCACCGCCGCTGTCGGCACCGGGCGCTACAGTCAGGGCGAGGAGGCCAGCTGCGGCTTGAACGCTTAGCCGCAGCCGCGAGATGGTGGACCAGGCAGGCTCGACCCCGGTGCCGGACAACGCTGTTCCAGACGACACCGGCTGTCGCATCCTGCATATCGACATGGACGCGTTCTACGCCAGCGTCGAGATCAGGGACCGTCCGGAGATCGCCGCGCACCCGGTCATCGTGGGCCACACCGGTGGTCGCGGCGTCGTGCTGTCGGCCAACTACATCGCTCGCCGATTCGGCGTGCGATCCGCGATGCCGGTCAGCAGGGCGCGGCGGCTCTGCCCGCACGCGGTCTTCGCGCCGCCGCGGCACGCGACGTACAGCGCGGTGTCGCGCGAGGTGATGGCGATCTTCAGGGCCGTCACGCCCGAGGTCGAGCCGCTCTCGCTTGACGAGGCATTCCTGGACGTGACGGGCGCCGTCCGCCGGGTCGGCACCCCCGCGACGATCGGCCTGCTGATCCGCGGCCAGGTGCGCGACGAGCTCGGCATCACGTGCTCGGTGGGGATCGCGACGACCAAGTTCGTCGCGAAGCTGGCCTCCGTGCACTGCAAGCCGGATGGCTTGCTGGTGATCCCGGCTGACGGGGTACTTGACTTCCTGCACCCGCTGCCCGTCTCGGCCTTGTGGGGAGTCGGGCAGCGGACCGGCGCAGTGCTCGCCAGGCTCGGCCTGCGCACGGTCGCCGACCTGGCGCACGCCCCGGTCTCAACGCTCGAACGCGAGCTTGGCAGGGCGACAGCGGCGCACCTGTCCGCCCTGGCCTGGGGGCGCGACGACCGCAGGGTCGAGGCCGGCCCGCACGACAAGAGCATCGGCGCTGAGGAGACCTTCGGCACCGATATCGCCGATCCTGAGCAGATCCGCCGCGAGCTGCTGCGTCTTGCCGGGCGAACGGCCCGCGGTCTGCGCTCGTCCGGCTACGTCGCCAGGACTGTGTCAGTCAAGCTCAGGCGCGCGGACTTCAAGACCTTCACGCGGTCCCGCACGCTGCCAGAACCGACCGACGTCGCCCAGAAGATCTACGTGACCGCGTGCGAGCTCTACGCGGCGTCCGGCCTCGCCGAAGGCGTGCTGCTGCGGCTCGTCGGCGTGCGGGCGAGCGGCCTGTCACCGGCCAGCCTGGCGGGCACGCAGCTTGCCCTGGGCGAGCGTGCCGACGCCTGGCGCGAGGCGGAGACCGCCATGGACAAGATCACCCGCAGATTCGGATCCGGCGCCTTGCGACCGGGGTCGCTCGTCATCCCCGGCGACGGCGAACGCCAGATGCGCGAGTAAAGCGAAGTTTCTGCTGTGACTTTGCCAAGTGCCTGGCCGCCGATGTCATGCGCCTGGTCTGGCGTCCCCTTCCACAGAACGCGCTGCCCCTCGTATTCTGGGAGATAGCCAGTGGCCGGCAGATCCGGTCGGCGCGAGGAACTTGGAGGCAACGTGCCGCTTTCCGAGCACGAGCAGCGCCAGCTCGAGCAGATCGAGCAGGCGCTCTATGCCGAGCATCCGCGGTTTGCCAAGGCCGTGCGGGCGGCTGACCCGCGCGTGCACTACAAGCGCCGGGTCGTTTACGCGGCCGTTGGGTTCGCGATCGGTGTCGCCCTGCTGCCGGTCGGCGTATCCACGAACATCGCGATCAGCGTTGTCGGCTTCGTGATCATGCTCGCTTCGTGCTACTGGGCAACCATCAGCTACCGGCGGATGAACGGCATGGCTACCGGCAAGATCCAGCTGAAGGAGCGCAAGTCCGGGCGCAAGGACAGGTCAGGCGGCAAGCGCCAGGGCGGCCTCGGCGACCGGCTCGATGAGCGATGGCGCAGGCGGCAGGAGGGCCGAGACGGCTAAGCCCGGCGCTAGCCTTCGCCTGAAGCGGGCGTCCAGCCCGTCACCAGCCCGGCGGCCTGCCTGAACCACGCGTGAAGCGGCTGCAGCGTGGAAGACGGCAGCAACCGCGCCCGCAAGCGAGCCCCGCGGCTGGCCGATCGCGCGAGGGCGCGCCGCACGGTCGCGACATCGGCGCGAATCGGGGGCAGCCCGTAATCGTCGAGACTGGCACATAGCTCGTGCCAGGCCGCCGCTGCCAGGCCGGTGTCCCCGGCGGCCGCGCGCCAGCGCTTGCGCCTGGTCAGCAGGCGGATCGCTCCGGGAGCGGCGGCTATCAGGGCGAGCACGGCCAGGACGATCGGCCCGATGGGCGGCCCGCCCCGCTGCGCGCCGCCCGCGACGCCAGTGCCCCCCGGGCCTGGATGGCGGAGGCGCGGCCCGATGTCTTTCGTGGAGCCGGCCTTCGGCGAGGATGACGGCGCTGGTCCGGTGTTGCCCTGCTTGCCTGCCTGTCCGCCGGCGGAGGCCGCGCCGGCCACGTAGGCGGGCTCAACCGCGGTCTGCTGGCCGCCCGCACCGCCTGGCGTTGGCTCGAACCGCAGCCAGCCGGCGCCGGTGAAGAACAGCTCGGGCCAGGCGTGGGCGTCCGCCGTCGTGACCACCCACGTTCCGTCGGGGCGCTGGTGGCCGGCCGTGAAGCCGATGGCGACCCTGGACGGGATGCCCAGCAGCCTGGCCAGCACAGCCATCGCGAACGCGAATTGCTGGCAGAAGCCCTGCCGGTCAATCGTCAGGAAGGTCAGCAGGCCGCGGGGGCTGTTGGGCAGGTTCGTGGACTGCAGTGAGTAGCTGAACTTGCTGGACAAGAACCAGTGCTCGAGCGCGACGGCCTTGTCGAACGCGGTGGTCTTGCCCTTGGTGACCTGCTTCGCGATGGTCCTGAGCTGGGGTGTCAGCTTGGAGCTAAAGCCCAGGTAGGACCGGCTGATTGCGGCAGGCACCCGCTGATTCGCCGCCAGCGTGGCCGGGGTGGGCTCGACCTGCCCGCTCGTGACCGTGTATTCAAGCCCGTCGGCGGGCGCGTTACTGGAGTAGATCATCAGGGTGTCCGGCGCCTCGCGCCAGGCACCGGGAATGTGGGCCCGCATCGGCCAGTACGGCGCGGGCAGGAAGTTGATCGGGCCGGTGAACCCGTCGGCCTGCGGGATGCTGACCCTGGTGCTGATCACATTCTCAGGCGTGCCGAGCGCCAGCCCTGGCGCCGGCGCGAGCGATCCCCGGCCGATCTGCTTGCCGCGCGGCGGCGTGACCAGATCCCAGTCGCCCGCGCGCGCGTCGTAGTTCAGCACATAGACCTGCAGGTAGTTGGTCGGATCGTCGATATTAGTGTGGTATGTCAGCACCCGCCGCGGCGTCGACCTGACGAGCAGGCTGTGCAGTTGCGCGACCGGATTGGGCAGGCCGACCCCCTGCTGACCGCCGCCTCCGCCGGTGCCGTGGCCGCCGAAGAGCTGATGCAGGGTCAGCCCTGGCAGCAGCAGCGGCGCGATCAGGGCGGCGCAGACAGCGGCCAGGCCGATCCGCCGCCCCGTCGCGGCAAGTGCCCCCATGTCGGCGCCTGCCAGCCGGTCGTCCTCGCCGGCGTAGTGCCATACCGTGACAACCCTGCCCCAGCCCCGCAGCCTGCTGCGGCCATCCGACGAGAGCAGGGCCAGGTAGCCGACGGCGGCGAGCAGGAAGGCGACCGCGCTGGCAAGGCCGCGCACGTTGGCGGTGGTCGCGATCGGCGCCATGAACACCACCAGCAGCGGCAGGCCGGCGATGGCTGGCCGGTGCAGGCGGACGGCCAGGAAATCGACCGCGATGGCGACCAGGCCGATGCTGCCAGCAGCGAGCAGGATCACTCCGTGATGACCAGGGACTGGCGGCGCGAACCGGCCGGCCGTCGTGCCGTCACTCGCGAGCTTGGCCAGGTGATGCAGCGACTGCGGCGTCGGAATGACGCGCAGGAAGGACTGCGCCCCTGCCTGCAGCAGATTCAGGTAGATCAGCAGCGCGGCCAGGTAGGTCACGAAGCCGGCCACCGCGCGCAGCGGGCGCAGGCCGGACGCGCTCGCCCCGCAGAGCAGGATCAGGCCGGCTCCGGCCGCCTTCAGGAACGGCGACTCGGCGGTGAGCATGGGCACGGTCGCGATCACGGCCAGTACCGAAGCGCCGGCGGCGGCGGGGACCGGGCTGATCCTGGTCAGCGTTCCGGCCAGGGCCACCACGATCACGGCGCCGCTGGCCTGGACGTACCATGCAGCGCCGTTGATAAGACTGAAGATCGAGACAGAGGCGAGTATCACGGCGACGGCCGCGGCGATAGTCAGCCGGTGGTTCATCGTGCCGGCACTCCGAACGCTCGCTCCCCGGCCAGCGGGGTGCCACCGCCCCTGGGCAGTTGCTGCCAAGCCACCGCCAGCGGCGTCGCCGCGTCGACGGTGATCACTCGCCATCCGGCCGCCCTGAGCACCGCTGCCGCGGCGGCGGTCTCGGCCGCACCGTTCTCCTGGGCTCCTCTGTCGGCCGGGGTCATGCTGACCCGGCCGATCGTGGTGCTCGGTGTCGCCGGCTTGCCAGGGGCGTCCTGCCGGGGTGGCCCATGTCGACACCGCCAGCAGGATCGCGATGCCCTGCCTGCCGTGCCGGCGCGCGGTTGCGAGCTCCCTGGCCGCGTCGACCGAGAGCCTTCCGGCGATCAGGACCAGGAGCCCGCCCTCGATCGTGCTGAGCGCCGCGGTTGTCCTGGCGAAGTCGTGCTTGCGCGAGGTGGACACCACTGAGAGCGCGTCAAGCAGAACGTCCTCGAACATGGCCGGGCCCGCGAGCGGCCCGGCGTCGGTCAGCAGGTGTCCGTCGAGCCCGGAGCGTGACAGGTGCACGCCGATCGACGCCGCGGCGCTGACCGCGAATTCGAACGAGGATCCGGGGCCGGTGCCAGCATGCGCGCTCCGCCTGGAATCCAGGATCACCACCGCGCGGTCCTGCCACCGCTGCTCCTCGCGCCGCACCATGAGCTCGCCGTACCTGGCCGTCGACCGCCAGTGCACCCTGCGCAGTTCGTCGCCGTCGCGGTAGGCGCGAGGGATGACATCGTCATCTCCGGCAGCGGCGGTCATCCGGGTCCTGCCGTCGCCGTCGCTTGACCAGCTCCCCGTGGTCGCCGCCAAGGTCAGCGGCACAATCTTCGGCGTGACCGTCAGCGTGTTCTTGGTCGCGAAGTTGGCGGTGAGCTCGACCAGCCCGAACACGTCGGCGATCCGCACCCGCATGGGGCCGACCACGAACTTCCCGCGCAGGTCCGAGCGGAGCTGATAGCTGACCTCACGGGAACCGTTCCGCTCGATGCCGTTGAGCACGTACCTGGGCCTGGCGCCGAGCGAGTACGGGATCGTCTCCTCGGCGAGCAGCAGCCCGGTGGAGATGCGGCTGATGTTCTCGAGCCGGACGAGCACGGTGGCCGGCTGGCCAGGCGCTACCCGCGGCGGCAGGATGTGGCGCTCGCAGCGCAGCTGATACCGGGCCCGGCGTGCGGTCAGCGCGGAGAAGAAGGGCAAGCAGACAAGGAGAACCCCGACGCTGATCATCGGGTGGCTGCCGAGGATCAGCCCCGCGAGTATGCCCACTATGCCGGCGGCGAGGAAGGAAGCCCCGCGTACCGTGAACCAGGCGAGAACCGACCGCATCGCCGCCCTCCTTCTGGCTGCCCTGTCAATCTACGTCGTGCTGGAAGCCACGGCCAGGAGGTACCTGCCGGGCAGTGCTCGCCGGTCCGGCACGTTACCTGCCGGGCAGTGGCACCCGCTCGACGATCCTGGCCAGCACTTGCTCGGGCTGCTCGCGGCCGACCACGGCCTCGGCGGTCGGCAGCAGGCGGTGCGCGAGTACCGGCCCGGCCAGCGCCTGGACGTCGTCCGGGATGACGAAGTTGCGATCCTCGAAGGCGGCGTAGGCGCGGCTCGCGCGGAGCAGGTGCAGTGCGGCGCGCGGCGAGGCGCCGAGCCGCAGGGCGGGTGCGGTGCGTGTCGCGGTGATGATGTCGATGATGTACTGGCGCACCTGCTGGGCGACGTGGACCTGACGCACGGCGGCGATCAGCGCCCGCACGTCCGCAGCGTGCGCGGCCGGCTCGAGGTCGTCGAGCGGCGAGCTCGATCCGTGCGTGTCCAGCATCGCCGCTTCCGCGGCCGGGTCCGGGTAGCCGATCGAGATCCTGGCGGTGAACCGGTCCCGCTGCGCCTCGGGGAGCGGATAGGTGCCTTCCATCTCAATCGGGTTCTGCGTCGCGATCACCATGAAGGGCGACTCGAGCGGATAGGTCACGCCGTCGACCGTGACCTGGCGTTCCTCCATGCTCTCCAGCAGCGCGGACTGCGTCTTGGGAGAGGCCCTGTTGATCTCGTCGCCGAGTACCAGATTGGCGAACACCGGTCCTGGCTTGAACTCGAACTCGCGCAGCTCCTGGTTGAACGCGCTGACCCCGGTTATGTCGCTCGGCAGCAGGTCGGGAGTGAACTGGACTCGTCGCACCGAGCAGTCGATGGACCTGGCCAGCGCCTTGGCCAGCAGCGTCTTGCCAACCCCGGGAACGTCCTCGATCAGCGCGTGCCCCTCGGCAAGCAGAACGGTCATGGCCAGCCTGATCGCTTCGGGCTTGGCCACGATGACCGTGTTGATCGCGTCGCTGATCTTGTGAGCGACGGGAATCAGCTGGTCAATCGTGCGTTCCGCCTGCTCTGTTTCAGCAGACACTCGTCCTCCTCATCCCGGCCGCCCTGCCGGGTGTTCTTCACGGCGGGAGCGCCGCCAGCGGCCGGCGCCCACAGCGTGTGCGCCTAGACAGTACGTGTAGGCATGCCTCGATGTAACAACGGAATGGGCATCACTGCATAACAAGCCTTCCCGCTGCCGACATAGCTTGCCAACGCCCGCGCGCCGCTAATCGCTTCCAATGCGCTTCCTTCTCCATTGTCCCCACTCCGCTCCACCACTGTGACCTCGGGTTTCCCGGGGCCACTGACCGATTTTCCGGCTTGCGATCATTGACGGTGGGGGAATGTGGAGTACAGTGGTGCGCGGTGGGGCGCCTATGGTCCCGCTGGGTAGCCGTTGTGGGGGGCAGTGGAGGTGAGCGCCGGTGTTTCTTGGCACCCACTCGCCCAGGCTGGACGACAAGGGCCGGCTGTTCCTCCCGGCGAAGTATCGCGACGAACTGGCGGAGGGACTGGTGCTGACCAAGGGCCAAGAGCGCTGCCTGTACGTGTTCCCGCAGGCAGAGTTCGGCCGGATCACCGAGGCGCTGCGGACGGCGCCGGTGACCGCGAAGGCGGTCCGCGACTACAGCCGCGTGTTCTTCGCCAGCGCCTCCGATGAGGTCCCGGACAAGCAGGGCAGGGTCACCATCCCGCCGGCGCTGCGCGAGTACGCGGCGCTGCAGCGTGACTGCGTCGTGATCGGAGCGAACACCCGGCTGGAGATCTGGGACGCGGTCGCCTGGGAGGCCTACCTCGAGCAGCAGGAAGACGCATTTTCTGACGCATCGCAGGAGGTGCTGCCAGGGGTCCTGTGAGCGGACCCGCATAGCGGAGTCCAGTGCCCGGCGAGGTCTCCACCCGCGGCTGGCGGAACGCCCGGCTGACGCCCCTTCCCCGGCGTCAGGCGGCTGCGGGCCAGCCGACCCGCGGATGGCGACCTGGCCGGGCACGGCGAACAGGTACCTGGCAGCCAGCGGCCGGGAGGAGGGGCGCGATGAACACGGCGGCAGCGCACGTGCCAGTCATGCCGGGCCGGGTTCGCGCCATCCTCGCGCCGGCACTCGGCGCGCCAGGAGCGGTCCTCGTGGACGCGACACTCGGCCGGGCCGGCCATACCCTCGCGCTGCTCGGCGATCATTCCGGCCTGACCGTGATCGGCATTGACGCGGACGCAGCGGCGATCGAAGAATCCAGGCGGCTACTCACCGCCGAGCTGAGCCGGGTGCGGCTGGTGCGGGCCAGCTACGACCAGATCACCGCGATCCTGGCCGACCTCGGTCAGGACAGCGTCCAGGGCGTCCTGTTCGACCTCGGGGTTTCCTCGCCTCAACTGGACGACCCCGCCCGCGGCTTTTCCTACGCGCAGGACGCGCCGCTGGACATGCGCATGGACCGCTCGGGGCGGCTAACGGCGGCAGAGGTCGTCGACACCTACCCGGCTGACAAGCTCGCGCGCGTACTGCGCGACTACGGCGAAGAGCGCTTCGCCAGGCGGATCGCCGATGCGGTGCTGCGGGAGCGCTCGGCTCAGCCCATTACCTCCACGCTCAGGCTGGCCGAGATCGTCAGGAGCGCGATACCGGCGGCCGCTAGGCGCAGCGGAGGGAACCCCGCTAAGCGGACATTTCAGGCGCTGCGGATCGAGGTCAACGACGAGCTCGGCGCGCTCAGGCGAGCCGTGCCCGCTGCCCTCGACGCCGTCGCCGTCGGCGGCCGGATCGTGGTGCTCTCTTATCACTCGCTCGAGGACCGGATCGTCAAGCGGGCGCTCAGCGAGCGCGCGACCGACACGACTCCGCCTGGACTGCCGGTCTCGCTTCCGGAAAGCCGCCCGCGGTTCCGCCTGCTGACCAGGGGCGCCGAGCGGCCGGACGACGCGGAACTGGCCGCCAACCCCCGGGCCGCCTCGGCCAGGCTCAGGGCGGCTGAACGAGTGCTGGCAACGGCCGGAGGGACCAGGAGTGCCGTCACTCCAGGACCAGCGGCGGCATGACCACTCACAGGATGGACGAACGCCCATGAGTACCGATGTCATGACACCTGACCGGACCGAGGCTGACCGCCGCGGGGGAACCGGCAGGGGCGAGGGCGGTACCCGCGCGACGGGCCGTGCCAGGCCGGCCGGCCCAGGCCGACCGGCACCGGCTCCCGATGCGAGGCGGCCGCAGCGTCCGGCCAGGCGGCCGAGGCCCGACCGGCCGGCCGGCCCCGTCCTTCCGGCGAGCCCGGTGCGGCCCGCCAGCCCGATCCGCCCGGCCGGCCCTGGCCGCCGTGGCCGCACGATCAGGACCGTCGGGCCGCCGAGGCACAGTTACGACGGCACCAGGTTGCGCCGCGAGCGACCGCTGGTCGGCTCAGGGCAGCTGGCTCCGGTCGCCGAGCGGGTCAGGTCACCCGCGCGGAGCTCGTTCGTGATGCTCGTGCTCGGGCTGCTCGCCGGCGGCCTGGTCTGCCTGCTCGTCGTCAACACCACGCTGGCGGCCAACTCGATCCAGATCAACCAGCTTGAGCAGGCCAACGCGGCCAGGGTTCAGCGGGCCGAGCAGCTGCGGCAGGACATAGCCGCCGCGCAGTCCGCCGCGGTGATCGCTAGGGAGGCGCGCAAGCTCGGGATGCGGCCCGAGCGGGTCCCCGCCTTTGTCGACCTGCGCAATCACTCACTGCGGGCCGGGAAGGAGCCGATGCGGTGAGCCAGGACGGGGGGAGCGGGGACTGGCAGCGGCAGACGGGGAACGGCCGCTGGCCGCCATCCGGTGACCAGCGCCACCCCAGTGGTGCGCGACCCGGTGGCGTGCCTGCTGCCTGCTCGTCGTCAACACCACGCTGGCGGCCAACTCGATCCAGATCAACCAGCTTGAGCAGGCCAACGCGGCCAGGGTTCAGCGGGCCGAGCAGCTGCGGCAGGACATAGCCGCCGCGCAGTCCGCCGCGGTGTCCCGCAGCGGCCGATTCACCGGTCGCGGCCGGCGCCTAGGTCACGCCCTGGCTGGTCACGCCGGCCGCTGCGGCGTACCAGCTCGATCCGGCGGCTGAACGTGACCTTGCTGTCGGTCGCCTTCGCGGTCTCGCTCGTGCTGGGCAGGCTGATCCAGCTTCAGGGGGTAGACGCGTCCCGGTACCGCTACCTCAGCCACAAGGAACGCGTGACCACCGAGACGACGCCTGCGGTCCGCGGCGAGATCGTCAGCGACGACGGCACCGTCCTGGCCATGACCATGCGGACTGATACCGTCTACGCGGACCCGCCCCTGATCAGTAAGTCAACGACGTTCAGCGCGGTCGCGGCCAGGCTGGCTGGCCTGCTGCACATGAAACAGGGCAGGATCGCGGCCCTGCTGGCGCATCCGAGCTCGCCGGACTACGTCAAGCTCAAGGACTCGGTGAGCGCGCAGACGGCCGACGCCATCGCCAAGCTGGAGCTGCCGGGCATCGCGATGACGCCGAGTTACCAGCGCGCCTACCCGGGCGGTGACCTGGCAGCGCCGCTGCTGGGGTTCGTTCACTCCAGCCAGGACACCGGCGCGATGACCGGCGTGGGTGGCCTGGAGCTGGCCTATAACTCCCTCCTGGAGGGCCACGGCGGCACGGTGGTCTACGAGCAGGGCACGAACGGGCTGCCGATCCCCGGGACCGAGTCGACCGTCAAGGAGGCGATGCCCGCCGGCGATCTGCGGCTGACGATCCAGTCCGACATCCAGTGGAAGGCCGAGCAGGAGTGCGCCCTGCAGGTGGCCAGGACCGGGGCGAGGAACTGCACGGTCGTGGTCATGCAGCCGAGCACGGGCCGGATCCTCGCGTTGGCGCAGTATCCGACCTTCAGCCCGGTCGCGCCCGCGAGCGTGCCCGCGACGAAGGACATCGCGCTCGCCAACGTGTTCGCCCCGGGCAGCACGGCCAAGGTGATCACCGCGGCGGCGGCATTCCAGGACGCGGGCTTGACCCCGAAGACCAGCTTCGTGGTGCCCGACGCGATCAAGTGGCACGGGGCCATCTACCACGACGCCGAGCCGCACAAGACGCGGCGGTACACGATCGCCGGGATCATCGCGCACTCGCTGAACGACGGCATGATCCAGGTCGCCGGCAAGGTGCGGCCAGAGCAGCAGTGGCACATGTTCCGCGCGCTCGGCATCGGCTCGAAGTCGGGGCTGCACCTGCCAGGTGAGAGTGCAGGCCTGCTCGCCAGGCCCGCGCAGTGGACCGGCGGCATGAGCAACACGCGCTACCAGCTCTCTTTCGGCCAGAGTGTCGGCGTCACCGCCATCCAGATGGCCAGCGTCTACGCGACGATCGCCAACGGCGGCGTGCGGGTCACGCCGACCGTGGTGGCTGGCCACACGACGAGCGGCGGCCGCTTCGTCCCTGCGCCGCGGCGGGCCGCGACGCGCGTCATGTCCCGCCATGCCGCTGGTGAGCTGATGCGGATACTCGACCAGGTGCCTGTCGTCTACAACCGTGCGGGCGAGCCGTGGGGGATGATTCCCGGCTATACCGTCGCGGCCAAGACCGGCACCGCGCAGGAGGCAGGCAATTTCTACGGCTCGAGTTTCATCGGCATCGCCCCGTCGTCTAGCAAGGGCCTCGTCGTCGCGGTGAACCTGCAGGATCCGCGTAAGGGCGCCTACTTCGGCATCGACGTCGCCGGGCCTGTCTTCAACGCCGTCATGAAGTTCGCCCTGGCGAGCATGAAGATTCCTCCTGGCGGGGGGCATGTCCCCGCCGTCCCGCTCACGACGCGTTGAAGCAAGGTAGCCTCAGCCCGTGCCAGCGGCTCTTCGCCCCAGATATGTTCCGGTGCGCCCGCTCACCGGTCTTGCCGCGCTGCTCGGCCTCCGCCAGCCCGACAGCGATTCTTCTTTCATCCATCACGAGCTGCGCGGGGTCAGCGGGATCACGCATGACTCGACCGCCGTCCGGCCCGGTGATCTGTACGCCGCCCTGCCGGGCAGCAGGCACCACGGCGCGTCCTTCTGCCGGGAGGCCGCCGAGGCGGGTGCCGTGGCCGTGCTCACCGATCCCGACGGCCGGAACCGGGCGATCAGGTGCGGGCTGCCAGTCTTCGTGGTCGCAGACCCGCGGGCCAGGCTTGGCGAAGTCGCGGCGTGGATCTACGCCGATCCATCCGGCAAGCTGCTGCTGATCGGCGTCACAGGCACGAGCGGCAAGACGACCACCACCTATCTGATCGAGTCCGGGCTGCGGATGGCCGGCCACGTGACCGGGCTGGTCGGCGGCGTCGAGACGAGGATCGCCTCCGAAGTCGAGCCCAGCAGGCTGACCACGCCTGAGGCCACCGACCTGCAGGCGGCGTTCGCCGTCATGGCCGAGCGGAAAGTGACCGCGGCGGCGATGGAGGTGTCGAGCCACGCGCTCGCGCTCGGCCGGGTCGCCGGCACGTCGTTCGAGATCGCCGTCTTCACCAACCTGTCGCAGGATCACCTCGACTTCCACCACGACATGGACGGCTACTTCGCCGCCAAGGCCGAATTGTTCACGCCTCGTTACGCGAAGGCGGCCGTCGTGAACGTGGACGACGCCCGCGGCCGCCGGCTCGCCAACCGGGCGGCCATCCCCGTCACGACGTTCTCGGCCGGCGGGCGCTCAGAGGCCGACTGGCGCGCGGTTGACGTGCGGTGCGGCGCCGACGGCTCGACCTTTCAGGTCGTCGGCCCTGGCGGTGTCGAGGCGGACGCGTCCATCACGCTGCCCGGGCCGTTCAACGTGGCGAACGCGCTGGCCGCCGTCGTCGCACTGGTCGAGGCCGGGGTTGGCCTTGGCACGGCGGTGGCCGGCGTCACCGCGTGCCCTGGCGTTCCCGGCCGGCTCGAGCGGGTTGACGCCGCCCATGACGTCACGGTGCTCGTCGACTACTCGCATAAACCGGGTGCGGTCGAGGCGGTGCTGAACGCGTTGCGGCCTGTCACCCAGGGGAGCGTGCGCATCGTGCTCGGCTGCGGCGGAGACCGCGACACGGCCAAGCGGCCGTTGATGGGCGCGATCGCCGCCGAGCTCGCCGATACCGCGATCTTCACCAGCGACAACCCTCGGTCCGAGGATCCGCTGGCGATCCTCGGCGAGATGCTGGCCGGAACGCTGTCGGTGCCGCCGAGGGACCGGGCGCACGTAATCGTCGAGCCAGACCGTGCCGCCGCGATCGCGATGGCCATCGGCGGTGCGGCGAAGGGATATGTCATCCTTATCGCAGGCAAGGGCCATGAGCGCGGCCAGTACATCGGTGACCTGGTCATCCCGTTCGATGATCGCGAAGTCGCCGCCCGCGTCCTGGCCGACCGGGTCAAGACGGAGCAGGCGGCCGGGGCGCTGGCCAGGGCTGTGCTGGACAACCCGGAGGACCTCGCGTGATCCCGCTCTC
>WNGJ01031323.1_pt1 | contig 13580 bp, 16 predicted proteins | sample 5400611 | NCBI WGS metagenome assembly WNGJ01 (sample SAMN13153375, study PRJNA577476) | soil metagenome | isolation source: 40 cm soil or saprolite under Garry oak tree replicate 1 | place: USA:California | collected 2016-06-15 | reverse complement strand
AGCGGGTGAAGACGAAGTCCGACCACCAGCAGGAGATCCGGAGGAAGTACGGGCTGCGGGACTTCGCCGATGCCGAGGCGGAGCTGGCAGAGTGGGTGGCCGCCCGCGCGTGGACGTCCGGGGACGGCCCGAAGGCGATCTTCCTCGACGCGATGACCTGGCTGCGGGAACGGAAGGTACTGCTGCCGGGCGTGACGACGCTGGTGCGGCTGGTCGCGCGGGTGCGCGATGACACGACGCACCGCCTGTGGCGCGTGCTGGAGGCGCTGCTGACGCCGTCCCAGCGGCGCATACTGGACCGGCTGCTGGAAGTCCCGGCAGGACTGCGGGTCTCGGACCTGGAGCGGTGGCGCAAGGGCCCGCCGCCGCGCGGCAGCGGTCCGGCGATCATCGCGGCGCTGGACCAGGTCGCGGAGATCCAGGGGCTGGGGCTCGCGGGGCTGGGAGCCGAGGCGGTGGTGCCGCCACGCCGACTGGGCGAGCTGGCCAGGTACGGGATGACCGCGGACGCCTGGCTGATCCGCCGGCACCCGGACGGCCGGCGGCTCGCGACGCTGCTGGCCACGGCCCGGCACCTGGAGGGCAAGTCCGTCGATGACGCGCTGGAGCTGCTGGACCTGCTGATGTCGGCCGAGCTGCTGGGCAGGGCGCAGCGGGAGGCGGACAGGGACAAGGCCCGCCAGCACCCCCGGCTCGCCAGGGCGTCGGCCCGGCTCGCGGTGGCGGTGGAGGCGCTGTTCGAGTCCGACGGCTGGGGCGGGCCGGACGAGGGGCCGCGGGTGTCCGAGGTGTGGGAGGCGATCGAGGCGGTCGTCTCGCGCGCCGACCTGCGCGCCGCGCTGATGGTGGTGAGCGAGTCCGTGCCGCCGCCAGGTGCGGAGGACCCGGACGACTGGCGGGCCGGGCTGCTGGGGCTATCAGACGGTGGCCGGGTTCTTGAAGCTGCTGCCGTCGGTGATCTCGTTCGGGGCGACCGCCGAGGGCGCGCCGGTGCTGGCGGCGATGCGCGCCCTGCCTGACGTGCTCGCCTACCGAGGCAAGCTGCCCGCGCCGCTGATCCCCGGACGCCTGATCGACGAAGGCGTGGGGCCCGTGGCGGCGGCTGGTCTTCGGGCATCCCGCGCACGACGGCGGCGCGGTGAGCCGGCACGCCTACGCCTTCTGCGTGCTGGAGCAGTTCTGGCGGGGCCTCAAGCGCCGCGACATCTACGCCGAGGCCTCGACCAGGTGGCGCAACCCGCAGGCCCGGCTCCTGGACGGCGCTGCGTGGGCGGCCGTCCGCGCCGACGTGCTGACCACCCTCGGCCTGCCCGGCGACCCGGGCGCGCTGCTGGCCGGGCACGCCCAGGCGCTGGACGCCGCCTACCGGGAAATCGGCCGGCGGCTGGCCATCAATACCGAGGTCAGCATCGATGATGCCGGGAAGATCCACCTGACCGGCGTCAAGGCGATCGAGGAGCCGCCGTCGCTGGTTGACCTGCGCAGCCGTACCGCTGCCATGCTGCCGCGCGTCGACCTGCCCGAGGTGATCCTCGAGGTCATGTCCTGGGCGCCGGAGCTCAGCCGCCGGCCCTGACCCGCACCCGCGGCAGCACCACTCGATCAAGCTGACCAGTTATTAGCCGGATAACCAGAGGGCCGCTGCGCTTGAGCACGTCACATCGCATCCGCAGCTCGGCGTTCTTCTTGCGTAGCCGGCGCAGCTGTTCCGCTCGCTCCCGGTCAGCGCGCCCTCGCCGTGGCGGCGGAGTTCCTGGGCGCACCAGTTGCCGAGCGTCCCCTCGCTGATCCCGAGCTCGCGGGCCACCTGCGCGATCGGCTTGCCGGTCTCCCGGACCAGCCGCACCGCGCCCTGCTTGGAGTCCTCATCGAACTTCCGGCGTGCCCCTGCCATCGCCCACCTCCTCATAGGCGATGTCGCCACGCTATGGGGGAAGCCCATCGTTATTCGACGGGGGCTGGTGCTGGTGGCTCGCGTCAAGGGCCTTGCTGGCTTCCTCTACCCAGACGAGGGTGGCTTCGATCCGGGTGATCGCCCGGCGGAGGATGAGTTGCGGAAAGATGTTTCCGCTCTGCGACGGCGCGCGCGCCATCGCGTGGAATCGGCTCAGCCGGGTCTCGAGGAACCGGCGGTAGGCGTCGAGTTGCGCCTGCGCCGTCCGCGCGGGAACCAGGTCGCAGAAGAACAGCTTGAGCGCAAAGATGTTGGCGTCGCGAACGGGTTCGTCTTCTATCTCCGATAGCCAGAGCTGAAGTACACGCCGGCCCGCCGGGGTGATCGAGTAGAGGGCTTTGTCCGGGCGCACCCGTTGACGGACTCTCTTCGCGGTGGCCAGGTCCTGTGAGACCAGTTGCGGCAGGACCTTGTAGATCTGGCTTCGAGACGGTGTCCACAGGTAGCCCACGCTGCGCTCCGCCAGGCGGGCGAGGTCGTAGCCGGATCCGGGTTGAAGCGCGACCAGCCCGAGGACGACCAGGGTGGTGGTATCGCGTTGCGAGCTCGCCATGCTCGGATTATAGTCTCAAGGAGACTAATCTCCAGGAGATCGGATGGCACAGTCACTTGGCCGCTGGCTCGCCGCGGTGGCGTGGGCGGGCGTGCTGGCCGCCTGTTCGTCGAACGGCGGGCCGGGGACGCTGCCGGCATCGCCGCCCGGTTCGCCAGCAACCACGACCGCGGCCGCGCAAAGTGCTCCCCCTGGCCTGGCGGACGCGTGCTCGCCGACCTCTGGAGTGCGTGCCCGGTCGATGTGGTTCAAGGCGTCGGATGGCGTCCGGCTGTATGGGATCGAGGCAGGCACCGGACGCACCGCGGTGGTTCTCGCACACGAGGGTGGTGCCGATCTGTGCGGCTGGCTCCCGTATATCAGCACCCTGCAACACGCGGGACTGCGGGTGTTCGCCTTTGACTTCCGAGGGTACGGCCGGTCCGAGAGTCCAGCCAGGGCTGACCTCGCGCTCGGTCGCGACCTGGCCGGCGCCGTCACCCGGGTCCGCGCAGACGGCGCGACGGACGTGTTCTTGATGGGCGCGTCAATGGGCGGCGCCGCTGTCGTACAGAACAGCGGGGGAATTCATGTCGCGGGACGGATCAGTTTGTCCGGCACCCGGCTGTGGAGCGGGTACGGCATCAACGACCCCGCCGCCGTCCGGCGCGTCTCGGCTCCCTTCCTCTACGTCGGGACCCGAGACGATTGGCGAGCGCCGCGGCCCGAAGCGCTGTCGATCTTCGGCATGATCAGGTCGGCGGACAAGCGGATCGTCCTGTATGCGGGGTCGATGCACGGCTGGGATCTGGTAGAGCAGCCGCCGTACGGCGCCCGGACGCGGGCGCTAATCCTGAAGTGGATCCGGGCGCGATCCCGATGACCGGGTACTACCGCGAAGGAATGACATGACCGAGCCCGATTCCACCGAGCCGCTCGCTACCCGGTCCGACGATCCGGCGAGCCCGGCCGGCGTGGCGCCCCGGTCCCTTCCGGCATGTTCCTGCTCGAGCTCGTGCCCGTCAGGGACATCGACCGGGCCAAGACCTTCTACTCCGAGCGGCTCGGCTTTCACGTGGACGTTGACGTGCGGCCGGCCGACGGCGTCCGGGTCGTCCAGCTCACCCCGCCGGGCTCGGCGTGCTCGATCACCCTGACCACCGGAATCCCGTCGCTCGATATGCCGGCCGGTAGTCTCCGCGGTCTGCACTTGGTCGTCAGCGACATCGAGGAAGCCCGCGCCAGGCTCCTCGAACGCGGTGCAGAGGTGGTCCGGTCGAGGACCTCGGCGGCGTCTCCTACGCCTCATTCGCCGACACCGATGGCAACACCTGGGCGCTCCAGCACATGCCTTGGCGCACATAGTGAGAGAGCGCGACGAACCGCGACAAGACCGCGAACCCAGCTCAGTGTGGAGAGGAGAACGAGGCGCATGGGGGACAGACTGACAGCCTCGGCAAGCGGCCTTATCAATGCCGACCCGGCCGCGATCTGGGCGGTGATCACTGATCCCGGGCAATTGGGGCAGGCGTTCTTCGGCGCGAAGGTAGACACAGACTGGCGCGTGGGCAGCCCGATCACCTACCACGGTGAGTGGGAGGGCAAGCGCTTCGAAGACAAGGGCGAAATCGTGAAGTTCGAGCCGAGCAAGCTCTTGCAGTTCACCCATTTCAGCCCATTCAGCGGCCAGCCCGACATTCCGGAGAACTACCACACAGTCACCTTCGAGCTAGCACCCCGAGGTGACGGGACAGAACTGGTCATCACACAGACGAACGCGGCCAATCAGGAGGAGCACAATCACTCCGAGGCTAACTGGGCAAGGGTGCTGAACAGCATCAAGCACGCCGCTGAACGCTGAGCTGCCTGCCTGCCTACCGCAGCCGAGGAGTGATGTGATTCAAATCAGGGATGCGCGATCGGTCTCAGACGCGGCATCAGGCTATGGGGTGCCAGGAAGAGAGTTTCCGAAATGAATAACGGCGAGAGCAAGGCTTATGGCGGGCAGAGGCCGGCTACTGCCGATCCGGCGCTGGAGTCGTCGGCCGGCCCATTGACCGGACCTGATGCTGCTGCTGGGCCGCTTGTGGTGTCAGCGGCGAACCCGCGCTATTTCACGGTGGCATCCGGCGACGCCACCGGTGAGAAGGCCGTGTACCTGACCGGCTCACATATCTGGAACAACCTGCACGACGGCCTGGGCCCGGGCGGATCGTGCGCCGAGCGGCCGGAGAGCAACGACTACCAGGCTTATCTGGCGTTCCTCAGGGACCACGGGCACAATTTCATCCGGCTGTGGCGCTGGGAGCACTTCCGGTCTCAGTCTTTCGGCGAGGCTTTCCACCTGTGCATGACGCCTCAGCCGTGGCCACGGACCGGGCCAGGAGCGGCAGCCGACGGCAAGCCGAGGTTTGATCTGTCCCGGTTCGATGAGGCGTATTTCGGTCGGCTCCGCGACCGGGTCATCGCCGCGGGCAACGTGGGCTGCTATGTCAGCGTGATGCTGTTCGAGGGGTGGGGGCTGCATCTGAGCCCGGCGCCGGACAACGTCGAGGGCCACCCGTTCCACGCCGGCAACAACATCAACCGGATCGCGATCAACTCGATCGTCGACTACCAGGTCCTTCCGCTCGACCCGCGGGTCCAGGCGATTCAGGAGGCCTACCTCCGCAAAGTGGTGGACACCGTTCACGACCTGCCCAACGTCTTGTATGAGGTCGCGAACGAGTCGTCGGGGCAGGACGCCGAATCGGTTCAGTTTCCTGGCATGCCGCCGTTGCCCGGGCCGATTGGGGACTCCACCCGGTGGCAGTACTGGGTGATCGAGTTCGTCCGGCGCTATGAACGGCAGCGGGGCTACGACACCCACCCCATCGGGATGACGATGCAATTTCCCGTCCCTGACCAGGCGAAGGTCAACGATCCGCTGTTCAACGGGCCCGCGGACTGGGTTTCACCCGGCTTTGATGATGTGGCTCATCCCGGCGGCGCGCAGCGTTCGCGATGGTTCACCGGCCCGCCGGCCAACGATGGCGCCAAAGTTGTGATCACCGACACCGATCACTACGCCGCCGGAGGCGCGGGCGACGCGGCGCGGGCGACGCGCTGTGGGCCTGGAAGTCTTTCCTGCGTGGCCACAACCCGATCCTCATGGACTTCGGAATCATCGACGTGGTCGATCCGCTCGACCCGGCGGTCGGAGTTCCCTCCTACGAGTCCTTGGAGCCGGCGCGTTACGCCATGGGCGACACGCTCCGCTTTGCCCGGCGGATGCGGCTCATCGGGATGCAGCCGCGTGGCGATCTGAGCTCGACCGGCTATGCGCTTGCCGACCCGGGTGGGGAGTACCTTGTCCTCCAGCCGGCCGAGCCGGCCGATCCGTTCACCGTGACGGTGGACCCTGGCACCTATGCCGTCCAGTGGTACGGCGTCAACAGCCGCGAGAGAGCCACGGCCGATGAGCTCACCGTCAGCAGCCGCGCTGCGATCAGCTTCAGCGCGCCCTTGGCCACGCCCGAGCCCGCCGTGCTGCAGCTGACCAAGGCCCGCCCGACCGCCGGCCGCCAGGCCTGAGCCCAATCATGGAGGCCCCTGAATGCGCATGCGGCGTTATGCCGACCCAAGATCGGATCACGCTCAGTGACTGGTGCTACGTAGTCCGGGCCCGGTGCGCAAGTATCCGATATGGTCGGGAGTCTGGCCGCCGGCATGACTTTCTCCGCAGCGCCCAGAATGGGACGTTCTGTGCTTGAACCCAGCGGCGAATTGGCCATCGACCGTCGGGTATCGTCCATTTCCCGAGGTATGGCTCGGTTTAGAATCATCCCTCCGAATTCTCGGGAAGGCAGGGGACGACATGCCCGGCACCCTCCCGCTGGCCTTCGTCGCCGGCTGCCCGCCGGCCAAGGCGGGGACGGCCGCGGCCGGGCTTCTCGCGGCGCGCCGGGGCGCTGCGGGCAGGGCCTGAGCATGGCGGAGCGTGCAGAGGTCATCGTGATCGGCGGCGGCCAGGCAGGACTCGCCGCCGGCTACTACCTCGCCCAGGCGCGGATCCCCTTCCTGATCCTCGACGCAGAGGCGCGCGCCGGCGATGCGTGGCGGCGACGCTGGGACTCCCTCGAGCTGTTCACGGCCGCCCGCTACAGTGCGCTGCCCGGCCTGGCGTTTCCCGGCGACCCCGAGCACTTCCCGGGGAAGGACGCGGTCGCGGACTACCTCGAGAACTACGCCCGCACATTCGAGCTGCCGATCCGCCACCGCGCCGGAGGACTGGCCGGAGGAAGCGTGCTGGGCCTGAACACCAGGTGCCGCAGCACCTGGTGTTCACCGAGCAAGGGCGGCTGCCTGGCGTGCCCATGTGCCCGCCGGAGACCCTGGTGGTCGACCACGGCAAGGCGTTCCTGTCGGCGCACGTGATCGGCGTGTGCACCCGGCTGGGCGTCTCGATCCAGCCGGCCCAGCCGAAAAAGCCGACGGACAAGCCCACCTGCGAGAGGTTTTTCAAGACCCTGCGGGAGGGGGTGATCCAGCACCTGCCCGCCTACACGGGGCCGGACATCTACAGCCGCGGCGAGCACGTCGAAGACGCTGCGTTCCTGTTCGTCCACGAACTGGAGGACATCGTCCGCGAGTGGATCGCGCTGGTGTATCACCGGTCCCGGCAAGACGGGCTGGCCGTGCCGGAATGGCCGCGCCTGAAGCTGTCCCCGAACGAGATGTATGAGACCGGGGTGGCGAGGGCGGGGCTGCTGCGCATCCCGGCCGCGCCGGAGCTGGCGTATGAGTTCTTCGAGGTGCACCTGCGGACCATCCAGCACTACGGGGTCGAGGTCGGCGGGCTGCGCTACAACGGCCCAGCCCTGGATGCCTACCGCGACACCGAAAGCCCTTACCGCGGCCGGTACGCGGGCAAGTGGCCGATCCGGATCAACCCCGACGACGTGCGCCGGGCGTATTTCCAGGATCCGGCCGATGATTCGTGGCACCGGCTGGAATGGGAGCACACCGCCGGGCTGGGCGCGCCGTTCAGCGGCGAGGCCGCCCGGTACGCGCGGCGGCTCGCCGCCCGGCACGACCGCTGGCCCGATACCGGGCGGGCGCTGGCTGAGCTGCTGGCCCGCTGGGATCGGGGCATGGTCACCGGGCGGCGGGAACGCCGCATGGCGGTCCGGCTGGCCACCGAGCGCGCCGCCCTGCCCGACCCGGAAGACCAGGAGGCGGAAGCTCGCGTCGTCTGCCTGCCCGGTGTTCCCGGCTCCGGCGCGGAACCGCCGCCCGCAGCTGCGGATTTGCGGGCTGTCCCCTACGTTGTGGGTGATGACGACGATCCGGAGGAGATCTTCGACGATCCCGCAGACGATGACTTCTACGCCGACGCTTTCGAGATCATCGAATGACCGGGGTGCTCTACAGCCTGTCGCGCAAGGAAGGATGGCGCCGCTACGTCGAGACGCCCGCGCGGCAGCGCCCAGAACAGCTGCAGCCCGGCGAGCTGAAACGGCTCAGTGACGCGGAGCGGGAGGATTACGACGAGGCCCGCCATGACTGGCACGCCAACTTCGGCATCATGCGCACCCCGCAGCTGGCCTCCGTCCACGACGAGCTGGAGCTGATCGTCTCAGCCGGGCGGCAGGACCCCGACCGGGTCCACGGCGCGGCCGTCATCGACGCGCTGCCCGGCCTGGGCAAGACCACCGCCGCCAACAGCTTCGCCCGCGGCTTCGACCGCTCCCAGATCCGCCGCCACGGCCCACTCACCGGCGATGGCCACGAGCGGGTCCCGGTGTTCCGGGTCGGGCTGACCTCCAACACCACGCTGCGCACGCTGAACCGGATGATCTGCGAGTTCTACGGCCACCCCGGCGTTAACCGGGCCAGCGCCGCGCAGCTGGCCAGTTATGCCCTGGACTGCGTTTGTCATGTCAGACGCGTGTCGGGATGATCGACGATCTTCACTTCATCGACCCCCGCCGCAAGGACGGCCTGGACGTCAGCAACCACCTGAAATGGCTGGCTAACGAGCTGCCGGTGACGTTCATCTACGCCGGGTCGGGCTGTCCGGGCGGGGCCTGTTCGCAGAGGGACTGACCGGCGCGAACGCCGTGCTCGCGCAGACCGGCCGGCGCTGGACCCGGCTGGAGCTGCCGCCGTTCGAGATCGCCTTCGAGCAGGGCCGGCAGCACTGGTCCGGGCTGCTGAAGGCCGCCGAGCGGCAGCTCGTGCTCGCCCGCGCCCGGCCCGGCATGCTCACCGGCCTGGCGGACTACCTGTTCGAGCGGACCAGCGGGCACATCGGCTCGTTCATCACGCTGATCACCCGCGGCTGCGTCAAGGCGATCCGCACGGGCGAGGAGAAGCTGACCGCCCCGCTGCTGGACAGCGTGCGGATCGACGAGGCATCCGAGCAGGCCCGCCGCCAGCTCGCCGCCGCGTTCGCCGACGGGCGGCTGTCTGCGGCACCTGCAGCCGCCCGCAGGAAACCGCAGGCCGCGGCCTCATGAGCGCGCCTGGGCGGAGGCTGCCGCTGAGGGCCGCGCCGGGCTGCCCGCCGGCCGCCTCGATGACGCGGTGCTCGACCGCTACCGCCCGGCGGGCGTGGTCCTCTGCCGCGGGTCCCGGTACTGCCCGTCCTGCCTAGCCGGGCGAGACGGCCGGTGGCTGCTGGCCTGGCGGCTGCCGTGGTCATTCACTGCCCACCGGGTGCTGCTGCGTGATACCTGCCCGGCGTGCGGGCGGGTGCCCCGCGTCCGCACCGGCCCGGCCGGGCTCAACCCGCCCGGCAGCTGCCCCAGCCCCGTCGCGCGAGGTAAGTGCTGCGGTGCCGACCTACGCGAAATCGGCACGCAGATACTCGTGCCCGGCAGCCCGCTACTGGCCGCCCAGCACTGGACCGACAGCCTGCTCAGCCAGGCCGCCCAGGAACCGGACGGCGACCGCGCCGCACGGGCGCTCGGTGACCTGGGGATCGTCGCCTCCTGGGTGCTGCGCACCGCGCCTGCCACCCTCTTTTTCGAGCACGGCGAGCAGGCGCTGGCCGCCTGGCGGCAGTGGCGCGAACAGCCGCCCGTGATCCGCGACCCGCCGCGGCGCTCCCCGCCGGCCAGCGCCGCACTGACCGCCGCGCTCGCCGCCACCGCCATGACCATCCTGAACGGGGACGACGCCCTTGCCATCGAGCAGATCCGAGCACTGATGCCGCTCACCGGCCCGCAGCAGGCCCGGCCGGCCGGGCTGCCCTCCGAGCACTGGAAGCAGCTGACAGGACCAGCGCGCGGCCGGTTCCTGCGCGCCCGCGACCGTGACCTCGCCCCCACTGAGCGGCTCCGCTACCGCAGCGGCACGCCCATGGCCCGGATTCCGGGCGAGGACGCGAGCGCGCTGGCGGCCCGCGCCCAGATGATCCCGCAGCTGCTGTGGCCGGACTGGGCGGTCCGGCTCACGCCTGCCGAAGGACTGCTACCCGGTCCGCTGCGCAGCACCCTTGCCGCGTGCTTGCTGCTGCCGGGACACCCTGGCCGCGCCACCAGCGCGGCCATCACCAGACTGCACGCTCACCGCAGCGCCTTCGCGATCCGGGCGGCGCTGCGAACTCTGACCGAAGGCGGGCACGACGCCGTGCTTACCGCGGTCAGCTGCCTGGCCGGGTACCTCGACGAGTGCGGCAGCCCCATCAACTACCAGCGCCGCCGCGACCTCGTCCCCGCCGAGACGATCACCGCCGGCCAGTGGCGGGAACTATGCTGCGGCGCCTCCGCCCACCCCGGGGAAGCGCGCCGCCACAAGGACGCCCAGCGGTACCTGTTCCAGCTGCTCACCGGAGCCGACCTGAACGACCCCCGGCACACCCTTGCGCTCACCTCCGCCCGCGACCGCAGCACCTACCTCACCTTCGCCGATACGCTCCCCGCCGGGCTGCGGATCGCGCTGCACGGACACGCTGCCGTCCTGCTGGACGACCTCGGCATCAGCGAGCCCCTGACCTGGACACCGCCCCCGGACTGCTGCGCCGGCCTGGACCTGCCCGGACCCGACCCCGGCGACATCGACCTGGACGCCCTCCGCCAGCTCATGATCACCGAGGAGCTTCCCGTCGGGGAAGCCGCCGCCCGGCTGGGCACCAGCACCGAGCACGTCCGCCTCGCCCTCGAACGCGTCCCTCGGCCCGCACGGCAGTGGGGACGCACCACGCCGCCCGTCGTCTGGCAGTGGCAGCAGCGCGCCCGCACCATCCTGACCCGCGAGTTCTTCGAACGCGAGTACGTCCGGGCAGGCAAGGCGCTGCGGGAACTGGAGGCCGAGACCGGCTTCGCCCGCAAGTTCCTCGCCGCCACCGCCCGCGAGCACGGCATCACCCCGGCCAGCGCGTCTAGGCCCGCCCCGATCAATGGGGGCTGGCTACGCGAGCAGTACCTCACCCGGCACCGCTCCTATACCGCCATCGCCGCCGAACTCGGCGTCAGGCCCGAGACCGTGATCGCCACCGCCCGCCGCCACCACATCCCGTCCAGGCCCTTCACAGTGCACAGCCGACCCGAAATGATCACCAAGCTCAGCTCGGAAATCCCCCCGGACATCCGCCGCGCCGTCGACGGCGGCCTCAACGGCTGGCACCGGCTGCGCCGCTTCCAGATCGCCATGGCCTTTCCCACTATCGAGGCCGCCGCCACCCACCTGGGCGCCCACCAGTCGGCTCTCGTCCACCAGTTCCGCCGGCTCGAACGCGACATCGGCGCACGGCTCTACCATGCCTCTGCCCCTGGCCGGCCGATGCACCCCACCCGGCGCGGCACCGCGCTGCTGAACACGCTGGACCGCCCAGACATCCGCGCCCTCACCGCCGAGCATGCCCCCGACGTATCCAGCACCGCCGACGGCAACCGCCGCTGGCACCGCCACGTCCCGCGCAGCTAGCCGCCTGGCTGTTGCGGCGGAACGTCTTGCTGGGGGGCGATACCGTGGCGCATTATCTCCAGCAGCTGCCGGGCATGGTCAGCGGAGGCCCCCGCGAGGGCAGCCGCGCTGGCCAGGGCGAGCAGGTCTGTTACGGTCAGGTCCGGGTGGATGGCGCCGGCCTGCTGGGCGCGGGCGAGCAGTTTCCCCGCCGTCGATCTCATCGATTCGTGCCAGCTGGCGAACAGTTCACTGCGCTGCTCATCGCTGCCCGCGGTGGCAGCCAGCGCCAGGGCGCGCTTGGCGGCCACGTGGACGACGAAGCTGTCGAGCCAGTCGAACAGGGCCTCCCCTGCGCAGGGCCTGGCCAGCAGGGCAGTGCCCTGCTGGCACAGTGCCGCTACCTCATCGGCATAGACGGCGGCAAGCAGGTCGCTGCGGGTCGGGAAATTACGGTACAGCGTCGCGTTGCCGACGCCGGCCCGCCGAGCCACTTCGTCCATCGCGACATCAGGGCCATGCTCATCGAACAGGCCTCTCGCCGCCGCGAGCAGCAGCCGGGCATTGCGCTCGGCATCTGCCCTGCGCGCGTGCCCGCGGGATGGTGAGCCCGGGTCCGGCATCTGCTCCTCCGGCCGGTTGCGAATTGGGGAACTCCCCAGTAGTCTAACCTCACCCGCCTAACTGGGGAACTCCCCAGATAGTGTCCAGGCAGTGTAACAGCCGCCCCTGTGCCAGCAGAAAGGAAACTATGGCCATCACCTGCGAGGACCGCGCCGCCATCACCGAGGTGATCGCCAGGCACGGCCACCTGTGCGACAGCGGGGAACTGGACCGGCTGGATGAGGTCTTCACCGCCGACGTCGTCTACGACCTGACCGACTTCGGCCAGCAGGTGCTCCGCGGACCGCAGGCCCTCGCCGCCGCCGGGTGGGCGCTGGGCGAGCTGAACCCGGTCGGCCACCACGTCACCAACGTCGTCCTCGCCGAGGCCGCCGATGGCACCGTCCAGGCCTGGTCCAAGGGAATCGGCATCAATGCCGACGGCACGTGCGGCAGCGTGACCTACGAGGACATCGTCGTGCACGGCGACGAGGGATGGCGGATCAGCCAGCGCAAGATCCTGGCACGGAGGGTTCCCCTGGGCGGGAAACCGAGTTCCTGATCGCACCACGGCCCCTCCCGGAGCTCCGTTGCCCATCACCCCGGGACTGGGCATCAACATGCGGCACAGGGCACGCGGTGGTGCGAGACCATGGGCTGAATGAGACTTCCACCCGAGCATGGCAGCAGCGTCCCGGCGGCTCTGGACGATGTTGTCAGCCTGATCCGGACCAAGGGCGCTGCGACGCGGGCATGCGCCATCATCAAGAACGGGCGGACGATCCTCGACCAGTTGATTTGTTCGCGAGAACCATATTCGATCTCTGACCGCGCTGGGGGCATTGCGGTGAGAGGGGATGTGCCCGGGCTCGGAGCGTCTTCATCCGGCGGCGCATCACGGACGAAGGAGCGCACCGGCCCTGGGCTATCTGTGTCATTTCGATCCGGATCGGTTCCGCTGCCGGGTCGCGTGATCCGCTCCTCGCCGGGCTTGCGTGGTCATGCCGTCATGTCACGGCCAGGTGGCCGTGGTGGTGCTGTGGGGCCTCGGCCTCGTCAACCAGGCTGACGGCGAAGTCGGCGTAGGAGATGCGCGCCGCCGGGTCGCCATGTTCGCCACCGCGCCACCGTCAGCGGCTGGCCATATCATCTTCGGCACGCGTTCGCGGGGCGCGTGCTGGGAATGGACGATCCCGGCGGACACCGAGATCACCGGGCCGATGGCGCTGCGGCTGTGGGTCCAGGCGCACGGCGCTGGCGACATTGACCTGTTCGCCGGGGTGGAGAAATGGCGCGGCAAGACCTACATCGGCTTCGAGGGCTCCTACGGGTTCGGCCGCGACCGCATCTCCACCGGCTGGCTGAAAGCCTCACTGCGCTGCCTCGACGAGCAGGCCTCCCGGCCGTCCGGCCCGGTCCCCGCCTGCACCCAGCCCCAGCCGCTCGCGCCAGGCCAGGTCGTCCGGGCTGACATCGCCCTCGGCCCGTCCGCGACCTTCTTCCGGTCCGGGGAGACGCTGCGGCTGGTCGTCACCGGACGCTGGCTGTGGCCACGCAACCCGCTCACCGGGCAATTCCCGGCCGCCTACCAGAAGAGCCCGC
>WNGJ01005254.1_pt1 | contig 13580 bp, 9 predicted proteins | sample 5400611 | NCBI WGS metagenome assembly WNGJ01 (sample SAMN13153375, study PRJNA577476) | soil metagenome | isolation source: 40 cm soil or saprolite under Garry oak tree replicate 1 | place: USA:California | collected 2016-06-15 | reverse complement strand
GACGTCCACTCGGCGGCATCGATGCCGTCGAAACCGACGACCGACAGATCCTCGGGCACCCGCAGCCCGTGGGCGAATGCTTCCTGGAGGACGCCGATCGCCATCAGGTCGCTCGAGCAGATCACGCCCGTCGGCCGCGGCGAATGCATCAAGAGCTTTCGCAATGCCTCGCGACCTCCCTCGACGCTGAAGTCCTCGTGGGCTACGAGACCGTCCGGATCGATGCCCGCAGCCCGCAGCGCCCGCTCGCGGCCGGCGGCCTTCTGCTGCGTCGGCAGGTAGAAGCTCGGCCCTGCGGCGTAGCCGATCTCGCGATGCCCGAGCTCGAGGAGGTGCTGTGTCGCGCACTCGCCTGCGTGCACTTCGTCGACGCCGACCGAGGGAACGCTCAGATTGTTGAGCGCACCGTTGACGAACACCATCCTGGCGCCCTCTTCGACGAGCCGCGCGTAGTGGTCGTGCTCGCCGCTCATGTTCGTCATCTCGCAGGAGATGAAGATCATCCCGTCCACCTCGCGGTCGAGCAGCATGTGCACGTAGTCCACTTCGCGAAAGGCAGCCGCCGTGGTCGAGCAGAGGATCGAGGCGAAGCCGGCTTCAGTGGCGCGTCGCTCGATTGCCTGCGCCAGCTCGGGAAAGATCGGATTCTCGAAGTCGGGCAGGAGTAGTCCGATCACGCCGGTCTCGGTCCGGCGGCCGGAGGGAACGTAGAGGAGCTCGCGCATCGCCCGCTCGACGCGCTCCCGCGTCTCCGAGCGCACGTTGTCCAGCCCGCTCGCGACGCGGGATGCAGTGGCGACACTGACACCGGCGTGGCGGGCTACATCGCGAAGGCTGGCCATAGTGTTGCAAGTCTATGTAACAGATTCTCAGGATGAACTCCAGCTTTTTCGCCTCCTTGACATTTTCTGGGGCGAGGCATAGGCTCACCGTGTTTCATGGGGCTAAGACATGTTTCAGAGCAGTTGGCGTCGGGCTTTGGCCGGGCGGGACTGAGGAGGAGGAGGATTCAATGAAAGTAGGGAGGCGTCCAGCCGTCCTGCTCGCCGTTGTCCTCGCCGTGGCGCTGTCGCTCGTCGGCAGTCGTTCTGCACCGGCGGCACATGCGAGCACGAAGGCAGCAAAGCTCACGATCTGGGTCGACAACGTCCAGAAGCCTGCGGTCGACAAGATCACGTCGAGCTGGGGCACGCGGCGTGGGGTCGACGTAAACGTCGTGTTCCACTCGTTCGGAACCATCCGCGACGATCTCAAGACGGTCAAAGCCGAGAACGCACCTGACGTCATCGTCGCGGCGCATGACTGGACGGGCGATCTGGCGGCGAACGGCCTCGTGCTGTCGCTGTTCCCGACGAAGGCCCTGAAGAAGCAGTTCCCGAAGTATGCGCTCGACGCATTCTCGTACGGGGGCAGGCTCTACGGCGCACCGTACGCGCTCGAGAACGTCGGCCTCGTCGTGAACACGAGGCTCGTGAAGGTCCCGAAGACGTTCGCACAGTTCGAGAAGGAAGCGCTGGCGTTCAAACGCAAGAGCCCTGACAACATCGCCCTTGCCGTGCCTCAGGGCTCCGGCGGGGACGCTTATCACATGTATCCGTTCTTCTCGGGCCTCGGCGGCTTCGTCTTCGGCCACGCCAAGAACGGCGCCTTGCAGCCGAACAAACTGGGTCTCGCCAGCAAGACCTTCCTGAACAACGCATCTCTCATCGACAAGTGGAACCGCGAAGGCCTGATCAATTCGAAGATCGACTACGGGACCGCGAAGAACGCCTGGCTGAAGCAGCAGGCGGCCTTCTGGATCACGGGACCGTGGGAGGTCGACGCGCTGAAGGCGAGCGGCAACCCCTTCCGGATCATCCAGCTCCCGAAGATCAAGTACCAATCGGTGCCGTTCCTCGGCGTGCAGGGAGCGATGGTGACGAAGTTCGCGCAGGCACACGGCGTCGAGAGCCTCGCGAAGGACCTGGTCGCCAGTGAGATGATGAAGGCGGGTTTCCAGCTCGATCTCGAGCAGGCGAACCTCCGCTACCCGGCGAACAAGCTCGCCGGAAAGCGGGTCAACGACCCGATCCTGAGGCAGTTCGGAGCCGCCGGTGCCGGCGGTGTTCCCATGCCGAACATTCCGCAGATGGGCAGCGTCTGGGCGGAGCTCGGCGGTGCTTGGGTCAAGGCCACCAAGGGCACCGGGGCGACATCCGCGCGAGTCGCCTTCACGACGGCCGCCAAGAACATCCTCGACAAGATCGCGGGAGGCTAGGCAGCTGAAGTCAGTGGGCGCCCGTTACGGCGGGCGCCCACCACTACCGTTCGGCTTCCGATTCGACAGGAGGAAGGTCTGAGCACTCCGTCTGTAGGAATCAAGCCGAGGTCGCGATGAGCGCTGGAACGCGCGCGCTCTCACTCCCGACCCGGCTGATCAGCGCCTTCTCGGGCACGGTCGGGCTCGTGATCAAGATCGTCTTGCTCAGCCTGGTCAATGCGTTCGCGATCTGGGCGGCCGTCGTCCTGTCCGACCATCACAAGTGGCGAGCGCTTGGGCTGCTCGCATTCGTGACGGCGGCGATCGACGCCATCTATCTCACCAGGCGTTGGACGCTCCCGCTCAAGTTCTTGATTCCGGGAACGATCTTTCTGCTGGCATTTCAGGTCATCCCGGTTGCGTACACGATCAACGTCGCGTTCACGAACTACTCGACCGGTCACATTCTCTCGCGGTCCGAGGCGATCGCGAACATCGAGCAGAACTCGCTCACGGAGGCGGGCAACGGCGCGTCTTACGCGATGACGCTGATGCGGAGCGACAAGCACCAACTCGTGCTCGCCCTCCTCGACAATTCCGGACACGCTTTCATCGGCACGCCGGACGGCTTGCGCCCGATCCCGCGAGACCAGGTCACGATTGCGGGCGGCATGATCGCATCCGCGCAGGGCTACACCCCTCTCAAGGGCACGGAGCTGGGCAGCATCGACACCGAGCTCTCCTCTTACAAGGTCCCGGTCGGCGGTGGAAAGGCGATCGAGCCGCAGGGCTTTGACTCGGCGGTGGTGCTCGAGCCGACGTACCGTTTCGACGCGCGGAAAGACGCATTCGTGCGCGTCAAGGACGGCGTTCTCTTCAAGGACAACGGGCGCGGCTCCTTCGTTGCGGCGAACGGTGCCGAGATCGAGCCCGGGTGGAAGACCTATGTCGGGATGAGGAACTTCGGGCGGATCATCCACAGCCCGCTGATCAGAAGCCCGTTTCTCAAGGTCTTCCTCTGGACGATGGTCTTTGCGACCTCCGTCGTCTTTCTCTCGTTCGCGCTCGGCCTGCTGCTTGCAATCACGCTGAACAAGCCGGGCCTCAGCTTCCAGCGGACGTATCGAGCCCTCCTGATCATTCCGTACGCGGTTCCTGCCTTTCTCGCGTTGCTCGTCTGGCAGGGGTTACTCAACGACGACTTCGGTGTCGTGAACCGCGCGTTTCACACGAGCATCCCGTGGCTCTTCGATCCGAACTGGGCTCGCGTCTCGGTGATCCTCGTCAGCGTGTGGCTGACGGTCCCGTATTTCTTTCTCGTCTCCCTCGGCGCGCTCCAGTCGATTCCGAGCGAGCTGATCGAGGCGGCCGAGGTCGACGGCGGCGGGGCGTGGCAGGTCTTCCGGAAGATCACGCTCCCACTTCTGCTCGTAGCCGTGGCGCCGTTGATGATCGCGTCGTTCGCATTCAACTTCAACAACTTCAACAACATCTACCTGCTCACGGGAGGCGGCCCGGCCTTGAACAACAGCCCTGTTGCCGGTGCAACCGACATCTTGATCAGCTACACGTACAAGATCGCGTTCGCAGCAGGCAAAGGGCAGGACTACGGCCTCGCCAGCGCAATCGCGATCCTGATCTTCATCACCGTGGGAACGATCTCGGCCATCTCGTTCTCGCGTACCAAGGCACTGGAGAATCTCGCGTGAGCACGGCTGAACGCCAGGCGGAGCTCGCGCTCCCCTCGGTCGCCGAACGGCGACGCAAGAAGCGGTCAGGCTTCGCCGACAACTGGTGGCGGCACCTGGTCGCCCTGATCGGCGTCGTGATCGCCCTGTTCCCGGTTGCCTACATCGTGTCGGCGGCGTTCAATGGCGACAACTCGCTAAGCGGTTCGTCGCTGATCCCTCGTCAGCTGACCCTCGACAACTTCCGATCGCTCTTCGGGACGCAACGGCACACGACGGGACACGCGACGTTCCAGAACGCTCACTACCTGAGCTGGTTCGGCAACTCCATGATCGTGGCGGGCGGGACCGCGCTGCTGACGGTTCTCCTTAGCGCTCTTGCCGCGTACGCGTTCAGCCGTTTCCGCTTCCGCGGTCGGCGAATGGGGATGCTGACGCTGCTCCTGATCCAGATGTTCCCGCAGTTGCTCGCCGTCGTGGCGATCTACCTGATCGTCCTCAACACGGGAGACGTCTTCCGCTTCATCGGGCTCAACACGCTCCCGGCCCTGATCATCGTCTACCTCGGTGGCGCGATGGGAGTGAACACCTGGCTGATGAAGGGCTTCTTCGACACGATCCCGTCGGAGCTCGACGAGTCCGCACGAGTCGACGGCGCGACACCGGCGCAGGTCTTCTGGGGGGTCGTGTTGCCGCTGGCCGCGCCGGTCCTCGCGGTGATCGCGCTGATCTCGTTCATCTCGACCCTCAACGAGTTCGTCATCGCGAGCGTGATCCTCGAAACCCAGCAGAAGTTCACGTTGCCCGTCGGCCTCTGGCAGTTCATCGACCAGAAGTACTCGGAGCACTGGGGGCCGTTCGCCGCGGGCGTGCTGATCGCGGCCATCCCGGCTGCGCTCCTCTTCGCGTTCCTCCAGCGTTACATCGTGGAAGGGCTGACCCAGGGCGCGGTCAAGGGATGAGCGCAACGGAGCTCGACCTCTCGGCCTCACTCCTCGACCGGCCGCATCACGACGGTTCGGAGCTGTACGTCGTCGAGCGGCCGGAAGAGCTCGGGGGCGAGGCGGTCGTGCGCATTCGCGTTCCCCAGGAGGTCGAATCGGTCGTTCTGCGTTGGGTGGAGGACGGCGAGGCGCGCGGCGTGAAAGCGAGCGAGGAAGAAGGAGGCTGGTGGCGTGCGCGCTTTCCCGTGCCGAATCCCAACGTCCGCTACCGCTGGCTGCTCTCCGGCGGCGAGGTCGGGTATGCGTGGCTGAACGGCTTCGGCCTCGTGCCTCATGACGTTCCCGACGCAGACGACTTCGTGTTGTCGCTCGATCGCGGCGGCCCTGCCTGGCACCTCGATTCGGTCGTGTACGAGATCTTCCCGGACCGATTCGCGACGACGGGCGGAGGAGGTGCACCGCCCGAGTGGGCGGTTCCGCGGGCCTGGGACGAGCTGCCGGAGGGCCGCGGGCCCGACACGCCCTACGAATGGTTCGGTGGCGACCTCGGCGGAGTCGAGGCGCACCTCGACCACATCGAGTCGCTCGGCGCGAACGTCATCTATCTGACGCCGGTCTTTCCTGCGGGCAGCACTCATCGTTACGACTCCACCACGTTCGAGCGCGTCGATCCGCTGCTCGGCGGCGACGAGGCGCTCGCGTCCCTGACACGGGCCGCCCACGCTCGCGGCATCCGCGTGATCTCGGACCTGACAACGAATCACACCGGCGACAAGCACGAATGGTTCGTCGGCGGAGAGCGAGACCTCTACCTCTTCGACGCACAAGGCGACTACGAGGCTTGGTGGGGAATCAAGTCGCTGCCCAAGCTCAACTGGCTCTCTCCGGAGCTGAGACGACGGCTGCAGGCAATCGCGCGCAAATGGTTGCAGCCGCCGTACGGCCTCGACGGGTGGCGCGTGGACGTCGCCAACATGAGCGGCCGAACGGGTGGGACGGACGTGAACGCCGATGTCGCGCCGACTCTCCGCGAGGTGCTCGAGCCCGAGTCGCTGCTCGTGGCGGAGAACTTCCACGACTTCCGCACGGACTTCGCGGGCTGGCACGGTGTCATGAACTACGCCGGCTTTTCCCGTCCAGCCTGGATGTGGCTGCGCGGCGACGTCGAGATCCCGTACCTCGGGCTTCCCGTCTCGATGCCGCGACTGGGCGGCGAGGCGTCGGTCGCGGCAATGCGCGCATTCCGCGCCGGGGTTCCGTGGCAGTTCGTCTTGCATTCGTGGTCGATCCTCGACAGTCACGACACGCCCCGGTTCCGCTCGATGGCGGGCTCACGCGCTCGTCAGCTCGTCGGAGTCGGTCTTCAGATGACGATGCCCGGCGTCCCGATGGTCTTCGCGGGCGACGAGCTCGGGCTCGAGGGTGACTGGGGCGAGGACGCGCGCAGGACCATGCCGTGGGCGCGTCAGGACGACTGGGACCCCGGGCTCCTCGACGAGTATCGGCGGCTGATCGCCCTGCGACGCTCGAGCCCCGCGCTCGCCCGCGGCGGGATTCGCTTCGCGTTCGTGGACGACGACGTCATCGCCTATCTGCGCGAGACGAGTGGCGAGCGCCTCCTCTGTCTCGCGAGCAGAGACGAGCATGCGCCGATTCGGCTGCCGCTCTCCGCACTGGGAGCACAGGAGCTGGAGAGTCTGCACGGGACCGACGCGGAGCTCGAGGGCGACGACGCCGTACTTCCCGCCGCAGGGCCCGCATTCCACGTCTGGAGGCTGACGAATGGCTGAGGTGATCTTCGACAAGGTCGAGAAGGTCTACGACAACGACGTCCACGCGGTCCACGATCTGTCGTTGGAGATCCGGGACGGCGAGTTCGTGGTGCTCGTCGGGCCTTCGGGCTGCGGCAAGACGACGGCGCTGCGCATGGTGGCCGGCCTCGAGGAGATCACGGACGGCAAGGTCTCGATCGGCGGACGTGTCGTCAACGATCTGACGCCGAAGGAACGCGACATCGCCATGGTCTTCCAAAATTACGCGCTCTATCCCCACCTCTCGGTGTCCGACAACATCGGCTTCGGGCTGCGACTGCGCAAGACGCCGAAGAACGTGGTGGAGGAGAGAGTCGCGTGGGCAGCCAAGCTCCTCGGCCTGACGCCATACCTCAACCGCCGGCCGAAGGAGCTGTCGGGCGGGCAGCGCCAGCGGGTCGCAATGGGCCGCGCGATCGTGCGCCAGCCGCAGGTGTTCCTGATGGACGAGCCTCTTTCCAACCTAGACGCGAAGCTGCGCGTGCAGATGCGAGCGGAGATCGCTCGGATTCAGCACGAAGTCGGAGTGACGACGATCTACGTCACGCACGACCAGGTGGAGGCGATGACGATGGGGGACCGTGTCGCGGTGATGCGCAGAGGCGAGCTGCAGCAGATGGCCGAACCTCAGAAGCTCTACAACGCACCGAACAACCTCTTCGTGGCGAGCTTCATCGGCAGCCCCGCCATGAATATCGTCGAGGCAGACGTCGTGCGCGGCGACGGCGGCGTCGCGGTCCGGATCGGAGACCAGGAGCTTCCTGTACCCGAGGACGTCGTGCGACGCCGGCCGGCCTTGTCCGGATACGCGGGTCGAAAGCTCGCACTCGGCATCCGCCCCGAACACCTCGAGGACGGGATCCTCTCGCGGAACGGTGGCGCCCGCCTGAAAGGCCGTGTGCTCATCACGGAGGCCCTCGGATCGGAGATTCTCGCGCACGTTGAGGTGAAGGCCACTCCGGTCGTCACCGAGGACGTGGTCGAGGGCGCCGTCGTCGACGAGGCGGAGCACGAGATCGCCGCCGATCTGCTCGAGTCCGGCAACGGAGACCGGTCGACGTTCGTCGGCCGTTTCGACCCGTCATCGCAGGTACGGCCCGACGACGAGATCGAGCTTGTCGTCGACACCGAGAAGCTGCAGTTCTTCGACCTCGAGACCGGCCACGCGATCCACGAGTCAGCTGTCTGACAAAGCCGTAGTTTCCGCGGGGCCGGCGGCGGTACTCGGAAACGGGGCGTTGCTCGCGACGCTGTCGGCGCGCGCCCGCGTCGAGGGGCTCTTCTGGCCCAGCGTCGACCGGGGCCCGCACCTGGGCGAGCTGAGGCTGGGCATCGAGCGCGAGGGCAAGCTGGATTGGCTCGACGAGGCAGCGGAGGTGGAACAGTCCTACCTGCAGGACACGAACGTTCTGATCACGCGGTTGGGCGACGTCGAAGTCGTGGACTTCGTGCACGAGCTCGAGCCGGTTCTGATTCGCCGCGTGACCGGCGAAGGACGCCTCGTCGTGCAGTGCCGCCCTGACCTCGACGGCTCGACGCGGCTCATCGGGGCCAGCGTCGAGGGCAACCGCGTCGTGTTCTACCGGCGAGATGTCGCACTTGCGATCGGCGCGCTCGACGCAGAGGCGTTCTCGCATGGGTTCGGCAGCGCCGAGGGAGGGATCGCTTCTCCTCTTTCCGGTCCCGCCGTGGTAGTGGTCGCGTTCGGCGCGTCGTCGCGCGAGGCCGTGGCGAGGCTCGACGCCGCGCTGCAACAGGACTTCGCAGAGCTGCTCGCCTCTCGTCGCCGCCACGATGCGGCCCGGCTGGAATCGGCGGCTCCGCTGGTCGCTGCGCCAGAAGGCCTGGCTGCGCTCTATCGGCGGACGTTGCTCGTCCTCGATCTCTTGAGCGATCGGAGGTCGGGTGCGGTCATCGCCGCGCCCGAGCTCGATGCCGACTTCGAGCATTCCGGGGGCTACGGCTTCGTCTGGGGACGCGACCTCGCATTCATCGTGCTGGCGTTTCTCGCCGCGCGGCGCACGGACCTCGCCGGCCGCGCGCTGCGCTGGCTGCCGTGCGCGCAGGAGCCCGAGGGACTCTGGCTGCAGCGTCACTGGACCGACGGGTCGCTCGCACCCTCGTGGTGCAAGCATCAACTCGACGAAACGGGGGCGATCCTGTTCGCGTACGAGGCCGCCTGGCGCGAGTTGGGTGACGAACGGCTCGACGCAGATCTCTGGCCCTCGGCTCGGCGTGGAGCCGAATTCCTCCTCGGCACGATCGAGGAGGACGGCATCCCGTGCGCGACCGCCGACCTGTGGGAGGAACGTGACGGACGGCACGCCTTCACGGCCGCCGCGGTCTACGGAGGGCTGCGCGCCGCGGCGGCGATGGCGCGCAGGCACGAGCCGCACCTCTCCGACTCGTACGAAGCATCGGCGGATGTCGTCCGCGAGGCGATCGAGCGCGAGCTCTGGAGCGACTTCCACGGCCGCTATCTCCGTTCGCTCGGCGATCCGATCCTCGACGTCTCCCTGCTCGGCCTCGCCTGGCCCTTTGCGGCAGTGGACCCGGGCGGCGAACGGATGCGTGCGACTGTCGCGGCGCTCCAGGCTGAGCTCGGCGATGTCGAGCACGGCGTTACGCGCTACGCCGGCGACACCTACGCGGGCGGAAACGACTGGGTGCTCGCGGCGCTGTGGCTCGGGCTTTGGTGCCGTCAGGTCGGAGACACGACCGGGCTCGAGCGGTCGCTCGAGTACGCGGTGCGTGTGCAGACGAGCCTCGGCCTTCTGCCCGAGCAGGTCACGGGCGGGGGCGAGCCCGCCTGGGTCGTGCCGCTCGCCTGGAGTCACGCAATGCTGCTGCTCGCATCGCGGCCCGAGCTCGACGCCGTTCCGGCCGGCCAGGGAGGGACGCCCGCCGCCGTCGGCCTCGAGGGCGGATGAAGAAGCTCACGCTCGTCCTGCTCGTCGCGGCCTGTGTCGCGCCGGGCTCGGCCGGAGCTGCAACCGCTCGACTGTTCCACGACACGTTCGACCCGCGCTATCGCAGCCCCGGGGGTGCTGTCGCAACGGGGACGAGAGTGCGACTGAGCGTTCGTGTCACCGGTGCAAAGGCACTGAGCGTCACTCTTCGCGTCGACGCGGCGGACCCGGCCGCGCAAACGCAGACGCGATCGTTCTTGCCACTGCACCGTCTCGGGCGTCTCTGGAGCGTCACTCTGCGGACGCCCGCCAAGCCGGCCATCCTGAGTTACGTCTTCCGAGCCCGCGTGGGAAAACGTGTGCTCTGGTACGGCGACGACTTCGGGTCGGCGGACGACGACGTCCACCAGGGCGGAACCGGCGTACAGAGCGCGGTCGACGCACAGGGGTTCCAGCTGACCGTCTACGACGCCCGCTTCACGACGCCGTCCTGGCTCCAGGGCGCGGTCGTGTACTCGATCTTCCCCGACCGCTTTCGGAACGAGGACCCGGGCAACGACTACTGTCGCAGCGGCGGCACGTCCGGGTGTCCGACGTTCTACGGAAGCACTCCGGCCGTCCTGCATCAGACCTGGAACGAGCCGGTCGAGGACCCACAACGCACGGGCGTCTTCAATCGCGACTTCTTCGGCGGGGATCTCCAGGGAATCCAGGAGAAGCTCGGTTACCTCAAATCGCTCGGTGTCGATGCGATCTGGATGACCCCGATCTTCAAGGCGCGCTCGAATCACCGTTACGACACGGACGACTACCACCACGTCGACCCTGCGCTCGGGGGAGACGCGGCGTTCGCCTCTTTGGCGGCCGCTGCCAAGGCAGAGGGAATCCGTCTCATCCTCGACGGTGTCTTCAACCACGCCTCGTCGGACAGCCTCTACTTCGACCGCTATCACCGTTACCCGAGCCTCGGCGCCTGCGAATCCCCGGAGTCGCTCTGGAGAAGCTGGTTCAGGTTCACCTCGAGCACGACGCCGTGCGGAAGCAACGACTACGTCGGCTGGTTCTCCCTCGACACGCTGCCCGTCTTCGAGCACGGGAGCGCGCTCGTACGGGACTTCTTCTATCGCGGGCCCGACAGCGTCGTCCGCCACTGGAGCGAGCGCGGCGCCGACGGCTGGCGGCTCGACGCGGCCGATCAGCTCGACCACGGCTGGTGGCGTGACTTTCGCTCCAACGTCAAGGCCTATGCCCCTGACGCCGCGATCGTCGGCGAGATCTGGCCGGACGCGAGCGAATACCTGTTGGGGAACGAGCTCGACTCGGTCATGAACTACCGCTTCCGTCGCGCGGTCGACGGCTTCGTCCGCACGAGCGACTGGGCCGACTCGACCGGCAAGATTCCCGTGCGCACGCCGACGCAGCTCGACCGTGCTCTGCACGCGGTGCGCGAGGACTACCCGCCGCAGGCATCGGCGACGGCGTTCAACCTCCTCGACTCTCACGACACGAACCGTGCTCTCTTCGTCTTCACGGAGCCGGGAGACGACGGCCTGACCCAGGCACGTGAGCGTCTTGCGCTCGCAGCGCTGATGCAGTTCACGTATCTCGGTGCGCCGATGATCTACTACGGCGACGAGGCGGCGATCAACGCGCCGGGCCTCGGATCGGCGGATCCGTTCAACCGGGCGCCGTATCCCTGGTCGGATGCGAGTGGAGCTCCGAGCACATATGGCCCGGCCGACACGTCGATGATCGCCTACTACGCGAAGCTGAGCCGGATCCGCCACGAGCTTCCTGCACTCAGAACAGGATCATTCGAGAAGCTGGTCACGGACGACGCCGCCGGGATCTACGCGTTCGCACGGGCAGGCGGAGGCGCGAAGCCCGTGATCGTCGCGTTGAACAAGAGCGGCTCGACTCGCGAGGTCGTCCTCCGCATCGGCCGCCTCTACCCCGACGGAACGTCGCTCGAGGATCGCCTCGGCGGCACGACGAGCGCCGTCAGCGTCGGCGCCGTCCGGGTCTCGGTTGCTGCCCGTTCGGGAGCTGTTCTCGTAGGACGCTAGTTTGGGCCCGTGGGCCTCCTGGCTGTCCCGCAGCCGTACGACTTCGAGCGCTCGCTCGACCGCTTCACGTTCTGGGGTGTCGACCGCGCGAACGTCTGGTACGAGGGCGGCCTACACCGTGTCGTGGACGGACGTGAGGTGCGAATCACGCCGGCCGAGGGCGGCGTGGAGGTCGAGCCGTTCGACGAGGCGATCGCGCCCGTCGTCCGCAAGTTGCTCGGCCTCGAGTTCGACCTGCCGCCGTTCTTCGCGTTCGCACAGCGTGATCCCGTCCTCGCCGACGCGGTGCGGCTCCTTCCCGGCTTTCGTCCGCCGCTCGCACCCGATCCGTTCGAGGCGCTCGTGTCCTCGATCACGGCGCAGCAGGTGTCGCTGCACTCCGCCTACGCCGTGCGCAGCCGGTTCATCGACCGCTTCGGAATCGCCTTCGAGCATGCCGTCGCGTTCCCGACCCGCGAGCGTGTCGCGCGTGCGGAGGAGCAAGAGTTGACCGCCCTCGGCTTCTCGCGCCGGAAGGCCGAGTACGTGCTCGGCATCGCGCGCGCCGACCTCGACTTCGACGAGCTCGACACGCTGCCCGACGACGAGGTCGAGGCGCGGTTGACGTCGCTCCGCGGACTGGGGGAGTGGAGCGCCGACTGGTTCCTCGCCCGTCACCTCGCGCGACCCCACGCCTGGCCCGCGGGCGACCTCGGGCTGCGCAAGGCGGTACTCGCGTTCTACCCTGACGTGACGGACGTCCGTGCCGCGGGCGTCCGGTTCGACCCGTTCCAGAACCTGAGCGCCCACTACCTCCTCGCCGCGCTCCGCTACCGATGAACATCCGTCCCGCCACCAAGAACGACCAGGACCTCATCCACGAGCTGTGGACCGAGTTCGAGGCCGAGCTTCCCGAGCCCGACTACCTCCGGGAGAGCTGGGACGACGCCTGGACCGACCTCGCCCAGACCGTGCGCGAGGGTGTGGCGCTGATCGCAGAGGAGGAAGGCCACGCCCTCGGATTCGTCTTCTGCGTCCTCGGGGATCGCGGCCGGAGGACGGCGCATGTCACCGACATCTACGTGCGGCCCGACGCACGCAACAAGGGGATCGGGCGGGCGCTGCTCGCAGGCATCCTCGACCCTGCTCGCTCCGCCGGCCTCGCGCACGTCAGCCTCGAGGTGCTGATCGGGAACAGCGACGCGCGCCGCCTGTACGAGCGGCTCGGTTTCACGCCCATGGACGTCTTCATGGTCGCGCCGCTGGATGCCCTTGCCGATCGGCTCAGCAGTGACGAGCGCCCGCCATCCTTCGGCTCGCTGCACGTCCAGACCGACGACGAGGCCGGCGTCGAGCGGGCCGTGACGCAATTCCTGCCGAGGCTCGGGCGTTCGGAACACACCGAGATCACATCTCCGCGCAGCGGCTGGGTGACGATCGTCGACGAGCTCTGCGACCACGATCGCAGTGCTCAACGCCGGCTTGGCGCCGAGCTCTCCGAGCGTATGGGAGTGCCCGCGGTCGCGCTCGCGGTCGAAGAGGAGGCAGTCGTGCGCTTCCTGCTGTTCGAGCGCGGCCGTATGGTGGACGAGTACCTCTCGGTGCCGACGTACTACGGCGAGCTGAGCAAGGCCGACGAACTGTCGCTGTCTGCGAATCCGACGCTCGCCGCGCGCCTGACGGGCGCAGATCCGGCGCGTGTCCGCGCGGTCGCGCGCATTGCGTCCTCGCCGGCGGAGCTTCCTCCGGCGCGCGAGCTGTTGAACCAGATCGCCGACGTGCTCGGGCTCGAGGCTAGGATCGACCGGTGATCACGCTCTACGATGCGGACCGCTGCCCCTACTGCGCGCGCGTCCGGATCGCGCTCGCCGAGAAGGGCATCGAGTACGAGACGGTCGAGATCGACCTCGACGACCGCCCGGGGTGGATCTACGAGAAGAATCC
>WNGJ01032363.1_pt1 | contig 13581 bp, 12 predicted proteins | sample 5400611 | NCBI WGS metagenome assembly WNGJ01 (sample SAMN13153375, study PRJNA577476) | soil metagenome | isolation source: 40 cm soil or saprolite under Garry oak tree replicate 1 | place: USA:California | collected 2016-06-15 | reverse complement strand
TATGCGAACCGCGCCGTAACCCTCCCCCTTAGCCCGCCGTTGGGAGGTGCTGGAAAGCGTAGAATCCTGCGCGCCTCCAACCATGGCTCGAAACGTACCTGAGCGAATCAAAACAAAGGCGGGGCACAGCCCTCGCGCGCGGATCCACGCCGCGTGGTCGCCGATCGGCCAGAAGATGCGCCGCACGGCGCTTCTGCGCGGCCTGGGAGGCGCCCTGGCCGTGCTCCTCGTGATCGGGCTGGCCGCGGACGCCTACGCGCAGTCCTTCTTTGACAGCCTGCCGTCGATCCAGGGGCTGGACAGCGCGACCTTCGCGGGCGACACGCTGATCACCGACAGCACGGGCAAGGTCGTCCTGGCCGACGTCGGCAACCATGGCGACCACCGCCTTGCAGTGAAGCTGAAAGACGTATCCCCGGTGGCCGTCCAGGCGACGGTCGCGATCGAGGACAAGGGCTTCTACACAAACCCCGGCATCGATTTCCAGGGCATCATCCGCGCGGCCTTCGACAACATCCGCTCGGGCCACATCGTGGGCGGCGGCAGCACCATCACGCAGCAGCTTGCCAAGCAGCAGTTCCTGACCCCGGACCAGACGGTCAGCCGAAAGATCAAGGAGCTGGCGCTCGCATATGAGCTGAGCCAGACCTACAGCAAGGACCAGATCATGGAGCTCTACCTGAACAAGAGCTTCTACGGCTCGCAGTCATACGGCATCGAGGCCGCCGCGGAAAGCTACTTCCAGATCCCCGCGTCGAAGCTCGACCTCGCGCAGGCGGCAATGCTGGCGGGCTTGCCTCAGGCTCCGACGGAGTGGAACCCAGTGCTTCATCCCGACTCGGCCAAGCTGCGCCAGGCCGAGGTCCTTCGCGCGATGGTGCGCTCGAACTTCATCGCGCAAGAGCAGATGGACAAGGCGGAGGCGGAGAAGTTGACGTACTACGCCCCCGTCAACAAGTTCAACGCTCCGCACTTCGTCGACTACGTGCTGGCCGAGCTGCGCCAGCTCGGTTTCCAGCCTGGCATCCAGCAACTGAATGTCAAAACGACGCTCGACTGGAACATGCAGCAGATCGGCGAGTCGACCGTGGCCAACAACATGGCCCGCACCGTCTGCAACGCGCGCCACAGCAACTATGGATGCGACCCGAGAGGCGTACTTTCGTCGGGGCTGGTGGCGGTCGACCCGCTGACAGGGAACATCGAGGTGATGGTCGGATCGCCCAACTACAACGCGGATGGCGGGCAGATCAACTACACGACGATCCCACGCAACATGGGCTCCTCGATGAAGCCCTACACCTACGGCGCGGTGATCAACGCTCGCGCGGCGACGGTGGACACGCCGGTGTACGACGGCCCGTCGCCGCTCGTCTACAAGGACGCGTACAGCACCACCAAGATCTATAACTACGACGGCAAGTCGCATGGCGTGCTGCCGCTCAAGAAGGCGATGGGCAACTCGCTCAACATCGCCGCGGTCAAAGTCGAGCTGTCGATCGGAGTGCCGGCCGTCCTCTCCTGGATGCGGAGCATGAGCGTGCGCCCGCGTTACGTGATCGCCAACCCGGATGGTTCGTTCGGCGGCTACGATGCGAATGCGCCGGGGGATCAGTACGGTCCCTCTCTCACCCTGGGCGGTTATCCGATCACTCTGCTCGAGCACGTGGAAGGGATCGCCACCTACGCCGACAAGGGCGTGTATCACTCGCCCGAGGCCATCCTCCAGGTCACAGACTCGCACGGCAAGGAGCTGTACAAGACTCATCCCGACCAGCGCGCGCGGCTGGCGATCGATCCCGTCGTGGCTTTCATCATGGCCCAGATCATGGCCGACGACCAGAACCGATGCATGATCTTCGGCTGCAACAGCGCGCTCCACTGGAAGGACCGCATCGTGGCCGCGAAGACCGGAACCACAGACAACTTCAAGGACGCGGTGACGATCGCGTTCACACCCGACCTGGCGACTGGCCTCTGGGTCGGGGACATCAAGGGCAACCAGTTCACGATGATCAGTGGGTCCGACGGCGTCTTCGTCGCTTCGCCTGGTGTGCATGAGTTCGTCCAGCGTGCCCTGGCCGGCGTTGACGGCAACCGGTGGTACACACCTCCGCCAGGCGTCGTCTCCGGGCCGGGCAACAGCTGGTACCTGGCCGACACGACTCGCATCGAGAAGCTGCCGGGCGATAACCCGCCGAGCCCGACGCCGAGCGCTCCGGTCTACGTCGTGCCTCCGGATCCGGGCACGGGTCCCGTGCTGGCGAACCCCACCGCCCCGCCCATCGTGTGTCCGACTCCAGCACTTCCGCCTCCAGCCCACTGCCCCTGATCTGAGTTCGAGCTCGGACCGCCCGTAGAATTCGGGCTCGTGCCTGAGTCGCTCTCCGTCGTGACCGAGCGCTTGCCCAAGAGCCAGGTCGGCATGACGATCGAGGTCCCCGCCGACGTCGTCGACGCGACGTACGACCGCGTCCTGAGCCGACTTGCTTCTCGGGCCAAGATCGAAGGCTTTCGCCCCGGCAAGGCGCCGCGCGCGCTGGTCGAAGCGCGCATCGGCCCGGCCGTACTGCGCGAGGAGGTCGTCGAGACGATGGTGCCCGAGGTGGTGCGCCAGGCGCTCGACGCAAAGTCGATCGACCCGATCGACAACCCTGACGTCGAGGTGCTGGAGCTGGAACGCGGGCGGCCGGCGAAGCTGAAGGCGACCATCAGCGTGATGCCCGAGGTCACTCTTGCCGACCTGACGAAGCTCAAGGTCGAGCCGCCGGACCATACGCACGAGGTCACTGACGAGATGGTCGAGCGGCGACTGGAGGACCTCCGCGACCCGATGGCAGAGATCACACCCGTCGAGCGAGAGGTTCGCACGGGTGACATCGCCGTCATCGACATCGAGGTGGAGGCCGACGGCCAGATCGTCGAGTCCGAGACGCGCAAGTCGACCGAGGCCGAGGTGAAAGAAGGCGTGCTGCTTCCCGAGCTCATCGCCGTCTTGCCGGGCACCTTCGCCGGCGAGACCCGCCAAGCGAAGGTGACCTTTCCCGAGAGCTACAGCAACCCTGAGCTGGCGGGGAAGGAGGCGACGATTCGGGTCACTGTCCGCGGTGTCAAGGAAAAGGTTCTACCCGTGCTCGACGACGCCCTGGTGAAGAGCCTGACCAACGGAAAGCAGGAGACCGTGGAGGCCTACCGCCAGGCCGTCCGCGAAGAGCTCGAGGAATCCGCGCACGCGGTGGAAAAGATTGACCGCGAGCAAGCTGTCGTCAAAGCCCTCGTCGAAGCGTCGTCGGTCGAGGTCCCGGAGGCGCTCATCGACCGCGAGCTGACCAGCGAGCTCGAGTCGCTGGAGCGAACTGTGAACCGGCAGGGGTTGAAGCTGGACCGCTACCTGGAGTACCTCGGCAAGTCGATCGAGCAATGGATGGCGGATCAGCGCCCGGACGCGGAAGCAAGGCTAAGGATCGATCTCGTGCTCGCCGAGTACGCGCGCCGTGAAGGTTTGGAGCCGTCCGACGAGGAGGTGGACAAGTTCCTCGAGGAGCAGGCAGGGGCGGACGACGAGCTCAAGGGCCAGGTCGCCGAGCTCAAGCAAAACCGGACGGCCAGGAGCTACTTTGGCTCGCGCCTGAGGCGGCGCCGGGTCCTGGACCACCTCGTCCAGAACGCCGGGTCTTGACTGAATCGGGGCGACCCGTGTCTAGAATGACGTTGTGCCCAAAATGAACCCTTCGCAGCATCCAGCCAGCTATCTCGTCCCCATGGTGGTCGAGAACACGGGCCGCGGTGAGCGCGCCTTCGATATCTACTCTCGGCTCCTCAAGGAGCGCATCGTTTTCATCGGCACGCCGATCGACGACCAGGTCGCAAACCTGGTCGTGGCGCAGCTGCTCTTCTTGCAGTCAGAAGACCCCGAGAAGGAAATCGCCCTGTACATCAACAGCCCTGGCGGCCAGGTGACCGCTGGCCTCGCCATCTACGACACCATGCAGTACATCCGCCCCCCGGTTTCCACGATCTGCATCGGCATGGCCTACTCGATGGCCGCCGTGCTGCTCGCCGGTGGCGCGCACGGCATGCGCTTCGCGCTGCCGCACGCCAACATCCTCATCCACCAGCCGTGGGGTGGCATGCAGGGCCAGGCGACCGACATTCAGATCCACGCCAAGGAAATCCTTCGCACGCGCGAGCAGCTGAACCAGATCCTCGCGCGGCATACGGGCCAGAAGATCGAAAAGGTGACCCTCGACACCGAGCGTGACTACTTCCTCACCGCCGAAGCGGCGAAGGAGTACGGGCTGATCGACGACATCATCCTCACGCCGACCAAGCCTGGCGAGAAGGGCAAGACCGAAAGTCAAGACGCAGAAAAAGTGAAGGAGAAGGTGGCCGCCGGATGATCTTCCGACGCAGAACGAAGCGCGACGAGGTCCAAAGACACCGTGCGAAATGTTCGTTCTGCGGTAAGGAGCAAGGCGATCGAGGCATCCGCCTCGTGGCCGGCCCGGGAGTCTTCATCTGCAGCGAGTGCATTAGCCTTGCCAACGAGATTCTGTGGGGCCATAATCCCCCGGCGCCCGCATCCCCTTAAGGACACGAAAAAGAATCTATGAACGAACGAGAAGACCGCCGCCGCTACACCCGCTGCAGCTTCTGCGGCAAGGGCCAGGACCAGGTGCGCAAGCTGGTCGCCGGCCCCGGCGTGTTCATCTGCGACCAGTGCATCGACCTCTGCCAGGAGGTTCTCGAGGACGACAACCGATCCGCCGGGACGAAGAAGCAAAAGACCGGCTTCATCCCGAACCCCAAGACCATCTGCGCGGCTCTCGACCAGTACGTGATCGGCCAGGAGCGCGCTAAGAAGGTGCTCTCGGTCCAGGTGTACAACCACTACAAGCGCATAAGCGCTTCGAAGTCGGTCGGCGACGTGGAGCTGACCAAGTCGAACGTACTTCTCGTCGGACCGACGGGCTGCGGCAAGACCTACCTCGCGCAGACGCTCGCGAAGATCCTGGATGTCCCATTCGCCATCGCGGACGCGACCAGCCTCACCGAGGCCGGCTACGTCGGCGAGGACGTGGAGAACATCTTGCTGCGGCTCATCCAGGCCGCGGACTTCGATATCAGCCGCGCGGAGCGCGGGATCATCTACATCGATGAGATCGACAAGATCGCGCGCAAGTCGGACAACCCGTCGATCACGCGGGACGTCAGCGGCGAAGGCGTTCAGCAGGCGCTGTTGAAGATCCTCGAGGGCACGGTCGCCAACGTTCCGCCGCAGGGGGGCCGCAAGCACCCCCACCAGGACTTCATCCAGATCAACACGACCAACATCCTTTTCATCTGCGGTGGCGCCTTCGACGGACTGGAGAAGGTTGTCGAGCAGCGCATCGGCCGCCGGGCGATCGGTTTCGGAGCACCGCACACGAGGGTCGAGCGCAAGGCGGTTTCCGAGACGCTCAAGCACCTCCAGCCCAGGGCTCACTCGACGCGATTGCGGAGCTCGCTCTGCTGCGCGGCACCGGCGCGCGCGCCCTGAAGTCGATCATCGAGGAATCGCTGCTCAACTCGATGTTCGAGATCCCGTCCCGGCCGGAGATCAAACGCTGCATCATCTCTGAGCGCTCCATTCGCGACGCGCTGGAGCCTGAGTTCGAGTTCGCCGACGAGACCGAGGGCCCAGCTCGGGCCGTCGGAGAGTCCGCCTAGCCTTCGACTCCCCGGATAGTCCGGACTATCCGAGAGGTTCGCTCAACCAATGGCTGGTCCGTCCGGACTATCCGAACAGGAGCCCTGGTTGCATTAGACGATGGTTGAACTCCGCGGGAAGACGGTTCTTCTCACTGGCGCATCGACCGGCCTCGGGCCCTACATCGCGCGCCGCTTGCATCGCGCGGGTGCGAAGTTCGTCCTCTCGGCACGCAGCGAAGAGGCGCTGAACGCGCTCGCCGCCGAGACCGCGCGATCGCGGTCAACCTTCGGGCCGGAATCGTGCTGGCCGCGAAGCTGCTGCCGGGGATGCTCGGACGCAAGTCCGGCCACATGGTGTTCATGTCTTCCATCGCGGGCAAGGTGCCTTCGGGAGGGGAGTCCATGTACAACGCGACGAAATTTGGCATTCGCGGGTTTGCGCTCGCGCTTCGCGAGGAGCTCTGGGCTACCGGAGTGGGAGTGTCCGTGATCAGCCCGACTTTCGTGAGCGAAGCCGGGATGTGGGCAGTCACCGGTCTCAAGCCGCATCCGATCGCGGGCGAGGTCTCGCCGGCTCAGGTGGCCGACGCGGTGTGGACCGCGATCGCCAAGAACAGGCGAGAGATCGATGTCGTGCCGCTTCAGCTCCGGACCGTACTCAAGCTGCAGGCGCTGACCCCTGGGGTGTTCGCCACGACGGCGAGGTGGATGGGCGCCACTAACCAGTCAAGACGATGAAACACGTGTCCACGACCCAAAGTGATATGCCCAAGGCGTTCGATCCACAGGCCGTCGAGGCCGGCTGGTACGCGCGCTGGGAAGCAGACGCGCTGTTTGTGGCGGACCCGACCAGCGACAAGCCGAAGTTCACGATGTGCTTTCCACCGCCCAACATCACGGGCGAGCTTCATATGGGCCATGCGCTGCAAACAGCGATCTACGACCTGATCGCGCGCTTCAAGCGCATGACGGGGCAAGAGGTGCTGTTTCTGCCTGGCTACGACCACGCGGCGATCGCAACCCAGAACGTCATCGAGAAGCAGCTCGCTCGCGAAGGCACTACCAAAGAGGACCTGGGACGCGAGCGTTTTGCCGCGCGGGTCGAGGCGTGGTACGAGCAGGTAGGCGCCACGATCATCAACCAGCTTCGTCTGCTCGGGGCATCGATGGACTGGACCCGTCTGCGTTTCACGATGGACTCGCAATATGTCCGCTCCGTGATGACCGCCTTCGTCGCTTTTTACGAGAGGGATTGGATCTACCGCGCGCCGCGCATCGTGAACTGGTGTCCACACGACCGCTCTGCGATCTCAGACCTCGAGATCGAGTGGGAGGAGCATCAGGACACCCTCTATTACATCCGCTACCCGGTGGAAGGCGGCGGGGAGGTGGTCATCGCCACCGTCAGGCCCGAGACGATGCTCGCTGACACAGGCGTCGCCGTCAACCCAGACGACCAGCGATACCGGCACCTGGTGGGTAAGACCGCGCTGCTGCCGCTCGTCGGGCGCAAGTTGCCGGTCGTCGCCGACGATGCGGTGGAGAAGGACTTCGGCACGGGCGCGCTCAAGGTGACGCCAGGCCATGACCCGATGGATTACGAGATCGGGCAGCGCCGCGGGCTGGAGATCCTCAACGGCATGCACGAGGACGGCAGCATGAACGTGCCCGGACTGCCGTACGACGGCATGCCCGCGCTCGAGGCACGCAAGCGCATCGTCGACGAGTTGAAAGCCCAGGGCTTGCTGGTCAAGGAGGAGCCCTACAGCCACGAGGTCGGGCATTGCGACAGATGCCACGCCGTCATCGAGCCGCTGATCAGCGAGCAGTGGTGGCTGCGCATGGATGAGATGCGCGACAAAGCCCTGGTCGCGTCGGCGGCCGGCAAAGTGCGCTGGCATCCCGAGCGCTACGAGCGGACATATCTCGACTGGCTTCGCGGCCTGCGCGACTGGAACATCGGCCGCCAGCTATGGCTCGGCCATCGCGTGCCGGTCTACCGCTGCGACAACGGCCACGTGGTCGTGACGGTGGATCCTCCAGGCGAGTGTCCCGAGTGCAGAAGCATGAGTTTGACCCAGGATCCCGACGTCCTCGACACGTGGTTTTCGTCGGCCCTGTGGCCGTTTGCCACCCTCGGCTGGCCCGACGACACCGAAGACCTCGAGGCCTTTTACCCGACGGACATGAACTGCACCGCTCGAGAGATCATCAACCTCTGGGTGAGCCGGATGATCATGACCGGGATCGAGTTCATGGGCGAGGTGCCATTCTCGGACGTCGTCATCCACTGCCAGGTCCAGGCCGCGGATGGGCGCCGAATGTCAAAGTCGCTCGGCACCGGCGTCGATCCGCGCGACCTGATCACGAAGTACGGCACCGATGCGCTACGCGCATGGGCCGCGTCGGTCGCCATGTCGAGCCAGGACGTGCGCTTCGACGAGACTCGCGTTGAGGGCTACCGCCGCTTCTGCAACAAGCTGTGGAACGCGACCCGATTGCTGCTCAGGTCGCCGGGAACCCCGACGGCCCGGGCGCCTGGGACGCTCGAGGCTGGTGAGTATCTGGAAGATCGCTGGGTTCTTTCCCGATTGTCCGCGGCCGCCCGAGACATCACCGCGGGTATCGAGAGCTTCACATTTCAGGACTCGATCAACTCGGCGTACGGCTTCGCCTGGAACGAGCTTTGCGATTGGTACCTGGAAGCGGTGAAGGATCGACTACGCGACGGCGACCCGGTCGCGCAGGACGTCGCGTACTTCTGTCTCGACAACCTGTTTCGGCTGCTGCACCCCTTCATGCCGTTTGTGACGGAGGAGCTGTGGTCGCGGCTTCCTGGCGAGCGCGATTACTTGATGCGCGTCGGTTGGCCGGACTTGCATGACCGCTTTGTCGATCCAGGCGCCGAAGAGGAGTTCCAGAAGGTGATGGCGATCGTCGAGGAAGTGCGCGGTCATCGCCAGGCCGCGGGCGCGCCGGCCCGCGGTGGCAAGGTGCACCTCGACCGTTCCAGCAACGACTCAATCGCCCGTCTTGCGGCGCGACTCGCACACGTGGAGCTGGTCGACGTCCTGGACGCCCAGGGCACGCCGCTCGCCGTCGCGCCGGGACGCGTGGCGTTCCCTGCGGGATCTGGCGACGCGAGACGAGACAAGGAACGCAAGCGTCTTGCCGACGATCTCGCCAAGGTGGAGGCAAAGCTCGCCAACCCCGACTTCCAGGCCAAAGCGCCGCCCGAGGTCGTGGCGAACCTGGAAGAGCGGGCGGTCGCGGCCCGGGCGGCGCTCGAGAGGCTGACCACCGGACAATAGACGGCGCATGCCGTCAGCCGCGGTCCTCGGACCGGTGGTCATACCCCTGCTCGCAGCCGCCGTCATTGCGGCTGTCGGGCTCGCGCGTTTCGACCTGGGGCGCACGGCGGGCGCCGGCGGAGCGTGGGGCTGCCTGGCCGCGCTGCTCGCCGTGTGGCTGCCGGTCCGCTCGTCGGTCGAACTGATTCTCGGACAGCTGGGTTACGGCTCGGCACTCGACCTGCGGATCGACGGCGTCACGTTCGCATTCGGCCTGATGATCGCCGTACCGATCGCCGTTCTTCTCACGCTGCAGCCCCGCGCCTGGCCCCAGACGGCGCTGTCGCTGCTGGCGCTGGCCGCGGCGATGGCGGCGGTCGAGGCGGGAGGCGTGGTCTTGACCGCAATCGCCGGCGGAACGGTGGCCACGCTCGCCGTCGTCATGCTCGAAACCGAAGATCCACGCGCGTCGCGGCCGAGCTGGGCCCTGCTGCTGGCCGGCTGGCTGGGAGTCGCGTGGGTCGGCGTGATCCTGCAGGTCGTCGGCGGCACCGCGGTGTACACGGCGGTGCCTGTGGCGGCCATCACCGGCCCCGTGTTTGCGGTCCTCGCCGCCTCGGCTGTGATTGCTTCATGTCTATTTCCATGGCGGACGTGGCTCGCGGTGCTGTGGAGGCGTCCTTCGCTCCGCGCGGCGGCCGTCACAATCGCGACCGTCTATCCCCTCGGCTTCTATCTACTCATCAGGGCGTACGAGCTTGGCGACGGCCGCTATCCACATCCACTTTTCAACGTCGGGCTCGCCGTCCTAGGCATCGCCGCGGCCTTTGCCGCCGCAGCACGGGCGCAAGCGGCCGCCACCCGTCGCGAGTTTTTCGGCGAGGTCATCCCGGGCTTTGGCGGATTCGCTCTCACCGCCATCGCGATTGGGACGCCCCTGGGACTCGTCGCTGGTCTCATCCTTCTGGCCACAGCCTCAGCCCTGGTCGCCTGCCTTGCGCTGCTGCCCGACCGCGCCGGAATCGCTTCCGTGGTGGCCGTCGCCGCCGCGGTCGGCCTACCGCCAGGGCTTGCCTTCGGCGCGCGCGTCGTCGGCGTCGAAGCGACGTTCGAGGCCGGCGACTTCCTCGGCTTGATCGGGGTCGCGAGCGCCGCTGCCTGGGCGACCTGGATGGTCGCCGGCGCGCGAGCGATCGGGCTGCCGGGTGGTCGCGGCCGTCCGGCCAGCGAGACGTTTGCGGGCGTGGCGATGCTGATCGCCACGCTGACCCTGGTTGCAGGCCCGGCCCTTGCCGTAATTCAGTTCGGCATGGCGAACCCCGTTGCCGCGGAGGTGATGCAGGCGACCGCCGGCACGCTCACCGGAGGACGCGTTGCGGTCGTCACCGTTTCCAGCGTCCTGCCGGTCGTCACCCTGTTCGTACCGCTGCTCTTGATCGGCGTCGTGATTTACGCGTTGACCGAGATCTCCGCGATTCGAACCCAGGCGCGGCCGGCCATCTTCCGGATTCCCGCGGCGGCCTCGCTCGAGCGCTTCCGCGCAGCGGTCCGCGCCGCCAGCGTCCCTGCCCAGTACCGGACGATCCTGAACCTGAAGCAGCTGGAAGCCGCCGCAGCCGGCGGAAGCCCGGTGTTCTGGCTGGCCGCGCTGGTCGCCCTCGGTTTCGCCGTGACGCGCTAGTTGCTCGAAGCGGGGGCGGCGTTTGTCGCCTGGCTGGGCATGTCGGTCGTCGTGCTCGCCGACGGGCGGCGTGGCCTTGCGCTAGGCATCGTGCTGGTCACCGCCGGTCTCGCGGTGATCGTTTTCCAGGGCGCGGGCCCCATCGCCGCCGGCGCGCTCGGTGTGGGCGGCGCGGCTGCGGCGCTGAGGCGGCTGACCCATGGTCCGAGCGGTTGGTATTGCCCTCCTCGCCCTTGGGATTGCTGCAACGGTTGGCATCGGCAGCGGGTCGCACGGCCTCGGCGCGGTGACTCAGTCCGAGTGGCCGTACATCGCCGCCGCGCTGGTCGCGGCGCTTGCCGGATGGCTTCCGGTGAGGACGGCAAATGTGGCCTGAGTCGGCAGAGGTCGTTGTCTTCACCGCGTTTGCGCTTGCTTTCGCGTTGACCTTTGCGCCCGCGCCCACGCAGCGGCGCTCGCTCATGTTCCGTGGTGGCGTGGGCCTGGCCGGCACGATCGCGATCGCTACGGTCCCAACCTTCGAGCTGTCGCTGCTCGCCCTGCTGGTGCTCGGCGTGCTTCATGCGGCTGTGAATGGAAAGCAATCGTTCGCAACGCGCCTCAGGGCGCCCGTGCTGGCGGTGGCACTGCTTGCGCTTGCACTCGTGTTCGCGCGCGCCCAGGGATCGGACGTGCTCGGCCGCTTTGCAGCGGTGGGACTCGTCGCGGGACTTGCCGCCGGGATCGGTTTGCTGCCGTACCTCCATCCCTTCGACCCTGAGGACCCCGTAAGCGCATCGCCAATTGCGTGGTTTGCCTTCATCGGCCCCGTGCTGGCGGTCGTGGTCGTCGCGGGCACACGCGGCGTGCTCGGACCGGATGCCGGCGGCGCCTTCGGCGCGACGCTCGTCGGCGTTGGCCTTGTCAACGTGGCGTGGGGCGGCGTGGCGGCGTGGTCTACGGAAAACACGACCGCCGCCTGGCGTTACTCGTTCATCGCCGACTGGGGACTGGCGCTGTGCGGGTTCGGCCTCACCGTGGCCGATGGCCGGCGCGCCGCGTTGCTTGTCATATTCAGCATCGTTCTGTGCCGTCTACCGCTGTACGTCGCCTCCCGCCAGGCGCTCCGCGAGAAGGCTTTGACGGAGCGGCCGGTCAACCTCGTCGTCGCGGCCGCCCTCGCCGGGTCGGCGCCCTTTGCCGGATTTGCGGCCCGCGTCCTACTACTTCGCGGCGCGACGCAGATGTTCTGGCCGTTGGGACTCGTGCTGGCCGTCGTGATGCTGCTCTGGCTTCCCGGGTCCCTGAGGCTCGGTCGAAGCCTGGGTCTTCCCCGCGGCCGCCGGGCGCTCGGTGTGGCTCTCGTGCTCGCGCTCAACGTCGCGGTCGGCCTGTATCCGCTTCCACTGCTCCAGGCCGCCGGGCAATGATCCAGATCCTCTCGGGCGTCGCGACCCACGCGGTGGCGCTTCTCCTTTACCCGGGCCTGGCCGCCATTCTCGCGTTCGGCGGCCTGGTCGAGCTTGTGTGGATGCGACTGAGCGTGCCGGAGCCCGGGTGGTCCGAGCTTTCACGGCGCCGGCCCACTCCTGTAGTCGGCACCATCGCCGTGGGCGCGATCCTCGCGTCGGTCCAGCTTGCTGCGCCCTACAACCTGGTCCCCGGGGAGGAGCGCAGCATCGTGCTGGCCGCCGTGGGGCTCGCCTTCACAGTGTGGGCCGAGCTTGCGCTAACGGTCGAGTTCGTGGCAGAGCCTGGCCTGCTGCTGGTCATCCAGATGTGCTGGCTGCTCGCCGTGCTCGGCCCGGCAGTGCAACCTGAGAGCCTGCGGCCGCAGGTGCTCGGCAACGTGCTCGTCCCCGGACTGCTGCCTGCGAAGCTCGCTTGCGCATTCCTTTATCTGTTGTGCCTGCCGGCGCTCATGCGCCTGTGGCCGCTGGCGCCACCAACCGAACGGCGCGGCCGGCGGAGGTTGGATGCGCGCCGCGTTCTCACGTGGTTTCCTTACTGCGGCCTTTTCACGACGCTTTTCTTTCCGCCTCAAGGGGACGATGCGCCCGGCCTTCTTCGGTTTTTCGGTTTGACCGTTCTCGTCGCGGCGGTTGTGATCGTGGCCGGGATCGTGGTGCAGAGACGTGGGGCGGGCGTCGTGCGCGGAACCTACACGCGCGTGGTCACACCTTTCGCTGGTCTCGTGCTCGCGACCGTCGTGGCGACGTCGATCTTGATGAAGTAGAAGCTCAGCCTCCAACCAACAGCCGGTGCGGGGAGGGTGCTCATCCGCCTCTTGGTACAATCACTCGCCGTGCCCAAGCCTGATAGTTCGCTGTCGGCCGTCGTCGTCAGCGGCGGCAAGCAGTACCGCGTGGCCCCCGGCGACCGCATCCTGGTCGACAGGCTCGCCGCGGAGCCGGGTTCTTCGGTGAAGCTCGGCCGCGTGCTGCTGTTCAACGACGGCGCCGAGATCAAGGTAGGTAATCCGGCGGTGGACGGCCTCGACGTCGAGGCCAAGGTGATCGCGCACCGCCGCGGCCCACGCATCGAAAGCATCCGCTACAAGTCGAAGAAGCGCGTGCGCGTGCACCATGGCGGCCGCGCTCACCAGACCGCACTCGAGATCATCGCCGTCGGCGGCATCGGTCTCCCGGTCGAAGAGAAGGAAGGCAAGGAAGCGAAGGACAGGGCCAAGCTGAAGGGCCGCGCCAAGGCCGCGCCGAAGAAGAAGGTGACCGCGTCGAAGGCCAAGGCTGGCGAAGCCATGGCCGAGGTTGTCGAAGAGGAAGTTGAGACGCCCAAGAAGACGACGCGGCGGACCAAGAAGGAGACGAAGTAGTTGGCTCACAAGAAAGGCGGCGGCTCGTCGCGCAACGGCCGCGACTCGAACCCGCAGATGCTCGGGGTCAAGATCTACGGCGGCCAGGTCGTCAGCGCAGGCGCCAT
>WNGJ01005252.1_pt1 | contig 13583 bp, 13 predicted proteins | sample 5400611 | NCBI WGS metagenome assembly WNGJ01 (sample SAMN13153375, study PRJNA577476) | soil metagenome | isolation source: 40 cm soil or saprolite under Garry oak tree replicate 1 | place: USA:California | collected 2016-06-15 | reverse complement strand
GTGGCAGGAACGGCTCGAGCGGATCGGGCTCGACCAGATCACCCTGGCCTCCCTGAGCATCAACTACCGGACGCCGGAAGAGGTCATGGCGGAAGCGGAGCCGGTCATCCGGGCCGTGCTCCCGGACGCCAACGTGCCGACCTCCATCCGCGGCAGCGGCCTCCCCGTCGTACACGGACCTGCTTCGGATCTGGGCTCGATCCTCGACACCTGGCTCGCCGCGCATGCCGACGGGATCGCCTGCGTCATCGGCGATCCGACATTCCGGGCGACATCCCGCGTCCGGTCGCTGACCCCGGAGCTGTCGAAGGGGCTCGAGTTCGACCTGACCGTCCTCATCGACCCGGAGGCGTTCGGCACGGGCATCGAAGGAGCGGTCGACCGCTACGTCGCGATGACCCGGGCGACCCAGCAACTGGTGATCCTCACGAGCTCCTGACGCCGGCCAGGACAACCATCCCCCTGCACCAGTCATCGGAGGATCAATGAGCACGTTCACCCCGAACGAACTCACCTATCCCTTCACGACACCAGCAATTCAGGTCGCCGGGCTCACCAAGACCTGCGGCGAGGCCGAGGCCGTCCGCGGCGTCTCGTTCACCGGCGTGATGCGGGCCGGGGTGTGGCTATGACGGAGCATGCCGTGGTGATCGCCGGCGGAGGTCCGACCGGGATGATGCTGGCGGGTGAGCTGGCGCTGGCGGGGATCGACATCGCGATCGTCGAGCGGCGCGCCAGCCAGGACCTCGTCGGCTCGCGCTCCCGCGGTCTCCAATCACGCACCATCGAGGTGCTCGATCAGCGCGGCATAGCCGATCGGTTCCTGTCGCAGGGGACGGCGGCTCAGGTCGCCGGGTTCTCCGGGATCCGGTTGGATATCAGCGACTTTCCCACCCGTCACCCCTACGGGCTCGCGCTGTTGCAGGACCGCTTCGAGGAGATCCTGGCCGGCTGGGTCGACGAGCAGGCGGTGCCGGTCTACCGCGGCCGGGACGTAACGGGTTTCGCGCAGGACGACGCCGGCGTCGACGTCGAGCTCTCCGACGGCCGGTCGCTACGGACGGATTTTCTCGTCGGGTGCGACGGAGGGCGCAGCCTGATCCGCAAGGCCGCCGGCATCGAGTTCCCCGGCTGGGACCCGTCAGTCAGCTCCCTGATCGCCGAGGTCGAGATGAGCGAGGAGCCGGAGTTTGGCATTCGTCGTGACGACAACGGCACTCAAGCCCTGGGCAGGCTGGAAGACGGGAAGCGGGTAGGGGTGGTGGTGAGCGAGCGGTATGCCGGGCAAACCGGTGAGCCCACCCTGGGTGATCTCAGCCGCGCGCTCATCGCCGTATGGGGAACGGATTACGGAGTGCACAGCCCGACCTGGATCTCCCGGTTCACCGATATGACCCGGCAGGCGGCGTCCTACCGCAAGGGACGTGTGCTGCTGGCCGGCGACGCAGCCCACGTGCATTACCCGGTCGGAGGGCAGGGCCTCAACACCGGTGTGCAGGATGCCGTGAACCTGGGATGGAAGCTGGCCCAGGTGGTCAAGCAGATCTCACCAGAAAGCCTGCTCGATACCTACCATGCCGAGCGGCATCCGGTCGCTGCCCGCGTCTTGCGCACCAACATGGCGCAAATCGTGCTCACCCGCTCAGACGCGCGTATCGACGCCCTGCGCGGCACCATGTCCGATCTGCTGAGCATGGACGAGCCCCGCAAGCGGTATGCCGGGATGATGTCCGGCCTGGACATCCATTACGACCTCGGTGAGGGACACCGCCTGCTCGGGCGCCGCATGCCCGATCTCGACCTGGTCACCGCCAACGGCCCGCTGCGGGTTTACGCCCTGCTGCACGATGCCCGGCCGGTGTTGCTCAACCTCGGCGACCCCGGCGGCTTCGACATCACTCCGTGGGCGGATCGGGTTCAGCTGACCGACGCTGAATATGCCGGCCGCTGGGAGCTTCCGGTCCTTGGCGTGGTCACCGCTCCCGCTGCCGTGCTGATCCGGCCCGACGGGTATGTGGCCTGGGCGGGAGACCTCACCCACCCGGGGCTCCGTGACGCGCTGACCACCTGGTTCGGGTGACCAAGGCGCACCTGCCGGCCTGCCGGCGCAGCGATACCGGGGACCGCATTGCCCTGGCGGTCGCCGGCCGGCTGTGATGGGAACATGCCAGATGCCTCGAACCCTCTTCCGCTGCTCCGGCTCGGCCGGCTGGAGCTGGATCCCGGACTGCGCGCCCTCCGGCCGGGCCAGGGCGCATCCGACCTCGTGGCGACGGCCACGGTCGAGGTGCCTGACTCGGTGTCTGAACCGCAGAATGCCTGGGATGTTGCCCTGGCCGACGCCGCCCGCGAGGCGGGCAAGCTCGGCGTCGATGAACGTACTGCCCAGGCGATCGTCGCCGGCGCCGGGAACGCGCTGGCCGGCGGCACCTGGATCGTGGTCGCGGCGCACGGCCAGGTGCTGCTCGCCCGGAGGCTGCCGCACGGGGCGGCCGCGCCCGGGGTCCGGGTGGGGCCGCTGCCGCACCTGCTCCAGGTGGCCGCGTTCGCCGCGCGCCGCCCGGCCCACGCCGTCCTGCTGGCGGACCGTGGCGACGCCGCGGTCATCGCCCACGCTGCCGGCGACCAGCGTCCCGCCCGGCGGTTCGGGGCCCCAGGCGCGCGGCGCGATACCCATCCGGACCGGCCGCCCGCGCAGCATCACGCGGAGCGGCACGTGACCGGCAGCGAGCCGGAAAGCGGCGGCGAGCGGAACGCCGAGTCCATCGCCGCCCGCGTTTCCGAGGCCGCGGCTAGCGTCGGCGCGCACGTCGTCCTGGGCGCGGGCGACCAGCACATCCTCGACGCTGTCGCGGGCCACCTGCCTGGTGCGCTCCGCCCGGTCACCACGATCGCCGCAGGCCCGGTGCCCACGGACAGCGACGAGCGGCTCAGCGGCCGGATCGGCGCCGCCCTGGACGGGATCACCGGCGAGGCCATCAGCGCCGTCGGAAACCTGGTGGCCTCGTCCGCCGCGGGTGCGGCTTACGGGGTCGATGCCGTCGCGGAGCAACTGGCCGAGCAGCAGGTCGCGGTGCTGCTCGTAGCGGCTGACCTCGTAGCGGACGGCGGCGGCGCGAGCTACCGGATCGGGCGCCGCCCGACCGAGTTCATCGTCGGCGACTCCGACGCCGGCACCGAGGTGCCGCTGGAGGACGGGCTGGTCTGGGCCGCGCTGCACCAAGACGCGATCGTCGTGCGGCTGCCGGGCCGCTCAGGCCCGCTGGCCGGCCAGCCCGTGGCCGCCCTGCTCCGCCGCCGATAGGCACACCACAGGCTGGTCATGCTCCGCTCGTGTTGGTCATGAGGGATCTCGGCATCGCGCGCCGCTCTTCCTCGGTGGCGCCTCCCCAGACGCCGGCGGCGACGCCGTGCTCCAGCGCCCAGGCCAGGCACGGCGTCCGCACCGGGCAGCTTTGACAGATCCGTTTAGCCTCGTCGATCTGGCGCAGCGCGGATCCGGTCGCGCTGACCGGGAAGAACAGGTCCGGATCGGCGTGGATGCAGGCGGCGTCGTCGCGCCAGTTCACCGACGCGCTCATCACCGGACTCGGCCTCGTGGCCGGCGATGGCCGGCTTCATCGTTCACCGGCTCCCCAGGGCCAGGCGGGCGGCGCTGATGTCTTCCCGGCCGTGACCGGCCTCGACGGCCAGCCGCCACTGGCGGGACAGCGCCTCCAGCATCGGCAGCCGGTCTCCGCCGGCCGCCGCGATGGCCAGGTCCACGTCCTTGAGCGCCCACTCCAGCGGGAACTCCGGCGCGAAGTCGCCGCGCACGATCTTGTGCAGCTTGGCGTCGGCGAGCGGCGCGTCCAGCGGGCCGCCCTCGATCACCGCATCCAGCTGGGCGGGGTCGATGCCCAGGCGGCTGGCCAGTTGGAGTGCCTCGGCCATGCCCTCGATCAGGAAGGACAGGTAGGAGTTGACGACCAGCTTCATCCGGCTGCCCTGGCCCGCCTCGCCCAGCCAGACCGTCTTGCGCCCGATCGCCGAGAACGCTGGCGCCACGATCGCCTCCGCCGGGGGCGGGCCCGAGGCCAGGATGAGCAGCTGCCCCGCCTCGGCCGGGCCCTTGCTGCCCGACACCGGGGCGTCCACGAACAGCACACCGGGCCGCACCCGGCCGAGCTGGTGGGCGAGCCTGGCGGTCGCCGTGACGCCGATCGTCCCCATCTGCGCCCACACCGCCCCGCGGGCCAGCGCCTCCGTCACTTCGCCGGCGAACATCACCGACTCCGCCGCGTCGGCCGTGGGCAGCATGGTGATCACCACCCCGGCATCGCGGACCGCCTCCTGCGGTGACACGGCCACCCGCACGCCCGCGCCGGCCAGCGGCGCGGCCGCCTGTGGCGACCGGTCCCACACCGTCGTGTGCAGCCCGGCCGCGGCCAGGTTGCGGGCCATCGCCGAACCCATGATGCCGGTTCCCAGCACCGCCACCACCTTGCCGGGCTCCAGTGTCAGCTCATTCATCGTCCTCTCCTTTCCAGGTAGTACCCGAGCCTCGTCTTTCCAGGTAGTACCCGAGCCTCGTCGGTGACTTGGTGAGCCGGCATCATCCGGCGGGTGAGCATGGGGCCAAGCCTCGCGCCCGGGTTGGTGAGCCAGCATCACATGGTTCTGGTGAACCCAGGCCCGTTCGGATCGAAAGATCTTTACCGAACGGCCCTGGTGCGAGCATCGGTCCGGTACTTGCGAGCCGGCCGTCTACCGCCCGGAGGCGGCCAGCCGCCCCATGTAGTGCAGGACCCGGAGGTGCTCTTCCACCTCCAGCGCCGCGCCGTCGGCGTCTCCGGCGCTCAGGCGGGCGAGCAGCCGACGGCGCGAGCTGGTGATCATTCCGTTCGCCGCCGGGCCCACCGTGCACATCAGGTCGCCGATGAGCCGGGCCTGGCCGGCGAGCGCGTCCGCCGTCCGGTCACCGGCCGCGTCGGCCAGCAGGCGGAAGAATTCCGCGTGAGCGGCGGCCTTCCGCTGCCACCCGGGCCTGGTCGGCAGGCTCGACGCCCGCTCTACGCTGTCGAGCAGGATCTTCATGGCCGGGGCGGTCATCTGCTCGCAGGCGATGCGGGCCGCCAAGGCCTGCATCACGGTCAGCTCTTCGGCGCGGGCAAGCACGGAAGCTGCCCCGCTCGCAGGGTCCGTGCTGGTGATTCGCATGCCACTCCTTCGGTTACCGGGTAGCACTAGCCTCTCGCCCAGCTTGGTGAATCCACATCACATGGTTCGGATGATGTCCCGACTAGGACCCTAGCGTGGAGGGGGCGACCAGGCCGAGGGCGCGGGCCCGCTCAACGGCCTCGCGGCGCCCGCGCGTGCCGAGCTTGTCCCGGACCGGATGGCAGGCTCCAAGGCGCCCCCTTGACAGGCCACTTCTGACTACTGTAACGGTTCGCCCTCCGGCACCATTCTGCTGTCATCACGCCCCGGGTCGCGAGCAGGGCCCTGACCGGCATCTGCCATCGGTCAGGGCCCTGCTCAAAGATGCTCTATCTTTCCCGGGCCCCGGTGCCTGCGGCGACGAGTTCGCCCCGGATGAGCTGGTCCTCGAGCCGCTGTCCCTCGATGTCGGGGTTGGGGATGCGCCGGGCGAACCACCGCGGGTGGTACCAGATCCTTGACCCGATGATGGCCATGATCGCCGGGACCAGCGTGAGCCGCACGACGAAGGCGTCCAGGAACACGCCGACGGCGAAGCTGAAGCCGATTGCCTTGATGGTCGGGTCGTTGGTGAACATGAAGGCCACGAAGATGGAGAACATGATCATCGCCGCCGCGGTGACCACGCGGGCCGACAGCGCGGTGCCGCGCTGGACGGCGCGGCGGGCGTCGCCGTTCCTGGTGTACTCCTCCTTGATCCGCGAGACGACGAACACCTCATAGTCACTGGACAGGCCGAAGATGATCGCCAGCATGATGATCGGCAGGAAGCTGATCGTCTGCGCCGGGGTGATGCCGAACAGGTGCTCGCCCCAGCCCCACTGGAACATCGCGACCTGCGCGCCGAGCGCCGCGACCATCGAGAGCAGGAAGCCCAGGATCGACTTGAGCGGCACCAGGATGGTCCGGAACGCGAACGTCAGCAGGATGAACGCCAGCCCGACCACGACGATCAGGAAGACCGGCAGGGCGGCCGACAGCTTGGCCGAGACGTCGATGTTGGACGCCGTGGTGCCGCCGATCAGGATGTGCGCACCGGTGTGGCCTTCGATCGCGGCCCGGTCGTCGCGCAGCGTGTGTACCAGGCGGCTGGTAGCCGGGTCGCTGGGCCCCGACTTGGGGATCAGCCGAATCAGCGAGGTGCCGTTGTCCGCGGCCAGCGGGGCCACCTGCGCGACGTCGGGCATCTTGGTCAGGGCCGCGGCGATCTGCCCGGTATCCGAGTCGCTGCGGACGCCCTGGGCGACGATCAGCAACGCACCGTTGTAACCCGCGCCGAAGCCTTCGGTAGTGAGGTCGTAGGCCTTGCGCTGGGTGTTGTCGGCGGACTGCGAGGCGCCGCTGGGCAGGCCCAGATGGATCGACGCGGCCGGGATGGCGAGCACGCCGAGCAGGGCGATCCCGCCGAGGAGCACGGGCACCCGGTGGCGCACCACGAACCGGGCCCAGCCGGCGCCGGCGGTGCTGTCCGGGTCGGCGGCGGAACGGCGGGCGACCCGCTCGGCGCGGGCACCGAGCAGCGGCACCCGGGCGAACCTGGCGACCTTTGTGCCGGCGAAACCCAGCATGGCCGGCAGCAGGGTCAGGGCGATCAGCAGCGCGACGGTGACCGATGCCGCGGCGGCCAGGCCCATTACCGTCAGGAACGGGATGCCCACGACGGTCAGGCCGCACAGCGCGATGATCACCGTCAGGGCGGCGAAGACGACCGAGCTTCCGGCCGTGCCCGCGGCCAGCGGCACCGACTCCTCCGGGGTCATGCCGTTGAGCAGGTTGGCCCGGTGCCTGGACAAGATGAACAGGCCGTAGTCGATACCGCAGGAGAGCCCGAGCATCAGCGCGACCGTGGTCGATGCTGAGGCGATGTTCAGCACCGACGCGACGGCGGTGATGCCCATCAAGGTGGTGACCACACCGATGATCGCGCTCAGGATCGGCATGCCTGCGGCCGCGAACGCGCCGAAGGTGATCATCAGGATCCCGAACGCGATGATCAGGCCGGCCAGTTCGGGCGTCTCGGAGACCGGCGTGCGCCAGCCCGGGTAGACGCTGCCGTTGTACTCGACCTGCACGCCGTCGGCCTGCACTGGCTTCATCGCGGCCTTGACAGCGTTGAGGCTGGCGTCCTTGACGTCGGCCGCCCTGGCCGACCATTGCACCTGCCCGAGCGCCACCTGGCCGCTCTGCGACACCGCCCGGCCCTGGAAGGGATCCACGACGGCGGAGACCTGCGGTACCGACTTGAGCTTGCTCATGGCCGCCTCGATCGCGACCCGGGCGGCCGGGTCGGTGACCTTCGCGCTGCCGTTGGTGGTGGCGAAGACGATCGTGCTCTGGCCGCCGCTGAACGCCGGCAGCCGGGCGGCCAGGACCTGCGCGGCGTTCTGCGCCTCGGTGCCCGGAATGGTGAAGTTGTCGTTGGTCTTCCCGCCGCTGACGACGGCGATGGCGATGGCGGCGATGGCCGCGGCCAGCCAGGCCGCCAGGACCAGCCGCCGTCGCCGGAAGGCGAAGTGGGCGAGTCGGTACAGGTAATTCGACACGGGTAAATCTCCTCGGCTCAGGTGCGGGTTCGAGTCCGACCCTAGGTGATTCACTAGCCGATCGTCAAGCGAATGGTTAGCCGTTCGTCAAGTGAACCACTTGCCGCTCAGCTAGTGACTCACTAGCCGTCAGCTTGTACACTGATGTCGAACCACGAATGAGGAGCATCGATGGCGACGCCCGTCAGGAGCATGTCCAGCCGCGCCGTGCAGGCCGAGCGGACCAGACAGCAGATCCTGCAGACGGCGCAGCGGCTGTTCGCCGAGCTCGGCTACGATGCCACCTCGCTGCAGATGATCGCCGACGAGATGGGACTGACCAAGGCCGCCGTCTACTACCACTTCCGCGCCAAGAACGAGATCCTGGACGCGATCATGCTGCCCGGAGTCCAGCGGCTAAAGGCCCTGCTGGATGACGCGGCCGCGATACGCGGGCGGCGCGCCCGCTTGGAGTTCCTGGTGAACGAGTTCATCGACTTCCTCGTCCAGAACCGCCACTACGCGGTGATGGCCGCCACCGATCCCGCGGCCAGGCGGGACCAGAGAGACGACGAGTCAGCGGCGCTGCGCCAGCGTGGCCTCACCCTGCTTTACGGCGATAACCCGACCGGCGCCCAGCGACTCGCGGCCAGCGCCGTGTTCTTCATCCCCGACTGCCTGCCCGACCTGGTGGACCTGACCGACCAGGAACTGCGCGAAGCCCTGCAGACGATGGTGCTCCATATGCTCCGGGTACCGTCCCGGCCTCGGGAGTAGCCCGCGACCCATAGAGCCTGGCTGCCTCCGCCCGCGATCCGCTGTACTCTCGGATTCAGCTCTAGGCGCTTCGGGAGGTCTCGTGCCCATCGAACAGGCGGAGTTCGGCCGTACCGGCCACCAGAGCAGCCGGGTGATATTCGGCGGGGCGGCTCTCGCGCGGGTCTCGCAGGGGGTCGCGGACGAGACTCTGGACGTCCTACTGGCCCACGGGGTGAACCACCTGGACGTGGCCTCGGGCTACGGCGAGGCGGAGGTACGCATCCGGCCGTGGCTGCAGCGTGAACCGGGCCGGTTCTTCCTGGCCACCAAGGGCGACGAGCGCACCGCAGCCGGGGCCCGCGAGGAACTGCACCGGTCCCTGGACCGGATGGGCGTCGACCACGTCGACCTGTGGCAGCTGCATTCCCTGGCCGATCCGATCGAGTGGGACACCGCCCTGAGCCCAGGCGGGGCGCTCGAGGCCGCCGTTGAAGCCCGGGAGCAGGGCCTCGTCCGGTGGATCGGTGTCACCGGCCACGGCAGCCAGATCGCCGCGACGCACCGGCGCAGCCTCGAGCGGTTCGACTTCGACTCGGTACTGCTCCCGTACAACTTCGTCACCATGCAGAACCCGTATTACGCCGGCAACTTCGACGCCCTGTACGAGACCTGCCGCGAGCGGCGGGTCGCGATCCAGACGATCAAGTCGATCGCGCTGCGCCCCTGGGCGGGCCGGCCGCACACCCGGGCCACCTGGTACGAGCCGCTCGAGCAGCAGGACGACATCGATCTCGCGGTGTGGTGGGCGCTGGGCCGCCCCGGGACGTTCCTCGCCAGCGCAGGAGACGTGGACCTGCTCCCGAAGGTGCTCGACGCGGCCGGCCGGTTCGCCGGGGCGCCGGACGACGCGGCGATGAGCGCGCTGGCCGAGCGGACGGCGGCCGACCCGCTGTTCGTCTGACCGGGTTGTCCTTATGACATCAGCCGGTGCAGGCAGACACGCCTGGGTGGATGCGACGGCTGGTGTGGCCGGCGATATGTTGCTCGCCGCGCTCGTCGATGCCGGCGCGCCCCTGGCCACGCTGCAGGCCGCCGTGGACGCTGTGGCGCCAGAATCGATCCGGTTGACGTCCGCACTGGTCCGGCGGGCCGGGATGCGCGCCGTCAAGGTGGACGTGCAACTCGTGGCGGAGGACCAGGTGCATCGCAGCTGGCGCGACATCCAGGTCTTGCTCGAGCACGCGGATCTCGCGGTGCAGGTGCGGGAACGAGCTCGGCGCGTGTTCCGGCGGCTGGCCGAGGCCGAAGCGCGAGTGCACGGGGTCGCGGCTGATGAGGTGCACTTCCACGAGGCCGGAGGCTGGGACTCGATCGCGGATGTCGTCGGCGTATGCGCCGCGCTGGACTGCCTGGGCGTGACCTCCATGTCCTGCAGCGCCGTTGCGCTGGGCTCTGGGCGGGTCGCGGCCTCCCACGGTGACCTTCCGGTTCCCGTGCCGGCGGTGCTGGAGATGTCGGCGGGCTGGCGCGTGCTGTCCGGTGGCCAGGGGGAACTAGCCACCCCGACCGGCATGGCGCTGCTCACCGCCCTGTCGGAGGAGTCCCGCGACTTGCCTGCCATGTCGGTGCGCGCGGTCGGCGTGGGGGCGGGCACCAGGGATGTTCCCGGGCATCCGAACGTGGTGCGCGTTGTCCTGGGCGACCAGACCGGCCGGCCCGCGGAACCGGGTGATCCGGTGGTCATGTCGGTGCTGGAGACCAACGTCGATGACATGGACCCGCGGGTGTGGCCCACTGTCCTGGCGTCGCTGCTGGACGCGGGCGCGGCTGATGCCTGGCTGGTCCCGATCGTGATGAAGAAGGGACGCCCGGCTCACACGCTCGCCGTGCTCACCCCGGTGAGCAGACGTGATGTGCTACGACGGCTGATTTTCGAGCTGACCAGCACCATCGGGGTCCGTGAGGTCGCTGTCACCAGGATTGCGCTTGACCGGTTCTGGGTGCCGTTGCCAGTCGCGGGTGGCCAGGTTCGCCTCAAGGTTGCGCATTGTGGCGGCGAGGTACTCCATGCGACACCGGAGTTCGACGACGCCGCGGAGATCGCGGCGGAACGATCCGTCCCGGTCCGGCGGGTGCTCGAGGAAGCCGTGGCCGCCGCGGAGCGCGAAGGCTTCGTGCCGGGCAGGCGAGTCCAGACCGGCACGGCCTAAGCCGGGGCCGCGATCTGGGCGGCCAGGTGCCCGGCACCGTAGCCGTTGTCGATGTTGACCACGGCGACGCCAGGTGCACACGAGTTGAGCATGGTCAGCAGGGGCGCCAGGCCCTGTAGCGCCGCGCCGTAGCCGACGGACGTCGGCACGGCGATCACCGGTGCGGAAACCAGGCCGGCGACCAGGCCAGGCAGCGCGCCGTCCATCCCGGCGACCACGATGATGACGCGGGCCGCCCTGAGCTGGTCGAGCCGGGCCAGTATGCGATGCAGCCCGGCGATGCCGACATCGGTGATGAGATCGGCGGCCCGGCCGAGGTAGTGGGCGGTCAGCTGGGCCTCCCGCGCGATACCGAAGTCGGCGGTGCCGGCCGCGACCACCAGAACTCGCCCGCCGTGCGGCGCCGGGGGCTCAGGTGGCCAGGCCAGTAGGCGCGCGTCTTCGTCGTAGCGGGCATCCGGCAGGGCACTCAGGACCGCCTTGGTGTGCGCGGGATCCGCGCGGGTGAACAACGTCGTCGTGCCGGATGCCTTGATGGCCCGGGCGGCGGCGCTGACCTGGCCGGGCGTCTTGCCCTCGCAGTACACCGCTTCGGGATAGCCGCGGCGGCGCGCCCGGTCATGGTCGAGTTCGATGAACGCCGCCATAGCCTCGTCGGGTTGCCAGGGCTCAGTCACGCTTGACCGGCAGCAATGACATCGTGAAGGCACCGGACTGGATGCCGAGCAGATCGACGGCGACGAACCGGAAGCCGGCGGCGGTAATGGCGGCGTGGATCTGCTCTCGCGCCGGGGCAGAGACGGCTCGCACGAGCTCACCGGCGGGAAGCTCGATACGGGCCACCTCGCCGTGATGGCGCACCCTGGACTCGGCGAAGCCCAGGGTCCGCAGAGCCTTCTCGGCCGTCTCGATCTGAGCGAGCTTAGCCTCGGAGACCTCCTGGAAGTGGGGAATGCGGGACGCCAGGCAGGGTGCAGCGGGCTTGTCGGCGCTCGGGAGCTGCAGCCCCCTGGCGATGGCACGCACGGCGTTCTTACCCAGTCCAGCATCGGCCAGGGGCCGCAGGACCCTGTGATTGCTGGCCGCGCGGGACCCAGGCCGATCCGGGCGCATCATGTCATCGGCATTCTCGCCGTAGGCCACGGCGGCCAGGCCGTAGGTGCCAGCTACTTCATCTTCTATCCGGGTGAACAGCTCGTCTTTGCAGTGGAAGCAGCGATCGGGGCCGTTGGCCCGGTAGGCGGGGTTGTCCGCTTCCCTGGTCTGAATCTCGACGATGCGGGCGCCGATGACCGCGGCGACCTGGTGTGCCGCGAGACGTTCATCCGACCCGAGGCTGGGCGAGACGCCGAGGATGGCGACAACCTGGTCGGCGCCGAGTGCCCGCACGGCCAAGGCGAGCAGGACCGAGGAGTCGACGCCACCGGAGAACGCGACGCCCAGCGGGGCTGCTCCGGTGAGCAGGGAGCCAACCGTCTGGGCGGCCGCCGAGAGTTCGCCGGTGAGAGGCTGATATACCACGCTGGTCATGTTGCTCACCCCAACTGCCTTGGCGCCAGCCACCATTCTGTCACTGTGGCGGTGGCGCTATCCCGGCTGTATGGAGGCTGGCTGGGACGGTGCCGGATCGCCGGCCGGGTCGCGGTCAGAGAACTGCGCCAGGTACTGATGAACAGAGCGGATGGCGGACGTGCGCCTCAGCGAGGCGGCGGCCGATAGGCTCAGGAACGAGCTGCTTGGCGCCGCGCTGGACACCTGGGAGTCGGAAGAGGGTTCCTTCGCCGAGGCGGAGCTCGATGCGGCCGCAGCCCGGCTTGGCCTGGCGCCCCGTTCCGATGTTGCGTGAAGGCGGTACTCGACGCCGGGGCACTGATCGCCATTGATCGCCGTGATCGTCTGATAGGTGCCCAGTTGCGCGTCCTTCAGCTGCAGGGCACACCACTCCGGGCGAGTGCGGCGGTTGTCGGTCAGGTCTGGCGCGATGGCCGCGAGCAGGCAAACCTCGCGCGCGTCCTGGCGGGTGTCGGCATTGAAGCACTGGGCAAAGATGACGGCATGCGGATAGGTGAGCTGCTCGGACAGGCTCGTTCGGCCGATGTTGTCGACGCGCATGTGGCGCTCCTGGTCGCCCCCGCGGACGTGGTGCTCACCAGTGATCCGGGCGACATCCGCACGCTGCTACGGGCGCGCGGAGTCCCGGCGCGCGTGCTGCCAGTATGAGACCCCGTCCCGCTCCAGCGGCGACGAGAACCCCACCGCGCCCGGAAAGAATGTCCGGGTCAAGGCCGGGCTGAACCGGAGGCATCTGGATAACGCTCGGTGAGCGGACCGGGCAACTTTCGCAAAGGCCCCACCGCATGCCCGCCAGTGTGGCAGCCGGCGACCGGCCGGGGCATTGCCGCTAATCGCCAACGACGGCAACAATGCCAGCATGAGCGTGCGGCTGCGGCAGGTTACCTGGACGGCTGCCGCGCTGTGCGTGCCCGTCGCGGTGTCCGTGGCGCTGCTGCCGTTGCGCTCCCACGTGGACAATGTGCTGGTCGCGGTGGTGCTGCTGGCGGTCTCGGCGGCGGCGCTGGCCCGGGCGGAATGGCCGCCGAGGCTGGTGGCCGCCGCGAGCGCGGCGCTGTCGTTCAACTTCTTCTATGCCCAGCCCTACGACCAGTTCGCCGGCGGCGTTCAGGCCATCGAGACCACGGTGGTGCTGGCCGTGGCGGTCCCGGTGCTCGCCGCCTGGGTGGGCCGGCTGTCCGGCCAGGAGGCCGCGCGGGAAAAGGCGCTCCGCGAGCAGGCCGAGCGCACCGCGGCCGAGTTGGCCGAACGGCAGCGGCAGGTCGAGCGGCTCGCCGCCGACCTGACCGCCTCCCGCCGCCGCATCGTGGCGGCCGGCGAT
>WNGJ01011867.1_pt1 | contig 13586 bp, 10 predicted proteins | sample 5400611 | NCBI WGS metagenome assembly WNGJ01 (sample SAMN13153375, study PRJNA577476) | soil metagenome | isolation source: 40 cm soil or saprolite under Garry oak tree replicate 1 | place: USA:California | collected 2016-06-15 | reverse complement strand
CATCGGGGTTGCCGGGATCTGCGGCGGGCTGGTCCTGGTGGTGCGGGGTGCTGTCGGGGCCTTCCGGGCGGAGGGTGTCGGGGTCGCGGCCGGCGAGCAGGGCGGTGTACACGGCAGCGCGAAGCTGGTCGAGGGTGCCGGAGGCGCCGGCCGTCTGGAGGGCGCGGGCGATGGCGGTGATGCGGCGGTCGGCCGCGATGGCGTCGGCGGGGTCGAGTTCGCGGCCAGCGAGGGCCATGTTGCCTGAGGTCTCCTGCCAGGCCTCGACCCGGGTGTCACCACGGGCCTTGGTCATCCGGCGGCGGACAGCGGACGGGTCGAGGCGGTGCACGAGGGCGCGCAGTGCGGCGCGGAGCTGCCCGGTGGTCGGCCCTGGTGCGTGCGGGAGGAGCGCGGCGGCGGCGGTGTTGGCTGCCGGAGCGGTCAGGGCGGCGAGTTCGGCGGCGAAGATCGCAGCGCGGGCGCGGTCGATCAGGCCGGTGAGCAGGGCGGTGCGGACGGCGGGGAGCCGGTCCAGGTCGCGGGCCAGGCCAAGCAGGCTGTCCGCGGTACGGCCGGTCAGGACCAGGGCGGCGGCGAGCTCTTCGGCGATGTGCTCGCTGACCCGCGACCAGCCGGGGCGGCTGGACTGGCGCAGGCGGCGGTGGTCGAGTTCGGCGACGGTGGCGAGCTCGACGCCGGATTGCCAGGCGGACAGACGCCGGGACGCGCGGAGCAGGCCGACCAGCGCATCATCGGGCAGGGCCGCCAGGCCGTCGTCGAGAGCGTGCTGGGAGAACCCGGCCAGCGCCGCCCCTGGCCCGAGGCCGTCGAGGACGCCGCCGTCGGAGAAACCCGCGCCCAACCCCGATACCGCGGCAGCGAGCCAGAGGCCTGCGCCGTCATCGGTGTCGTCATCGGGCTCGTAGTCCAGGCCGGCGAGCTCGGCGTGGGATGGCTCGTCCCGGTCGGCAAGGCCGTCCAGGTCCAGGCCCTCCGGGTCCGGGTCCAGGCCGGCCAGGTCGGATCGGCCGGGCAGGTCGGGTTCCGGGTCAAGCTCCCAGGAGTCCCGGGAGCTCCCCGGGCCAGGAACGGGGTCGCGAGGCTGAGCGGCCTCGGGTGGCGGGATTTCGGGCGGCGGGTGCGTCATCGGCGGCTCCTGGTTCGTCGAGGTGAACGAGCTTGTTATCGATAACTCTATAGGCGCCCTCTGACAATTAGCTCGTGCGTTCGATACGGTGCGTCGCCAGGCCGTACATGCTTGGCCGGTATCCGTGCCGCAGCATTGCCCATAGGCCGCGTCGCGCGCGGTATTCACGCCTGCCACGACGGTGTCCGCGCCTGACGCGGCCGCGAGGGCTTCGCAGGCCTCCGGCAGCGGTGAGGAAACGCGGCGAGAAACCGTGCCGGTGGTACAGCCCGATGTGCTTGGAACTGCTGGGGAAGGTAACAGCCGACGAGACGGACCCGCCAGTCATCGAGCGCCGCGGTGACCGGTCATCGGCCAGCCGACGGCAATGCGACCGACAGCGCGCCCGACGGCAATGCGGCCGGCGGCGAGGCGACCGCCGCTCCTGGTCCGGCCGGCAAGCCGCGACGCACGGCTAGCCGGTGACTGCGGCGCGGTCCGCTGACTCCGCCGGTGCCCCGGCGGCCGACGCGACCGGCACGACCAGCTTCCTGCTGAAGGTCATGATCAGCGTGCCGTGCTGGTTCCGGCCTCGGGTCTCGATCGCCACGAGACCGCGCTCCTTGCGATCGGGGACCGGCCACTTCGCGAGGACCTCGCTCTCGGCGTAGAGCGTGTCGCCGTGCATGACCGGCGCGTGATGGTCGATCCGCTCGAAGCCCTTGTGCGTGATAGCCTGGCCGGCCACGTCGGCCTCGGAGAGCCCGAGCAGCAACGAGAACACATAGCTGCCGATGACCAGCGGCTGCTGGTAGCGGGTCGCCGTCTTGGCGTAGTTGGCGTCGATGTGCAGCGGATGGCGGGCCATCGTCAGCAGGCAGAACAGGTGATGGTCGTACTCGGTGACCGTCTTGCCCGGCCAGTGCTTGTAGACGTCGCCCACCTCGAACTCTTCGAATGATCTACCGAACGCCATGGGCGAGCGCGTCCTCTCGCTCGGAGGCCGCGAGTGCGACCGCGGGATCGGTGACCCACGTGCCGAGCGCGAGTTCCATCGTGATCCCAGGGCCGAAACCCGCGATGATGCCGGTCGCTTCCTCGGCCGGAGACTTCTCGGCGACCCTGCGCAGCACGTCGAACACGGCCGCCGAGGCGATGTTGCCGTGGTTGGTCAGGGTCTCCCAGCTGTCGCCCAGCGCCTCCGACGGCACGCCGCCGTGCGAGCGGAGCGCGTCCAGAACACGCGGGCCCCCGGTGTGAATAACGTGGAAGTCCAGTTTGCCCAGGTCATATCCCTGACTCCGGACGAACTGAACCAGCTCGGGCATCACCTGCTGCATCGTGCCCGGCACGCCCTTGTTCAGGCGGAAGTGGAAGCCCGTCTCCTTGACCTCGTAGGCGATCCAGGTGTCCGTACCGGGAATGACGTGCGAGGTCTGGGCTTCCAGCCGGACCCCGGTGCCGTGACCGTCGCCGCGCACCACCGCGGCGGCCACCGCGTCGCCGAAGAGGCCGTTCGAGAGCAGGCTGCCCACGTCCAGGTCGTCGGGCTGGTAGCACAGCGAGCAGAACTCGCACGACACGATCAGCGCATTGGCGCCCGCCCTCGCCCGGCAGAAGTCCGATGCGCGGTTGATCGCGGCCGTCCCCGCGGCGCAGCCCAGCTGCGCGATCGGCAGCTGCGCCGTGTCCGTCCTGAACCCCAGCTCGTTGATCATCCACGCGGTCAGCGACGGCATCATGAAGCCGGTGCAGGACACGAGCACGATGGCGCCAATGTCGCCCGTGGTGAGGCCGGCATTCGCGAGCGCGTCGTTGACGACGGCGGGGATGCGCTTCTTGGCTTCAGCCTCGAACACCTGGTTGCGGTGGCCGAATCCGGTGTGAACGAGGGTCTCGTCGATCGGCCGGATCAGGTGCCGCTTGGCGACGCCGGTATTCTCGATCAGGCGCAGCACTAGGCGCAGCTTGGGGTGGTCGGCGTGCAGTCGCGCGGCGACCGCCAGCGTCTCGGCCTGCGTGATGATGTGCTCGGGGACCGCGACGGCTGGCTTGCACAGAACGGGCGTCCGCAGTGCCAGGTCCGCCTCGAACGGCGCTGTGTCCAGCGTCATGATCGGCCAGAGCTCGTCCCAGCTGTGCCCGGGCCCCGGGGTCCAGCGCTCCTCTTCCGGCTCCCCGCTGCGGCTCGCGGCTGGCATGGTCCTCCTTCAGGCGGCGGAATGTCGATCCCCGGCCGATGCGAGGCCGGTTCTGGCGCGCGTCACTGCGCCTGCGCGATGCTACCCGGCCTTCGCCGGCCATGAACGTAAGTCGGTACGAGCGCAACCTGAACTTTGCAAAACGACGCGAAAGGGCACGTGACCGGTGCCGGAGTCCGGCCTCCCGCATGCCGTCGGGATAACTTCGGCCCGCCTGCGATCACGCTGACCGCGTCATCGGCTATCTGTAGCGTCGTCCTGTAACCATTCCTTCATGCTCATGCCCGTTGCCGCGCTCATCGCGATCAACGGGCTCAACATCGCCATTGCCAGCTAGGCCTGCCTGATTCAGCACGGCGGCAGGCCACGACCGGTCCCTACGGGTCGGCGGCTGTGGCGGCTTGCGATCCCTCCCGGGACCCGCATTTCCGCTGCAGGTCCTCGGCGTCTGTCATCAGCGCGGCTGCGAGGTAGTGTCCGTCAGGCACCCGCGCGGCGTTCTGGGGGCCTATTTACCAATGTTAGTAAATATGGCATTCCTGCTGATCGGCATGAGGAGCGTCACTAGAATCTCTGCCTTGACTCATCAGGCGAGAGGAACACGATGCCACGTCAGGTGCTGACCCTGCGCACCGCACGTTCCGCCACAGCCGTGCTGACCCTGACGGGCTCGTTGCTGGCGGCCGCTCCGGCCCACGCTTCTGCGTCGACCTGCACGCCCTGGGCGACCTACGTGCCCAACGGTGCGGGCGTCGGTCAGAACAATCTCCGGGCCGTGGCCGTGACGTCGCGCCGGAACGCCTGGGCCGTCGACGACTACGTGGCGGCGTCGGGACCCGCGGCGCGGATCCTGCACTGGACAGGCGGCAGATGGAAGCCGCAGCACACCCCGGGCCCCGCTGGCCTGCAGCTGTACGGCGTCGCCGCCGTCAGCGCCTCGAACGCCTGGGCTGTCGGCTCGCGCGCTGAGTCCGAGCCCGTCAGGGGCGCATGCGTTCCTGCGAGGCGTGGCGGCGACGTCGGCGTCTAACGTGTGGGCTGTCGGCGCCTACTATCCGCTCACCCAGGGCAGTCAGGGTAAGACGTTCATCCTGCACTGGAACGGCCGCACCTGGTCTCGCGTGCCGAGCCCGAACATGGGTGCCGGGGTCAACGCGTGAGGTAGCGTGACCGCCACCTCACGATCCAACGCGTGGGCGGCTGGCGTCTACAACGGCAAGACCGACCATACGCTGATCCTGCACTGGAATGGGCGCTCGTGGAGTCGCCAGCGCAGCACCAGCCCGGCGGGCGACGTCGAGCTGAACGCGGTATCGGCGATCTCCGCGTCCAGCGCGTGGGCGGTCGGGCAGGACAGCGGCGCGAGCACCCTGATCCTGCACTGGAACGGCCATCGCTGGTCCCGCCAGCCAAGCCCGAATGGCGGCACTCCTAGCGACCTGTACGGCGTGGTCGCGATTTCCGCGCGGAACGTGTGGGCGGTGGGCTACTTCACCACGTTCACGGGTGCGCAGCGAACTCAGATCGTGCACCGCGACCGGCACGGCTGGTCGCTGATCCCGAGCCCCAACCGCGCACCCGGCGGCCACGTGCTGCTGGCTGTCGGCGCCTCGGGGACGGGCAACATCTGGGCCGTCGGCCAGGCCGGCAAGAAGAACCTGGCACTGCACCGGTACTGCTGACACGCCGCCGTCAGAGCCCGCCGCCGTCAGAGCCCGCCGCCTTTGGGCACGGGGGCGCTGTAGCAGCAGCGGATGTAGCTGAGGAACGACTGCGTGAAGCCGGTCATGTGGGTGTCGCTCGGCAGGATCCTGGCAGAAAAGTCCAGCCCGGCGTGGCCGCTCAGGTACAGCTTGTCGATCAGCCGCGCGAACTGGATGCCGAGGTCGCGATAGCAGTGCGAACGGCCGGTGATCTCCAGCTCATTGATCGTCATGTGCAGCTGCACGTCGCCGAAGCCGGCGCCGCTCTCGGCCAGCTGCTGCTCCAGCCGGAAGATCTGGCTGCCGGCGCTGAGGACTCCCGGGCTGCCGGCGCCGTACCGGCGGAACATCGGGCTCTGCCGCATCAGCGCGTACAAGGTAAACAGCCCGCCATACGAATAGCCAAAGAGCCCGGTGGCACCGTCGAGAACCCGGTAGCGGTCCTCGATGACCGGCCTCAGCTCATCTTCGAAGAACGCCAGGAACTGGGCGGCGCGGCCGCTCTGGATGCTCCGGATGTACTCGTCTTGCTCCTCCTGGGTCCAGCCTGCCGTCTCGGCGTCGGCGGCGACGGCGTCGAGCACGCTGGGCGGCGCCGGCTCGCCGGCTGGCACGAGGTCCCTGGTCCGCAGCGTCAGCCAGTCAGGCGCCTGGTCTGGCGGATAGCCGACGGTGACCTGCATGTACGGCTGGAACGCGCTGATCAGGTCGAACGCGGTGTGCTCGGCGTAGGGCGCCAGCATGGCGGCCGCGACGTTCCCGTCTGTCACGTAGATGGCGGGATACCGCGTGTCGCCGCTGCCGTGGTATCCGACGGGCAGCGTGACCCAGATCGCGAAGCGCCCGCCGGCGTGAGCGGAGTCGAGCTCGAAATAGTCGGTGCCGGGAAGCGTGACGGCCAGTGGCGGATGGATGTCGGGCATGCGGTGTCCTCCCTAGCTGTCAGCGGCTGTCAGCGGCTGTCAGCGCTGGACTTGACGATCCGGCCTTCCTGCAGGACCAGGGCCACCCGATCGGGATCTGCGAAATGCTCGGGCACGCTGAGCGGATCGCCGGCGAATCCGGCGATGTCGGCCAGCTTCCCGGCCTCGATCGTCCCGAGATCGTCGCCGAGGCCGATGATCTCGGCGTTGATGCGTGTCGCGGACTCCAGGGCGCGCATCGGGCTCTCGAGGCTGGCACGGTAGACAAGCTCCCTGGCTCGCCCGCGCTGGTCGGGGCCGAGCAGGTCAGAGCCGAGCCCGACGCGGACCCCCGCGGCGCGCGCCGCCAGCACCGCGTCCCTGGCCGTGTCCCTGAAGCGGCTGAGCCGGCCGGCGTAGCTGGGTGCCAGGCCCATCGCGGCCGGGTCAGCCACCAGCTCCTCCATGATCGCCAGCGTCGGAACGAGCGCTGCCTCATGCCCGGCCATGAGCGCGGCCGTCTCCTCGTCGATCTGCGAGCCGTGCTCCACGCAAGCCACGCCGGCCGAGACTGCCGCGCGGATGCCCGCGTTGTTGTGTGCGTGCACCGTGACGTATGTGCCGCGGGCGTTCGCCTCCTGCACGGCGACCGCGATCTCGGCGGTCGCGAACTGGGTGTCGCTCGGCTTCTGGGTCGAGATCGCCACAACGGCGCCGGTCACCAGCAGCTTCACGAACGTCGCGCCGCGCCGGAAGCCCTCGCGCACGTTCTTGCGCAGCTCATCGGGTCCGTCCGAGAGCAGCGACCAGGCGCACAGGCCAGGAATGGCGTGCGCGTCCCACAGGCGGGTCGGCTCCCACTCAGCCCCCATCTGACCGCCGCCGCCGGTCTGGCTGTGCACAGGTCCGCACTGCAGGATCCGCGGGCCTGGCATCTTCCCGGAGCTGACCACGTCGGCCAGGCCACGGTCGATGCCGCCGGTGTCGCGCACGGTCGTGAAGCCGGATTCGAGCGTCTGCCGGCAGTTGATGAACATGTCAGCGGCCATCTCGGCCACCGAGACGTCGTAGCGCAGGCTGGGGTCGAACGGACTGCAGGCCATGTGCACATGCGCGTCGATCAGGCCGGGCACCAGCACCAGGCCGCGGCAGTCAAGGACCCGGGCCTCGCGCGGCAGGCTGCCGCCGACCCGGGCGATCCGGCCGCCCTCGACAAGGACGCCGGTGCCGGGCAGCGGGTCGGCACCCGTGCCATCCACGATGGTCCCGCCGTCGAGCCAGAGCGGCTGCATGCCGGCCATTCTTGGCGGTCAGCGAGGTTCGCACAACGGACACCTGGCGAAGAATCGGCAGGCGAAGTTCGGCAACCGCCGAACGGCAGGGCCCGCGGCGGACGAGGCCGGAGCATCGGGACACCGGTCGCATCGGCGCGCGGCTTTATGCCACGCCTGTCGCATGCCCGGCCGCGCGGTCCGGCCGTACGCTGACGTCACGGCCCACATCCGCGGGAGTCCCGGTGACCAGAACCACGCCACGGCGGCTCGCCGACGTGGCGCCCGAGTTCCACGCCGTCCTGGCCGGCGAGCGCCCGGCACGCGTCGCCCATCCAGCGCACTCGATCAGGACCGAGACCATCCACGTCGCGATGCGGGACGGCGTGCGGCTGGCAACCGACGTCTACCTGCCGCCAGAAACGCCAGCGCCGGCCATCGCGGTGCGGACGCCGTACGGCCGCGCGACGCTGCGCGAGGTGTACCTGGCCCTGGCCGGCGCGGGCTACGCCGTCATCTCGCAGGACTGCCGGGGAACGGGGGACAGCGAGCCCGACCACTGGGACTTCTACGTCTACGAGCGAGACGACAGCCTCGACTTCGTCTCCTGGGCGATCGGCCAGCCGTGGTACGCCGGGTTCATGGGCGCCCTCGGCGGCTCGTACGCGGGCGGCACGCAGTGGTGCATGGCGACCCACCCGGCCATGACCGCGATCGCGCCGGAGGTGGCCGGCCTCGGGGTCGCGGCGAAGACGGGCGTCCGGTTCCACATGTTCGCCAACGCGTACGCCAGGACGGTGGGAAAGGGCCGCGACAAGGTGCCGGTCGACATGGTCGAGATGGAGCACCAGATGCTGGCAGAGACGCTGGCCACCGGGTACTTCAACGACCCGCTGAGCGTGCCGTTCCCGGCGGCTCTCCTCGATCGCTTCCCCGAGCTGAGGTCGATGACGCTACCAGCGGGCCGGGCCTGGCTGTGGAGCCGCTACTGCGCGGCGGGAAGCGAGGAACGCGCGGCGATCATCCGCCTGGCACTGGGCGTCGGCGACATCACCATTCTCGACATGGACCGCCTCGACACCGTTCTCCCGCACCACGTCCACATCGACGGGCACCTGCTGCCGAGCGTCAGCGCGCAGCTGCTCTGCGAGTCCGTCGCCGCCCCGGCGCTCATGATCACCGGATGGTACGACTGGTGCCTGGATGACGCGCTGCGGACGTGGGAGTCGCTGATGGCTTACGGCCGTGCGGCCGTGCGCGCCCGCAACCGCCTGCTGATCACACCCACCGCGCACGACCAGCCCGGCTACCACGAGGGTAAGGACAACCATCCCGAGCTCGACCGGATCTACCGCGGCGACCCCGCGCTGCTGCTGCACTGGTACGACGCCATCAGGGACGGCTCGGTGGACGGGCTGCCCGTTGTCACGTACTACCTGATGGGCGCCAACGAGTGGTGCGCGGCGGGCAGCTGGCCGCCGCCTGGCGCGCGCTCGCGCGAGCTCTACTTCGGCCCGTCAGGGACCCTGACCTGGGACACGCCGCCGGAGTGGTCAGAGCCTGACCGCTTCAGCTACGACCCGCAGGACCCGACGCCCACGCTCGGCGGCAGCATCCTGTCCAACGTCTACCCGCCGGGCAGCGTCGACGTCAGCGAGCTCCAGGTCCGCTCGGACGTCCTCACGTTCACGACGGCCCCGCTCACTGAGAACCTCGACGTGGTCGGGCCGCTGAAGCTGATCCTGTACGCCAGCTCGAGCGCGACCGATACCGACTTCGTCGCGCGGCTCAGCGACGTCTTTCCCGACGACCGCGCCATCGGTATCCAGACCGGCGTCATCAGGGCTCGCTACCGCGACGTCACCGCCGAGCCGGCGCCGCTCGAGCCTGGCCGCATCTACCGGTTCGAGATCGACATGGCCGCCACCGCGAACCGCTTCGCCGCGGGCCACCGGCTGCGCGTCGACATCTCATCGGCGGACTTCCCGAAGCTGGAGCGCAACGCCAACACGGGCGGCGAGCCGGGCCCGCCGGTACGCGCGCTGCAGACGGTCTTCCACGGCGCCGCCTACCCCTCGCACCTGCTGATCTCGGTGCTTGCCAGATAGACGATGGCTCCACTGCCGGCCGGCGATCCGCGTGCGCGCTTCGTGCTGCTGCCGAACCGCTGTGCCCGATATTCAGCACGTTGTCGATTGCCGGGGCCGCACGGACTGCCGAACAATGGGCGTAGCCAGCGGACGAGAAGGGCATGAAGGCGACGAAGGGGCATTTGACACTATGGCGGAAATCCCGGACGAGGCCGCGCCAGGGGACCAGGAGGACCGGGACCTCGACGCGATCGTGATCGGCGCCGGGTTCGCCGGCATCTACATGGTCTACCGGCTGCGCGAGTCCGGCTTCACGGTCCGCGGCCTCGAGGCTGGCAGCGGCGTCGGCGGCACCTGGTACTGGAACCGCTATCCGGGGGCGCGCTGCGACTCGGAGTCGATGTACTACTCGTTCTCCTTCCTGCCCGACTTCGAGCAGGAATGGCCGCTCGAGGAGCGCTACCCGACCCAGCCCGTGATCCTGCGCTACCTGCAGACCGTCGCTGAGCGGCTCGACCTGCTCAAGGACTTCAGGTTCGGCACCAGGGTCACGAGCGCCACGTGGGACGAGCCGGCCGCGCGCTGGACGGTTCGGTCGGCCGGCGGGTACGAGGCGACGGCGAGGTTCGTGATCACCGCCGTCGGGGCCCTGTCAGCCGCCAACGTCCCCGGGTTCCCGGGAGCGGAGACGTTCGCCGGCGAGCAGTACTCGACCGCGAACTGGCCGCACGCGCCGGTCCCGCTCGCCGGCAAGCGGGTCGGGCTGATCGGCACCGGGTCATCAGGTGTGCAGGCGCTGCCGGAGATCGCGAAGGAAGCCGGAGCCGTCACGGTCTTCCAGCGCACCCCTCAGTTCGTCACGCCCGCCCAGGCGGGGCCGCTCGACCCGCAGCTGGTGGCGATGTGGAAGGCGAACTACCGGGAGATCAGGCGGCGCACGAAGATCACCCCGGGCGGGATACCCATTCCTGATCCGCAACGGAGCGCACTAGAACTGTCTGACCAGGAGCGGCGGGCCATCTGCGAGGAGGCCTGGCGGCGGGGCGGGATCTGGTTCCTCGGCGGCACGTTCAGCGACGCGGTGACCAGCCTCGAGGCGAACACCGTCGTCGCCGACTTCGTGCGGTCGAAGATCGACGAGATCATCGATGACCCGGAGGTCGCTGACAAGCTCAAGCCCACGACGTATCCCTGGGGAACCAAGCGGGTCCCGATCGGCTCGGACTACTACGAGACCTTCAACCGGCCGAACGTGCGGCTCGTCGACCTGCGGGCCGATCCGATCACGGAGATCACCCCGTACGGCATCAGGACAGCCGCCGCCGAGCACGAGCTCGACGTGATCGTGTACGCGACCGGGTTCGACGCGCTCACCGGCGCGCTGATCAGGCTCGGTGTCCGCGGCGTGGCCGGAACCCCGCTGCCGGAAGCGTGGCCGGACGGCCCGCGGACCTACCTCGGGCTGACCGTTCCCGGCTTCCCCAACCTGTTCACCATCACCGGGCCGGGCAGCCCGGGGGTCGTGACGAACGTGCCGGTCGCGATCGAGCAGCACGTCGAGTGGATCGATGAGCTCCTGCGCTTCGCGCGCGCCCGCGGCAGCGCGACGATAGAGGTGACGCAGGACGCGACCAGCGCGTGGACCAAGCACGTCCAGGACGTCGCCAGCGAGACCCTCTATCCCATCGCCGACAGCTGGTACATGGGCGCGAACATCCCGGGCAAGGCCAGGGTGTTCCTGCCCTACATCGGCGGGCTCGACGTGTACCGGCGCAAGTGCGACGACATCGCGGCCGCCGGGTACCCAGGGTTCGTCTTCGACGGCGCGAACGCGCCCGCGCGCCAGGAGGCCGGCCTTGGCGCTCGATGACGCGACGGCCGCGTTCGCCGCCAGGACGAGGTCGGGGTGGGGCAGGCGGCTGCACCATATGAGCGTGGCCGAGGCGCGCGAGCTCGGCGGGGCCCTCGCAGGCGGGCATCATCCGGCGCTCGCCGCCGTCAGGGACAAGCGGGTCCCGTGCGCGGGCGGGTCCATCCCGGTCCGTGTGTTCGCGCCGGCTACCGCGCCAGGCACCAGTCCCCGCGGCGTCATCGTCTTCTACCACGGCGGCGGCTGGGCGCTCGGCGGCATCGCCGAGTCAGGAGCACTCGGCGCGGCGCTCGCCGGGCTCACCGGCTGCGCCGTGGTCTGCGCTGGTTACCGGCTCGCGCCCGAGTACCGGTACCCGACCGCGGTGCAGGACGCCTGGGGGGCGCTCGAATGGGCGGCCGGCAACCTCAGTGGCATCGCTGGCGCTCGCGTGCCGCTGATCGTCGCGGGCGAGGGCGCCGGCGGAACCCTCGCCGCCGTGGTGGCCCGCTGGTCGTTCGAGCGCAACGGACCCGCCGTCGGCGCGCAGGTCCTCATCTGCCCGGTCACCGACTGCGACTTCGATTCGCTGTCGTACGCCGACACCGCCAGCCAGCTGCTGGTGGACCGCGACGCCATGATGTGGTTCTGGGACATGTACGCCCCCGACACCGCCGCGCGCCGGCACCCGGACGCCTCGCCGCTGCGGGCCGTCTTCCTGACCGGCCTGCCGCCCGCCATCGTCCTGACCGCCGAGCACGACGTGGTCAGGGACGAGGGGGAGCTGTACGCGATGCGGCTGGTCCAGGCGGGAGTACCGGTCGAGCACAAGCGGTTCGCCGGCCAGATGCACGGCTTCACCGGGCTGCTGAGCCTGCCGGGCAGCGCCGACGGCCTTGCCTTCATCGCGGCGGCGCTGGACCGCAGCATCGGTCAGGTTACGACCGGCGAGCGACCCACCACGTGTGTCTGATGGCCGAAGTTCGTCGGTGCCAGGCGTCCAGTGATCACGCTCAGGCTCCTTGGCGCCGCTGCCGGCGCGGCAGGCTACCGGTCAGCGCTCATACCGCTCATCTGGTCCGCAGATAGTTCAGGTACGACTCGCCGCGCGGTGACAACCGGTAGCCGACGTCGAGGCTGAGGGTCAGCCCGAGTTCCTTCAGCCGCCTCACGCGCAGCTTGAAGTCCTGCCGCTCCCAGCCCAAGGCTTCGGCCAGGACCGTGGATACGATGCCAGGCCGGTCAGCGATCAGCGCGAGCACCGCGCCGGTCCACGGCCCGCGGCTGCTTGACCGATCCATCCGGGCAAGCCTCGCTTCGATCGCGGCGGCGTCCGCCTCGGTCAGGCTGGCCGAGCGGGCCAACTCGTCCCTGGGGTCTGGCCCGTCGATTCGGCGCAGGCGGATGCGGTACACCGGCAATGCCGGATCACCGCGCAGGTCGGCCCGCAATGCACCGACGCTCGCGTACCCGGCCTCGCGTGCCTGCGCGGCGTCCAGTGATGACGGCTCGACCACCTCCACCGACTCAACTTCGACCATGTCGATCCCGGTGCGGTAGCGGCCGCCCGCCACGACCTGGCTGCGCTTCCAGCGTCGGAAGGCCAGGACGATCGCACCGGAGTGGATCCCGTCCCGCAGCCGCTGCTCGAACCGCACGCCCCGACAGTACTGGCAGCACGGCAGCCCGCGTCACGCTCTATATCAAGGAGGGTCAGGCCGTCACCTGCCGGCGAGCCCTCGCCGCCGACGACTGGCACGGCAACACGCCGTGGACGTTGCTGGTCATCGGCCCCCTAGGCGCCTGTCCGAGTTGCCGCCCGCTTACCGCCGGCCCGTGCTGCCCCTTGCCAGGACCGCTACATTCCCGCGTGCGCCGACCGGCTGGCTGGGGCGCTGCGCAGTTGTGGGTGGTGAGCCGGAGACGGTGATCAGCCGCGCGCAGCGTCCCTGACTCTGCTCGCCGGATCGTCGATCAGGGGCGGTTGTCCCCCGGCTCGAGGAGCCTGCCGTTCTTCGACAGGTCCGGGTCGGTGCATGCGGAGAGGTTGAAACAGCAGGGCCGTCTCTTCCCGCTCTGCATCTTCGAGATGCTCACGTCGACGCGTCGTCTGCGCGTGTCAGGGTTCTTCGTGGCGTTGACCCAGCGCACCCATTCCCAGCGCGCCATCGGGGTGATCTCGTTCCACTGGTCCCGGATCTTCTGCGGGGCAGCTGCCAGCGCTGTCGCAAGGTCCCGGGGCACGTTCGGCTCTGGCCAGTCCTTGGTCACCTCGATGTCGAGCGTCGCAGTCGCACCCGCACCGATGCCCGCGGCGTGTTGCAGCGTGTCATCGACCCGCATCCAGTGGCCAAGATTCCCGTCTGGTTCGAGCACCGTCTGGAACCCGACGCCATTGATCGTTCCGCGGACGGCCACCTGCCCGCGCGAGGGCATGTTCCTGGTCGCCGTCTCAGGCAACC
>WNGJ01013684.1_pt1 | contig 13591 bp, 13 predicted proteins | sample 5400611 | NCBI WGS metagenome assembly WNGJ01 (sample SAMN13153375, study PRJNA577476) | soil metagenome | isolation source: 40 cm soil or saprolite under Garry oak tree replicate 1 | place: USA:California | collected 2016-06-15 | reverse complement strand
CGGGAACGATGCTCTCGTTCGCGACTCCGTTGCCGCTCATCGGCGTCTTCGCGGCGAGTGCGCTGGCTCCGTCCCTCCTCGTGCGCTACCGCGCGGCGGCGGTTCGGTGGCAAGCCCGGCTTGGCACGACGCATCTGCTTCGCGCGACCGAAGCGGCGCTTCGATCCGGTGCGTCGCTCCCTGAAGCGCTCCGGCGGGCGTGCGATACCGCGGCCAGAGATCGGCTGGCGCGACGTCCGTTCGTGGACGCTCTACGGGCATTCGATCTCGGCGCTCCGCTCGATCAGGCTCTCCACGCGTCGGCGCGTCGTGCCACCGATCCGCGCTTGCGGATGGCGCTCGAAACGGTCGCCATGGGCATCGCGTCGCGTCTGCCCTACGACCGCGCCGGAATCCTGATCGCGGCTGTCGCTGATCGGCTGGTGTTCGAGGAGCGCCTGGACGACGAAGTGCGCGCACGTACCGCCGGCCTGCGTTCGCAAGTTCTCCTGCTTGCCCTCGTCGTGCCCGCGATCGCGGCGTATCTCGCATTGACCGTTCCGTCCCTCGCCGCCACACTTGGACAACCGATCGGGCGATTCATCCTGATTCCCGCGGCATTGCTCCTCGAGTTGGTCGGTGTGATCGCGAGTCGTCGCGCCGTCGAGGGGGCGCGGCGTTGATCTTCGGAGCCCTGCTCGCCGCAACTTCTCTCGCAGCGGCGGTGCTTGCGAGCCGACCGCCATCCGAGGTCGGAAAGCGGCTCGCGCGGCTCGCCCCGCGAACGGAGACTCCGCGTCTTGTCCGCTCCGTGCTCGTGACCCGCGACCTCGCGCAGAGTGGACTCGGCTGGAGCGACGACGACCTCATACGCGCGAAGATCGTCACGGCCCTTGTCGGTGCTGCGCTCGCGGCGTCCGCTGGCGTGTTCGCTCCGATCGGTCCCCTCGTCGTCGTGGCCGCCGGCTATACCGGCTTCATCCTTCCGACGCTTCGTGTCGACCGTGCAGCGGCGCAACGCCGGTCGGAAGCGGCACAAGCACTCGTCACGCTTGTGGAGTGGGCTGAAGCGCTGGTCGCGAGTGGTCGCCCGATCGAGTCCGCATTCGTCGCGATCGCTCAGCGGGGCGTCGCCTCCGGGTTGCTCGATGGTGCCATCGCTGCCGCGGCGAATTCGTACGCGTTGGGCGCGCCGCTCTTTCCCGCGCTCGCTCGTGAGGCGACGGCGGTCGGATTGCCGGCCCTCGCTGCGATCGCCAGCGATCTCGAAGGAGCCCGCGACCTCGGGCGCGGCGCGCTCGTGGTCCTTCGCGATCACCGAGATCGGCTCCGCGCCTCGGAGCGCGCCAGAAGCCTCGATGCCGCCGGGCGCATCGAAGGACGACTCATGCTCGTCTTGGTCCTCTGTTACCTGCCAGCGCTGATGCTGCTCGTCGTTATCCCGCTCTTCCTCGGGCTCCTTGACGGTCTATTCGTCTAGAGACCTGCGTACACTGGAAGATCGAGGCGCATCGAGCGGACCTCGCGTGGGAGTGAACGATGCCGAGTATCGGTGGCCCTGAGCTTCTTCTCATCCTCGCAGTCGTGCTGATCGTTTTCGGTGCGGGGAAGCTCCCCGACGTTCTCGGCCAGCTCGGCAAGGGTGTGCGGAGCTTCCGGGACGAATCTCAGAACGACAAACCCGCCTCGGTCGCAGCCGGTTCGACGACGTCCGCCGCGGCCGCCGCGCCGGGCACGACGGTCTACTGCCGCAACTGCGGGCGACCCAACGCCAGCGACTCGAAGTTCTGCACGAACTGCGGGCAAGCGCTCTAGCTCACGGGCTTCGGCCAGGACGTCTACGACTTCGTCCATGGGCGCTACGCGCTCGATCCCGTCGCGGCCACCGTGGCGGGCATCCACACTCACGACAGTCGGCTCGGTGATTTCACCGCCGGCGGATTCGCGGAGCGCGATCGCTTCAACGACCAGTGGCTCGCGCGATTCGAAGCGTTCACCGAGAACGATCTTTTTCCCGCGGAGCGTGTCGACCGCGCGCTGATCGTCGCGGATCTGCATGGCGAGCGCGCCGTTCGTCCCTTCGCCCGCTGGCGTCGCCAACCGACGCTCTACTCCGACGTGATCACGCGCGGCGCGTACTACGCGTTCCTCCGCGAACATGCGCCGCTCGCCGAGCGCGTCGCGACGCTCGCGGAGCGGCTCGCCGAAGCGCCGGCCGTGATCAAAGCGGCGAAGGCGAACCTGGATCCCGCGCTCGTGCCGCCGGAGTGGATCGAGATCGCGCTTCGCTCGGTTCCGGCCGGCGCCGCGTTCCTCCAGGTCGGCGCTCTGGCGATGCTCCCCAAAACGACTCCGCTCGAGCGCGCCGCCGAGCGTGCGTTCCGTCCCGCCGCCGAGGCGGCCGCGAAGGCCCTCGATGGTTACGCCGTGTGGCTGGAGACACGCCTCCGTCCGAAGGCCCGCGGCACGTTCGCGATCGGACGCGACGCCGTCGACGCGTGGCTGAAAGAGAAGGAGCTTCTCGATCACGACGCGGCATCGCTTCGCGAGTGGGGTACTGAGTTCTACGGCGAGACCGAGGCGGCGCTGAATACCGCCGCGATGGACCTCGGTCATCAGGACTGGCGAGCGGCGGTCGAGGCGCTCCGCGAAGACCATCCCTCTGAAGAGACCCTCGTCGAAACGTACCGCGCCGAGATGGAGCGCTCCCGCGCCGCGGTCGCGACCGCCGGACTCGCCACGATCCCGTACGGCGAGGATCTCGTCGTCGAGGCGATGCCCGAGTTCCAGCGCCCGACGTATCCGTACGCCGCGTACGTCGGCGCCGGGCCGTTCGAGTCGTCGCGTCGGGGACGCTTCTGGGTGACCCTTCCCGATGCGAACGACGACGAGACGACGCGTCGCGAGCGCCTCGAGGGCCATCCGCGCGCGGGCATCGCGGTGATCGCCTGTCACGAGGGCTATCCCGGTCATCACCTGCAGCTCACCGTCGCGGCCGACCACCCGTCGCTCCCGCGCAAGGCGATCCGCTCGAACCTGATGGTCGAAGGCTGGGGTCTCTACGTGGAGGAGCTCATGACCGAGCTCGGCTACCTCGACTCGCCCCAGACGCGGCTCCTGCGGCTGAAGGACCTGCTGTGGCGCGCCGCGCGCGTCACGGTGGACGTCGGGCTCGCGACCGGCGAGATGAGCTTCGAAGATGCGGTGCGGTTCATGGTCGAGCGAGCGCGCCTCGAGCCGCCGAACGCGATGGCCGAGGTGCGCCGCTACACCCTCACACCGCTACAGCCCTCGAGCTACGCGCTGGGACGCGCGGCGATCCTGGCGCTCCGGGACAAGGCGCGCGCCGCGGGCTGGGGGATGAGGCTCTTTCACGACCGTCTGCTCGGCGCGGGCTCGCTCCCGCCGAAGCTCCTGGCTCTGGACCTCGGCCTCTAGAAAAAGGAGAAGGCCCGCCTTGCGGCGGGCCTTCTTTGTGAATACGAGTTCGCGACTATTCGGCGAGGCGCGGGAGGATCGGCTGGGCCGTCGTCGTCGGGTCGTAGTTGATCGTGAGGTTGCCTTGCTGGACGTTGACCTGTCGCGCGACGAGCTGGCTACCGCTGAGCGTCGCATTGTTGCCGTCGAGCATGAACAGGGCCGAGGGCAAGTAGATGGAGCCGGTGCCGCTGAAGTTGCCGTTGCCGCCGATCTCGAAGTCATTCGAGCACGCGGGGTCCTGGTAGAAGAGCAGGTTCTTCCACGTGCCGGTGGTCGTTGCCGAAAGAGTGATGTCGCCGTTTCCGGTGAGGGAGACGTCGCTGCAGTTCGGGCTCAGTCCGGGAGCCGCCGGATACGTGCTGTAGGTGTTGAAGATGAAGACGTCCGAGCCGGTCACGAGGCCATTGCCCGACGCGTCACGCCGCCGACCGAGCCTGGCAGGGAGTTGTACACGGGGGTCACCGGAGCACAGGGCGCCGTGCAGACGGGGGGCGGGGGGAATCCGGCGAACGGGTCAGGGACTTGGTTGTGGCCGGCGTTCACCGTGATCGAGGGCGTGAGGTCGGTCCAGTGCCCGGTCGCCTGTCCGGTCACGTCGAGCGTGTAAGGCGCCTCAACGCGGAAGCACCCAGGAGGGTTGGCTCTCGGGCACGAGTTCGCCTGGTCGTTCTCGGAGGCATTGCCGTTCGTCGAGTTCACGAGGATCCCGCCTCCGTGGAGGTCGACCGAGCCGTTGCTGCCTGTCCAGAAACCACGGGCGGTGTTGCTGGGGTCGAGCGCCATGAGCGCGTAGCCATTGTTGAGCGGCTCGGAACCGGCGACGCCGCGCGCGCGCACGGGGTTGAATGCGGCCTCTGCCGGTACGAGCGAGGTCTGCACCTGCCGAGTGATGTTCACCTCGATGTGCTGAACATTGCCGACGTAGCTGCCGGTCACGGGCGGCCAGTTGACCGTGACGGTGGTGTTGGTCGCCGCGTCAAAGCACGGCCCGGGCGTCGACAGCAGGCAAGCGCCGCTCGAGTACCCGTTCGAGAGGGCGTCGGTGCGCGCAGCAGCGATCGCTTCTGAGCCCGATCCCTGCTCATAGAGCACCACCGCGCCAGCGAACGCCGCGGCGTCGGCGGCTTCCTGCTCGGAACGCTTGGCCGAGTAGAGCTGGCCCGCGTCGATGGCGAGGCCGACGGCGAAGAGCAGGGCCATCATCAGGATCGCGAAGAGGACGACGGCCTGGCCTTCTTCGCCGTCATCGCGTCCGAGGAATCGAAGGAAAGAGTTCATCTCTGAATCACCAGCTGCGAGCCCCCTCTCAGGGTTATTTGGAATGCGCCGCCGAGCAGGTACTGCGACGGCAGCGGTACGAACGGCGCGGACGCCGAGACGGAAACGGGGCAGTTCCGGTCAGCGCAAGGCACCGGCGGATTGGTGCCGGGCTTCGGTTTGGGGTACGCGACCGTCACGGTGACGTTAGGTACGCCGATGGCGGCCTGGCGGACGACGTTGGGGATGTTCGTGCAGATCACGATGTCGCCCGGACTGCAGGTTGCGTTACCTGGGTCTGTCGTGTCCGCGGCGGGAGTGCCGTATGAACCATGGACGATCGCGTAGCGCGTGCCCTCACGCGCGGCGTATGCGAGCGTGTTCTCCTCCCACACCGCGCGAGCGACGTCGAAGAGGCCGGTGATGATGAGAAGCATCAGCGGCAGGAGCAGCGCGAACTCGACGAGCGATTGGCCCCGGTCGTCGTCGCGGTCAGCGAAGAAGCGAGGCAGCCGGATCAATAGAAGGTCCTCATCGTCGTGCTCCGGTTGAAGTTCGCGGTGTTCGGGATGAACGGCCACGGCACGATCGTGTGGAACTGGTATTCGACGGTAACGGTGTAGAAGCAGGGATCCGCGACCGTCGGCGTCGTCACGCAATCGCTGCCGTCGGTGTGCTGGGGCCGTCCCGGGGTGGTGATATCCAAAATGGCGACGTTGATGCCGGGGGTGCGCGATACCTCGTCCAAGACACGCGCAGCCGCGAGCGCAGGCGTCGGCGCGAACGAGATCGCATACGCCTCGGCGCCGGCCCGCGCCCCGTTCTGGACGGCGAGCTGGATCGCGAAGGCCCGGGCGAGGTCGGCCGCGCCGATCAGGCCGAACACGAGGATCGGCAAAAGCAGCGCGAGCTCGACCATCGACTGGCCGATTTGCTCGCGTACCGCATGGCGAAAGTGCCCAAAAATCCTGCCCACTGGTCGTCAGCATAGGTAACGAGCAGGCGCTGCCAACCCTTATGCGCTCCCCCGTTAGTACCAGTTTGGAGGCAGCACGCGTACTCCGCCGTATTGATTAGCTAGTCGGCTGCGGCGACGGGTGCGCGAGCCTGCGACATGACCGCGGCCACCACCGCAAGCGCATCGTCAATGTCTTTTATCTCTATTCCGTGATGCGTGACCGCGCGAAGCCTTGGCGAATTCCCGAGGTATCGAGACACACGAAGACCCTGCTCGGCACACGCCTTCACGAATGCGCCCGCATCCATCCACGACGGATCCACTTCGAACGAGACGATGTTCGTGACGACCCGATCCGCGTCGATGCGGATCCCGTGGATCTCGGTGAGACCCTTCGCGAAGGCTTTCGCGTTCCGATGATCGTCGACGAGTCGGTCGCGCATCTCCTCGAGCCCGACCAGGGCGGCAGCGGCGATGACGCCGGCCTGTCGCATGGCGCCGCCCAACAGTTTTCGCACGCGGCGCGCCTTCGCGACGGTCTCGGCGCTCCCGCACAGGATCGAGCCAACGGGTGCCGCGAGACCTTTTGAGAAGCAGAACTGCACCGTGTCGACCGGGGCGCAAAGCGCGCGCGCGTCGACGCCGAGAGCGACCGCGGCGTTGAAGATCCGCGCGCCGTCGAGGTGCACGCGCAATCCGCGGCGATGGGCGAGGTCGGCAGCGGCCCTGGTTTCCTCCACGGTGATCACCGAGCCGCCGCAGTTGTTGTGCGAGTTCTCCAGGCAGAGAAGTGACGTCCGCGGGTACATGCCCCCTGGACGGATGGCGCCTTCGATGTCCTCGAGAGCGGGGAGGCCATTCCGGTTCGGGACGAGGCGAGCCTGGATCGAGCCGAGGACGAACGACGCGCCCATCTCGTTCTGGTAGATGTGCGCGAGGTCCCCGAGGATCACCTCGTCGCCCCGCTCGGTCTGGGAAAGCACGCCGCAGAGGTTTCCGAGCATGCCGCTGGCGACATACACCGCCGCTTCTTTGCCGACCATCTCGGCGGAGCGTCGCTCCAGTCGGTTGACGGTTGGATCCTCGCCGTACTGGTCGTCGCCGACCTCGGCGTCGGCCATCGCGCGGCGCATGGCGGGAGTCGGCAGAGTGAACGTGTCGCTGCGAAGCTCGATGGTCTTTCGTGCGGTCACTGGCCCAAGGCCTCCAACAGTCTTCCGAACGCCCCCACGACGAGCGGCGACACGACGATAGCCGGTAGGAAGTCCGCGACCTTCACATCGCGGATGGCGAGAAGTTTGAGACCCACGCCGATGAGGAGCAAGCCGCCGACCGCGCTCATCTCGCGGAGCTGAACGTCGGAGAGAACCCCGGCGAACAACGACGCACCGAGCGCGAGGCCACCCTGATAAAGAAGGATGAGCGGGACCGTCAGGAGAACGCCCCAGCCGAGCGTCGCTGCGAGCGCGATCGCGGTGAAACCGTCGAGCACGCTCTTGACGGTGAGGAGCGTCGCGTCGCCGGCGAGGCCGTTCCGGATCGATCCGAGGAACGTGAGCGGGCCGACGCAAAAAACGATCGACGCGGTAACGAAGGCTTCGGCCACGGTGCTCGTGCCTCCGCGCGTGAAGCGCCGTTGCAGGGCTTCGCCGAGCTGGTTCAGGCGCGCGTCGACTCCGACAAGCGAACCGATGATTCCGCCGAGCAATATCGCGCCGAGCGTGTAGAGCAGGTTCGTCGTATCGATCGCGAACTTGATGCCCATCGCGGTCACGAACAGACCGACACCGCGGACGACGTTCTCCCGCAACCGTTCGGGCAGACGATCCCCGACCACGGTTCCCACGAGACCGCCCAAGAGCACAGTCGCCGCGTTGAGGAGTGTTCCCGAGAGGGCGATCACGAGGGTCCGTAGTATGCGGAGCCGGTGACGAAGATCGTCGTGTGGTCGGCATTCTCGACATCGCCCGAGTCGGTCGCGGCTCGATTCCCGGACGATCGCGTCCTCGGGATCGCCGACGAGAAGGGGCTCTCCGCTGCCGCGGACGCGGAGGTGGCGTTCAGCGGGAACAATCCGCGCCGCGTGCGCCAGCTCCTCGACGCGACGCCGAAGCTTCGCTGGTACCACACGGTCTCTGCCGGCGTCGAGAACATGCCGCTCCCGGAGCTCGCTCAGCGTGGCATCGTGCTCACCAACAACAGCGGGTCATACGACATCCAGATCGCAGAGCATTTGATGGCGTTCGTGTTCGCCGCGTCGCGTCAGCTCCACCGCTACCGGGACCAACAGCGCGCGACCCAGTGGAGAGAGCAGACGCACCAGGAGCTGCGCGACGCGACGATCGTCGTCTTCGGAATGGGCAGCATCGGCGGTGAGATCGCCCGGCTCGCGAGCGCGGTCGGGATGCGCGTGGTCGGTGTGCGCCGCAAGCCGGCGTCACCTGGAGCCGGCATCGACCGCGTGGTCGCCGCCGACCGGCTCGCCGACGTCGTGGGGGAGGCCGACTACCTCGCGATCGCCGCGCCGCTCACCACCGCGACGCGCGGCGCGATCTCAGGCGAGGTCATTTCCCGGATGAAGCCGACCGCGTGGATCATGAACATCGCGCGCGGCGCGATCGTGGACGAGTCCGCGATGATCGAAGCGCTGCGAGCGAAGAGGATCGCGGGCGCGGCGCTTGACGTGTTCGAGACTGAGCCCCTCCCTCCCGACAGCCCGCTCTGGAAGCTCGAGAACGTCATCATCACGCCGCACCATTCCGGGTCGTCGCCGCGCGCCGGCGAGCGGACGCTCGCGCTCTTCGCCGAAAACCTCCGCCGCTACAAGTCCGGCGAGCCGCTCATCAACCGCGTCGACTACGAGGCGGGCTACTGATGAAGGTCGCGCGCCAGTACGTCGCCCGGCGGACCGTCGGGTTCACCGAATCGGTCATCCGCGAGATGACCCGACTCTCTGCGATCCACGGCGGCATCAACCTCGCCCAGGGTTTTCCGAACTTCCCCGCGCCACCCGAGGTGAAGGAGGCCGCCAAGCGCGCGATCGACGCCGACATCAACCAGTACGCGATCACGTGGGGCTCGAAGAGCCTTCGCGACGCGCTCGCCCGCACCTACCGCGAGCTTTACGCGATGGACGTGGATCCGGAGACGATGCTGACCGTCACCTGTGGATCGACGGAGGCGATGATCTCGACGCTCCTCGCCATTTGCGATCCCGGCGACGAGGTGATCGTCCTCGAGCCGTTCTACGAGAACTACGGGCCCGACGCGGCGATCTCGGGCGCGACGCCGGTGTTCGTGCCCCTCCGCCCTCCGTCGTTCGGGTTCGACCCAGACGAGCTGGCCCGAGCGTTCACGCCACGCACCAAAGCGATCATCGTCAACACGCCGAATAACCCGACCGGACGGGTCTTCACGCGGGCGGAGCTCGAGACGATTGCCCGGCTCTGCCGAGAGCACGACGTCATCGCCGTCACCGACGAGATCTACGAGCACATCCGCTACGAGGGCGAGCACATCCCGATCGCGACCCTCGAGGGTATGGCCGAACGCACCGTCACCATCTCGGGCGCGAGCAAGACCTTCTCCGTCACCGGGTGGCGGGTCGGATGGATCATCGCGGCTCCTCAGCTCACGGCCGCGATCAGAAAAGTGCACGACTTCGTGACCGTCGGCGCACCCGCGCCATTGCAGGAGGGGATCGCCGTCGCGCTCGAAATGAGCCGGCCCTACTACGACCGGCTCGCGACCGAGTACCGCGCTCGGCGCGACCATCTGGTGCCCGTCCTCGAGGCCGCGGGCCTCAGCCCGAACACACCCCAGGGTGCGTACTACGTCCTCTGCGACATCCGCCCGTTCGGATTTGATGATGACGTCGCGTTCGCTAACTGGCTTGTCCGTGAGGTGGGTGTCGCCGGGGTACCCGGATCGTCCTTCTTCTCACGTCGCGAGCTCGGGAGGCATCTGATCCGGTTCACGTTCTGCAAGACCGCGGACGTCCTCGAGGAAGCCGGCGCGCGTCTCGCTCGCGTGCGTGCGCTTGCTCGCGCCCGATGAATGGCTGACTTGCGGACACACGTCGCGGCCTGAAGCGCGCGGGATCGGGACTAAGCCGAACGTACTAGGCGACTCATCCCGGATGCTGATACGAAGGTCCCACATCCTGATGAGTCCGCCCTCGTTAGCCTCGCTGGATGAAATTCGGCCGCTCGGAGACGGGGCAGGCCATCGTCGAGTTCGCGATGCTGCTGCCCGTTCTCGTCCTTCTGATCATCGGGCTCATCGAGTTCTCTTTCGTGTGGAACTCGCGGAACACCGTGCTGTTCGCCAGCCGCGACGGCTCGATGCTCGCAGCCGAAGGCGGCAGCAACGACGGATCGGACTGCGTGGTCCTGCAGCGAATCGAAAACGACGTGGTTTCGCCGTCGAACGCCCTCCGGCTTCAACAGGTCCAGATCTATTGGTCCGACCGCAACGGCGACCAGATCGGCGCGAATCAGAACGTCTACACGCGCAGCGGATCGACGTCCTGTACGTACCCCGACGGCAACACCATCACGGTCCCGTACACGCTGACGACGGCGGGCTACCTCGAGAGCGCTCGCTGCAGTGTCCTGGCAGGGTGTGGCGGGAGCCATACGACTGTCGACACGATCGGGGTGCGCGTCACGTACCAGCACTTCTGGCTGACCAGCTTCGTTCGTTTCGTCTCCACGAGTGTCACCTTCACGGAGGCCTCGATCACCCGCGCGGAGCCGCAGCTGTGATCCGCTTCTTCCGGAGCGAGGACGCCCAGGGGTTGATCGAGTTCGCGATCATCCTTCCGCCCCTGCTCCTCCTCCTGGTCTTGGGGCTCGTGGAGATCGGCACGGTGCTGAGCGTCGCCATGACCATGTCCTCCGCGACGCGGGAAGGGGCGCGTGTGGCCAGCGCCCTCGTGAACGGCGGCGGCGCGCTCGGCTGCGGTGGCGGCCAGTCGCCGAACGCCGCCACCGTCGACCCGAACGTGATCGCCGCGGTCGAGCGCGTGCTGACCGGCACGGGCACACGCCTCACCCTCGCGGATCTCAGCCAGATCCGCATCGCGAAGTCGACCGCTACCGGCTCGGAGACCGCCGGTCTGATCAACACGTGGAACTACCAGTTGAACGGCGGGCCCGTCGTCGATGGACAGCAGCTGGACTTCGTGGCGGCGAGCCAACCCTGGCAGGCTTGCGCGCGCAACAACGGCGCTCCGGCCGACTCCGTCGCCATCTCGGTCACGTACACCTACCGCGGCCGGACTCCATTGCGGATGCTCATTCCGATGTTCAACCAATTCACGATGACGGACCGCACCGTCATGGCGATGAATGCGAACCGGTAAGTTCCGCCGCGAGCAGAGCGGCCAGACGCTCGTGATCGTCGCCCTGATGCTCATCCCGCTTCTGGGATTCACCGGGCTCGTCTCGGACGTTGCGTGGTACGAGGTGAATCTCATGCGGATACAGCGCGCCGCGGACGCGGCAGCGCTCGCCGGCGTCGTCTACCTGCCGGGCAATGTCGCCGGCGCGCAGGCCGCGGCGCAGCAGGAAGCCACGAAGAACGGGTACACCGACGGCGCCGTTGGCGTCACCGTCACGGCGACGCCCGAGGCGCTCAACAACCGTATTCTCAGCGTCTCCGTCGCCGCGCCGGTCCGGTCGTGGTTCGCCCGGCTGCTTGGTGTGACTCAGTTCAACGCGCGCCGCAACGCGCGCGCCGAGTTCGTGCTCCCGGTGCCGATGGGAAGCCCGGAGGACTACTACGGGATCAACGTCGTGTGCCGCAACACCGACACGTCGCCGAACTGCCCGCAGGTCCCCTCGGCTACTGGGGCTGGCACCCTTGCGCCGCTCGGTTTCTTCGGCGGTGTCGAGGCGCGTGGGACCGAGCGCCAGAACGGCGACGCGTACTCCACGTACTACAACGGCAGACCGACGCTGAACGCCGGCTTTGACGCGAATGGCTACCAGTACATCGTCGAGTTCGGCCCAGGCACCGTCAACGGCAGCGTGTGGCTTTACGACCCGATGTTCTGCGCTACCGGACTGGGGACGACCAGCGGGCGCCGCCTCGGTGCGGGCGACAACTGGTTCTCCACCGGCGGCATAGGCATCACGACGGTCTACAACCTCCTGGATATGAACGGAACGCCATACACACTGGCCGACGACACGCTCATCGCCACGAGCGGCGCGCTCTTCGCCAACTCCAACGCCGTCGACAAGGGTCCGGTCTACCGGGGCAACCAGAACTACGGTGGGTACAACGGGTCAGCCTCCGTGGATTGCCAGTCGAGTCCCTATCACAACGCCTGGTGGCGACTCGCGACCGGACTCGGCGAGGGCCAGTACCGGCTTCAGGTCACCACGAACAGCGGCGCCCTGAACGAAGACGCGATCAACGCGTTCGGGATCCAGGCGACCGCAGCGGCTGGCCCATCGGCGCGCGTGTACGGTCAGAGCCGGATGGAAGCGTTCATCGTTATCAACAACACGTCGGTCTTCTATCTCGCGCAAATCGAAGCCGCGCATGCTGGCAAGACGCTAGAGATCAAGCTCTTCGACCCGGGCGACATCTCGGACACCGTGTTCAAGATCCGTCTACCCACGTCGACTGGGTTCGTCTACCCATCGTTCACTTTCTCAGCGACCGGTTCCAGCTGCGGCGCGCCGACGAGTGGCGGGCCGCGACCTATACGGCGCCAACACCCCCCGGCGAGGCCGGGCCGGGCTGGTGGAAGATCGAATACATCACCGCCGGCACCGGACAGGACATCACGACGTGGGAAGTCAACATCCGCGGCAACCCAGTCCACTTGATCACGCCCTAGCGAATCGATCGCGCGTTGCGGGTCCTGTCACGGTGAGTCGCGGGTCCTGTCACGGGGACCGGGATTACTCGCTCGCTACCGGTCGGCTCCGCCCGTGTTTTGCCCGCGACCGTCTGACGCCGCCGGATGGACGCTCGCGAGCAACCCCCGGTCCCCGTGCCACCCGCGACTTGGAGTTGCCCGCGCTCCGCGTGATCTACGGGAGCAGTTGCACCTGGTCGTTCTCGTGTTCTCGGAGGAATGCGAGATAGACGGCGAAGGGGTCGGGTGGCGACGCCACGGTGGACGAGCTCGCGGATGTCGCTAGACGCTGCTGCATCGCGTCCGCATCGCTCTGGCGGCCGAGTGCGCGAAGGGCCTGCGGATAGCTCGAGCGGAGAGTGAACACGCCCTGCACCGAGCCAAGCGCCATCCCACGCTCGAACGCGCTCACCGCTTCGCGGAACAAGCCGTACCCGTAGGCGGCCTCGCCGTATGCGAGCCACGCCGAGGACGTGTCCTGCGAGTACGCGTCCGCCTTCGTGCGCTCGTAGAAGTTCTGCCGCATCTTCGCGTCGTTCCAATCGTCGCCGATGATCGACTTCACGAGCGCTTCGTCCTTCGGGTCGTAGATGACCATGTAGCGATAGCTGAAGGACTGCCAGTTTTTCTGGAACCACTGGTAGGAGAGCGGGACCATGTTCCCGAGCATCGGGTCGTTCACGTAGAAGGTGCTCGCCGCGTCGTTGTATCCCCGGACGACCCGCCAGTGAGCGATCCGCGAGATCGACGGGTCCTGCATCCACTGGGTGACCATCGGCGCGAAACCGTTCGCGACCAGGCGGCGGAGCAGATCGTTCGTCCCGTTGTTGCGCCAGACGGACCGCAAGCCGAAGTTCTCTTTGACCCAGCCGTCGACTTTCTGTGGACCCATCCCCGAAAGGACGTTGGTCCCCCGGAGCGGCACCCGCGCGGTTTCTTGCGACACGTCGATCCCGAAGGTCGACAGCGCCATCACCACCGATGCGGGCCCGCAGTTGTTCAGTGATTGCCACACGTGCTTCATCTCGTCGAAAACCACTGAC
>WNGJ01021472.1_pt1 | contig 13593 bp, 12 predicted proteins | sample 5400611 | NCBI WGS metagenome assembly WNGJ01 (sample SAMN13153375, study PRJNA577476) | soil metagenome | isolation source: 40 cm soil or saprolite under Garry oak tree replicate 1 | place: USA:California | collected 2016-06-15 | reverse complement strand
ACCCACCCTCCCCTGCGCCGCCCACACCCGTGTCACGAGCGCCGCGACAGGACGCACATTGGGGGAGAAGTCACTCACATACAGGCGCTCTGCCTCGTGGAGCAGGTCGAGAGCGCCCTCCAGATCGCCCTGGGCCTCCCGTATCCGAGCCTGAGCCTCGCACCAACGAGACCGGTTTTGCGGTAACCCGGTGCGCTCGCCCAGCTCCTTGCTTCGCAGCAGGTCCTGCGTGGCGGCATGTAGGTCGTTCTGCTCACGGTGGAGCTCGCTCATTCCCACGTGCAGGTCTGCCGTTCCCCGCAGGATAGATTCGCCCTGCTCCGTCGCAAGCTGCAATCCCCGCTCATAGGTGCGCATTGCCTCGTGAAGACGACCTTGCGCAATCCGTATGTCCGCCAGGGCGATTGTGCCATTGATCGCGTCAGAGATGTTCCCGGCCCTCTGCACGCGCGCCATGCCCTCGGCATACGTCCGGTGCGCTGTCTCGAGATCCCCGCTCGCCCAGGAGGCGAGTCCCAGGAGCGCCGCTGCCGCTCCGCGCACGAGATGGTCGTCCTCCGGGACGAGGTCGAGCGCCCGCCGGGCGTAATTCATGGTGTCGGCCACATCGCCCCGGGCCTGGGCAAGTACGGCACGATACACAGCGATCGCAGCCGGGAGACGGCGATATTCCTCGTCACCCACGACGACCATCTCACTCCTGTCCGCCGTCGTGTCCAGCCACCGTTCGGCGTCCCGCAGTCGGGTCTCCACGCCCTCGAGCTCGCCGCTAGCCAATAAGGCCCACGCATACGCAACGCTGAGCACGGGCCGGACCTGGAGCAACTCGTCGGGGAGCGCCTTGAGCCAGCCAAGCACCGTGGCCTCCTGTCGACTCCGGCGCATTTCCGGCACTGCCCGCTCGACCAGGCCCGCCGCTCGCTCGAAATCAAAGGCTTCCAGCGCGTGGCGGATCGCATCGGCCACTGAGCCATTCTGTTCGTACCACTCGCTCGCGCGCCGATGCAGCGTCGAGATCTGATCGGGCTGCTCCGCCAGCAAATGCGCAGAGAGCACTTCGCCAAAGAGGTGGTGGTAGCGATACCAGTGGCGCCTGTCATCCAGCGGCACGACAAAGAAGTTGCCTCGCTCCAGGGCCTCCAGCCGCGCGTTGCCTTCTTCCTGGCCGGTGACGGCATCGCACAGCGGGCCATGCAATCGGTCGAGAATGGCGGTCTGGAGCAAGAAGCTGCGGACAGGTGCGGGCTGACGCTGCAGGACCTCTTCGACCAAATAGTCCACGATGTAGCGGTGGTCTCCAGCGAATGCCCGGATGAACCCAGGAACATCCTGGTGGCCCTGCAGGGAAAGCGCGGCGAATTGCAGGCCGGCAATCCAGCCTTCGGTGCGGTCTGAAAGTCGGGCGATGTCTGCCGCCGAGAGGTTTAGGCCCATCGCCTGGTTGAGAAATGCGGCGGCTTCGGAGGCGGTAAAACGCAAGTCGGCGGCGCGCAGTTCGGTCAAGTGGCTCCGGGCGCGTAACCGGGCCAGGGGTAACTGTGGATCTTCGCGGGTGGCAATGACCAGGTGCATCTGCGGCGGCAGGTGCTCGACGAGATAGGTGAGGGCAATGTCAACCGGTTTGGCATCAAGCACGTGGTAGTCGTCAAGGACGAGGACGAAATGGTCCGGGAGCGTGGTGATCTCATTGAGCAGGGCCGTCAGGATCGCTTCGGTTGGCGGTGGCTGACTTGATTGGAGCATACCCAACACCCCTTCCCCAATATTCGCCGTAATCGTCTGTAAAGCAGCGACCAGGTAAGCCAGAAACCGTGCGGGGTCGTTCTCCCCTTCGTCCAGTGACAGCCAGGCGGTCGGTCGCTCGATTCCCTCGACCCATTCACTGACTAGCGTGGTTTTCCCAAAACCAGCAGGAGCAGAGATGAGGGTCAGGTTGCGGTGCAGACCCTCGTTGAGCCGCTCGAGCAGGCGGGGGCGGCTGACCACGTTCGGTCGAAGCCGAGGGAGATACAGTTTCGTGGCGAGAATTGGCGTAGGCATGCCTGCTTATTTTCCTTCTGATGGTTCACACGAGCACGAGTAAAAGAGTACTATCCTACGGTGCTGTTGTTCCATCTACTCAACTCCATATATGCTTTTCCTGTTTTGCTCTGGCCATCCATTGGAGAGCCTGCCAGGGTCAGCAATGATGGCAAGCCCAAAGGCTTGCTACTCCTTTTTCTGAACGCGTACCCACTCCGTTTCCTGCTCCATCCAACGTGTGACATTGCGCACTGCCCGCGACTTGCGCCCTGGATGCGGCGCAATCACTACTGACTGCCCTTTGAGCTTGGCTTTACTCACCGATTGGAGTATTCAATCGCCTGGCCAGAACCTCCGCCAGCTTCGACTTGCCCACTCCGCTTGGTCCACAGACCACAACGTGTGCTACATCTGCTGGTTCCCAGATCGTATGCAACAAGTGCGTTTGCACCTGCACCAGTCGGGGATGCCACACCACATAGTCTTTGAACTGATCGAGCAGGGCCTGGAGTTCCGGTTGTAAGGGCTCATCCAGGTCATCTGGTGGGTGAAGAGATTCTTCCATCAGCGATATTCCTCATAGACTTGCAAGGTGGTCAGATCAATGGGAGCAAAGCGAGAAGCCTGCGCGGAAGACGTCTCGCTCTCTTGCAGCAAACTCTTTGGGACTAACCGAGGCACCTCTGGTGAAGGCTCACGGTTCTGCTCCATGTGATACAACACCACCTGATTTTCAATGTCTCGCTGGCGCTGGAGCAACACGGCCTCATGCGCCTCGATTTTGGCCAGAAAATCGGCCAGACGTTTAGCGTCGATCGGCGTTCTGACATGGCTGTTCCGGTTCTGTTCTCGCAGTTCCGCGCTGGCCAGCGTGATTTCTCGTTCGGAATGCCCGCAAAGGCGGGATTCTCCAGAATGCGTACAACAGCACTCAACGTCGGTCTCTTCCAGACTAGTGTACCATATATGCCCTTGCTGACAATCCGTGTGGGCAGATCGAGGCCGTGTTGCTTGAGTTCACGCACGACCTGCCGCGCGACGCCCAGACGGCGAAATGCCTTAAACAGACAGGCCAGCCGTTCGTGAACTTGCCGATCGGGATCCAGATCCCAGGCGCCATCGGGTGCCCGGACGAAGCCAACCGGCAAGGGGAACTGCAGGAGCCCTTTGCGAGCTTTGTTCCAGCGTCCCTCATGCAGGCGGGTGCGTAGCGTAAAAAGTTCCGCTTCCGAGAGCGTGCCCTTCACGCCAAGCAAGAGGCGGTCATTGGGATCGCGGGGGTCGTAGACAGTGCCCTCATCGGCCAGTTGGGATGGTGCTGATGTTGGAAGCCTCCCGCCTGGCCCGCAACTCCAGCGATTGGCATCAGCTGATTGAGCTGTGTGGACAGTATCCACTGTTCCTCAGAGGCCAAATGCATTCGGCGACACTAAAGTAGGAAGTAAATTTGATCAAATCGTTTCGATCATTATGAAAAGCTCGATGGAGCACGGAGACCTTCCTACTTTTACCACAATCGCAATAAAAGTTTTGCCTTGCTACAAACTAAAGCAAGTTTTGCCGTTGCGGCAAAACATATGTTGAATTTGCAGCAAAGTGCAAATGGCAGCAATGTTTGGCCGCTTTTACAAGAATGTTTGGCCGCTTTCGCCCCGAAAAGGGGGTGATTTTTACTGAGGAACCATCAGGAATTTACAAGAAAGATTGGCCGTCATGTCGTAACTGACAGGAAAGTTTGGCCGTAATTTGAGCTTAGAAAACCCCAACTTTGCTCCTCCTTTGTGATAGATTCCCTGAATTTGTGTCCATTTTTGCTCTGAATCTTTGCTCATTGCCCCGAATTTGTGCTGCACGAGTTCAAAATCACATGTGGTACTTCACCGCAAGGATGGGTCTTCCCACGCGCTGCGCAACGAGTTAGCAGCAAGCGAGCAGCGCAACAAGAAAAGAGAACTCTAATGAGAGGGATACACATCTCACTCTCAGAAGGAGGTCTCTCTCGATATGATACCCAGGCAGTGCATAGAGGTTCAAACCTCTCCTGTTGAGCGTCCCTCAGTTCCTCCATGGTTGGCCGAAGTCGCTATCCTCGCCCAGCACCTCGCCACAAAAGGACTTCTGGAGGCCTTTACACACCAGATCCGCCTGGTGCGCGGTCACTTCGGCCACTATGAACCCATTGATTTTCTCGTGCTTCTCATAGGCTATGCGATCAGCGGAGAAAGGCGACTTTCAGACCAGACTTCTTTGAGCGCTTATCTCCCTTTGGGGCTGCGTTCATGGCGCTCTTTGGGCGTGCCAACCTTCCCCATCGCTCTAGTTTGAGCCGCTTCCTCGCCGACGTGGATCGCCCTTGCTTAGAAGCCTTTCGTACGCTTTTCGAGCAGTTCAGCTTTCCAGAAGGATGGACTTCGGAAACCATTGGTGGCCTGTGGGATCGACAAGGACGCCATTACATTGTCTTTGATGTGGATGCTACACGCCAGGCAGCACGACAACGCGCATTGCCTTGCGATCCGATGCTTCCTCCTGCACGACGCCGCCTCGATGCCGTCTGTGCGCCGGGCTACAAGGGGCGCAAGCGGGGTGAGGTGGTACGCACACGTACCACAGCGCGGTCCGTTGCATACCCGCCAATGGATCGGCACGTATGGGAATCGAGGGAATGGCGACTATCAGGCTGAACTGGCTTCGGCGCTTCAGGCCATCAAAACCTACTTGGCGCACTTCGCTCTCACAACACAGACGGCTTTGGTTCGTCTCGATGGACAATACGGCGATGCGGTGGTGATTGCCCAACTCATTGAGGCCGGAGTCTACCTGATCACGCGGGGGCGAACGTATGGGATGCTCGAGCGTCCAGAACTCCAGCGTGTGCTCACTCATCCCCCAAGCGCACGCGTGACTGCTCTGAACACTGGCGAAGTGGTTGAGTTGTTTGATGGAGGCTGGCTTGACCTCGACGAGGGTTTACCCCGGGTGCGTGTCATTGTCGCTCGGCATGCCGCTCCCCCACCTGGCAGAAAAGTCAGGGTGGGCAAGCGAGTAGGTGAATGGGTGTACGAACTCTTCATCACGACGCTACCTGTCGATGGGTTCCTGGTCGAGGATGCCCTGGACTTGTATCATGGCCGTGGAGCTTTTGAAGCCGTCCTGGCCGACGAAGACGTGGAAGAAGATCCCGATCGCTGGTGCTCGTACACGGATTGTGGCCAGGAACTCTGGCAAATTGCGTGCCAATGGGTGTGGAATCTGCGTCTCTCGCTTGGAAAAATGATGCAGGGAGATGCATTACGCGAGATCGAATGGGCACCACCCAAAGAAGCGACACTCCTTTTGCCGATTCCAGAACCCACCCCAGAAGAGTATGGTCCGTGGCAATTGGCCGGAGACGTAGGCCGAGCCCGTGGTCAAATTGCCGGCGAGGCTTTTGTATGGCAAGAGGACGGGAAACTGCGCTGTCCTGCCGGGGCTAGCCTCTGGTTGAGTGAAGTCCGTCAAGAGAATGCCTTCACTCAACGAGCCGTTTACCTGGCCTACCAGACCGATTGTCAGCCTTGTAGTCTGCGAGAGCAGTGCCTGGCACCAGGGGCCAAAGGCAACCGGGCTCGTCGGGTCAGTGTGGTCCGCCGTCTCTTGCCCCAGCCTTCGTCTCTTGAACGTCAGCCTATCCTGCTCGGGCCGATGCGATGGGTGGATGTGGCAGGGCGCACACTTCGCCGCAGGTGGACAGCCCGACTTTCGGCGGCAATATGTTGAGGTGCTTCCATTGCCTCAGACTCTGCCTGAGACAAAACCTCCTCCTCGTCCGCCCAGGGCAGTGCGCTCGCGCCATCGCTGGAGTTGGCAAGCCCGGCTCAACCGCAACGCCTGGTGGGGACCTCTGCAAATGCGTATCACTGTTGCCGGTGTTCCCGCTTTTCTGGCCAGCAACTAACTAAGGAGGCATGGCCAACACAAGAAGCTTTTTTCAAGAGGTAGCACATTCCTCTGAGTGAATCAGGAGGGCAAGGATCGTGTGTCCTCTTACCGTGACTGTCTCTCTTCTCCTGTAGCCGACTGCTGTTCTGGAAGAGGTTCAACTTTCGTGGTTCTGCTAGGGATACAACGACGACCGATCTGAAGCCACTTCACTTGAGAGAGACGGCTCGTTGCGCAGCGCGTGGGGTCTTCCGCGACTTTGGTGAATCCGCTCGCTTGATCAGAAACGCATTGACATGGAATGATAGAGTCCTCTTGAAAACAATCTTTGTTGTTATTTCATGAGGAGTCTGGTGTTGATAGGGGTGTCATTCCTTCTCTCCCTTCCCGAAGGGTTGCACGTGGAGCGGATAGAGTTGCAAGGAGCTCTCTTGACAATTGCCGTTGTCTCAGTGCGCCCTTCTTCTTGTTGCCCACTGTGCGCTCAAGCGTCACTGCAGGTCCACAGTCGGTATCAGCGGACCTTACGTGATGTCCCTTGTGGAGGCCGTCAGGTCGTCCTTCATCTCTTTGTCCGCAAGTTCTTCTGCCGTAATCCTGACTGCACTCGAAAAATCTTTACCGAGCGCCTCCCGACCTTTGTTGAGCCCTGGGCGCAGGTCACCACCCGGCTCTTTGAAGCGGTACAGGCCATTGGGCTTGCTACCAGTGGGGAGTTGGCGACACGGCTAGCTGATCGCATCGGGATTCACAGCTCACCAACAACGACGCTTCGCCGCATCATGGCTCTTACCTCACCTTCATCATCCCAGGTTTCTTTGTTGGGAATAGACGACTGGAGCTTCCGGCGTGGAAGGAAATTCGGCACCATTCTTGTAGACTTAGCCACCCACCACATCCTTGATCTTCTTCCTGATCGGACCGAAGAGACCGCCGCAGCTTGGATGAGAAAGCATCCCGAAATTGAAGTCGTGAGTAGAGATAGGGGAGGAGAATATGCCTCTGCTGCGGCTGCTGGTGCTCCCCAGGCCACGCAATGTGCGGATAGATTCCATATGATCAAAAATTTGAGAGAGGCTCTGGAGGGAGTGCTGGCACGTCATCTGGCCGCTCATCGCAACGGTCTGGCCGAGAAATCCTCGACCACGCCTCTTTTAGCAGAACACCCCAGACTGCCACCCAAACTGAGTCCAAAGGAAGCACACCAGAAGCAAGCCCGGCGAGAGGAGCGTCTTGCTCTCTACAATCAGGTCGTGGCATTGCGCAAGCTCGGCTTCTCGCAGACGGCCATCGCCAACCAGATTGGGATAGGCCATGCCACGGTCTCGCGCTGGTTGGGCAGTGGCACGTTTCCCGAACAACAACCGCGTGCGAGAAGGACGCATCTTGATCCGCACCTCCCCTTTCTCCGCGAACGGTGGGAAGCAGGCTGCCACACTATCGCTCAGTTGTACCGGGAACTCGTGGCCCGTGGCTACACCCACTCGTATGAGTCGGTGTATGAGCAACTTGTTCGCTTGCTTCCCGAAGGACGGAAGAATCCCCAGGCTTCCGATCTGCTTCCGCGTCCTCCTATCCTTGCACGAGATGCATCTTTCCTCTTCCTTCGTCGGTCTGAAGAGTTGAGCGCTGCAGAGCAAGAAACCCTGCTCATGCTTCGGTCTCTGCACGCCGAGGTGAATCAGGCATATGAGTTGGTCCAGCAGTTCGCGCAGATGCTGCGCACCCGGACAGGAGAATACCTCGACGCCTGGCTTGAACAAGCCAGAGCAAGCCAGATCCGCGAGGTGCAAAGCTTTGTCCTGGGGATTGAACGAGACAAAGCTGCTGTCTTCGCCGGTCTTACCCTGCCTCATAGCAATGGGATCGTCGAGGGAAAGGTGAACAAGCTCAAGCTCATTAAACGTATGGGATATGGCAGAGCAGGATTTCCCTTGCTACGCCAGCGGGTGCTCCACGCTTTGTAAAGAACTCACGCCGCTTGCAAGCTGCACCAGCAGAGCATCGCCGGGTATTTCCAGAGAACATTCCTGCCAAGTGTCTTTACTTGTGCTGCTAGATACTCTTCAATCCATGAAGAATAGGCGCGATAGTAGCAGCCAAGCAAAGGGCACAGGAGCGGATTCACCAAAGTCGCGGAAGACCCCTTTGACTTTGCATGCATTGATGCTCTAGTGCATCTCATCGAGTCACACGAGGCCGCTTGGCACCATTACTTCGCAGAAAACGGGATCACTCCCTTCACCATTATCTACGAGGAATTCGTTACTGCCTATGAGCAAACAGCCATCCAGATTCTCCACGAACTGAGCACTCCAGTTCCTGGGTCATTGAAGTTTGCTCCCAGGCGGATGAGACGGCAGGCTGATGCACTCTCTGAAGAGTGGGCGCAGCACTATCATATGCTCAAGCGTGCATCACACTCCTAGAGTCGGATGCATCATATTCATTCGCTTTTACCGATTCTATGAGATGCCCTCTTTTTATGCTTCTCATATGTCCCACATTCCGCAGTTAGATGCAGAATGGCTTGTCAAGGGCTTTCACAATGCAGAGATTAAAGACTACTCAACAATATAAATTGGCTTGCCATCAGCATTCTCCAAAATAAACTTTGGAATGTGGGAACGGCGAATTTGCACTTTCGAGCAAACATTTGGGGAAACTACCATTAGGGGAGCCATGTGATCTCTTTCACACTGCCTGTGTGAGCCATCTCCCAGACAGGACCTGCTCTCACCTCTATGCTTTGTAGCAGGGTGTATCAGTCTATAAAAACGGAGAAAACCGGTGATGAAAACCGATCGAAAACGCTGTCTGTTCTGTTATCTTCTCGGGAGCGGTCTGATCGTTCTGCTCGCTGCCTGCGGCTCAAACCCAACAGCAACTGCGAGCCAGTCTGTGGCAACATCTACCCCTGCCGCTCCCCAGGTGAGCCACGCGGCGAAGCTGTCAGTACGGTTTGGCTGTAAAAGTGGCGGCAAGGTCGGCTTCAGTGCAGATAAATCTCATGGTCTAGCCTGTGTTCATACCCTGCCAAAAGCAGTACTGACCATCTCTGTGACCTACTGCAACGGGAGCATTGATCAGAACAGCAGCCTGAAGGGAACGTTTCTCGCTGATAGGACCGGTTACTATGAGTGGCACTGGATGCCCCAGCCTACTGGAGCGGGACGGCCAGGTGACGGCACAACTCGATGGGCAGATCGCCACCAGCGAGTCCAGCTTTGTGGCTGATTGATATGTATTGGTGCTGCATTTGTGCTTCTGGGCCTCCGATTTGCGGTTGACCTGCGGAGGGGCCGCTCATTTGTTGCTTCAGTGCAGCAGGTTGCGCCTCGACATCGTGTTCGGCAGAGATCTGTTGCAATTGCTGGTCGATATCGCTGTTGGGCGCACTCAGCAATCCCTGGTCGCCAAGTGCCCCGTGTTCCAACAAGATATCAAGAGCGCCAGCGCGGGCCTGCATGGTCAACACTTTATCCTGGACGCGCTGCATGGCGAGGTTCATTTCGGTCATTTCGTTGGAGATGCCAGTAACGGCCTCGTTCACATTCACCTGTGCCTGGGCTGCCTGGTACTGCGCCTTGACCATCTCCTTCTGCGAGCGGAACTGCTCGACGCGCTGCGCTACCTTCTGCTCCACCTCCTCTACGTGCGAGCTGCTGCTTGTACGCATCAATCTGTGCTGACAACGCCTCCTTCCGCTGCAACGCCGTGCGCGCTAAATCTTCGCGCCCCGCCTGCAGTGCCTGTGCTGCCTGTGTCTGGAGACGGTTAGACTGCTCTTCCACCTGTGCCTCCAGCAGCTCAATATGCTTCTCGTTCGTCACCACCTCCGCAATCGCGCGGTGCAGTTGCTGCAGTTGTGCGAGCTGTTTGGTGTACGAGTAATCGAAGACCTGCCCCGGCTCCTCGGCTGCGTTCAAGACTGCGTCAGCCTTCATGTTAAAGATGTTCTGCAGATGTAACAAAAGACCCATGATGCTCTCTCTCCTTCTCATCTATTGTTCTGTCAACATGACTTTGATGAGTGAAATGGAGCGAGGTCGCCGGGGGAACATCAAGCTGCCCTGGTATCCGCGTTGCGGCTGCCAGGCTACACCGGTGCAATCGTTTTGTTCACCCGTTTGCACGTGCAAACATGGAACTCCTACTCGTCATCTCCTTCGCACTCGCTCCAGGAGCTTGAGCGCCCGAAGCGCTTTGCGTATTGGACTGCACCACGGTAGTTATTTTTGTGGATGTCCCAGTGGACCTCGTCATCTGCCGGTACTCGTGTTCCGACCAGCATCAGCGAACGCTTCGTGCGATAGACAGGATCAAAGGGGCACTCACCCCACGAAAGGACGCGCATGGCATCGCCGCTTTCCACAGCAGCTTGCATCTCGTCAAGGAATTGCAGTGTTTCAGCCGAGAGCACTCCACGCATCTTGCCAAGAAGTTCGTTCATCTCTGCTGCAAGATTGACCTCTCCTCCAGGCATGAGCTCCTGATAAGGGGTAATGCCACGGAGGTGTTGATCGCGCACATCGGCGCGGGCCGAGTCTGTGGCAAGCAGTTCCCAAAGATTCTCTACCGAGACGTGCATATCGTGGTACTGCTGACGCGGCATCGTCCGTGTTCGAAGCTGTTGCCTGGGAGTAAGGAATGCGGGGTTCGCTACCGTCTGGCTGATGAGGAAAAAACCTTGCATGGCTTTCCAGAGACTATCTTCAGCCTTTTCATGCAATTCGGGAGTGGTGCCTTCCTGAGAAATCTGCCCCACCAGGTCGATACCGGCGCGCAACTGAACGTCTGCCAGAGCGAGCTTGCCCTTAAGTTGCTCGATATGTGCGGTGATAGTGGCTGGCACAGGTACCTTTGCGCCCGATAGCGTATTTTCGTACTGAGCCAGCAGTCCTGCTGCCCAGTCACGTGTTTCGCGCGCAGCAGCAATCATGCCTTGCAGGTGCGGTAGTGGACACGGAGCGCCTTCACGTGGATGGATCAGCCGCCGCGTCGGCTGCGAGCAGCTCCTGCACAAAGACCGTGTGGGTACGAGCGGCACGCACAAACGCGAGTGCGTAGGCGACTTGCGCGTACGCATCCCATGGATTGGCACCCTGGGCAATGAGCGCAGCGACTTTTTGCTCAACCTGGGTCCAGATATCTTCGATCTGGCTGGTCATGCGCAGATAGCCGCGCACATTAGCATCGCTGACTTCATGATGCACTACTGAAGCATAGAACCCACGAGCGGATTCCCTTGCTGACTCGAAGAAACTTTTCGCTGGCATTGGAGCCTTCCTTTCACTTAAAAGATGGTTTACATGTCTTATACAACGAACCAACGAACGGTATATCCAGTTATGTGAAGGAGCCTTTAGTTTCGCTTTCAGCAGGTAGTGGTACAACCGTTAAAAGTCAACCACATTATCTGGTGGAGAGCTCAAAGATCACCTAAAAATGAGCACAAATGAACACGTCACCACCACTTCATGTGGCTGCCGCAACTAGTCGGTCATGAGTAAAACGTGAGAAAGGTGGATTTTTACCATGTAGTTTCTTCGTCTAGCCTCATTGTCAACTGACGAAGATATTCATCCAGTAGAACATGAGCCTGAGGTTCTGTCAGTGATGGAGCAATGACTGCCTGGATGCGGGAGGTCTGCTCCAGGGCTGTGGCATTTTTGATGAGGATACCGTTCCTGGCTCCGATGCCTGTGCCGACCGCTACGGCTGTAGGCGTTGCCAGGCCCAGTGCATCAGGACAGGAAATCACCACTACTGCCACCGCGAGCGTCAGCGCGAAGAGCGCTGTTTGACTGTCGTTTGACACATAAAAGGGCTCATGGCGCGATTTGGTGGTGCGGATTTCGCATTCGAGAAGGCCTCTGGCTCTTGCATAGCTACCTAGAGCATTTGCTAGGACCGCAGCTGCTCTTGCTCGTTCCCAGGCTGATCTGGTTCTATTTCTTCTCACCAAACGGGTCCGAGAATCGATAAGATGGCCTTTCGACCGGTTTGGAGAGGTGAAAAGACTGCCAAGCCAGGCTAGACCTGGGCAGAAGACTGAACCCTGGGGGTTTGACACCTATGGGAAGGTCACGCCGTTTTCTCATCCCCGTGTCCGTGTCCACCAAGCCCTCATGAAAATCCTCAGAGCCACTTCACAGGCAACGCCATCCCCGCAGAGCCTCATGAGAGTGGGAGCGAGAAGGGAGCTGATTCGATCATGGTCTGATCGATGGAACACCAGCGCCCATTCTCACCAGGCTGCAAGGATGGGATGATGGGATGGTCAGTTGCATGAACGTGTGTGGTAGCGCGCCAGAAGGCTTCTATGGGTTCTTGAGCTGAATCATGCCCACACAGTTCTCGCCCGGGTCGATGAACCAGGCCATCCAGGCGAACCCGATATCGGCAATGCCATCATCGGTCTTTAACCCTGGCATGTCGTAGTCTTCGATCTTCACGCCGCGTCGGCGCAGTTCGCTGACCTCGGCCCGCACGTCGGCGACGCGGAAGGAAGCTTGAGTCTGCTCGTCCTTGGTCCCCACGCTGCTCTTTGTGACTACTAAATGGGTGTCGCCGCCACATTGAAACGTCACCGCGCCCGGGGTCTCACTGAGCACCGGCAAGCCAATTTTTTCTGCGTAGAAGTCTTTGGCAGCCGCCAGGTCCATCGCTAGCAGCACCACGTCGATCGGATAGTTGCTTAGCATCGTGTCCTCTCCTCCTCATACGGTTGATGGTCATCGACTTTCCTCACATACTCTGACGAACTCACCCGCTGTGCCCCGTGGAGTTGCCAAGGAGAAGGCGAAGACGCGTCTCCTTCCAGAGATGAGCAAACAGGGCCATCACAGACATGAGGAACTCCTTGCCTCCTGATCATATCACACAACTCCCTATCACCAAACGGGTTCGTGAACCAATAAAATGGCCCTTCAGCCATATATGTTGGCATTCGACAAAAAACTGAGCAAAAAAAGATGAGTTATGAGTGTCTTGAAACAAGAAAATGATGTCAGGCCAGATTATGCGGCAGAACCAGTCTACTGAAGGCCCTTGGCACCGCGGTAGATTTCATGACAGACCGTGCAAGTATCCTGACAAATGACACACATCCCTGTCTCGCAGCATTTCTTGTTGTTGCTCCGATATATAAGCTCCATTTAAGATAGTCGCGCTCAACTGAGCTGTACTTAGATCAGTCGCCCATAGGACAGCATTACGAAGGTCGGCTCCGCTGAAGTTGGCTTCGCTGAGAGTGGCTCTGCTGAGGTCGGCACCACCGAGTATGGCTCCAAAGAGGTTGGCTCCTTTGAGCCTGGCTCGAGTGTATGAAAAATTTGTAGATAGACACATGTACATGCTCGAACGAAACACTCCTGATGAAGGCGCACAGGATCGCTCTCTCATGCTTCTTCCGCCATGCAGGGAAACCTCCTCGCACGCCTTCGGTCAGCTCACAACTCAACGATGCCGACTCCGCCATCAACCACGACGGACATGCCGTCCACGACCACCTGTGTCGCATCGAGCGCTCCATTTACCAGTGGGATGCCGAACTCCCGAGCTACGATCGCTGCGTGTGACATCGGGCCACCAACCTCGGTCACGGCAGCACTCGCAATGCTGAAGAGAGGTGTCCAGATCGGCGTC
>WNGJ01020598.1_pt1 | contig 13594 bp, 16 predicted proteins | sample 5400611 | NCBI WGS metagenome assembly WNGJ01 (sample SAMN13153375, study PRJNA577476) | soil metagenome | isolation source: 40 cm soil or saprolite under Garry oak tree replicate 1 | place: USA:California | collected 2016-06-15 | reverse complement strand
TCTTGCTCAGCGACTTTGGCATTGCCCAGATCGCCCAAACGTCCCGCTCCCAGAGTATGCAAGACGTCGCAGGCACAGCGAGCTACATGGCCCCGGAACAATTTCAGGGCAAGCCTCGCCCAGCCAGTGATCAGTATGCGCTTGCGGTGATGGTCTACGAATGGCTCACGGGAACTTGTCCCTTTCACGGCTCCTTTACCGAGATCGCAAGTCAGCATCTCTTCATGCCTCCGCCTCCCCTCCAAAGCAGGACGTCGACTATCCCCCCCGCAGTGGAGCAGGTGGTGATGACGGCCCTCGCCAAAGACCTCAAGCAGCGCTTTGCCAGCGTGCAAGCCTTTGCCACCGCCTTCGAGCAGGCCAGCCAGGTCGATACTTCGCAGACCCTCCCAGCGAGTCGGTCACTGCACCTCACTGATGCCATGCCTCAGCTTCGCCCAGCACAGCCCCCAACGGAACTTGCCACCTCACCCAGCGAGTCGGTCATCCCAACGGAACTGATCACTCCCCCAAGCCAGTCATCTATTCCAACCTACCTGTCCGCCCCGTCAAGCCAAACGGGAGTGCCCACAGAATTGGTCACTCCCGCACCCCAAGCATCCTTGTCCCCAAAGAAGTTGGTCGCTCCTGCAAGCCAGGCTGCAGCGATTCCAGCAGATGTGGCTCTTCCCTCGCGGCCATCTGGCGTGCCACCTGCTGAGATGCCTCCACCGGGACCGCCACAACGAGGTATCTCCCGACGTGCTGTCATGATTGGATTGGCAGGACTGGCTGCTGTGGGTGTGGCAGGCGGTGGGATTGCCTGGTTGACACACTCTCCTAGTTCAGGCACTACAAGTAATTCCGGTACTACGAGGAGTTCCGGTACTGGTGGTACTACCCATATCGCTTGGCTCAGCGAGAATGATGTTTCAGGGGCCTATCGGCAAATAGTCGACAACTACAATAAAACCAACAAGGATGGCGTCTATGTGACGTGGATAGCTGGGCCGCTCAACACTGAGGCAATGCTGACCAACTACGTTAGCATGTTTCGGGGGCGTGGCAGTACCTACGATATAATATCTTTCGAAGATCTTTATACTGCCGAATTTGCTCAGAATCAGTGGATAGCGGCCCTTGATGACAAATGGCCACAGAGTGAGCGTGCCAACTACTTCCCAGGAACTATCAAGAGTAGTATCTTCAACGGCAAGGTGTGGGCTGCTCCATTTCGCACAGATGCAGGTCTCATCTACTATCGCACTGATATCATCTCTACCCCCCCAAACTCCTGGGATGATTTGGTCAGTATGGCCAAGGCATCCGCCCCGTCCAAAGCGAGGTATGGCTATGTCTGGCAGGGTGCACAGTATGAAGGGCTGACCTGCGATTTTATTGAAGTCTTGCATGGTTATGGTGGCGATGTGTTGGATCCAAACGACCCAACAAAGGTCATAATCAACAGTCCAGAAGCATTGCAGGCCCTCACGCAGATGGTAAGTTGGGTCGGGACTGTCTCGCCTACGGCTATCACTACGTATATGGAAGAAACTTCACGCTCTGTTTGGCAGAACGGCGATGCCATTTTTATGCGAAACTGGCCGTATGCGTACGCTTTAGGAAATGATCCTGCGTCGTCAAAAATTGCTGGTAAGTTTGATATCCATCCCATGCTCTATGGTGGCAGCAATACAACTGGACATTCCTGCACTGGTGGCTGGAACCTTGCGATCAACGCATTTTCTAGCTCTGATAAACAAGATGCTGCATGGAAGTTTATCCATTATCTACTTGGGCCAGAAGCGCAAAAAATCGGAGCAACTGTAGGCGCATGGACCGTCACTTTGCAGAGCATTTACGACGATGCTGATGTACTGGCGAAGCAGCCGCTCTTCCGCAAGCTCAAGCCGGTTCTACAAACTTCCTTGCCACGTCCAATTTCCCCAAAGTACCCAGATATCTCTACTGCCATTCAATTGCGTGTGCATCAAGCACTCACGAAGCAAAGCAGCCCTGCTGAGGCGTTGAGTGCACTACAGTCTGATTTGCAAAGTATCGTGTCCGGGTAAGTTTCAAACTCTATGTTTAGGGTAGGAACCATTCTTGTAGTGCTGCTCGTGGCACTCCTCTGGCCAGAAATGCGTCGTCTCGGCTCATTAAGCGTAGCTGAGAAGCCTGATCATCCTGTTTAGATCTCCATGGATGTGAGGAAATTCTGTACCTTTTCCAGGTCGATATGAGCCTTTTCCGCATAGGCTAGAATCTCTTCCTTCTGCCGCGCATACATCTGCTGGATCAATTTGTGTTTTGAAGAGTCTATACCTCGCGGTGAGGATTGGCTGATTTCGTAGAGAAAGCCGATCATATCCAGCAGTTTCAGCTCGTCGTGCAGCGTTTGGTCTTCTTCGATCCTAAAAGCGCTTAGGATGTCATTTTGAATAGCGTCAATGGCCTCTTTCACAGCGACGGTTTTGAAAAAAGGAAGGATATCCCCAATGACCGCTTCATGCACGTCGTGAACTAAAGCCAATGTGACCAGCCGATCCCGCTTCTCTGGTGGATAAGAGTTAAAGGTGGACCAGTAGAGGACTAAAAAAGCGACAGCCATGCTATGCTGCCCGACATTCCACGTTCCGAAGCCGGAGACGCTGTAGACGCGAGGGATATTGAAAATGTTCATGAGGAAGTCCAGGTTAGGGTGTTTGGAGACCTCACCTAGCATCCCTTGGGGCGTGAAGATGTTTTCATAGTCAATGCGTTCGCTCATGCTATATACCTCGATACGATTCTATGTAACTCTGCTGACGTTCCTTCAACGCTGCACATGTAATTATTATATCTTCGGCACTTCCATAGTAAGATTTTTCTAGACTCATCGAAAGTGTTTCTCAAGAAACGGTGGATAAACGGTTTTGGAACGCTCTATGTACTACACTCTCAATAAGGTCATGGTCAACCGTTTTCAGAAAGTCAGAAAGTCATTGAACATGAATAAAACACACTTAGACATTCGTTCGCACCTGTTTACCGTACAAGTCAGGAAGGATGAACTGGGTGACGGTCAGGGCGAGTGGCGCGGCAAAGTGCAGCATGTACATAGTGGAGAAACATTCTACTTCCATGAATGGACTACACTCGTCGCTGAAATTGTGAACATACTCGCGGAGGCTGAGAGCGATGTACAGGAAAACAGAAAAAGTTTAGACAAAGAGGGATGAGATGTAGTTCACCAACACGCTTGATGTTTACAGCACTCCAAATGCTATTCGGTTTTCGTGGAGTAAACCGAATGGTATAGCTGACTTCATCAATACTCTTCCGCACCCCATCGATCCAGCCAAAACAAAGAGCCTCATCGACGGCTTCAGGCCAGGTAATGCTCGGCTTGCCTGAACCTTTCTTGTAGAACCCCACCCATAATTCTTGAGTGCTATCATAATGCTCCTCAAGCCATTTGCGAAGTTCAGAAGGTGATTGGAAGAACGTAATATCCATCGTTAGAGCCTTTTTTCGCCGTTTGACTTCACCATCATTTGCCCGTATAATAGCACAAAGTTTCTAAAATGTCGCGTTTGTACAGTACTCCTTGTACATGCAGGGAATATTCAGGGGATTCGCGCCATTGGCGGTTTTCCAACGCCGCCAGAACATTATTGATAGGTTGAGTATTTAAGAGGAGAAATAGCATGCTTCCATGGTCTGTTGAAATGAGTGGACGCTACGAGGAGATAACGTTTCGGAGCGAAGTGCTCAAAGATAACCCTTTGCATGATCCCTCTGAGCGGCCCCTATGGGTCTATCTGCCACCGGGCTACGAGCAGGAAACGAGCAGACGCTATCCAACGATTTACCAGATTCAAGGGCTAACGGGTCAGCTCGACATGTGGCGCAATCGCTCTCCTTTTCGGAAGAACTTTCCCGAACTGGCCGATGAGCTATTTGCCAGAGGTGAGATTCGGCCCTGCATTGTCGTCTGGGTGGACTGTTGGACCTCACTGGGAGGCAGCCAGTTCCTGGACTCTCCCGCTACCGGTCGCTACCATACCTATCTGTGTGATGAGGTCGTGCCATGGATCGACAGCCATTACCGCACGCTGACTCAACGGGAACATCGAGGCATCGCAGGCAAGTCAAGTGGAGGCTACGGGGCGATGATCACTCCCATGCTGCGCCCTGATTTGTGGGGAGGGCTGGCGACACACGCGGGAGATGCCTTGTTTGAGGTCTGCTACCTTCCCGATTTTCGCAGCTCCGTTCGCACATTGCGTGACGACTACGCCGGGTCGTTCGAGGCGTTCTGGCAGGATTTTCGCACTCGACCAGCCTTCACGAAAGAGAGTGATGCCCACCTGCTCAACGACTGGTGTATGGCCGCCTGCTACTCTGCTGACCCGGATGGCACGGTTCGGCTTCCCTACGACGTCGCTACCGGTCAACTCATCCCCCAAGTGTGGGAGCGATGGTTGGCCTGGGACCCGGTGCGCATGGTTCCACGTCATGCAGAGGCACTACAAGCAATGAAGGCCATATACATTGACGCGGGCAAGCGTGACCAGTTCTTCCTCGATCTAGGAGCCGAAGCGTTCCGGCAAGCTCTGGAAAGCATTGGTGTAACAGACGTCTTTTTCGAACTGTTTGATGCGACCCATATGGGCATCGAATACCGTTATCCCTTGAGCCTGAAGTATCTGGCGGAACGCCTCTCCCCATGATGCCTTCACTATACACCAAAAGCAGAGCGAGGAGGAAGGAGAATGCCAAGTACGATGAGCGTAACGCTTGCGACAGCTACGGGTAGAAAGGCCACAGCAGGAACGTGTAAGAGATCCCATAGTTGACCACCAACAAGCGGCACGACAAAGGCTACGTCATAGGTGAGGGAGATAGTGAGACCGGTCAGGCGTGCAACCTCTTCAGGTTTCGCCAGCAACGGCGGGAGGGCAATACCAAGCGTAAAGACAAGGGCCGAGCTTCCCCCAAGCAGGGCCGCCCAGAAGAGTTCCAGCACAGGAGGTGTGAACACCCATCCTATGATGGCGAGAGCACAGATCACTCCAGCACCAATGAAGGGCCAGCGACGACCTGCTAACTTTTGTGCGAAGAAGGTGACTGCAAGGCTGGACGGTAGTTGTGCCGCATTGAGTATGGTCAACACTGCTGGTGTCAGTCCTCCAACATGCACCGCTTGATTATAAGAGGCGATCCAGGCATTCATACCGAAATAGATGAGACTACCCGCACCAAGCAAGATGCCTAAGTGCAGAGCGTTCACACGTGCTCGCTGAGGGATTGTGGTGTTGTCCTTCGCCGTTGCCGGTAAAGCGCTTGTCTCTGGCACCAGCGGACGCCGAGATACTGTTGGTGGTGCAGGGGGAGCAAGCCACAACCAGAGCACGAGCAGTACGATGACGGGGACGCCCCAAAGAATGAACGTGCCTGCCCAGGCATCTCTTCCCAGAAACTGGAGCATGATAGGCACAGTCACTCCTGCAGCCACTGCTTCACCGATAATTAGCCCATCGCTGAACAGCGCAGCGACAAGGCCGATATGTGCTGGAAACCAACGCCGTACGAGTACGGGAACCGCCGTTTGCGCCAGAGCGATGCCCAGACTCAGCAGGAGGGTGAAGAGCAAGAGTGAATATACACTGGGCCAGAGTATACGCAGGAGCGCACCGCTTCCCAGAAGTGCCAACCCAATGGATACACACATGCGTTCCCCGATACGCTCGGCAAGCAACCCTGAAGGCCACGCTCCCACCGCCAGCACCAGCACAGGCACAGCAGTCAGCAGTCCGGTCTCAGTATAGGAGAGCTTGAGATCGTGTTGGATGAGTGGCAGAACGGGCGGTACTGCCAGGATCACCGAGCGCAGGTTGAAGCCTACAAGTGTGAGTAAAATGCAAACAACTATTTTACGCCAGGTGGAGGTGATGCCTCCATGTGCGGTAGTGGGTGTTGGGTTCTTTACCATTGGCTTTCGCTACTAGCATATCACAAAATATCGCAAGTCGGCTCTTTTTATACACACCCTTTTCGAGGAAACCAGACAACAAACGATATATCGTAAATACAACTCAGACGTTAGAGATACGTACATATTTGTGATGGGATCGAAAGATACATCATGTAAAGAAAAAGTTTGTTGTTATGAGACGTTGATATGGCAACGTTCTTAAACAAAAGAGAAAGAAGGAATACCTGATGTTCTGGGGCTTTCACGGTTTATGGCTCATGCCTTTGTTGCTGGTTAGTCGGCTCTTCTGGCTTGTACTCCTGGCATTGCTGATCTGTGCTTTAGTACGCCGGTTCAGTTCAAAGAACAGGCCGATGCCATTCTACAGGCACGAGCCTTTCTACCAGCCTGGCGTACCGCCAGTACAGCCTTCCGCTATGGAGATCCTCCGCCAGCGTTATGCACGGGGCGAAATCGATGCCACCACCTTCGATCAGATGCGTGAGCGGCTGGAGTCCTCGAGTGGGCCAAGCCAGCAATAATATTGCTGTGAGCCGATATTAATAGAAAATCAATTAGAAGTTTGCCAGAACCTAGGACTGTGGCAAAGTTGCCAACAACAAGAATCATCCGAGATTCTAGGCAAAGGCTGAGCTTATCAGTGATAAGCTCAGCCTTTGCCTAGAATCTCGGATGATTCTTGTTGTTGGCAACTTTGCCACAGTCCTAGGTTCTGGCAAACTTCTAATTGATTTTCTATTAATATCGTGATACGATATTAATAAAAGACGTCTCTGTAGAGAAAAGATAAAGAGCAGAAAGTGTTGTCTTACTCTTCTCGGCTGCAAGGGTGATTTTTCATCCGTAGTACACACCATTTCCCTGAAAGGAGGGAAAGCATATGCCAGAGATTATCATGCCACCAGAGGATTCTACAACGAATTCAGGAGGCAAATCTATGCCCAGAATCATCGACCTTTCTCAAGAAGTCTTTCAGGGTATGCATGTCTATCCAGGGCATTTAAAGACCGTCATATGGGAACATCATTCGCACGAAGAGACGGCGAAGAACTTTGAGGGCGGCTTCTCTTATCAATCCAGGGGCCTCTTGATGAGTGATCACGGCCCAACTCACGTCGATGCGCTGAGCCACCTGGATCCGCGCCCTGAAGCACCCTCCATCGACAAAATGCCCCTGGATCTGTTCTACGGTGATGCCACCTGCATAGATATCTCCCATGCGGAACCTCGCACCTACATCAGTGCCGACGACCTGGACAATATCGTGGCTAAAACTGGCCTGGATGTGCGCAAAGGCGATATCTTACTCTTCTACACAGGCACGTTCAATCGGCTGCACGGTAAAAAGGAGTATGTCAGCGATTATCCTGGCTTAGATGAGTCAGGCAGCATGTGGATCTTTGAAAAAGGTATCAAGACGTTTGGCGTAGATTCTCCCAGCCTGGACAATCCCATAAGCCGCACCTACCCACTCCATATGATGTGCCGCAAATACGGTATTACGCACTACGAGAATCTGGCGAACCTGGATCAGGTTGTAGGCAAACGCTTCACCTTCGTCGGTTTCCCCCTGCGCATCCGTGGAGGAACAGGCTCTCCTGTCCGTGCCGTCGCCTTCCTCAACGAGTGAGAACAGAGGTGGTTGTGGAGATGGAAAGACAAGAAACCGTTGGGTAGAACATTTCGACAGAAAACGAGTTAGAATACGGTGGGATGGTGGTGTTGAACGGGTTGGCTCTGAAAGTTCGGCATCCGAAAGCGATGTCAGGTCAAGCACTCCTGAAGAGGAGGGGTCAGTTTTCACGCGTTCGGTCGCAATCTTGGTCAGGCACTTGGTCGATGCAATACCCCCAGAGACCGGAATGCCCGTATATTGCAGAACTCTTGCCTTGATTGTGCGGCCATATTCCGTCAAATCATCAATCGCCAGACGGCTGAGATCTAAAAAAGCCTCATCGATGGTTACGGGTAGAACAAAAAGAGGCCGTCAGGAAAGTTAGCAATGTTGTTCTGGAGGCTTCCACCACACGTTGCATACGAGCCGGGGAAAGATGACCAGACGCGGCTTGAAGCTGAAGGAGCCACAGCGTCGCATCCGGCCCATTGGCGATGAGCAAATGCTCAGTTTCTGGCAGAGCAGTACATCTTCAAAGAGGAAAGCTGCCTCAGAACAGCAACGAGGAGAACGCTTCTTTCGACTTCTACTCGCTTGGTTGGCTTGGAAAGACGGCGGGCAGATCGCGTCCTAGCTGCATCCATTGCCTCCATTGCCTCCATTGATAGCGCTGATGGAGACTAATACTCACCAGGAAGGTGACGACTCCCGCACTGGTAGTCACCGCCAGGGGCAAGGTGAAGGCAGCAAGCAGCAGGCCCACAAAGCTTCCTGCCAACACACTCGTGATCATGGCCACCATGCCAGCCATCGAGAAAAAGACTTGCCACCTGGAGGGATGCATCACTCCTAAGTCCTCCAATTTTCCTCCCGGATCATCATGCGATGAGAGGATGAAGTAGGGCTGCATCTGAGGGGCATACTCCAGATAGAGGTGGCGAATGCGGTTGATGCCGCGAGTATAGATGAAATCCGTATTGCTCGATTCCAGCACACGCTCAAACGTGATCAGTCCCATCACAAAGAGGGCGGCAATGATGACCAGACTAAACACGAAAAAGGCCATTCCCAGGTGGGAGATCTGTCCCACAAAGGCGAGGGCAATCAATCCGCTTGAGACAGCCCCAACAAAGAGGCTGGAGCGGCCGGTGATTTCTGAAGTACTCATCGAGAGCGCCATTCGCAAGTTGTAGTGTTCCGTCGTCATGATCGAGACGAGTTGCGAGGAAAGCTCCACCGGGGGGTGTTCGTTGTTCTGTTGTTCCATCTGTCTCTGCTCCTTTCGAGCGATGAAGTCCTGCCTTTCATTGAGCAAGAGGGATCATAAGGATCACATGTGCAACAAGAAATGAAACGTGAAGGGGGCGAGGCATGATGCGCAATCCGCTCAAGGTGATGATCATCGGAGCAGGCACCGGCGGCCTGTGCTTAGCACATGGGCTGAAGTCGGACAACGTCGCCGTCGAGGTCTTCGAGCGCGATTATACACCATCCGATCGTCTGCAAGGGTACCGATTGAGTCTCAGTGCGACCGGCAGCAGGGCGCTCAAGACGTGCTTGCCGGACGCACTCTTCGAAAAGCTTGTCGAGAGCTCTGCCAATCCGAGCCAAGGTATTACCTTCCTCGATCATCGATTGCATCGCCTGCTCGCCATTGACTTTCCACGAAGCGATCGCAAGACCGTCGAGAGCGAGCTACCGGTGAGCCGCATCACGTTGCGCCGCATCCTTCTCGAAGGGCTCGACGACGTCGTCCATTTCGGCAAGAAGTTTGTCGCTTTCGAAGATGCGCCAAACGGCGCCGTCACAGCCCGTTTCGAGGACGGGTCAACGGCGACTGGCGATGTGCTCATCGGTGCGGACGGTGCCAGCTCTCATCTGCGCGCACAGCTCTTGCCGCATGCTCAGCGAGTCGAGACCGGCATCGTGGCCATCAGCGGAAAGTTCGGCTTGAACGATGACACACGCGCGATCACGCCTCAGCCGATCTTACGCGGCCCGACGCTGATTCTCGGTCCAAGAGGCTGCTTCATGTTCGGCAGTGCCATCGACTATGGAGATGGCAGCGACAAAGGGACGACTGGCTCGACCGCTCACGATCCTCTCCCCTACGATCGCGAGGAGTACGTGATGTGGGGCTTTTCAGCTCATCGCGAGACGTTTGCCGAGCCCTCGAACCTCGAAGCGCTGGGTGGTGAGGCTTTGAAAGACGCGGTGGTCGCGCTGATGGACGAGTGGCACCCAGCTCTTGTGCGCCTGGTGCGGAGTGCAGAGGTGTCCACGGTCACGGCGTTTCCGGTGAAGACTTCCGTCCCGATTCCACCGTGGAGGACACGCAACGTGACACTGCTGGGCGATGCCCTTCACAATATGACGCCATATCGTGGAATCGGCGCCAATACCGCGTTGCGGGATGCGGCTGCGTTGCGTCGAGCCCTTGTCGCAGCCGATCGCAGAGAGGAAAACCTGATCCAGGCTCTCGCCGCTTACGAAAGGGAGATGGTCGACTATGGGTTTCGGGCAGTCCGCACGTCGCTCAAAGACATGGAACGCTTTCATGCCGAAAGCATTCTGGCACGCACTTTCACCAAATCCGTTTTCCGCACGATTGACCTCATCCCTCCGCTTAGGGGCGTGTTCCTTGAGGGCCGATGAGGCTCGTTGCACCTGAAGAGCTGGAAGAAAGAGAATAGGCCAGCAAACTGGAGGCAGTTCCGTGAACGCTGGGAGCAATTGCATGCGATGCGAGCAGCCATCTCCGGTATTGGACTGAGCGCACAGCTCGCGGTTGCGCTGGACGATCCACCATTGTAGCCGTCTCAGACAAGGACTCGTTGTACTAGCAACCTATAGAGCACTTGAGGAATCTCATGAGCAGAAGATTCCTAATGATTGTTGGCTTTACACCGTTGACGAACTTGAAAGGCCTATTATGTAAATGCTTAAATTTCAGAGTTCTCCAATTGACACACAGGAGTGACCAATGAAGACAAGCGCCCCGCTGTCAGGGCTTGCCAAGCTGACCATGGTTGGTCTGGTTGGGACAGGGATCGGTTTCTTGGGAGCAGGAGTTGACCCTGGCCCTGGGCCGCGCGTGGTGAAGGGGTTTCTAAACGTGGGCCATCTCTACCTGCCACCGTTGCTGGTAGGGCTGGTCGCACTGGCGATGGCCGGCCTTGTGGCGACTCGCATCCGCTGGATGCCGACGGTGGGAGGAGCGTTCGCATCCATCCTGCTGATTGGGGCTGCCACCCTCGGGTCGGCCGCGGTGTCTTTCCGGCTGACCCATCCTGGAGCTGTCATCGGATTCGCCGAAGACTGCATCCAGTTGACCGGCGAGGCGATCGCCGCCGTGGCGGGTATCGCGGCGACCGTGCAGCTCGTCCGCAACAAGGCATTTGGTCATCGCTTGAAAAGTTGAACGATACATGAGGAGAAATGTATGCCAGACCTCCATACTCTTTCGATAGTTGTACACGCACTCAGTGCAACAGGAGCATTTATCATTGGGATCGTCTTAATTTTTCAAAGAAATACTCTTCGGCAACTGCAATTAGGAGTCGCATTTTTAGTGCTCCTTATTCTGCTTGAGGTTTTTCTCGTCATAGCGATCCTCTCGCATGTGACGAGTTTACCGGGTATTACGCAAATCATCTTTGGAGGACTTGCCATTCTGGGATTGTATATGATCTGGCGTGCGGTTCAAGCCTTGTCAGTCCTTCGGGAACCGCATGGAAATCAAGGAGCAGTCATTGACCATATGGGATTTAATCTCATTGCCTTGTTTGATGGGTTTGCCATTATCAGTGCCATTGACTTACAAGCTCCTGGATGGCTTGTCGCTGTCATTGCTGTCGGTGCAATTGTGATTGGTAATTATGCTATCTATGTACGAAAAAAGACGCTTACCATACAGAGCATGTGAGTGTAAGTTCAAGACGACTAGAAAGAGATGCCATACCAATTGGTGTGTCCCGGTGAACAGCCTTGACTCAGACAAAGAGATGGAGCGTGGTCGAAGCTCTTCCTAACATGCAAACAGGAACATACGGTGATGCAGCAGCATTGTGCAGCGGGCGCTCGCCTGCTCTGCCAGATGCAATTCCCCGGACGCGTCATCGAACTCGTGTATCATCACCACGAACGCTGGGATGGACAGGGCTATCAAGAGGGGCTGGCCGGTCCAGCCATCCCGCGCGGGACTCGCCTGATCGCCATCGCGGATGCATTTGCAGTCATGACCACCCCCGTCCCTATCAACCTGTACGTTCCCTGCAAGCGGCCCTCCAGGAACTCGAGCGCTGTGCTGGGACCCAATTTGATCCCTTTCTGGTCCAGCAGTGTACCGCGTCCCTGCAAGCATCCAATTTTGCATGGTCTCCTCCGAAAGCTTGTAATTGCAGGGTGTAGTGTGTACAATGTGCAAGAGAGCAGAGGAACGTTCCGTACGTCGCGTACACAGCCACACTTGGCTTTTCCTGGCTTCATCGCACCTTACTCCCCGTAACGATGGAGTAGTGTTCTCGTGTTGGGGAAAATTGCGCTAAGACCTGCATAACTCTGGCAGACATATCCGCGTAGAGGGAGTAATTGGAAGAAAAGACTTGCACGTGATGCTTGATGAAAATGTCCTGGCATTGGAACGCCGGTTGTCCCATTTTAATCCCTAACTGTTTCGCTTCGTTGGAGCGTGCCACCACACACCCATCATTATTGGAGAGGACCACCACCGGCTTCTTGTGCAGTGCTGCATGAAATACCCGCTTACAGCTGACATAAAAGTTGTTGCAATCAATGAGTGCAAAGACTTTTTCTTTCATCTTACGCGATGAATACAATAGGTGACGACGCCCCAGATCAGAAAATCCATCTCCTCGTTGACGCGTATCGAGGTATAGGCGGGATTTTCAGGCAGCAAATAGACCGCTTCCCCTTTGAGACAGAGCCGTTTGACCGTAAACTCCCCATTGAGGCAGGCGACAATAATACTGTTGTTCACAGGGTTTTTTGCGCGATCCACGACTAGAATATCGCCATCGCAAATGGCGGCATGTTTCATCGAGTTGCCACTCACGCGGAGATAAAAGGTGGCGGCAGGATGAGTAATCACCAACTCATTTAAGTCTAAGGTTCTCTCCAGAAAATCATCAGCAGGGGACGGGAAGCCAGCAGAAATCGGGCAGAGAAAGATGGGCACGTCCATAGACACGACCTCTTTTTCGTGCGAAACGCGCAGGCAGGAAAGAGCGTGAACGGAGTGCCTGCACAGGATATAAAAGAGCAAGAAAATAGAAATAATTTTCTATTTTTCTCTTATCAAGGAGTATACCCAACTGAAGACAAGCAGTCAATATTATTTAAGAGGTAGAAGAGGAGAAAGTGAAGTTTCTCGAACAAATGAACGAAGAACTTCCTCTTTTTTGTACAGACAAGGTTGGGTATTGCTCTTACCAATGTTTTCACGTCGCCTTAACACCCAGCCTGTTGAAAAACTCTTTTGTAGAGTTTATTAGGGAAAGATGAAGCTTGACTGAGAAATGGTTCCCTTCTCTCGCTCTCCTTGAGAGGGATGGCATCGTGGAGAAGAGCAGAAAGTAAAACGATGAAGAATACATAGGAAAAGATGTGAAAATGAATTTGAATCAAGAGAGGATGAGAAAACATGCTGATCTCTACATCAAGCCATGTCCTTGTGGTGCCGAATGAGAGCAGAGATGCCACAGAGACCCAGGCTCTTTTTCTTTTCTGGGTATCCTTTCTGTCTGTCTCAACCTCCTCCCAGTCTGGAGGAGCCATCACACCTCCCGCCTCCGCGGGAAATGGACGCCGCCCCCAGCCGCGTTTTTTGAGCAGGCGTTTGAGATTTTGCCCAGCCGCTCGCATCAAGGCCTCACAGTTCACGCGCCAGAGTCGTCGGAGGCGAAAGCGCCTCATGCCATGCCAGTCTTTGCCCTCGGCAAACAGTGGTTCCACCCAGACGCTCCGCTTGCGCATAGCCTTTTTGTAGGCTTGAGTCGATT